>Ga0102945_1000010_pt1 | contig 83266 bp, 115 predicted proteins | sample SalPonred_H2O_MG_FD_78207 | JGI IMG/M metagenome (GOLD analysis project Ga0102945, IMG submission 78207) | Salt pond water microbial communities from South San Francisco under conditions of wetland restoration - Salt Pond MetaG R2_restored_H2O_MG ...
CGGTGGCGAGCCTCTCATGTACGAACAGCACTGGCAATACATGAAGCGTATTATAGAACTTGGTGACGGTCCAGGATTATATGCTAGATATAACACTAATTTAAGTAGAGTCAATTACAAAGGCATCAATTTATACAACGATATATTGGCAAACATACGAGATTGGGAAATATGCGCTAGCATCGACGGCACTAACGAAATTGGCGAGTATGTGAGAACTGGCTTGAATTACAAGCAGTGGTTAGATAATTATCTTGCCGGAGTTGAATTTCAGCAACGTCCTAGTCAAATGCGGTTAGACTATACAATTACTTTACCAGGCTTGTTTGACGCGGTAAATATGTTTAAGTTAAGCAAACAAACCAACACACAGCTTCTAACTAAAATTACTTTCACATTTAGTCCTGATGTAGCTATGAGTCCGTTGTTGTTACCAAGAGAAATACTTGATCCAATTGTGGATGATATATTACAACAGTGCAAAGATGCATCATGGAAGCAACAACCGTTAATAGACACTTTGAATCAGCTTAAATCTAGACAAACTACACAAGAACAATGGCCCGAACAGTACAAGAAAGGCTGGCAAGATGCCAAAAGAAAAGTTGAAAGATTGGAAAGCATACGAAAAGATAGCTTGACGTTAAGCAACATATTAGAAAGGAATAAATCAGCATATGAATGGTGGACCAGAATTGCCTGAGGTACAAGTAACTCTGCGAAATGTAAAAAATAAAAACGATTATCTAACATATTTTATTAAACCAGATAATTCTTGTTTAGCAAAAGATTGGGTCGAAGCACTAAAAGATTTGTTGCGAAAAGGAAACCCTATAGAAAAAAATTATTGTTTTATGGGATTCCCTTACAGTCAAAGAACTGTTCCGTATTTGTGCGGAAAACTTAATAATTATATTTTTACTATTAACAGTTTTAATCAAACAAATACATGGCAGGAAGCAGGATTAGATCCTTACGTTATAGAAGAACATTTTTCAGAAGAGTCGGTAAGATTCTCTGCAAATTACCCAAAAGGTCCAGCAGACAATAACGACGAAAGCAAAACTTTAGGGTTACGATTAAAGCATGCCATGATGAATAATCTGCATCTTCACTTTGAAAGATTGCAAGGGCAAGTATGGAATCTTAGTCCTTATTATAAACTAGCAAATTACGAAACTAAGTTTGCAATTCGTCAGCTTAATAATTTATGCCATGAATTAGAAAATAGAATACTAAGTGATAGAAAATTTGAGATTGAACCAAAATGGACCAGACCTAGTCAAATTACCACTTTTTTGCAGGCTCCTAGATTTGAACTAAAAGACGATCACAGAAAAGGATTTGTAGAAAATGGGTATGATAGAGAGTTTGGCAAAGTTTATATGCATTGGACACAGATAGGGAAAACCTTGTTTGAAGTATGGAGAGACGAAGGTGCTCCGAATCTCAGTGTAGGAACTGATCCAACAGACATTACAATTGGCTCGGGCGCAACAAGCGAAGCAATAAACAGTCTAAAGTATTACAGTGGCGAGTTTGATGTTGAATGGGCCAAGACTATTAAATATGGACAGTACAGTTGGTACGACGAAGAAATGGATAATTATTACAATTGGCTTAAATCTAACAATGTAGATATTAGCAATCCACATCTTAGTCTCGGATATTTGCCTATTGCTAGCGTAGACTTGCAGAAAAGTTTCGGAACACAAGACGAAAAAGAAATTTGGAGTATAATGGGAGATTATTTAGATATCTATTCAATACAAGTCGACGATGTTGAAAATATTTATCCTGACAGCTGGGCAGATGACGATGCCGACGAAAAGCAAATAAAATTTATGAGTACCGGGTATGACTACTCTAGTAGCGGGCGGTGATAGCTTTACATTTGGGTGCGAACTCAAGGACGATTGGCCCGGGCCGAGTTCAAATGCCTGGTGTAATTTAGTAGCCCAACAAAACAACTGGCAATGCGTAAACACAGCACTAGGCGGATCTAGTAATAGCAGTATTGCTAGAAAAGTTTTAAACACATGCGAACGTAATAAGAATCAAAATATCTTTGTGTGTGTAATGTGGAGTTTTCCGTCCCGTTATGAGTTTAGATTTACCTATGATACCAACAATAGAGAGTCGCCGTGGAAAAGTGTTAACCCATGGGATTTGGAAACATACGAACAAAAAATCAAACAAGTAAATATGCAGGGGAGTGCCACACATAGAGATTTTAAGCAAAACAGCGATTTTCTTAAAAGTAGTGGCATGCGCGATTTTCTACAACATTTTTACAAGCATGTAGGTAGCAGCGACGTATATGAGTACTATCAGACCTACAAGGAAATTGTGTTTTTACAAAATTTTTGTAAAACTCAAAATATTCCTTATTTGTTTAGTATTTGCGATAATACTACATTGAATCATTCGTGCAATGACAGTAATGTTGATGCATTGTATGACTGTATAGACTTTGATAATTTCTTTTTGTTTTGTAATAATTTAGGGTTTGACCAGTGGGCATGGGAAAACAGATATGCTAGGGGAGATTTTCATCCTTTAGAACAAGCGCACCAAGATGCAGCAATTTTAATAGGGGAACGTGTACGTGAAGTACTTAACAAAAATTAAAGACATTGTATTATGGCCATACAGAAAAATTCGCCTAGAAATACAATACAGAAAACGACTCAAAGAACTCAAAAAAAGAGATCCATTTATATACAAATGATATTGTGTTTGGGTGATAGTTTTACCTTTGGTGAAGAATTAAAAAATCCAGCCAGGTCGGCATGGCCAGCATTATTGAGCAAACTCACTGGTATGCCTGTTGAAAATCAAGGCATGCCTGGCTCTGGAAACCATCGATTGATCAAAGAGTTGATAAATTCTTTTACCTCTAAAAAGCCACTTACAGCAGTAATTATTTGCTGGACCAGTGCACACCGGCAGGAGCATGCAGATCAAGCAGGAGCATTTGATATTTGGCCAGGATGCAGTGGCAGAACTTTTACCAGCATTGACACAGTGCACAGAAAACAGCTGATCAAATACATCACAGAATACCACAACGATGTGTACGATTACAGAAATTGGCTCAGGCAAGTCTACACAGCACAAATATTATGCGAGTCCAATGGTGTTCCTTATGTATTCTTTAATGCCTACGGCAATGAAATTTTAAATAAAAAATACATGGAAAATGTAGAAAATAAACATCTAATAGAAAGTGTAAACACACAACACTTTGTAGGATGGCCATACCAGGGCATAGTAGAATGGGTTTACGATTTGCCCAAAGGACCAGGCGGCCACACCCTAGAGCAAGGCCATCAACTGATAGCGGAAAAAATATATGAACATATTAGGAATCAGCACTGGGTTTCATGATGCTGGTGTAGCGGTTGTTGATTACAACGGCAGAATACTTTTTGCTGCACACAGTGAGAGATACAGCAAACAAAAACACGACAAGTACCTCAATCAACAAATACTCAGTCAAGCATCTGATTATGGAGAAATTCACAAAGTTGCTTACTATGAAATTCCGTGGCTAAAAAAGACCAGAGAAATTTATGCCGGACAGGGATTTGCTAACGGTAGTTGCCTCAGTGCAAAGTCGGCATTACATCAACAAGGTATAGATTTTTCTCAGTCTATATCAGAGTGGCCCCACCACATGACACATGCTGCTGCTGGGTTTCAAACAAGCCCATTCAATGAAGCAACTTGTGTGGTAATAGACGCAATTGGTGAATGGGATACAATTAGTATATGGGATGCTAAGTATGATGCCGATGGAGTAGCACAATACACCAAATTATATAGTCGCCAGTATCCTCATAGTTTAGGCTTGTTGTACAGTGCAATCACTGACTACATAGGATTAAGGCCGATGGATGAAGAGTATATTACGATGGGCATGGCCGGCTGGGGCGCTCCGGTACATGTGGAAAAAATTCGAAAAGATTTTATACAAAACAGCAAAAACTTTACCCTCAAGCAAAATCTGCACGTAGGCATACCAGAAGAGTGGTTCGGAGAAGCTACACCAGAAGATCTAGCAGCAAGTGTTCAGCAAATAGCTGAGGAGGAAATAGCAAACGTGATGTCTGTGGCTCAACGTAAGGGTCGTAGTGCGAATCTTGTGTACATGGGCGGTGTTGCCCTAAACTGTGTTGCAAACAGCAAAATAGCACCGCTTTGGGACGATATATGGATAATGCCAAACCCAGGGGATTGCGGCAGTAGTTTAGGCGCGGCTGCACTTGAGTATGGTAAAAAACTCAATTGGACTACCCCTTATCTTGGAACTGAAATCAAGGGGCCTTACCCTGTGGGCAAGTTGGTCAAAGAGTTGAAAAAAAATCAAATTGCAGGTGTTGCCAACGGAAGAGCAGAATTTGGACCAAGAGCACTAGGAAATAGAAGTTTGTTGGCTGATCCGAGAGGTCCGCACATCAAAGACCGTGTCAACGAAATCAAGCGTAGGCAAAAGTTTAGACCGTTTGCGCCTGTGATTCTCGAAGAACATGCTGCAGATTATTTTGAAATGCCCGTAGAAAAATCTCCATATATGCAGTTTGTGGCCCGGGTCAAAGATCCAGAAAGTTTTCCTGCTATAACGCACATAGACGGAACTGCTCGAGTACAAACAGTAGGCCGATCAGAATCGGGCACTGGTATACGTCAGCTCTTAGAAGTTTGGTATCGAGAAACCGGATGCCCTATGTTGTTGAACACAAGTTTAAACATTCGTGGGGAGCCTATAGTCGACACTGAACAAGATGCTGCAAAATGGACAGCACAGTATAGTGTGCCTGTGTTTACCACAGAGCTTTAAATTTTAGCTATTGCAATTTCAAGATTGGTAAACAACTCGTTGACCAGTCGTTCTTGCAAGCCGTCACTAAACACATGGTGTTGATTGTATTCTAATACGCCCTGTATTACATTGTATCTATCTTTTAGATCGTCGATGTTTAATTCGCCCACTGATTTTATCACCTTTAAAACTTTTTGATATCTACTTGCATGACTTACGTCATTGTCGTAGCTTTCGTTCCACAATCCGTGATAGGTCTCAAATCCATAGTCGTGCAGGGTATTGAGCGTGTTGGGTGTGCCTAAAACCACAAACGGCATGCCCAACACAAACGGTTTGAGAGTTTTTTCAGTGATATAATTTTCTTTGTAGTCAAACACAGTTTCTGTGACTATGTTCATAAAGCATTGTTTGGCATATTTGTTTTCTATGTAAAAACTTTGCTGTGTGTTGTCGTCCAGCACCAATGGCAACGTTTCTGCGGCTTGTGCAACATTGTGATGCTGACAGTCGTAGTCTGTGCAACTTTCCTCAAAGGTTCTTCCTGTGTAAGCGTCTTGCTCAGGGAAGCTAAAAAGACTGTTTTTTAACAAGTCTTTGTCGACTATGTCGCACAATAGCCATCTACGATGCGGCCGCGGCCCGTCAAACAATCTGTTTAAACTGTAAAAATGATAGTTTATATCTGCTTTTTGTTTTATTAGTGGATTGTGCTTGTATCCTCGATACCAATCTTGTGCTACAATGCCATGAAAGAAGAAATATACCGGTGTCCAGTTGTATTTTTCTATGTATTGAGATAAATTTACACCCCATCGTTGCGTAGTAATAAGTACTACACGAGATCCCCACTCTTTGAATAATTCGCCATAATGATCTAAAAATGGAACACTTGCAAAAATTGGCTCTTGATCGTATACTAAAAATACCACATCTGGTACATCTACTGTGCTTTCAAACGCAACTTGATCAGGCGAGCTGGATCCAAAAGGATATGGATAAACCAGTGCTGGGTTTAGATGTCTATGATTTTCAAAAATATAATCTTTAAGAGTAAGGTAAAATTGGTCTAAATTAAACATGTTTGATGTATTTTATTACGGAAAGAAACCTGATATATTCAGTTTCGAACAATATGCCGAAACTTTGGCACAGGCACAAGAATTATCAAAAACTGAACGCTTTTGGTATATTTATGGCGGAAACGACTACTCAAATTTTAATTTTAATGTGATACCTCCTAGTTGGGAATGGAATCATGTGTATGTGTACGGCAGTCAATGGCAAAAAGATGGCGGTGTGTATCTTGCCTGCAAATGGGATATTGGTCCTTACAACTATAGACAAGAACAACGTGTAAAACGTTTGCCGTGTCAGGATTTTTGGCAGATACCAATAGATATTGAAGATTTTGATTTTAGCTGGCACCCAGATCCGCAGGAAAAATTTATTCACATATTTGGTACTCAATGGCAACAAAGTGGCGGCCCTGAATACCACACACCTGGTGCAGACGAATACAAATTCGAAGCTGTGCAGCGTGCTACGGCGTTGCCCAACAAAAACCATTGGTACATATCTGATAATATTGATACCAGTGCATTTGACTTTAGTTGGCATCCAAGATCTGATGAAAAATTTATTCATGTGTTTGGCACTCAATGGCAACCTGATGGCGGCCCTGAATATCGCACACCTGGTGCCAGCAAGAAGAAATATGAAATAAGTCAAAAAGCCACAGCAAAATCAAACAAACAACACTGGCACATACCTAACAACATAGATGTCAGTACATTTGACTTTAGTTGGCATCCAAGATCTGATGAAAAATTTATTCATGTGTTTGGAACACAATGGCAACCTGATGGTGGTCCTGAATATCACACACCTGGTGCCACTGAACTCAAGTACGAAATATCCCAGAAAGCCACTGCAACGACAGATACCAAAAATTGGCATATACCCGACAATATTGACACAAGTGGGTTTGACTTCTCATGGCACCCAAGATCAGATGAAAAATTTGTACACATTTTTGGCACTCAGTGGCAACCAGATGGAGGACCTGAGTATCATACGCCAGGTGCTAGTGAACTCAAGTATGAAACTTCACAAAAAGCCATTGCTCGGCCTGTTCTGGACAACTGGCATGTGCCAGACTACATTGATCTAGACAAGTTTGACTTTTCGTGGCATCCAAGGTCAGATGAAAAATTTATTCATGTATTCGGCACTCAGTGGCACAACAGTGGCGGTCCAGAGTATAGAACCACTGACGCAACTGAAATAAAATTTGAGAACACACAACGAGCTGTGAGTATGCCGCAAAAAGACCGTTGGGAAATACCCGAGCATGCCGACATTGATAATTTTGATTTCAGTTGGCATCCACCAAGAGGCGAAAGTTATGTGCATGTGTTTGGCAGTCAGTGGGCAAGAGATGTAGGTCCAAAATATGTTAGTCCCGGCAGCAACAACAAAAAATATGAAACAGCACAGGTAGTAAAAGGCAAAATTACCACTGATATCTTTGTGATTGACCAATTCAACAGCAATAACACAACTAGTTATCAAAGTGTAAAATCGCAATATCCTGATGCCAAAAAAACCCGCGGGGTGGGCAATTGGGCCAGCATTATCAAAAAAGCCTGCGAAGCCAGCTCCAGTGATTTTGTGTGGGTTGTTAGCAGTGACTATGACTACACAGATTTTGATTTTGGCTGGTATCCCGAAACATGGCAAAGCAACATGATTCATGTGTTTGGTAGCAAGTACCAAAAATGGGCTAATATATTCAGAGTTCCTCGTTGGGAATTTTTAAGATTGTCGCAATGGTTTGATGATATTAAGAATTTTCCTGAACTTAATTTTGTCGACGACCAGAAAGTTAAACTGTTTGACGACAACAGAGAAATATGGTGGATTGATCACAGCAATAAATCAAGAGTACTGCGTAAAAATCACAAAATTGTAAGATTTTTTGAAAGTTATTTGGAAACGATCAAACGAATAGTAGCCCGCACAGATCAAGAGTACATTTGGGTCACCAGCAGTTTGTGTGATTATAGTCAGTTTGATTTTGGTTGGGAGCCAGAACCTTGGCAACAAAATATGCTACATGTGTTTCCAAGCAATGAACAAAAATTTGGTGACACATTCTATGTGCCAGTAGCAGAGTTTCAAAAACAATCTGCAGATTTAAAATTACTTGACTGGTTTGACACTGTAAATTATGTTAAAGATCAAACAGTAGACCGAGTAGTAGCGCCAATTGAGTACTACAGTGGTTGTTTAACTGAAGCTGTAAAAAATTATAATTTTGTAGAGCCATACGTTAAGTTTATTCACAAATCAATACCAGCAATCGAGCCTTCTTCTGAGTCTTACTTGGTAACACCGTCAATTTGGCGCCCTCAAGACCGCGCTGTACACGCTTTTAACAACGGTGCTGCATGCTTGATACCAAAAGATGCTAAAAAGGCAATTAAGAGCCAGATTTATGATTATGACTATATATTGCGTCACAAAACTGAAAAATTTGTGGAAAAACCACTAGATGTTGTGTTTATTGCCAATGGTGAAAAAAATTCTCAAAAGCACGAACAAAAATTAAAGGATCTAGTTCCTAGAGCAAAATCTAGTAAAAATGTACAAGGAAGAATGCAGGCTTACAAAGCCGCGGCTGAGTTAAGCAAAACTGAATGGTTTTTTGCAGTTTTTGCTAAGTGTGATGTGAATCCTTATTTTGATTTCAATTGGCATCCGGATAGACTACAGGCGGATAAGCACTATATTTTTCATGCATACAATCCTATAAATGATCTCACATATGGACATATGTCTGTTATTGCCTATCATAGAGATACAATTTTAAACACCAAAGAATGGCACAGTGATGTTACTCTTAGTGGTTTACACGAAGTAGTTCCTATGTTGAGTTGTACAGCAGTTTATGACGAAGACAAATATGCAGTATGGAGAACAGCATTTAGGGAAACAATCAAGTTGTCTGCTCTGCAGGACATTGAAAGTACATACAGATTAGAAAAATGGCTTACAGTAGGCAATGGGGATCTAGGAGATTATAGTTTGCTTGGTGCAAAGCACGGAGTAGAATACTACAAAAACAACAAAGATGACATGGATGCTTTGCAGAAGCCTGCAGAATGGAAATGGTGCATGCAGTATTATAAGTCTAAGGTTTAAGCAGGTTTTTCAAATACCATTTGTAGTATTTTTTAACACCTTCTTCGAGGTCTATTTTTGGATCGTAATCAAGATAGTGTCTTGCTTGAGAAATGTCCAGTTGACCTCTATGGGGATAGCTTGTATCTCGACAAGTTTCAACAACGGATCCTTTGCCAACAACTTCAACTACAATTTTTGCCAAATCTGCCAGAGACCTAGCTTTGCCTCTAGAGATGTTGAAAACCTTTTTGTCAGTATCTTGTATGCCAGCAAGCATAATGCCACGTGCCGTGTCGGACACATAGGTAAAATCTAACTTCTCATTACCTTTAAGTAATAGTGGCATATCATTGTGTGCATTATGCAGAAATTTTCCAACCACTCTATCATGATTATCTAATGGTCCATATACTGCGCTTGGCCTTACAATTCTCCAATCTATATTGTTTATATTGCAAAAATCTTTTGTAGTTAGCTCTGCTGCTCTTTTGTAAATGCCATATAATCCTTTTGGTTTTTTTGGCAGTTGCTCGCTTTGCGGATCTATGGTAAAATCGCCATATATCATACTCGAACTAACATAAACAAATTTTTCCACATTAGCTTTTGCACAATAGGAAAGGACATTGTACAAGCCGCTGCTGAAATTAGTAAGTGCTTCGTGTGGATAGGTATAAACCAGTTTGTTATTGGGAAAGTTTGCTAGGTGGTATGCTATAGTCGGCTGGAATTGATTAAGTTTCCACAATACCGAATCATCAAGATGTTCAATCTCGTTGCCAATTATTTCGGCTTGTGGAATCCTTTCCATTCTCTTAAAGTACAAATCCCGAGGATTGTAAGATTTGTATGCATCAATTATCAATACATCGTAATTTAGAGTAATAAGTTGCTTGGCAAGATTATGCCCAATAAAGCCTAAACCTCCAAAAATTACTGCTCTTTTAGTCACTTATATAATCTGTTGCTAATGGGAATATTTTTGTGATAGCTTCGGCAACTGCCCGGGCAATTTCCATATGCTCTTTTTGTGTGCCATTGCCGGATCTCAGCTCGATGTAATGAATCCAACTACGGATAGTACCGTTCATGTACAAACGACTTTGGGTAAGTCCTTCTGGCAATACTGCTCTTGCTTGTTCTTTAGCAATGCCATTCTCGATAGCCCATTTATATGCTCTTCGTGATTCTATAATTACACGTTCTTGTGCTAATGCCCATTCTGTTTTTAGATCGATATCGCTTGTTTCTACACTATTCTGGCGATTTTTTGTATCTTGCAGACGTGCTTCTCTAATTTCGAATCTTAAATCCTTAACTGGATCTGCATAACGTTGGGAAAACTCCTGAAAAGAGAACGATCTGTGTCTAAGGATTTGTCTTGCGATGTCACGAGTAGTCTCGATCTCTAGGCACGCAGATACCATTTCAAATGGGCTCCAATGTTTGTGCTTTGCAAGGTAGTTGAGTAAACGCTCACTGGTCTCAGTATTGAGTTGATTCGATGGGTTAGATACTCGAGCAGCATATGCAATAAGATCTTGAACATTTTCTAATCCTTCTATTTCGTCAGAAGGTTGACTATAGTTAATTAGTTTAACTTGCATTATAGGTCCTTGAGAATTTGGTCAGTTGCTTGGCTAGCACTGGTTGCAACAGCTTTAACATTTACATGATAATCAAGCCCTTCGATTAGGTCTTCTAGCTCGCTTAATTTTTCTTGAATTGCTTCTTCCAGGTCCTTTGGATCAGTGCCTTGATTTAATAATGCCTGAATATCAATGTCTACTTTGTTCCCGCTTTTAGTGTTGATAATAATCTTATCCAACATCTCAACAGGAACTTCGTGCATGTCAACATCACTGATAAGTATCTCCCACTTGGATAGAAAATCAAGATTTAGTGTGTCAACATGATCACGATCTGGCACTATTCAGCTACCTTGTTTGCAGTTGTAGATTTAGATGCCGTGCTTGTTGTGGATGACTTAGTCTTTGTATTTGTAGACTTTGTTGCAGTGCTTTTTTTGCTTGCAGTGCTACGATTTGTAGTTGACTTCGGTTTTAAGCTAGGGTCAAGATTGTAGGCTTCTGCCTGTAATTTTTTTGCTTCTGCTAGCATTGCTTCTGCATCTGCAAGCATCTTCGATGCAATTTGATCATTTGTTAGTACATCTGCAGAGCTATCTGTTGCAGGTAATGCTTTTGCAGGATCTCGTAAACCTGACTGCGAGTCAAGTTCTGCCATCTTATCGGCTGCTTCGCCGCCCTCCTGCAATTTGTCAACGATCTCGTTTAACTCGTCTAATCGAACTTGGCTTTTGGCGTTAGGAACCATAATTACCTGATTGGTCTGAACTTTTTTGATATAGTTCTCTCGATGCAGTGTGTGCAGAAGTTTATTTCCGTCAGTGCCTACGTTTCTATCCAGCGCATCTGCAAAGTTTTCACTTTGTTGCCCCACCTCGCTTTCTAACACACTAGCAATGTCGTCATGAATACGACTGGGCAACATTTCGCTGTACACCACCAAACACATGTGATCTTCGCCTGGAACTTTTCGGAACAGTACAATTACTTTTTTGTTATTGTGTTTGCCTACGTGTTTAATCATTTTTTATCTCCTTAGGAAGCAGTGCTTATTCAGCTGCTTCTTCTGTTTCTTGGCTTTCTTCGGCAGATTCTTCTTCGTTATTGTCTACTTTGATCGCACCACTTGCTACTAAGAAATTTACAATTTTTGTGTATAATGCACCAACAGTTTCCATTTCGTTTGGCTTGAAAGCACCGCGCTTAGAGCAAGCGTCAATTACATTAACCATAACTGCTAGGTCATTTACAGAAAGACCTTCTGCTTGATTTTCTTGTGTTTCTACTTGATTTTCTTCGGACATTGAGAATACTCCTTTTAAATGTTATCTACGTGTATTTATATGGGTATATTTAGGTGATAAAATTATTTGATAGTTGGGTATACAAGTTGAAAGAAACTAGCTTCGCTGCCAGATTCGAATCCGTATACAATTGAATTATAGTTATTACCGTTGACTATACAGTATCTTCCGGTGAAGTTTTTGTATATCCAGCTTGAAATTTTATTTATTTGGTGGGTGCTCACATCATTTATTTCAACTTGAGTGAAATGCTCTGGCATCCATTCAAGCAATCTTTCTTGGGTGATGTTTAAAACATTAACTTCCATCATTCTTTGTAGTAAGCATGATTGCCAAATGGAGGTTCAATTGTCTCGTTGCCATGAATGATAAACAGTGTGTCGCAGTAGTTTTCATCACCCCAACTATCCCAAGGATAGCCATCTGTGAACATAACAAACAATTTAGGCTCAATATCATTGTTTTTCATAAATTCCCAGTTGGCTGTAAACTGTGTACCGCCGTATCCTTGAATATCATAGTTGGTGATATCATCAATATTTTCCGCAGTAAACAGCTTAGGATTGTGAACTTCTGTGTCAAAGCACCAAAGATGCAACCTGAACTCTGTATAAGAGCTCATAATGCCTTTGATTTCGCCAAAAAAGTCGCGCAACATTTGTTCGTTTACTGAGCCTGACGTGTCTACACTCACACAAATATCAATAGTATCCTCAGGAATCATGCCAGGCATAACAGCGTCGTTGTGCCATCCTTTGCGATTAGGACGCATAAAAGTAAAATCACTTTTTACTGTGCTTTCAATCTGCATGTCCAACAACTCGCGCCAGTCCATTTTAGGCTCTGTAAGTTCTTCTAAGATACGTTTTACACCGCTGGGCACGTTTCCTGCACCGGCAGTTTGTGCTGCTTGTAGTACAGCATTTTTTAGTTCATCTTTGATCTGCTGTTTTTCTTCTTTGCTGAGCTTTGGAGGACCTTTTTTGCCATCACCATCTTGTGAATCGTTGCCTGACTCGCCACTGTTGCTGTCGTCTTTGTCGTCCAAGTGCTCGTCCAACAATTGATCCATCAGTTGATCAACATCAATTTTTTCAGCATTTTCGTACAAGTCGTCGTAGACTTCCTCGTAACTCCAGCCCTCGTATTTGATATCATACAAATAAGGCACATTCTTTGGTCCTTCGCCTACTTTGTGTCTAAGTAGATCAGCATTTACACAGTAGTCTTGTGCAATATTACTCAGACGAGGGTCACGTCCGTCGATGCGAGTGATGTGGTCATAAATGGCATGTAGTAATTCGTGTCCAATTAGAAATTCAAGCTCTTTGACACTGAGCTTTTCCACAAACTCTGTGTTGTAAAAAAAGTCTCTGCCGTTGGTAGCCGCTGTAGGACACCAGTCTGAGCTTTCAATTAACCGCATGCGAGTAGCAAGGTTGCCAAAAAATGGATGGTTAAGAAGCATCTTAACACGAGCAGTAATCAACTTTTCTTTAACAGCGTCTGACATGGTATGTCTCCTAATTCAACAAGTTTATTATACACTATTTACAGTACAATGCAACCAACTTAGTCGTTGTTTGCATTGATAACATACTTGCCAAATCGTTTGTGGAACTCGTTAAAGCTCTTGAGACTGCCTGGCTGGAACGGCAGTTTGTAGTTGACCAGTGCTACTCTGGCACCCATTACAACCAACTCAGTTTCAAAATTATCCATCATAAACTTGAAGAAGTTATCTGTCATGTCGTGCCATTTTTTCTTGTCGCCTTCTTTTTTGTAGGCTTCCTGTAGCTCGTAGCACATTGATACTGTCAGCGAGTACATTGCGGAAATTTCTTTACTTTCCATTTCAGTGACTTCGCCTGATAAAATATCAGTTGGGTTAGGCAAACTACCAGCAATTTTACGATGTGCCATGAACTTTAATGCAAGTCCCTCTCCTACTGTGCCAGCTACTAAATCTAACATAGTTTGTTCGTCAAGCTGATCGTCTCCGATCAACTCGCTCACAAAAGACCATGCACGAGGAGTAGCAAAAGCACGACTTGAGGAGCGAGGATCGAAGTCGAATAAATCTTGCTTTGCAAATTGTAGATAACCTACAACATCTGGGTGAATATTATTTTCAACAGCCCACATAAACCAGCTGTCGAATTCTGCTGTCATTTCAAGGTGCACAAAGCGATTTGCCAACGGACTGGGCATCCGGTATGTAACACCTTTGTCTGACTCTCGGTTACCAGCGGCAACAATCACTACATTGTCTGGCAATGAGTAATTACCAACTTTGCGATTGAGAATCAATTGATATCCACTGGCTTGTACAGCAGGCGCCGCAGCATTCATTTCATCTAAAAACAAAATAATAGTATCATACTGCTTGGCCATTTCTTCTGTTGGAAGATCAACAGGCGGAGCCCATTTCATGGTGTTGCTGTCTTTGTCGTAGTAAGGAATACCTCGCAAGTCAGTGGGTTCCAGCAGTGGCATGCGCAGGTCGATCATGTGTGCATTACCGTAGCTTCCACTGGCAGCAAGTGCTGCAATCAGTTCCGACTTTCCAATGCCCGGGGGTCCCCAAAGAAACACAGGACGTTTGATGGCAAAACAACGATTGATGGCTGATTTTGCTTGAATACTGCTTACAGTACGATTTTCAGTAAGTGACATAGTTTGCTACTCCTAGTGTGTCATCTTTTTTGCTACACTGTTATAGTAACATCTGTAGCCTAACTGTCAACCGTTATTTTCTAGATAAATGCCTATATTGTCCTGATATAACGCCAACTCTACAGCAGTGCGTTCACTAAACAGCGCCATTGTTTTTGGCATCAGATAGTAAGGACAAGGCAGTAGTTGGTCGAATCTATAAAGATAGTTCAGTGTGAGATTTTGAATATTGATCAAATAAAATTCTATGCCAAGCTCGGTGCCTAATATTACAAAGCCCTGCGGCGACAGTCTCAGCCCACCGTCTTTGAGTGTATTTTGCCAAATGCAGTGCCATGCTTCTTTGAATGCATATCCTTTGTGTTCAACCACATAATCAGTTATCTGTTTTTTTAGAGTATATTGCTTCACCTTGTGTGAGAAGAAAAACTTCAAATCCGTCGGTGTTAAACTGGTCGTTTAACTTTTTTGCAAGGTTTATAGCATGCCCTGGATTACTGAATGCAACTTTTTTATATTTAGGTCCAGGATAACTGACCACTGTGTTGAGACTTTTAAGGTTGATTGGCTCGCCGTTGTAGTACACAGCCCAAAAACCTTCAGATTGAATTACTTGATCTGCTTTATAGGTGGATTGATTTAGATCTTGTAGTAGTATTTTGGGTTTTGGTCGACTCATGTATACACCTCGTGTAGTGTATTTACCAGGTGTTGCCTTTGATCTCTACCTCTACTACTTGATTTGATTCGCTTTTGCTTTGAAAATGCTGTGCGCCGGCAAGATCGCTTAATACTATGCTGATGTCTGTGCTGAGTTGTTCTGCTTCCTGCAAAGTCAAAATCAGCTGTTTTTGATTGCTAGCGCGGGCACTTTGTACTCGTTGTAAGAATTTTTTAATATGTATCATTGTTGTTTATGTAATCGCAATTGTTCTTGCATTTCTACCTGTGTCTTATACGGACCTTTGAATTGGTAGCGATGCAGTGTGATTAATTTAGGACAAAATGCTTTGGCCCAATTGTTGTTGAACTTGATAATATAGTAGCCAGCACAATAATAACTGCTGGACTTTTGTGACTTTGTAAACAGTGGTAGTTTTTTCTGCACATCATACACTGCATTGTAAGGAAACAATTTTGTAGGATATCCGTTAACGGCATGTTCGGCTTCGGACTCTGCTGGTTGTTCAGACGAGCCAGCTATAAACCGAATCGAGTACTGCTTTTTTAACTGTGATAGATTTTGGAAATTGGTTTTTTGTTTTTTGATTGTAAGTGTTAGACCGCCCTCGGTTTGTTGCAAGATACCGGTTCTTACACCGTTTTCCTCCAATATCCAAAAGTTGTCCGAAAGCTCTTTTGCTAGTATTTCCATCAGTGATTTTCCTTGTATGGCGCCTGTAGCCATTCTGCAAATGCAGTGGCCTGTTCTGACATTTTATGTAGATCGTATTTGCCACAAAATTTTAAAAATTTTGCACCCACCATTGGGTTAGACTTGACTGTGCTGGCCTGTTGAATGGTTTCGTCTATGTATTGTTTGATGTCCCCGGGCTGTGCTGTAAGATCAATCAGTTGACGATTGCGTTCATAGTCATCTAGCACTCTGTGCTCTTCGCCATTATGGTCTGTCCAACGCTGTAACATCATGTTGTTCCAATTGAATCCTTTGTTAGATCTGTCAGCGTATGCTTCTAACAGTCCTACTTTGTTTTTGGTACCTTTTTTGCGCACCCCCGGATAGGCTGAAAATACATTATCACTGGTGTCGCCTCGCATGCATTTCTCAAACAGCAGATATTGCGGATCTCCAGGATGTTTTTGATCGCCAGTTTTTTTGTCTTTTACTGGATTTCCTTTTCCATCAAAGTATCCGTCTAGTGTAATGTGTTCGTCTGTGATACCATTGTACTGTGTAACATTGTGCGCTAGTAGTTGATAATAATCGCTGTCGCTACTAATGATCACATGTTCGTCGTTTGGGTGCAGTGCAATAAATCTTGCAATCATATCATCTGCTTCGGCAATACTATTTTGTAATACTGTACAGTTGGACTTGTCTTTTAAGAAATCACAAAGATCGTCAAACGCTTCAAAAAACAAACGATCTTCTTCTTGTTCTGATTCGGTTTTTGCCATGCGTTGTGCACGACGCTGCGCCTTGTATGGAGTGTAAAAGTCTTTGCGCCAACTACGCCCTTCTAGTGCAAATACAACGTGGTCTGAGTTGTGCATTCTGTGGCATTTGTTTACAGCACCCAGTGTGATATGAATACTAAGACCAAGTTTATCCCACATGTCACTGCCGCGATGTGCAACATGTCTGCCACGGAAAAAAGTATTTGCGGCGTCTACCAGTAGATATTTCATTATAACAACTTTCTAATATAAGGGGTTAAATGTTTTGCCCACGCAATATGAGCATCCTTGCCAAAGTGAAAAGTATCTAGATGTCTTGTTTTAAAACCTTGTGACCGAAGCCAATCACAATATATGTCTTCCACAAAGCAACCGTGCCATTCTTTGTTTAAATACAGAGGAGTAAATGTATTAAAAAACAGATGCTTGATACGTCGATCAAGCAGTTCCTGGTGAAAATCAAAAATACGATTTTCCCAGTATCTTATTTTTTGCCCGTAGTGTTCTTTGTCGCAGTTTGCAATAAAATTCTTGTATCGATTGTGCAAATCTGCTGGCACACTATCAATTCCACTTCCGTTGATTTGAAAGTATTCTCCTTCGTGCAACCATTCTTCTCGTTCGGGTGTACTCCAGCCTATCAGCACAAAAATTTCACTTTTGTGTTTTTGATCTAAAAATTCTCTAGCGGTACGCAGTATTCTTTCGTTGCTAGCACTGCTGACAGCATCGGTAGCGAAGCCACAGTTTAATGCAGTGGCAATTCGCTTGCCAAAACTTACTTCAAGATTGTCTGGATGGGGCCTGTCTCTCATGGCTTTGTATCTAGGATCATCACTGGCAAAACAGTAGGTGTTGACTGCTTCTGCGCCTGCACTATGACTATCACCGTTTACATAAAGAATCATTTGACTTCTGTTCTGCCGTTGCCAATGTCGGTTTTGTCGATGTATTTGTTTGTTGCCGCATCCTGCTCGTAGGTTTCCAGCACCACGTGTCTACATACATTTCTAAACCAATTGTCTACCACATCAATTTCGGTTTGTCCTTGGAATCCTTCTTTGCGAAGTTGCTCTACAAAGTAATAATTCCAGTCAAGTTCAAAACTGCCTTCTGTGGCTTTTGTGCCAATGTCTACACCCAATACCTCTACCCATGGTTCGCCACGATGTGTAGCCAGCTCTTTGGCAGATTTGGCAGGTTGTTGTTTTTTGTTTTTTACTAGTTTGCTCCACCAGCCCACGACTATTCCTCCAGTTGTTCCCATGGCACATCTTTGTTGCCAAAGTGTCCATATGTGCATTGTTTACTATACTTGGTAAAGTTAAACAAGTCAAATCTTTTTATAATACCGTATGGTGTTAGATCAACGGAATTACACCAACGTAGAATTGCATCTGTATCACCGTCGCTGTCTACATAAACAGCCATTGGTTCCTTAACGCCAATAGCATAACTCAATTGAACAGTGCACCAATTAGCCATGCCTTTTGCTACAGCGTTTTTTGCCAACCAGCGAGCCATGTATGCTGCACTACGATCTACTTTGGAGGGATCTTTTCCGCTGAAAGCACCCCCACCGTGAGGAGCGTAACCGCCATAAGTGTCAACAATAATTTTTCTACCGGTGAGTCCTGCATCCCCATCTGGGCCACCAATAACAAACTTGCCAGTAGGATTGATGTATAGCTTAGTAATTCCTTCATTGTATAAATTTCCCAGTGTTTGCTTGATTGCTTGTTTTGCCAGTCGTTCTGCATCAAGTTCGTGCCCTTCGGTGTGTTGCGTGCTTACAACCACACTGGTTGCATGATCGGGCTGACCGTCTTTGTAGGCAATACTCACTTGGCTCTTTGAATCGGGGCCAAGTACATGCAAGTTCTGCTGGCGAATCTCTGCCAAGCATTTTAAAATTTCATGCGAGTAGTGAATGGGTGCGGGCATGTAACTGGGTGTTTGATTACAAGCATACCCAAACATTATGCCTTGATCCCCTGCTCCAAACTCATCTGTGCCCAAGCTGATGTCGCCACTTTGTTTGTGTAGGTGATTGTGCACTGTTAACTTGCGCCAGTCAAATCCTTCTTGTTCGTAACCAATCTGTTTGACCACATCTTTGACTATGTTTTCCACTTGATCTGTAGAGAGATTAAAGTTTTTCACTTCGCCTGCTACGCACACATAATTAGTTGTAACCAATGTCTCAATTCCTGCACGAGTGGTTTCGTCCCCTGCTTCAAGAGCCGCATCCAGTAATGCATCTGAAATCTGGTCTGCAATTTTATCAGGATGCCCTGCACTCACCGATTCACTGGTAAAAATATAATCTGTCATTTGTTGTTTCCTTATTATTATGTGCCCCAGCCGTTGCCGAAAATATCGACATGTAATCTAGGACTGTATCGCCAACCCTCTGACATTGCTAGATGGGCTACGTTTTTGGCGTTTGCTTGATATTCCTCAGCGCACCCGCCAACGGGCATAATATATACTGGTGCACGTACTCCTGCAAGCGCATATTGGGTAACAGCTTGACGAACTTCCTCCAGATCGGCCTGATCACCAACCACAAACTTAAAATAGAGGTTGCTGTTAGGAATGTTAGAATATTCCACTGCAATTTCAGGCCTAATAGCAGAATCCCAAGATTCTCCCGAAACACTGAGTTTTGGGCTACAAGAAAAAGTCCATGTAATCTGCTTTTGAGTTTCGAGGAATTCACGGAAAGGTCCGCGTAGCTGTTGAGTTGTATTTGTCTCAAAAGTGACATTTTTTAAATCCTTCATTTTAGGGTGGCCGAACAGATCTGCGTACAATCTTTGCCATCCTAGTAGAGGTTCCCCTCCTGTTAAAATAAGATGTATGTCTTGCCCGTTGTCTAGTGTCCAACTGCCGTTTGGTGTTAACTCCAGTAATCGATCTACTACTTCATCAAGTTCACTATCAGTAGCAAGGTGCTTAAACCTAGGATCCCAACTAGCGTAGCTGTCGCATCCGGTGCGTACAAGAGGTAGTTCCTCAAATGTTGTATAATCTGTTGCAATGACATTTTTATATTCCTCACTTAATTGGCCTTTGGGCATGCCAAAACCTTCGCATTTAAAATTGCAGCCAAATGTACGCAGGAATACACTAGGCACGCCTACAAACTGTCCTTCGCCTTGCACACTATAAAATGCTTCTGTGTATCTTAACTTTGGCATTATTTTTCTAGCCTTGCTAATGCATCTTGCGGTGACTCCCAGTCCCATTCAGGAATCATTGGCAATGTCTTGTCCTTTGCCATTTTACGCTGTGCGTCAGTTTTAGCAGTTTCCTCATCAACTTCGCACATAGCATCGTTGCGATCATGCTCGTACACACGCACTCGCTCTACATAACAACGACCTTGTGTGATCTTGTAAATGTAGTGATTAACATGTTCCCAGATAAACAAACTGCTCATTTCCATGCTTACGCCACTGGGCAATACACGTAATGTGCCCAATAGGCCATTTGTTTCGATGTGATCACTGCCGCGAAGTTGCTCCAATCGCGGATCGTCTGCTGGAAGAACAGTAACATGATCAAAATAGTATTCTAAAAACTCCTTCACAGGCTTTAGCCCGCCAAACGGAACAATCCATCCATGCTCGTCTGGTTCACCTGCAAATGTAAATTCTACACTGCGATCATATCCGTGAATTTGGGCACAATGTCCAGGTGATCCATCTTCTTTGATATCAAACCACTGTGCATGCCCACAAGGTAGATACTTGTATACTTTGGTTGACTTAATCTTAATACTCATCTCTTGCCTCCGTTGAGTAAGTTTGATGACGCAGAATTTTTAAAGTGGGTTGATGTCGAGACCACTGTGTATAATAGAGTATTATACACGGTATACGAGGATTTGTAAAGTTATTTATCACAGATCTGTATTGCAAGAACACTGCGAAGCTCCCCGCAGTTTCTTGTAGGAGCACGGCCAACATGCGGGTACTTGCTGTTGAAAATTACAGCAGTGCCCGGTTTTGGTAAAACTGATGTGGTACTGTCTTCAAAAATAAAAGTTTCTCCGCCCCAGTTATGATCCCAGCGTTTGTTGAGATACAAAACACAGGTGATGTGATCATCGTCAGGATGATCTATGTGCACATCCCCATCTAATCCATAGGTGTTGCCTGCAATCATTACTCTTAGTATTTTTTTGTTCGGATAAAGATCCAACAATTGTTTTACAAGTTCTTTTACGCTTGTAACACAAATATCTTTGAATCGTGATGCATATAGATCATATAAATTGATAAACCACATAGGATATGCAGTGTTTTCGTTGCTTTTCTGACCAAATCTCCACAACGGTTGATTTATAAGTTCTCGATTTATTTGTTCCAACTGTTGTTCAGTTGCAAAATTATCTATAATTTGACTCATTGTTCTTTGATAGTGCCGCAACAGCCTCGGTTTGAACATCTAATAACAATTCTCGAATCATGTCTTGTCTGAGACTGTTGAAGCCACGATCTATTTGCCATTTGTGAAGTTCCAACACATTGTCTAACTTATCTTTGAGATCTTGTACAATTTTTTCACTGATCATTTTCAGAATCCTTTTTATCGCTAATACTCCACGTGCCGTCTTTGTTATCATGCCAGTATAGCACAGTGCCTTCTTTCCAGCCCATTTCTTCCAACAAACTTTCTGGAAAAGGCAAGATTAAATTGCCCTCGTTGTCCTCTTCGAGGTTTGCAACATAATTTTTATCATTCATACTTGCCTACGGCCTCCCATGGATACACAAGCCAAACGTCCTTTTCTGCTTTGTTAACTTCGTGGGCATAGTAACTAACCAAATCAAACTCTGAACTCAAATTTTCTGTGATCACAGCAAACCGCACGTTGCGTCCCCATACACTGTTCCATGCTTCTAGTTCATGTGGTAAACAACTGCTTTCCCAATCATTTTTAATCCAGTTGAATGTAGCGCCTGTGTCGTTGATATCATCAACGATTAGAATATTTTTGCGTTGCTTTATGTCCCAACGACAGCCTGTTACGCCACTTTCTTCTGTATAGTTATAACCAAACGCATCTTCGCTCATCCAGCAATTGGTCTCACTGCCGTGTCCGCTTTTATTGTCGCGAAGACTAACTTTAAGTGCTTCGCCGCCAACATCCAACATGTTGCTGATAATAGTAGCAGGAACATTACCACCTCTGGTTATACCTACAACGTAGTCAGGAATCCACGCATCTTTGTGCATCTGAGTACAGATATCCATGCATGCTGTTTCTATGTCTTGCCAACTGTAGTAGTGTTTTTCTATCATAGTGCCTCCTTTGATCTAATGGAAAAATATTCTTCGTGATCTATCCACTGTCCTTGTCGCACAAATCCCCAGTTTCTTTTTTTGCTGAAAGGCATAAAAAGAGTCCATGCTGTGATGTCTGGATCTAACTCTATACGATGCAAACTTTGCGGACTGCTTACTCTAAAATGCCCAGGCCCCCGCCACTTTGCCACAGGAATACCATTTACTGATACCCATTCCCAGTAGCCACCTCTAAGAATAAAAGTAAAATATCCCCATGGGTGATCATGGAGGTCATCCGGGTCGCTTTTTAAAAACTTGTGCAAAAATACATTAAATGGAAAATTATTCCTATCCTTGATAAACAGATAATAGCGTTCCAAGTAAGGCTCTTTGCCTGTTCTGTCAAGTATCACTCGATGTCTGTTTAGTCGTTGCATTAATGTTTTAAACATCACCACTCCGTTTGATAGTATCGATCATGTGTTTTTGTTCTATCAAGTCTTCCAAACTGGGCAACGATTCTAGCTTGTGTTTCACTTCAGGACTGTCGCACAATGCTTGTTCTACCATTTCTACTCGGGTAATAATAGCATCCAGTTTATCGTCTATACGTTCCAGTGTTTCGGCAACTTTTATTTCTTTGCCTGCGCCTCTGTGTATGGTAACATCATTTGGCTGATCCAGTATATCTGTTAGTGTAAACGAATAGTCACTGTGATCGAACCAACCACTACCGCTCATGTTATCGTCTGAAAAAGACAAATCTAGGGCAGAATCATCTGCTCCTAGATCTAGTGTGATTGTGTCCTCTGTGTTGTTACTACAGTCCTCGCTGAGCACTATAATGTTAAAAGGATCATAATGGTGATTAGAATTTGAACTCATATTCCACGCCGTATTCCACAACATCTTGATCTGTGCCGGCATAGTTGACCCTATTCTCAACGTATGCACCAAGGTTGTGATTGTCTGTATTATAACTTAAACTTACACCAAAGTCAACTTCGGTATAGCCACTGCTGAGATTTGCTGTTTGTCGCTGAGTGATTACCTTGCCGTCTATGGTGCGTGCAACTGGAACATCTAAATTAAGATCCCCGCTTACAATCCGAGTAGGAATACTTGCTGTAGCACCAAACACATAGTCGCTAACATTTTTAAACATCCCGACATGAGCTGATACGCTTGTCACGTTGTTGACTTCAGAAACTAAACTACTGTCTGCACCGGCATTGTTAATGCTGTATCCTAATTCTGTGCGTCCGATAAAGTCAAGCCCAAACATGTTCTTAGACGCTGTGTAAGCGCCGTACACAGTACGAGTATGATCATCTAATGCAAATACTCCACTAAAATCATTGCCCAACAATTGATCTTTTTCTTGCACAAACCCAATCTCCCAACTGTTGTACTGTTTGGCAATACCAAACGAGTTTTGGTTGTGTCCTGATACTACCAAGCCCATTGCACGTTGAACACTGCCTGCTAGACTAGCAAAACTGGACGTGACCTTACCTTGACTGAGATCCTTGGCCCAACTAGCGACACGAGTATCTTCTGTAAAGTTAGCACTGCTGAGATCAACGTAGAAGTCACGTTCAAACTTGTCCAGCACCATTGTATTGCTAGCCACACTTCCTAAGTTGATGTTACCTCCGACACCGCCGCTCAACTGTGCTACGCCGCCATCGGTTCGGCCTGTTTTGGGGATTCCGGTAGCACCCACTGGTTGCGTAGCACTATCCATGTCAAGCAATCCTTGTCCGTGTACATTTTCATTGTAGTTGGGAATGTCTTTGTTTGCTGTAGTTAGTACTAATTTAGCCAAGTTTGGTGCTGTCATGTGTGGCCACATTTGATGCAACACTGCTACTGCACCTGCAACTGCCGGAGCTGCCATACTAGTTCCACTCATATGATTGTAATTGTTGTTGCGCACACTGCTATAAACACTGCTCCCCGGAGCCATAATATAGAAGTCTTTGATCCTGTATGCATCGTTGCACTGTTGAACAGCATCATTCCAATCCAAGCAAACATGTCCTGCTTTATTACTGGACGGATCGATGCGATCGTTTGCCGAGTTCCAGTTGCCTACAATCAACATTCTGCCATCTAACACAAGATCGCCATTGTCGTCTGTGACTGTGGCCATTAGACCCGGGTAAGCTGCGTAGTCTAGTCCGTCGTTGCCGGCAGCCACTGTTAGTACAGTTTGATTGTTGTCTGCAGATACCCAATTTTTTGTGTCATCTACATAACCATTGTAACCGTTGGTGCTGTAGTACCAATGGTTGTTGCTGAACATACCATTGCCGTGGCTCTCAAGATTGTTTTTCCAGCCACTGTCGAAATTACTGCTGGCACTCATGTTGTAAACCACTGCTCCGTTTTGATGTGCCCAAGCAAGCCCTTGCTTGGCGTAAAAGAAACTGTAACCCGTGTTGTTGGTTACTTTGGCAATTAGCAGTTTAGCATCAGGTGCAACACCCACGGATCCGTTGTTGTTCAACTCTCCGGCTGCAATACCGGCTACATGAGTGCCATGACCGTCTAAATCACTGACATTTGAAGATCCGTCTAAGAAATTTTTAGTGCCAATTATTTGATCGTCCAATTCTGCATGATTAACGTCGGCACCTGTGTCGGCAATAGCAATAATACTGCCTTTGCCCGTCCATCCTCTGCTCCATGCAGCATCTACTTTGATTTCTGCAAGATGATCATCGCCTTTGCTGTCAGTGGCCCAAAATTCTTGCTTGCTTCTATATTCGTCTGCAGAAAGCACACCGGCAGTAGGAGTGCCTAATGCTGAATCAGAATATTCAACATCAACATATCCGTCAAAATCGTCTTCAACTTCTTGTGTATCATCCACAGATTGATTGTTCTTTATGGATACATCAGTTTGTTCAACCACAGTTTCTTTTTTAGGAGAAGCAATTATTTCTTCTGTGGTTACACGGCGAACAATTTTTGTTTTTGTACTTTCGTCGCTGTATGTTTCCTTGATTGTATCATCCCAGATAGTTTCCACTACTTCGATCTGACCGGTTGTAATTCTATATTCGGTATACTCTGCGATCACAGTATCACCGTTGGAATTTACACTTTCCTCCTCGTAGACACGAATAAGTAACTTTCTCACGTCTCCGTCTTTGACTTCGATAATTCTGCGAGCCTTCATTTCGGTACCCATAACTGTTGACTCGGTAAGCGAAACAACTGGCTCTTCAACAACTGGTTCTTCTACCACTGGCTCTTCAACAACTGGCTCTTCTACCACTGGCTCTTCTTCAACTACCACTGGCTCTTCTTCAACTACCACTGGCTCTTCAACTACCACTGGTTCTTCAACTACCACTGGCTCTTCTTCAACTACCACTGGCTCTTCAACTACCACTGGCTCTTCTTCGATAACTACTTCGCCGTCGGAGCCGGTTACTACTACTAAATTGTTTTCCTGTATGATATTATCTGCTTGTTGTTGTGATTCTACAGCAACAATTTGAGATTCGGAATAGATATAATTTTCAAATTGCCCCGGATCGGCAATAATGTTTGCTTGTGAAACATCAATAGGTTTGCCGTAGCTGATTTGTTCTACCAAGGGTTTGACTTTTTGCGATAAAAACTTAAAACTGGCCGCGGCAGTGTAATAATCACTGCTGTACAATATTTGTGCTTGTTTGATTGGATCTAGCTGATTAATAGAAGCCTGTAAAGCAGACCATGTTGACTCGAGCGCACGAATTGCTCTTGTAGCTGTGTGTGCTATTTGTTGATCAGAACCTGTGGGATTGGTCAGACTACTCAGTCGCCCAAGTGCATTTAATTGTTGTTCGAGACCGCTGATATTAGCTTGTACTTGAGAAATATTTTGGTTTAACCCGGCTTCGTTGAGAATGTTTTGCACAGGTTGAGAAATGGTGTTTGCACCAGAGTTACCTCCACTGCCGCATCCCGCCAACAGGGCTGTAGCCGAAACTGCAAGTGCTAATTTTGAATACTTCATTGATTGCTTCTCTTGTTTACTACCTACAAGTATAGTATATAGAATACAATTATTTTGTCAACCAAAAATAGCTACAAAAAGCAAAAAAGATATGAGAAGTATGATTAATATGCCAAACACTTGTAGCACAAAGTCAACTATACTTCTCATGGTATTAGGAAACAGCAACACAAGAAGTATTGCTGTTAATAAAAAAACTATCAATTAGCCTTCCAAATGTCGGCATAGTAGCCCTTGCCAGTGGTATCGCCGCCGTCGTTGTCAACTTCATTGCCGTTGTATGTAACACCCACAATAGTGTCTTCGCCGTTCAAGTATTCTACTACTTGCAAACGCAGTTTAGCAGGATCAAACTGTTCCCCATTTGTCAGATGCAGTACTCCATCGAAAAATGTGCCTTTTTCTGAGCTAAACATTTGAGCAACATACTCACTGGGTGCTTCGTCGCAACAGGAGTATTCTTGAATCTCGATGTATTCTTCGCCTGAGTTTTCATAGATTTCGTCAGCTAGTGCAGCGACTTCTTGATGTTCCAATACTGTGTCCAGTAACGTTGACTCATAATCTTCGCCGTCGACTTCGTTGATTTCAATCATGGCACTGTCATAGTCTGCGCCAAATGTATGTTCGAATTCCTCTGGCGGTTCATACCATGGACGAGCATCACCATCTTCGTCGATCATAAAATGAGCTTCATCTGGCACATCGTCGATGTAGTCGAAATCATACTCGTCGTCTTCTGAACTTACCATGTAATGCACTAGATCAGCGTCGCCGTGTTCTTCTACCACTGGTTTCCAAAAATCGTGTGCTTGTTTACTAACACTCATGTAAGAGGATTCTCCTCCGTATCCATTGATAGTGATGCGGTAATAACGATCCGGGCGTTTGATTGCTTGAATAAGTTCTTCTTGCTGTTCTACAGTTGCCACTTTATACTCCTACAGTCTGGGTAGCTAAAATCATTGTGTTGAAATATTTCTTTTCTGCGCAGTTTGTTGTTGGCTATTACACATTCTTCCGGACGCATGTAATAGTGATAGCCGATCGAAATAGTGCCTTCGATCCACGGACTATCTCTCAAGTCTCTGCCATCGTACCTGGCACGACTCAGCCATTCATATGCATCTTTGTTGTCAGTTAGTATAGCACCTCCTAAGCCAATGTCAAGAGGTTTTCCACGTCCAAAGCTCAAGCATTGAAATTGTCCTGCACGGTACATATTGGGTTCTAATCTTCTAGCACTGTCCCACACAGGCGATGGTGCCATTTGGTATTCATACTCCCAATCATAATTGCAGTATTCAAAAGGTATGTGCAACTTGTGCAGTGTTTGTGGCACACTCAAATATGTATATGCCGGAATCTCCAACGGCTCTAACCATTTCAAGTACCGCAAGCAAAGCTCAATTGCGTGGGTACATCTGTCTGTGGTCACTGCATAAGGTGCCCCAGTGAATTCTGCTAGTTTAGTTTCAAAATCAAAAATAGCATCAAATGGATCTTTGTAATTAGTTAAATCCACCGGGCATAAGTCCTGTGATCTGCAGTGTGTATCTAAAGTCGGGTCCAAGATTTGCTGCCATGTGCGGCACATCTCCTTGCCAGATTACACAGCTTCCTTTGGTGTATTCCACAAATGGTTTGCTATCTATTTCAAAAATATGACCTGGCTTCCAGTCTTCTAAAAAAACCACTGCACGATATACCATGTCGCTGGTAACGCTGTTGTGCTCGCAGTATCTGGCATATGTGTCGCTGTGATAAGGTAAAATTGTTCCAGGGTCCATTCTATAAAAGCTTGTTCCTGCTTTTTCGAATCCTAGTTCTTGTGCAATCTCAATAGCCCATTTTGGCTGATACCGTCTAAAATCTACCATCCAACCTGTATCATAGATATCCCCGTAGGTTGCGCTCCATGCTTCTGTGGTTTCTGAATCATTGAACGGTTCTTTGAAGTAATTGAGAAGTTTAAAGCTTGTGTTGTCGAACTCAGTGTTTACTCGTGAAAAAGTCCAATTGTTATTGTTCATTGTTTTTTTCCAATGTATACTGGTCTAGACACATGTCTTCCAGTGATTTAGTGACTACGTTATATTCGCTGGGTGTATCAACCACGCTCATTGGAGTATCGCCTGGTCTTCTGGGACCAATTACAACAGGAACTTTTTCTCCTGTTGCGTGTTGCATAGCTCTAACAACCTCGTGTACACTCTGGCCTTTGGTAGTGCCTAAACTTTCAAACGGTGTATTCTTTGGTCCGCCATTGATAGACGCAAGAATACTATTGCATAAATCCACCACATGAATATAATCTCGCACACAAGTGCCATCTGGCGTGTCGTAGTCGTCGCCGTTGACTGTGAGTGTGTCACGTTTTCCTGCTGCAACTTCTGCAGCCACTCTTATGAGATGAGTTGATTCGCCGTGCTGCGAAAATTCTCCGTCACTGCCGCTTACATTAAAAAATCTAAAGATAGTAAACGCAGGACAAATCTGCTTGATTACATCTTCTGCAGCTACTTTGCTTCTAGCATATGGACTGTCCATTCCCCATGCACTTGCTGTGCTGGCAAAAATAAAGTGATCTGTTTGAATTGTACTTGCTACAATAGCAGTGCCCATGATGTTTACACGGTAGAATTCAAACGGATTGATCCAACTGTCACCAACTGTACTCATGCCAGCCAAGTGAACCACAGCATCATATTTTTTGTTGCTGATGCGTTTAGGAATGGATTGTGTAACATCAAGTTCTGTAAATTTCTTCACATATGCAGATACATCATTTGATGATTCGTGAATATTTGCATCAACTGCTTCAACTTCAATATTGTTTTGATGCAAAATTTTGCACAAGTGTGCTCCAATATATCCTGTTGCACCTGTTACTAATACTTTTTTCTTGCTCATTTGTACTCTGTTCCTGAATGACTAAAATTTCTGTCTGCCACATGATCTCTGTAGCGATTACCACTTCGCAACCACTGCAATCCGTTGCCCTGCATGATATCTACCATTCGATCAATTGTGCCGTTGTTCCAGTCTGATATTTCGCCCTGCAACACGCTAGGCTCTTCTAGCCCTGCTAAAATCTTACTTACTGCATCCTCCTTGCTCCACGGAACATACAACCGACTAGCATCGTTGCCGAATGTTTCAGGGAAACTACGATATGCAGGATAAACCACATTACATCCTAGTGCGTCTGCTTCACTGACAGTGTTGCTGACCCAATCCTGTAGCGCACAATTAAACAGTACTTTACTATCATTGACTACATTGTAATAATCATTCTTCTGCAAGTTCGCCATAATAGTAAGTTTGCCGTCTGCAACCATCTGAGTGGCACGTTCCAGGTACCGTGGATTGTTGCTACGCAATGGACCACCACTCAGTACTGCAAACTCAACATCTGGACGCACTGCTTTTACCATCTCAATTACATCCATAAAGAAGTCTGGCTGTTTTTCTTGGTCAAAGCGTGCTGCAAATACCACACGGTCTTTTCTTTCGGTCCACGGTTTAATACGATTGTTTACACGACTTTGAACCTCTGTTTTGCCAAAGCTCAAACCCGAGATGTTGTAGATAGGAGCAGTCCAGCCTGCAATCTTCATATGTGCAACCATTTCTTCGTTGGTTGCAAGAATATGTACATTGGGGATTTCATTGCACATCTTTTCGTACAAACTCATCCACTTTTCCATACCCCATACATGAACAAAGTCATCTGGGTCAATTGCTTGTGCAAGACAGCGTAGATAAATTTTAGGACGCTGTTCTTCCGGTACCTGACACAAAATATAAGGCAGTGCTTCCATACCAGGCTGAAACATGTCTTCAAAAAAGATTGCATCGTCAGCAGTAATTTCACCGTTGCGATGCATCTGTACTAGATTCATCAATTGGCTCATGCCAAAATAGCTGCGACCGTGTGCGTCTAGTACTTGACCTACCGATATTGATTTGGTATTATCAATTGTTTCACCTGGTACCACAGTGTAATCAATGCCTCTGCGATTGTACACCTCTGTGCTCCAGTCTTGCAGTTGCAGTGTGTAGCGTCCTTCGTAAGGCTCTAAGCCCATGTAAAAAAGTTTTCTAAAACTCATTGTTGTGCCTTTGTTTGAATAAAATTGAGAGCAGTAACTGGTTAGTGTTTAACGGCGGTAGCCGCCCCGGGCGTCTTTGCCCCAATGGTTTGTTATTTTTTTACCATCCTTGAATCGGAGGTAGCTGCTATAAGCATAAGACTTATGTCTATACAAATCTGCCTCGTTGTAGCGATAGCCAAAACGAACACAGAACTTACGGAATTGATCAAGATCGCTAAAGATATTAGCTACTGCTTGCTTCATACACGTGTTTCCTTATTATTGAGTTACTGCTCTCAAAACTGTTAACATCCTACTTCTTCAGCGCCATTAAGCTCGTTGGTTACTGTCTCTTTAGGATAAAAAATTTCACAACCGTTTTCGTTGTCTTCTGCTACAGAAATTTTTACATCTCTGTTTGGGTATCTGGCTTTAATTTCCGCATACAAGTCGTCTGCAATCATTTCACAGCTCTTGTAATCTAGATCAAGTACTGTGGTCGAATGGTCGACTTCTTCGTACAGTCGTTGCAACCAACGTTTGAACTGTATAAACTCGATGTCGCGATCGTTGTGAAATACTTCAATCCACACACGAAAATGAAAAATATGTCTGTGTGGATATCCTAAAAAGCTCACATCGTCCCAATCGCCTGTGGCAAGTTTAGGATCTGTGTCCGCTCCGGGATATTTATGCACGCCTTCTTTGGTAAAAGAAACCCAAATGCTTCGATTCATTTTAATACCTCGTCGTTTTTGTATTCTTGCCAGTCAGTGTATTTAGATCTATCCATTAAGTTGTGTAAATTATGACACCATACACCAGGATTAGTCGCCGCAAAATCCTTGTCATCCAACTTGATCATTGTGTTGTAATTCCACTGACTGATATAAGGTAATGGAATTCTCAACTGTGGAATAAAATTATTGTGTTCAATCAAACAACTTTCTAAAAAGTCTTCTGCTTGTGCAATAGGAATATCCAATGTACACAGTATACCCTTGTGCAAAAAATGTGTGATCATAACTTCCCATCTTTCCCACTCTGCGCCAGCTGGATTGAAGCTGTGATTAGCGCCAAAGAAGATGTGTTCGCAATTGTGTTCAATGTACATTTGTTCAATGTCAGTTGTATCTTGTATTTCGGTTACAAACAGTGTACGACATCCAAACGCAGGTGTGCGTTCTACTTCGTATCCTATGAAGAAGTTGGTGTTTTCGTGTCCTTCACGATTCATTTATTTCTGCCTTTAGTGTATTAATACGTTTTAGAGTACTCTCCATTTCGTCTTTGAGTGCAAGCTTGCGCTTTTTCAATTGCTGTACGTGTTCATCTTCGTCGTATTTCTTGTACTGTTCTACAATATATGCATTTAAATCATCGTGTTGTAGTTTAACACTTTCATAGTGGCCTGTCAACTTATCTACTTGATGTTCTATACTTGACATATTATTCCTCCTCAAATAAGGCACCAAATTGGGTGCTAGCATTTACAGTTTTCTTGCCGACGTTGAGTCTAGTGCCAATCACCTGCATCCAGAATTTGCTGTGCTGATCAATCAATTCCAAACTTTTTTCTCTGTCTTGTAAACTGAAAATTTCGTCCACAAGATCTCTGTGTGTAATAGTTTCAAAACGTTCGTCAATCAGCATGTGAGGATATAGTCCAGAATCGTATTCTCTGTTGCTACGCTGTGTGCTTTCAATGTGCATCCACACATTGTGCGACATCTGTAGCGCATAACTAAAACTATCCCACGAAGTTTTGCCTTCCTTGCCTATTTTATTTAGATCACCTGGCTTGTATATACAGATATCTTGAATGCTCAAATGATCGCTAATAGGTGATTCCTCAAAACTAGGCAGTATGCCCTCGTTGATCACTACATCACCGAACTTGCGACGGTCTGTTGCATATTTTTTATCATCGGCACTTGGACTCATCATGTAACTCCATTTGCCTCTATCTTCGATTCTAATATTGTGATATATCTGACCATTTGCAGTAGCAAGAAACGGACTAGCACAATCGTATGTGATCATAAAGTTTGGATTGTGATATTTGCGCACTGCACGTTGTATGTCTGTTAGCAAACATGCCCACTCTAGTTTGCTAGTGCCTAGGAAATGCATCACATCATGCACGCCTTGTTCTAGCAAACCGTCGTGAATAAGATGTACAAGCCTGCGCAAGATCAAGTGTACATCGCACATGTTCTGACCACCCATTGCCCAGCCATCAAAGTGTGTTTCTGGGTACTTAGCAGGATCACAATAGTCTTTGAATTCTTCATACCAACTGTCAGCATCAGCATGATTGCTGCCTTGTAACACATTCAGTACTTTGAAGTTGCCACGACGGTTAGCCATATAGTATTGAGCATTGATGTGTGTTGCATCAACAGCATCTTGATAACTGTAAATACCACTGGCCGCGGCCGCTTTAGGATCTTGAAATGTCCAAGTAGGAATATCCAGCATCATACCGTAATCCATATACTCTTCCATCCACTCTACTACCAAGCGGCGTTTTTCGGCTGCCTTTGGGCAGTTGGGATTTTTCCAATCACCTTCCCATAATCCTTTGGCAATCTGGAATCCGCCCGAATCGCCCAACAACCACGAATTTTCTCTGTCACGCTGGCGCACCATGTTTTCCTTGGCTATTTCTTTGGCGGTATCAAGGTTTGCATGACCTGCTGAATACAATGCCCACTTGTACTGGAATGCGCCTTCTTGTACATTTAGAAAGTTTAGTGCTTCAACGCTGCCGAGACCAGCTGGGACCCTTGCAGGATCTACATAGTTTTCTTCACGCTGTTTGCCAATGAAAGTGGCATAAAACCCGCTTATGCTAGGCAAAAACACAGCATAGTCTTGTTGTGTTGCTGTTAGGTTTTGATTCATTACTTGCTTTGTGCAGGCAGAATGTAGTTGTATTCAGCAATACCGCTGTCTACTGTGATCTGTGCAGCACCTGCATCTGAAAACTTGATGGTAGCATCACCCGGCAACTTAAGAATACTCAGCACCGGTGCTACAGGCCAGTTCCAGCCTTTGCCCAAGTCACCGTTCACATCAGCTTCAAACACAAAGTTTCCAGCATGTGTGCTGTGATCGCCAAAGTAAAACTTCAAATCGGCGCCATCAGTTTTGGCTACAAATGTAGTTTCTTCAGAGTTGGCTTGTGCTTGAAAATGGAATCTTTGTACACTAGCAATGTTGGGTGTTACTTCAACATCCCACTGCACTCCTTTGAATTTCACAGTTTTGAGTTTTTCGTTGATGATTTCTGCACTCATAAAACGATAGTCGTTTTTAAAGTCTCCAGCAGTGTTTTCAAAATGCAAACCCACAGGCACATCTTCGCCGTTGCGTTCTTGTGTGTTCACAGAAATTTTAGCATTTTCTTTGTATTCTGGGATGTTCAGCAGAATGTTTAGTTTGTTGAGGTTAGGCATGCCAAATGTACCAACAAAATCCTCAACTGGTGTTTTGAACTTTCCTTGTACAATCACACTGCGGTCTTCGGCCATTGCATCGATGACAGTTTCTTTGTCGTTGCCTGTGACTTTGACAGTGTCGATAAATCCCAAACTGTGGGTGTGTTGTACTAGATCTAGTAGGAAATCATTCATTGATTATTTCTCCGTGTTTCTTTGAATTTTTGCAAGAGTCTGTCCTGCTCGATTGTGCTCCAGTTTGCCGGGCTTTTGTATAATAGCATAACTAAAATTAGGATAATGATCTACAAGTTCAATTATACTGAATCCTAATCCATCTGTCAAGGATTTTAGCCTGGTTTTGGTCATGTAGCACTTGAGATTTTGTTCTGCCAAGATACAACTTCCCTGTATCTCGCAATTGTTGTAGCTGAACGCCATGACGCCGCCCGGTCTCAGCAATTGGTAAAATGTTTTGAACAACTCCACCTGTACACTGTATGGCTTGAATTCAAAGTAGTTTAACGCAAAGATAAAGCCAAATTGTTGTTGCGGCAGAATTGAGAAGTCATCGTTGTTGATCACATATGGCCGCATGCGTCTTTGATATTTTTCGTTGAATCTATCCATCACTTCGTCCAGCAGTTCTTGATGCCGGTCTACTATGTACAAAGGGTCGCATCCTACCAAGTGCCGGGTCCACTCCTCCATACACGGATTAAGCTGAAGTCCAGGATAGGTCCAGTCTACATATGGTTTTATTTTTGCAGACAATTCTTTGGTGTACAGATCTGTGCCATACTGACTATTTTGATATCTAGTTTCGTCGGCATCGCCACTTTGGTAGTATTTTTCGTATGTGCGGTAACTGTCAATGAGATAGTCTTTTTCCAATTCTTTGATAAGATCGTCAAAGTCGTCGAGCACATTTTTGCTGTAGTTTCTTATGTTAAAGTAGCTTTGCTCAATGTTTTTTAACTCTTGCTCTATATGATTCACAGAGATATTTAGACCTGGATTTTTAGAGGTGTGTAATTTTCTACTCAACCCATTGGCCATTTTGCGAATTTGACTCCAGTTTATATCTAAAAAGTCATCTCTTGCACTGATAATTTTGCTTAATTTACGTTCTGCCATATTAAAACTCAAACAAACTGTCAAAAGTTGTGCTAGTATCGGTCTTTTCTTTGAGATCCCAATCTAGTTCGCCTAATAGATTGTTGACTTTTGCATCAACAATTGTTTCTGTCATTAGGTCGTCATCAAACGGTAATTCTTTAAACCAATTTGGAATATGTAATTCGTCAATTGGGTATGCTACACTGGTATAGCCCATGGGATTGTGTTTGAGCTTGCACACAATTGTTTTTTGCCCATCCATTATTTCCATGGAATATTTGTCTCCGTTCATTTCACGCAGACTATTCCAATTGAGTGCTGCTCTGACGTGGCCCGGCATGTTCACTTTGCCTTTTCTTGCTAATTCATTGCGAAACTTGGTCAAGTTGTTTACACGTTTGGGTGTGCCTTTTTCCCAACTGGGCATTTGTTTAAATTCCAGTTTAAAGTCACGGATTCGCTCTGTAACATAATCTTCACCTAGATCCATCAGTGTATCCAACAAAATACTGCTGAGAAAGTCTTGCATAAACTTTGGTGTGTCCGACCTTTTTAGGTCAAGGCCCATTGCTTTTACCTTGCCTGGCTTTCCGTCTATGTCTTTGCGCTCGCCTTCGTCATCATAAACCAGTAATGCATAGCGTTTCTTAGTGATAAACAATCCGCTTTCGGCCACAGCTTCTCGTCCACACTGCACAATTTCACCGTACTTTCTTGGACAAGCAAATGCACGTTTCATGAAGTCAGGAAAGCTCGCAGACACTTGTTCGCCAATTTGATCATACAATTGTACTACTGTGTCTTTGTCCCAGGTCATGGTGCCTGATTCAACTTCCTTGCGCACAGCCGGCCATGCACTAAAATAGCAGGAATCTGTGTTGTGTAAAAGAATATCATTGCCAAAAAAGAATGGATCGCCATCAGCAATACTTATATCGTAAACATAATCATCGTCGGTGTTAACAAGCTCTACAGATTTTACTCGTTCTCTGATAGTATCCATTTTTTGCATTCCTTTAAAATTTTATTGGGATTTTCTAAAAATTCACTTTCCCAAATAACTAAACATTTAATATTTCTTTCAGACAGTAAAAGTTTTATTTTTTGACTATCTTCTTTCCATATATCACTGGCAACCTTGTTAACAACAGAATGGTAATAATTTTCAACAAAAAATTTAGGATTGCAGTGCCAGTAATCTCCATTATATTCAATTGCTTTGTTGTTGTGCACTATATCATAAAAATTAGCTTTGTTATGGCCGTAGACGCAGTACTGTTTTGTATTGCACGAATAGTCTAAGCTAAATCCTAAATATTTTTCTAATTCATCTACAAAAAATTTTTCTGTATTGCTAACATAATTTGTAGTATGTACTCTTTCCTGCAATATTATTACTGCCGTTTCTGTATCGCAATTATATCTTTTACAAATATTTTCTATAGAGTGTGATTTTTCTTTGCAGATTTCTTTATATTTTTTTGTACCTTGTTCTTTGCCATACTTTTCTACAAAATAATCTATGGTATTTGTGTATGCTTGTCGCTCGCAATAGTTTTGCCAGCGTATTGTGCCTTCCGCTTCTCCGTGTTTTTTGATTAGATTTTTCAGTGTAACTGCTCTACTTTTGTTAAAGTCTTCAAAATCTTTATCTGTCCAGCCGTATTTTTCTTTTTTATATTCATAAGAATTAGAATATGCCTGTTTTTGTTTATATGCCTGCCACCGCAGTTTTCCTTCTTCGACTCCGTGTTTTTTAATTAGATTAGATTCAGTGACGGCTGTATTTTTTGCTAAAGCGTCATCTACAAGTTTTGCTTCCGGATAAACTTTTTTGTATTCTCTACCGTTTGCGAATCGTCCTGTGCAATTATATTTGAAATGTGTCCATTGCAATCTTGGGGCTTCAAAGCCGCATTCTAAACATTTAGGCATATGGCGATACTCCTGTTGTCATAAACTATTTATCGCCTAGGACGGTAATTAATAAATCATTTGGTTGCAATTCAGTTGGTTTAACTTCACATGTAAAACCATCTCTGTCCACAATTAGACTATGATCTTCTGTTACGATAATTTGCTTTCCAGATTCGCTTGTAACTTTATATTTTTTCTTTAAAGTTGAATGACGCATAACATACGAAATATTATAAAAGGAAGCCTGATCCTCATAACTATTGTAACCTAACACTTTATGATCATTGTTTTTAGAAGTAGGAATCGCGTATTCTTTGTTGTTATCTTGAATAACCCTATATTCGATGTTATTAAAAAGTTCTTCGATACTAATTTTGTTGCCGTTTGACAAAGTTATTAAAGTATTGCCAGTTACACTATCGCCATATATAACTGCATCGCCAACGTGATTGTATTCACCTACAATCAGTTCATTTGCATATGCATCCATGTGCTTGGCAATTTGTCTGCCAGTGAGTGTAGTTGATTGACCAATGCGCTTATCAAAGAATCTACAACCAGGGTTAAGAATAGCACCATACAAACTGTTCAAGTTAATTTTCTTGACCAGCTGTCTCTTATCCCAAAACTCTCTGTCTTCTGGTGTTTGTGCGTCTTTCTTTTTCTTCTGCAACTCCTTGCGTTCTGCATACCAACGTTCTAGCAGCCCAGGCACAACACCTTGTATATCGTAGCGGAAGATAGTGCCATTTGCACTCAACACCCATGGTTCACTGCTGAGATAGATTAGTTTATAAATCTCTGCGCCTGTTAGTGTGTCCGATTCGCCGTTTTCCCAGTCTACTGTGATAGGATGAGTGGTGTCTTGTGACATAACATATCCGTATTCTCTACTGCCAAACTCCCCCTCCCAGGCCTCAGCAAAGCTCTTTTTCTTGGCCATTCTTGACTCAACCATTTCTTCTGTGTAGTCCTGTCGGAGCTGACCAAGAATGGTTTCGGGTGCCATGTTAAGAGCACGAATCACACTAGGATATAGACTGTTCAAGTCAATACTGCCAATCCATTTGTGCATGCCTTTTTTGGGATATGCAACATAAGCACCAGCTGCGGCAGTATTTTCGCCGTGATCCTTGCGATTGGGCACCACCATGCCGCGTTCGTGTGCCTCGTTGATAATGGCTTGTTCAGTAACAGCAACTGCTCCCATGGTTGTTTGTAGCAACACTGTGTTGGCATGGGCTAGTTCATTTGCAAGGGCTAGAAATTTAAGTTTTTTGTCTAGCTTTCCTAGTAGAGCAGTATCTTGTCTGTTGTAGTCGATAAACTTTTCAAAATCGTGATTGTACAATTGATCAAGTGTACCTTCATAAGCAACTTTCTTTTCACTTAGTTCGTGCTCGCCTATGGCATCAAGGCTATAGCTGTGTCGTTCTTCGTAGGTGTATTTTCTGTACAGTTGCATATAGTCCATGTGCACTCTGCCTACTAGATCAAATGTTTCATTTTCAGCACCATATCTTTCAAAAGTGCGTTTTTTAGGAAACTGATTCCACAAACAAAACTGCCGAGTGTACTCCTTGCCCAGCACTTTGGTAATGCGATTCACTGTGTACGGAATATCATATCCTTCGCTGTTCCACCCACTTAGCACATCAGCATCTTCGATCAGTGCTAAAAAAGTTTCCAGCATGTCTTCTTCGCGGTCAAACATAAAAGTATTGCCAAATTTCTCGGCAATCTGCTGTGCTTCTTGTGCATCTACAGTTTTTGGCGGAATAGCAAGAGTTACCAATTGATCTAGCCAGTCTAGATAGACTGTAATAGCTGTGATTTTGTTGAAAGGATCACTGGGCGGCGAAAAGCCTTTGGTGGTATCAAAGTCAGCCTCAATATCAAAAAAAGCTGTTTGAAGTTCAGGGGCATCGTGGTTATAGTAATTGTTGGCAAGACATCTAAACACTGGATTGATATCACTCTCAAACAGTGCTTTTTGCCCATGAATTTTCAGTTCTTTGCGAAATTCTTTTTGTGATTTACAACGAACTTGTGTTACGGGATCTCCGTAGATACTGCGATGTTTGCCTTTGGGATCTGCATAGTAGAAAGTAAATTCTACTGGGTATTCACGAAACTCTCGTTGACCGCGAATGCGTTCCACAATGTGAATAGTGTCTCGATCTCTGTCAAACAGAGCGTCAACATATGACATTTATTTCTCCTGCTGTTTATGGCCAAGCTACCTTTCTTCATGCCTAGGGGCGGCGAACCTTGTTACACTAATATATAGCACAAATATATAGCACAAATATAATGTCACAAAATATTTAATAATGTTAGTACCAATCCTGCTGTGCTCATCACTAGATTGGTGGCAATCATAGCACCATCACGCCACATAAAACTGACAATCAGCCATACATAGCCCCCTGCGGCTAGAATCAACGGACCAGCTGGGTACATGTCTGGAAAGCCGGCATTAACTACAGTGCCTAAGATTAGAGTTGTTGTGGCAATCCACTTTAGAATTGAATCCAACTTCATTTTATCAAATAATACTCTGTTTGTTGCTGATCTGTGAGCGTAGCGTACACTTCTACCATAGGATTAAACATACTCATTTTGGTTACTATACGTGTGTTCAAAGAAATTTTATTGTCAAGAATCCAACAACCAATACGATTGTGTTCTAACCAGTCGGCTATTACCATGTTTGCAATAAGATCGGGCTCGTCTGTGTCGCCTATCTTGAATTCATATACAAGGACGTTTTTACCACCAGCTGACGGCTCGCCCAAATCCAAATATGTTGACAAAGCAAAAATATCCTGTAAGTACCATAGGCCACAGTAGTTGCCTACGATAGTAAGCATAACATCCAGTGAGTGCACCAATTAAAAATCCTGGATATACAAATCTCATGTCAGGATCATATGCATAAAGTGCAAGGTACATACTAGCACTCACTGTAAAAACAAAACTTACTATTTCGTTGTAAAAAGCAATTCTGTCACTGCGGTAGCTGTTGATCCAAAATTGCTTGACGTTTTCGATCACTGTAGTTTGCCAGTGGTATCAAGAATGGTCTCTAGTAAATCATATTCTTCGCTGTGTTGCCCAAAGTTTCCCTTGTGAGCCACACGAATGGCTTTTTTTAGCACACTTGGCTTGATTTCCATTTCTTCTGCAATTGCTTTGATGGTGTCGTTTAAACCTTCGTTGAGCATGTCGACTTCTTGCATCACGTTCATGCCTTCGTTGATAATTTGTACAAGTTTTTGCACTTCTGCCGGGTTGAATACTTTTCCTGAACTCATAGAGACCTCTTGTTATATCTAATGTTATTGTATAGGATCAAAGATAGTTTGTCAATTAATTTTTTGGATTAAATTGGAACAACATTTCCTGTGGCTTGTCTGTGGTAATAATGGCTGGATTTTTACGAAAAACCTGTATCTGTTCCAAGTCATCTGCATTCTTGATTACACCCATGGCATTGTCTGCAAAACTAATGGCTGCTAGAACCTGCCATTCGCCGCCCATGTCTGAGTTTTTATACCAGTCAAAGTTGTCTTTGATGTAGGCTTTGCGAACAAGATTTGGATCTGCATTGTTTTTGGAAAATTCTTGAATGCTTCTGCTAGCAGAGTTTCCAAAAATTTCACCAAACACTGCTTCACCTATCTCCTTGCGATCAGCAGGAGTAATACCTTCTACTGAATTTACCAGTTGAACAAATGTTTCAACATTCATGCTTTTTTGTTTGTTGAGAAATTCGGCCACAGGTGCAGCCAACTTTTCAAACCCTGATAGTATCTGTACCATGCGACTTCTACTGGGCAGTTGTCCAGTTTCGCCAAATCGGCCGCCGCCGCCGCCTTTCTTTTCGCTGGTGGCTGCTTTGACTTCAACAGGTGTATCTCCAACTGTTACATCGCCTTTGCCTTGTATGCTGATGTCCGAACTTAGAATAGCAAGTGCATGTTCCGCAGGCCCTTTCATTTTTTGCCCAACACCATAGCTTTTCAGATGTTCAAACACAGCTCTGTTAATTGGGTCGCCATAGGTCAATTGGTCGATGGTATAGCTGCCTGGAGTAATTAGCAGTTTGGCATTGATTACACGGTTGTTTTCTAGGTTTTCCAAGAATTTTAACTTTTGCGGATAGCTGAGATTAGAATCTGCAATCTTTGCTGCAATACGACGAATTTCTGCGACTGCATACTCGTCTTTGAGCACTTCTGGCAATACCTCGCCGAATCGACTGGTTATGTTGTTTTTGTTCAATACTGTATAGATTTTATCCAGCAAGTCTCTGTCTTGTTCGGCCTGCAGGCGCTTGACAATCAACTGCTTTAGTTCTTTGTCTGCAATTTCTTCTTGGTATTCTCGGACAATTTGTGTAATTTTCATATTGTATTTAGTTGATGATTTTTTCTATTATCAACAGCACTAAGTCGTCTGTGCCTTTGATTATTCTATGGTGCGTGCCGCTGTCAATTAGGTATATTTTGTTGTGTACAAACGGTTCAGGCAATTGGTTATCGTACTGCAATTGCCAATTGTTACCTTTGATTACTTGCACTGTTCTATCAAACTGATCTGTATGCCATTCCAGCCGATCTTCGTTGACGTCTTTGTCAAACACTCTAACAAATATTCTTTTGCTAGATGTTTGCCAAGCAACAGTGTCTGTGTAAGGTGTTACCACCAACGACCTCCGCCTTTGAGCCCCAAAGACTTGGCATATCGTGGCAATCTACAAGCCCAGTAGCCTGCTTTGGTTTTGTCTTTTTTCTTTTCGCAGTTGTGTCTGGCTGCAAAGCTTTTACGAGCTTCTGGATCTTGTAATTTAACAGAGAGATTGCCACCGCCACCTTCTGCACCAAATTCTACTTTGTTAACATTGCCTGATTTGGGATTTTTAACATACACGTAGAATTTTTTACTGCCGCCGCGTTTGGGTTTGTTGAGCTCTACATCTCTGCCTTGATATTCAGCTTCTTTGATCACATGTTCATGTTCTTCGATTGGAAAGTCTAATGGTACATCGCCGACACCCTCTACAAATGCCCATTCGCCAATGTCTGTGTGTTCTATCAGTTCACGATCGAACCAGTGATTCAATTCTAATTCACCGTTGTTGTACTGTTGTCGTGCTTCGCGAAACAGTTCAAAATATGCGTCACTGCCCATGCGAAACATGTTTTCATGCAGATATACGCTGTTGTCAATGTGGAAATCAAGTGCTTCGCGAGCACGTGACTCGCGAGGCTTGTTGTTTAAATTTTTTGCTTTCATGCAAGTATTTAGTTGTGTTTAAATACCAGCGGCTTTCTTACAATTGAGTATGTATGCACTCATGTTGTGGTCCATAAGACCGTCAAAAGGTTTAAATTTACTCCATGCACTGACTATACCTGCCAATCTGTCTATGATTTCCTGCCATTTATTGTACTTGACAAGAACCCCATACCGATTGAAGTACATCAATTCACCATGATGGCAATAGAACAACAGTGCTGGTGGCACTCGTGTAACAATATCATTGTTGTTGACATAACGATAGTGCGAGAATGTGCAGTTTTCTACAAACTTTCTGTTTCCTGCTCTAGGACTACCGTATGTGTACAAACAATCAATGTGGCACTCGTCCTGTAGTTTACTGGCTGCAATTGTGGCCATGGCTGCACCCAAGCTGTGCCCTGTTATAAAAAACTTTTCAACGTCACTGTCAAACACATGCTTTTGCATGGCTGACATCACATCGTTCCAAATGTCTAATACCTCATTTTGGAATCCGTCGTGCACCCAACCGCTTGCTTCTGCGTCATCTGGCAATGCATTCAAATCTGCTGCTAAATCGTTCCACTGATCTGGTTCTGTACCCCTGAAGCTGAGTACCATCACGTTGTCTTGTTTTGAGAGGTAACCTTGTGCGCCACCTTTGTTGAAAAATTCTAAAACTTCAAATCCAATGCCTTCAAAAGGATTGTTTGTGCCGTTGTAATCTTCGTATGTCTTTCCTGCTATAACCGCGCAGACATAACCCACATATGCGGGATTGTTAAAATCTTGTTTCATTTTTGACCCTCTAACCTTGTCTTTCGACAGTAATATTTATCGGGTACTAGGTTGTTTTAGAGGACATAGCTGTGTTTTTATCACACAACAGGCACACACACTTTTTGCAGATCACATAAGTAAACCTGCCAATTTCACGACCGTTTACAGTTTTCTGCAAAGCTTGCATGCAATGAGAAGGATTTTTGCATTTAGAACAAGTTGTTTTCATTTGTTTTTGACGTTTTTAGCCTTTCCGCGACGATCTGGATTTGGATCTTTTCTGCGTTTTCTGCGAACTGCTCTGGCAATACCAGCTTTGCCATCCTTTTTACCATCTCCGTCTGCGTCCGCGTTTCGCAAGCTAGCGGCTTTGCTCTTGCTCAAACACTTGGGCTTGGCATTGCCTTTGGTATCCCCGCACTTGCCGATTCGCTCGCCTTTGCTGTTGTAAGCATCCCAGCCTCCGCCACCTGCGCCACCTTTTTTGCCTTTGCCGAACCAATCCTTTAAACTTTCAGAAATTTCAGCGATCCGCATTATTCTTTGTCCCAACTAAGGCTGGTTTCGTCTGTGTCAATAGGACCACCAGCCGCCCAAGTTCGACAGGTCCTTGCACTGTGACACTTGAATTTGTGCATCCAGCAGTAGCCCAAGTATCCATCTTCGTCTTCTAGCTCGCCCGGCATACATTCTAGCATTCTTGGGCTGATATCAAATGCCGCACAGTTTGAACAAAGACTGGCTTTTGCGGCTTCTTCTGTGGTATTCCAGTGTTCTGCTATGTCTTTCCAGTAATCACCGGGCACATCAACGTTTAGAGGGCCGTACTGTATGTGATCAGCACGAATAGCGGCATCACGGTTTTTAGTGTTGAGTTCCAAGTCTTGTGTTGCCAGTGGACAATTTTTTTCAATTGCTTCTAGTACGTTGATCAAGTCTCTCATTTCTTCTTGCTCTTGTTGCCCCAGTTTTTAGCACCCACTTTGCGACATTGTACTAGTGCTCCACTTGCATATGCACTTGGCCACACTTTATAGCGACTTTTGACTTTGTGATAACAAGCATCTTTTTCGCCAGCTGCTTCGTCAAACTGCTCTTCAGTGATAGTTTCGACACTTTCTTCCAGGCCAAATTCTCTTGGATCGGGCCATGAATCACGTTTGCCTTTATAGTAGTCGTTTACAGCTTGATACCATGCTTCTTTGTCGTTTATTTTGTATCCGGCAATCTTTTCAAAGTCTTTGACTAACTTTTCTCTAGCACTAGATTTAGCTTCACTTACTGGATCTATTGTAGCAAATACTTGTGTCTTCTTGTTGTATTTTTGTTGGATAGTAGATGCGGCCCGGTTGGCAGATTGTTGGTTGCCGAATACTTTCCACTTTTTTCCATCAATGTGCACAGCATAGTTATTCATGTTGCTTTGGTCGGGTTCGTCGTATGCACGATAGTCACTACCTGGACCTTTGCCGCCGTTGTATTGTTCGGTGAATTCATTTGCTTTCATGTTATTATCCTAAAATCATTTGCTCTAATCGTGCTATTCTGGCCTCTAGTTGTGCAATCTTTTGATCTTTGTCGTCAGTTGGCTGTGTATCAACTTTTTGTGGCGGTGTTGCAGGAACCTCAGCAGGAACACTTTCGTTGAGTTTGCCGAGTATGTCTTTCATTGCGGCTTTTTCGGCACTCAACGATCCTGGTGTAGGTGCAGCTGATTCGTCTGAGTCTGTTTGGCCTTCCATTCTCTGAAGGATTTTCAACATTTCTGGGTCGTGCATGGTTTTTGATCCTTTTGTCTATTTATGATAAAAATTCTTCTATTCTAGTACCTGTAATCTCTCGCATATTTTGCTGAAAAAACAAATGTCTATTGTGTCTTAGTTTTTCAATTATTGCAGGTGTGATTTCAACGTCTTGTTTGCAATTATCAACAATAGTTTTTAGTCGCTGTGCTCTGTTGTATTCGTTGTCGTAGCTTTCGTCAAACAATTCCGGGAAGGTTTCGTAACCTCTGCTTTGCAAATAAGACAGCGTGCCTGCAGTGCCAAATATTTGAAAAGGATGGCCAATAGCAATAGGTTTGTAGGTCTTTTCTGTAAAAAACAACATGTAGTCCATGGTGTGTGTTTCCGACACCAAGCTGAATTTGGTTTTATAGTAGAGCTCTAGGGGACTCAAAAACGTGTGTTGTTTGTACAAGTCCGAATAAAAGTTTTGTATAAAATCCAAAAAGTTGTTGTAATTGCTGTTGTCATAATTAAAACGGTCAAACAATTGTTGATCGGCAATATGCTTTTGGTGTTGCCACAAGCAACTTACTATATTGCTATCCAACAGGTTATCTTTGTGCAGATAGTACAAACAAGCTTGTTTGTTTGGTCTAACCAGTGCATTTAGATTAATAAAATTGTGTTGTTTTGGCGTACAAATATAGGTGTTCAAACTTTCAAGAATAGACGGTGTTTCCTTGTATTCTATTCTATCGTAGTGTATCATTTCCCATATTTCTACACTACACACATGCATTTCTGAAAAATAACTGTGCTCAAACTTTTTGTGGTTGTGTTCGCCATTTAAATCTCCTGTGATAAAACATATTTTGTCAGCAGGAATTTGCATCTTGCTGAGAATGTTATAAAAGTTATTCCATGCATCATCAAGCCACCAGTAGGAGTTTGCTTCTGTGGCTTGATACAGCAACAATTTTGTGTCTTCTCTTTGCAAATAATCAATGTAATGCTGTGGTAAGTTTAAAAAATCCTTGAAACTATGAGGGTTGTAAAGATTTAGGCAACAATAATTTTTGTTGTGTTTTTTTGGCTCTGTGGACTTTGAAAAAACTACACCGCACTTGTGCAACAGCCATTCAACAGTCCAATTCCAGTATTGATCGTTGCCGCTGAACGTTCGCTCTTTTTGGTTGTAGCAGCTTGTGTCGAGTGTTTGGTTTGGGTAAACAAGGTTAACCATAAATATATTTATGGGCTTTTATTGTGCATTAGCAAACTATGGTATTACAATAGATAACGATGATACTTTGATGCCCTGCTGTCAGTACAATCTAAATAAAAGCCAATTGCCCAAGCTATCGCACCGTCAAGCAGCCGACTTTGAAAAAACAGTTAGGCCTCAAATTATCAAAGATCTAGAGCAAGGTGTGCTTCATGCGGGCTGTGATGTTTGCTGGCATCAGGAAAAAATCAGCGGCAAAAGTTTGCGCACAGACTCAAACAAATTCTACACAGATGATCCTCGTGGCATAGTTGACATGGAAGTAAGACTGGGCAATGTGTGCAATTTAAAATGTCCAATGTGTGGTCCTTATGCTAGCAGTTTGTGGTATGCAGAAATGTCTAAACATCGAGATCAGTTTATGGAAAACAATTACTATCGATTGATTGACAAAAAAGATCCTGTCGACAGTCAGTACAAACCAGATCGAGATTATTACACCAGCAAATGGTATGATGAACAAACTGTGTTTGAATTTGTAGATTTGCGTTTGCATAATTTGCGCAAATTAAACATCAGCGGAGGCGAGCCGTTTATGTCTGATACCATGCGGTCTATTCTTCAAACACTGTCAGCTCGACAAGATCTGCATCCTGATTTTACAATTCAAATCAACACCAACGGCACTGTACTTGATCAAACACACATAGAGTTGTTGCAAAAAATAAAATACAGAGTGAGAATTTGCATAAGCCTGGAAGGTGTTGGCAAACACAATGACTACCTAAGACATCCTTCAAACTGGCAGGACATTGACAAAAATATCAAAATTTTATGCGGAATTCGCGACAAACGTATAGAGAAAAATTTTAGTGTGACATCTCAGCACACCGTTCAGCCAGCAAGCGTGTACAGTTTTTTACCATTGGCAGAGTATTGCTATCAAATGCGTATTCCTATGGTACTGAGTCCCGTGTACAACAGTAAAATGGATCTGTCTGCTATAAATCAAGATGAAAAAAATAAGGTAAAAAACATACACTGTGATACATGCGACCAAGATACATTGGAACGCTTCAAAAGGATAATAAGAAAAATCAATCCTAAAGAACAGTCAAGAAAATCCTACAAAAAATACATTGGGTTTTTGGATAAAATTAGAAACACCAACTATGAAAGCTTGTTTGGTCCTTTGTGATCTTCAGGATATATTGACTTTACTTTGCGTGAATAATTTTTAGGCTTGACTTTTTTGCGGTTTGGTCGGTTGATGGTATAACCATATGGATCCACAGCACGTCGGATCATTGCAGGATCACCAAACAACGGCATGCTCACAGCAGCTATATTTTCACTGGCAGTGGCACCATCTGTGGCAACTTCTAGTATGATTTCACTGATCTTCATATTCAATCTCGGCCGACAACGCACTTTTTTCTTGTGCTAGCACTTTTGTGGTGCTGAGGCAGTCTTTGATACCAATGTTTGTGATCTTGTAGCTGAGTGGAGGTATTACCCATTCAACTTGCACACACACCGGCCGACTGTTTACAATTATAGGACTGCGTTCTGCATAGTATGTGCTATTCATGTCATCTGCCAAAAACGTGCGTTCTGTCATCAAGTATCCATCGATGTACAATCTGTACACCGGAGGTTTGTCTTTGATGACCAAAGCATGTATATCTAAGCAAACAACCTGTGATTCCATGCAAGTATTTAGCAAACAATTGCAGGTGTTTTATTTGTTGGTGTACCAGCTGGCTATTCTTGTGAGATAATTGTGTGGCACTCTTTGTGATTTTTTGTGCGAAGTCTTGAGTTTTTTGGCCTTGGCTCGTAGGCGCTTTTGGTCTGTTTTGCTTAGTTTATCTTTGGAATTTACACCCATGTAATCTGCGGCTTGTTTTAAAAACACATTCATGGTATACTCCTTGTTGTTATTTTTTCTTACGTCCCGACTTCATGTTGGCGCACCAGTGGTATCCTTTCTGTTTTTCGCCACTGCTGTTTTTAGCTTTCTTGCGTAGACTTGTAACACTTCCCTTGCAGCTAACACCTGCCTTTTTAAACCTTCCTGGTCTGCTTTTGCCTTTTACTTTACCATCAGCAAAGTTTTCGTCCAGTGTGGATTCTTTCATGGTTGCTACAAAGTATACACTGCCTGGATCTTGAGCATCAACAATTTCTTTTTCGTAGGCTTTGCGTAGGTCAGACACTCTGCGTTTGTATTCTTCACGATCAATTTCGCCACTAAGTTGTAGATCTAACAAGTGTGCCAGTTCTTTGGTTTCTTCTGCTTCGAGATCCTTGATATCTTGTGCTCGATTTAGTGTGCTGAACTTGCTGTCTAAGTTGTCATCTACCATAGCATATTCATCAGATTTTTCGTCATACGCATAAACTGTTAGATCAGGATCTTGTGCTAGCTTTTTCCAAACAGCAGTGCCACCTGCACTTTGTTCTACGTCGCTTTTGATCACACCAACATCCTGTATTGCCACTTTGTACAATTCTGGCATTACACCTTGCCCTTGGTATTCTGGCAACATCATTGCCATGCTCATTTTGCCGCGACCCGGCGCACCCACCAGTTTTAGCATACCAAACGGTTTGTTGTCGTCTAACAAGAAGTAATAAATTGTATTGCCGTGTTTGCCTTTTGCCACAGCGTAGTTTTTTACACTGTCCCCTGTAAGCTCTGCTCCGCTTCCATCCAGTGCATCCTGAAAAAGATCTGGACTGATGCCCATGTCATCTTTTTCGACATCTATTTGCTCGACTTCCGTTAGGTCTATGCCGCGCTTGGTTAGTTCCTTGCGAATTGCTTTTTTTAACTGTTGATCCACTGGCTCGTTGGTGAGTTTTTTCAAAAAATTCATTAGATTTTTTGTATTGTATTGTTGTACTAGAACTGCGCTTTCTTTTACATTCTTTTTGTCTGCAATAGCAACCAATCTTACATCGCTAGATCTGTTAAGTTGTTTTAATTCTTCCATGCCTTTTGCATAATCAGCATTGCTAATTTTGCCATTTTCAAAATCTCGTTGTAACTGATCCAGCTTATCTTCGTCGTAGTAGATTTCGCTGTCGTTATCTTCGTCAGGATTCCACTGGAAAAATTGATCATTGTTTTTGTCCCATGCATACACAAATACACCAGGCACATTTGCAAGTTTTTTCCATATCCCCTCTTTGCTTCCTTTGCTTTGAATGTGATCACTTACAAGTGTATAGCCTTGTTTAATCGCATAAACATACAGAGGAAGTGCAATACCTTTGCCCTGGATCTCTGGATCAAAGAATACACTGCTTTTCCAATATTTGTCAAGATAGTTGGTTAACATTAATGCCCCTAAAAATCCTTCACTGTCTGGATCTTTAATGAGGAAAAACTCCACTCCTTCCCTGTCTTTTTTAATATAATGTATGTCGTATCCTTTGATTGTGCTTACTTTTTTTGTTTTTCCGATAAAGTTATCATAATCCCCACGATACAAAAAATTTTTTTCGATGCGATTATCTATTTCGATTTCACTAATTTGCTTCCAACGTTCTGTAAGTTGTGCTACTTTATTTGTATCCTGTGAATTTTTAGTTGCTCGAGCGTGTAGCAGCGGTGGTTCGTTGTCTTTGTTTAGTTTGATACCTAGTTTTGCCGCCTGACGTTGTGTTTCTCCGGGCTTGACATCTGCTGTGGTATTTTGTGCATCAATAATACCCACACCAGCTACTTCGGCAAAAATACCTTTTGTTTTGGGTGTTTTTTTCTTGCCTATGTTTTTGAGTGCTCGTTTGATTTTGTTTATGCCGCTCACTGTGTAGAACATGGTTTTAAGCACAGGTATAGACACGCCCAGCACTATAGCAAGTTGTTTGATTTCTTCTAGATTGAACTGCCCAAAAAGCCCAGCCAAATCAGCCGCGGCTCCGGCGTCTTCGATGGCAAACTCTGGATTGGAAGTTTTAAAATTGTCTTTTCTCATCACTGTTTTGGCAATGAGATCTAATTCTTGGTTGTTGGCGTCCCACACCAGTACAAAAGGCATGTTAACATCTGTCTTCATATCCTTCATAACTGCTTGTGCATCAGGCCCTAGTTGAGCAATTTTCTTGCCCCACTTTTTGAACTCTTGCTTGAACAAGCGAGTAAGTTCTGCTAGTGTGATTTGACGTTGGTTGCGTTGATCATTTACACGATCTAGAAAGTGTTGTGTAAACTCTACATCAATGCCAACCTTGCCAAACAATCGATCAGCATATGCTTCAAGTTGTTCTAGATCACTGCGTGTTACTGGCGCTGATTCTGCACCTTCATTGAGCCAACTCCAATTGCTCATTTCTTTTTGCGTCCTTGGCAGTGTGCTCGCTGACTAAATCCTTTGGGATTGGCACAGTCTATGCTGTTTTTGTATTTTTGACTCCATGCTTCGCGAAAAGATTCTACGCTTTCACCTGCTTCCATCACAGCTATTTCGTCTGGCGTAAACGATTCTGCACGAACACCTTGAACCTTTTTTAGCAATAGTCGCACCATGGTAATCAGTTTCATTTTCATTTCGTCACTGGCGGTGCCTTTGCTGTCAATGTCTCTAAAGTCTGCAATCATTTTGGTTGCACGAGCAATCTGCTTTGCTAGTACGCCATTTGCACCTGTGTAGAAACGCTTGGCCTTGCTCTTAGGCGGTGTTGGATCACTGCGGTAGTTGCCTAGTTCGTCTGGTCTTGCTGGTTGCACATCTTCTTTCACAGGTTGTATTTTGTCTCGCATGAGTTCGTGTATCTTTTCACTGTAGCTACCAAACAAATCTTTTACAATAAGTGCTTGCTGTTTAGCATCAGCAGATGCAAACTGCTGGCGTACTTCTGTGGCGCTTTTCATTGGCTTGCCTAGCAAGTCAAAGCGAAAAGTAGGCACAGCTTCAATGTAACCACGCTTGCTCAATGGTTCAAGATCGTCATCTTTGGGCAAAGGTGCAAAGTAACCCGGACTGCCATCTGCTTTGGGCTTGAACGCAAAACGTGGATCTTCCATCATGTCTTTTTCGCTGACCGCAAAAATAACTGCTGTATTTTCTGGATCAGCTACTTTGCTTGTAACTTCTGTTGCTTTGTATGGTTCTTTGACCTGTTTGACGCGGCTGCCTGGTACACCCACATGTCGCATGATGGTTTGTTTTTCTTGAAAGTTGAACGGACTTTTTGGAGGATCCACTTTGTCGCTGGTAACAATGTAGACATTGCTCACACCATACTTGTTAACCAAGTGGTCGTACACTGCTTTATGTCCTTTGTGAAAAGGATGGAATCTTCCTGGATAGAGAACTAGTGTTTGTGTAGTGTCTTGTTCTGTGATTTGCTCAATTTGCATATAACGATCTCAGTAATAGTTATAAACTATTTAGCAGAGATCACATGTTCACAATAAACCATAGATATAAGTGAGTTGAAAAAGTCAAATTCTATGTACCGTTGTGACCCAGGTGTGTTTCGTTGTAGAATTCTAAATCCAATGCTTGATCTTTGACCCAAGTGGTTGCTTCTACTGAAAATTGTATTGAAATTTGTTCTGATTCCATGTTTACTCCAAAAGCCTGTCTATGACTGCTTGCAGTCTATCTTGTTTGCTTGCCAGCAGGTTTTGTTGATTGTGTTCTAGTATGGTTCTAAATTGTGCTATTTCGGCAGCTAGCCCTTCGTGGTCGCTTTCAGCAATAGCAAATGCTTCGGTTAGCACTGCATGCATGCGTTCTTCTGCATCTTCCATAGAGTCGTAGTCTTCGGATATATAACCATCAAATGTTTTGTATCCGAGACTGTGCAACAAATCCAAGCTCCCCGGGGATCCTACAATAACAAAAGGTTGTAGGTTTAAAATAGGCTTAAAGGTCTTTTCTGTTAGAAATACTGTATCTTGATCGAAATGTGTTTCAACTACAAAATTCCAGTAAGCCTCTCTAAAGTAATCATCTAGGATTAGTTTATGATTATTATGTTGTTGGTCGTCTAGATCGTCTGCACGAAAAGGACAATTTAATAGAAACTGTTCTATTAAAACATCATTTTCGTTGAAATATTTATTCCAGAAATATGGGGCCCAATAATTATCGCCTTCTATCACAGTGTTTTCTTCGCCTGTGATACTGTAACTCTGTTGGTTGTAACTAAAATATCCATCATTGTGGGCTCCATGATGCCACAGACTGGCTGCAAACAAACGCCTAAAAGGTTTGTCCATTCTATTCAAACAGGTGAACTTTTTTTGCCGAGGTTCTAGGTTGACTGTTTTTATATAATTTTTGTCAATTGTGTGAAGATATCTATAGTATACCTCGTCATCGCAAAAGTATATAAATGGATCCACATCTTTGAGTTTGTAATTAGCAATTACAAAGCGTATGCTGCCCAACGGCAAATCGTACTTGCCGTACCAATCAAAAATATTATCTATAATGTCTATGGTAGGATCGTCGCCTTCTGAGTAGAAAAATGCAAATGTTAGAAATCCGCCCTTGGCAAGATTGCGAGCATATTCGCTGGCAGCACCTATGTAATCATAGTCAGGATCAAACATGTTGATCCATATTGGATAAATTACCAAGTCGTCGTCTGGCGTAACATCTGTGACCAGTTTGCAAGCATACTCCATGCCCTCGAGGTCCATGTACTTGAGAAATCTAAATTCATAGCTGTATGGTGCAGTTATTGCTAGATCCCACCAAGCTTGTGACTTTGGTTCTGCTTCGTAGGCAGCAAGATTGGGCACAAAACCCCATTGGTTTTGTTTGTCAAACACAAATGTAATCATAGATTCTTCTTTTAATAGTTGAATACAATTTTACGGATAGTACCATCTGTAAAATTTGTGATTTTAGCTCTTACCCATACAAAATTACCTGTAAAATTGTATGCTTCTTGTAATGTTTGCGCAGTACTCCCGTCATAGGAGTTGGTTGTGTTGTCTACATCAAACCAGTCATTGTCCGATGGAGACTTAGATAGTGTGGCTTGCATGGTAATTTCACCTACAAAGTTTGAGAGATAGTATGCTACTGTGTGCAATCCATCGGTGTATCCATAATAACCATCACCTTTTTGTTTGTCGCTGTAAAAAGTGCTGCTGTTACCATCATAGTTGCCTGTAGCAGTGCCAAATGTGGTTGTAGGTACAAGTGTGATGCTCTGTAGTGCCATTAGTCGTCCGCCGGCAATAGCTCAATCAACTTGCCTGGTCCAGCAAGTTCTTGTAAAACTTGATATAGTTGCGTGAGAGTGTCTTGGTCAAACACAGGCTGTGCTGTATCCTCGTCTTTGAGCAGTTCGCTTACTTTAACAACAAACACTGTTTCGTTGATTTTTGCCATATCTGTACTCCAATATAAACTATTTATCGAACAGTCTGAACTCTTGTATACTATTGATGCTGTCGCTCAACAGGATCTGTGACATTTGCACCGAAGCTAGATCAGTGGCATAAAAATATATCTTTCCGTATGAATACATTTTGTTGGTGAGATTTTCCTGTGCATTGTCGGGAATATATATAGAGTCGATCTGTTTTGCCCATTCCAAGAAAGCCAGTCCTCGTGTGTAGTAGTCTTGCTTTTTGCTTGTGCTGACATTTACTTTGTAGTTGTATTTGTTGTAGGGCAACTTCTTTTTGTAAGCCACATTTACATCACCGTAGGTAACGTGTTCGTTTGGCACAGTCACAGTTCTAAGCCACAAATCAAAGCTGTGTTTTCTTGCAAAATATTTTTCTGTAGCGTGTAAGAAATTATTCAACACTGCTGGATCGTTGGCGTATATGCTGCACCAGCTGCCTTCGCAACGTATCATTGAATGGTCTTTGTTTTTTCTTGCAAATCGTGCCAACTGTGCAATCACATTCAAGCACTGAGTATCCGGCGCTGTGTAACCATCTGACATTTCTCTATAAAAAAATCCCCAGCTGAGCTGTCTATCGCTCAGCATTGGCAATGAGTCAAAATGTGCTTTGAGTTGCTCTGGGGTTTCCAGTTTCCATTTGTAGCGTCTTATGCCTTTGCAGTCAAGTTGCAACTTGTAGAGATATTTGTTGTAGAAAGGCTTTTCTGTTTGCTCAATCTTTAGGCTTAAACTGGTCCAGTACGATAAGTCCTGCTCCGTCCACATTTGGTACTGCGGTGTCTTCATAAAATACCTCTGCAATTTTGTTTTGTGTTAGTGTAACTTTGTCATCTTCTGCTTCCACAGACACAGATGTACCTTCACTGATTTCGCCCGACACAATCATCTTACTCAGCGGTACTTTGATTTTATCACTGATGATTCTTGTCAATGGCCGCGCACCCATTTTAGGATCAAACCCATTGTTCAGCAAGTATTCTCTGCCGCTTTGTTCTAGATGGATTCTAATGCCTTTGTCATTGAGCAACATGTTGACTTCGTCTACAAATTTGTCTACGATACTGCTCATTGCATCTCTTTCTAGATAGTTGAACTTGTACACCGCGTCCAATCTGTTTCTAAACTCAGGACGGAAATAGTCTTTTACAGCACGATCATCTTCGCCAGTTTTTTGCAAATCTCTACCAAAGCCAATAGCATTGCGTTCGTTGTCGGCTGCGCCTAGATTCGAAGTCATAAGAATAATACAATTTCGGCAATCTGCTTTTTTGCCGTTGCTGCTAGAAATAAAACCTTCATCCATCATTTGCAACAGTACATTGCTCACATCCGGGTGTGCCTTTTCCACTTCGTCAAACAAGATTATACTGTTTGGATTTTGTTCAATGTCACTGACCAATGCACCCCCTGAAAGATTGCTGTCTTCAAATCCAACATACCCAGGAGGAGCTCCAATCAATCTTGCTATAGTATGCTTTTCTTGAAATTCGCTCATGTCATAGCGCAGCAGTTTCATGCTCATGTGTTCGCTCAACTGTTTGGCTAGTTCTGTTTTACCAGTGCCTGTTGGTCCTAGAAAAAGAAAGCTACCAATTGGCTTGTCATGTGACTTTAGTCCGGCTTTGGCAACAAAAATCTTTTCTACTACACCATCTACCACATGATCCTGTCCGTACACACGTTGTTTAATTTGCGCATCTAGATCTTTGATGCTGCCGTCTTGCTTGTCCAAGTCCAACTGATCTATGGGAATTCTCACAATTCTGCTTACTTCTGCCAGCACTTCCTTTTTGCCAACTGAGAAATTGGTGTATCCTTGTTTTTTTAACTTCGCTGCTGCACTGTCAATCAAATCAATGGCTTTGTCTGGCAATTTTTTATCTGCCATGTATCTCACGCTGTAATCCACTGCCGATTCTACTGCATGGTTTGTGATGTCGCATCCATGAAATTCGTCAAAGTATTTTTTGAGTCCCCGTAGAATATCCTTGGCTACACTGGGTGTAGGCTCGTCTACTGTGAGCCTGTAAAAACGTCTTGTGAGTGCACGATCTTTTTCAAAACTTTGAGAATATTCTTCCCATGTGGTACTGGCAATTACTTTTACTTTGCCTTTGGATATAGCCGGCTTCAGCATGTTGGCCATGTCCAAGCTAGACTCTTTGCCAGCTCCTGCACCACGCATTTGATGTGCTTCGTCGATAAAAAGAATACAATTTTTACGACTGATCAGTGCATTGATAACTTCTGTGATTTTTTCTTCAAATTCTCCACGATATTTACTGCCAGCCAGCAGTGTTCCAACATCGAGACTGTACACTGTGTAGCTATTGAGGTAATCTGGCACGTTGTTGGCCACAACATCTCTGGCCAATCCTTCAGCAAGTGCAGTTTTGCCCACACCTGGATCGCCTACTAGTAAAACATTGTTTTTGTTTCTCTTGCCCAGCACTTGCACCATTTCGTCAATTTCGGCATCTCTGCCAATCACTGGATCAATTTCCCCTGCCAGCACTAGATCATTGAGATTGGTGCAGTATTCGTCAAGGATTTTTTCTGCTTGTTGCGGATCATATTTTTCCAGTGAAGCAACTTTTTGCTCTCTGTAGTTTTTGTTGTAGTATTTTACAAACTGCTCGCGAATCATACCATATTTTTGGAAAATATAGTTTGAATAACTTTTGTCTTCTCCGGTGATTGCAAGGAAAATATCAGCCGGCTGTACATGATTCCTGCCGTGGAATATAACCTGTGTAAACGCACGATTAAACACACGCTCTAATGCATAGGTCTTTTGAGCTTGCACATCCTGTTCGGCTACAAGATAATATTGCTTTTTAAGCCAAACATCCAATTCTATCAGCATACTGTCAACATCACATCCAAAATCTTTGACACACTTGTTGAAATTGTCAAAATTCAACAATGCCAGTGTGAGATGCTCTACAGTAACATATTTGTGTTTTAAATTATCTGCCATGTTGGCAGCGTCTTTGATTATTTGTTCAACTTCAGGACTTGATGTTAGCATAATTGTATTTTTTTGGAACCTTATTTTCTAGTCTTTGTTTGAATACTATTCCATCTAGGTGGTCTAGTTCGTGAAGAAAACATCTAGCAGATATTCCTGCAAGTGTTTCATGTTTGGCCTTGCCCATATAGTCATAGTATAACACATCTATCACACTTGGTCTTTCTATTTCGTAGAAATTGCCTTTAAAACTCAAGCAACCTTCTGTAAACCGTGAAGTTTTTGCACTTGTGGTCAGCAGTTGAGGATTGAAGCAAGTTCTGTACTTTCCTTCTGTATACATAACAAAAAGTCTTCTGCCTATACCAACTTGCGGTGCAGCCAGACCTATACCACCTTCGTGTTGCATAAAATTTATCATTTGCACAGCAATCTTTTGATTTTCAAACGGTTTGCTCCAATCAAAAGGCACAGCTTTTTTCTTCAAAATACGTTTGGTAAGATGCATAAAATTATTTATTGAATAGCTGTTTGGCAGTGTTGATTGCAGAGATTTGTTCTGCGGTTTTGGCTGCAGGAATTGTTGTGTTTACGTGTACAAACAAATCACCTGTTTTTCCACGTGCTGTGTATCCTTGGCCTTTGAGTTTGAGTACTTTATCATGTGAGCATCCAGCTGGTATTTTTACGTTTAGTTTTTTTTGATTTAGATTTGTGATGGTTTGGCTGCACCCTAGTATAGCATCAAAAACATCTATATCAATAGTAGTGTGTAGGTCTAGCTCGCTTTTATACCACTGGTTTGGACAAGACACAAACACAGTAACACGCAAGTCTCCCGGAGGCAAGTCTTGCCATCTATTGTCGCCTAGGCCTTTGAATCTTATCACACTTCCGTTGTTGATACCAGCTGGTATTTGTATGGTTCTTGTTACATTGATCCCTTCAATTCTTGCCACCACTACTTTTTCCAATGGTTCAAAAATCTCACTGGCAAGCACAGTAACGCTGAGATCGATATTAGCATTTTTTGCGTGTGTTCGATGACCAAAGTGTGAATCGAAATTTTTCCAAAAGTTTTCCATGTCCATTTCTGGCACAGGATTGTCGTACTCACTTTTGCTTTGCTTGTTGCTGAGAACATCGTAGGCTTGTTGTATTTTTTTGAATTGTGCTTCATCGCCACCGCGATCAGGATGATGCTTGCTTGCCAATCTGCGGTAAGCTTTCTTGATGTCGTCTTGTGAAGCAGACTTGTCTAAGCCTAAAATAGAGTAATAGTCCATACTACATAATTATAGCAGGACTATTAACCGTAGTCAATAATTATTTCTTGTCTTTGCTTTTTTGGTTTATTGCGTCTGCACCAAAGAATGCTGATACCAGTACTGCAATAGAAGCAAAATATGTTGGAGCAATATCTGCAATTAGTTGACTTGCTGTGTCCATGCCAAAGGCACTAGTAATAGCAATACCGATTGGATACACCAGTAGCCCAAACAGTGCAAACCATGCCATTTTGCGAATAGCATCTCGTTGTGCATCCTGGTCTTCTAATGCCTTGCGCTTGAATTCTAGATGCATTTCCATTTCTTCTCTGCTGATATGTCCGTCGCCGTTGATGTCAATTTCGTTGGCAATATCAGTGTCGATTGTGTTTTTGTTTTGTTGTGATGGCGTGTTCTGTTCTGCCATTATTTTTGCTCCTCTAAATTTTTTATTCGAGCTTCTAGTTCATCGATTTTTTTAGTGACTGCTGGATACTTTTTTCTCCATGCATCTGCTGGCTGTTCTAACCATGTCCAGCCGTAGCGAGCCACAAGAAAATCTAACGCTTGGTCTATTTTACCATACGCCCAAAGTCCTGCTCGTGTGTCCTTAAGATAGGATAGTGCGATTGCACCCGCAATTGAACCACCGATAGCAGTCCAAATCCATAGGGTATCGTCGAACATTCTATCGATCATTTCTAACATAGCACCCTCTCCTTTGCTATGCTAGTATTTATTAGTTGAGTGGAGTTTCGCTGACCACAGATTCTGTTGTAGCCGCAGTTGCAGCGGTTTGCTCTATTTCAGGGGCAACTGCATTTTCGTAGTATACAATGATTTGTTTTTGTTGATTGATATACCGACGTAGTTCGGCTATGTTGAGAGCAAGATTTTCATAATCTTGCATGCTAAGCGCCACAAATGCTATATTTCCGTGTCTTTGTTCAAATTCTAGCAAAAAGTCATCTAGATTTCTTTCGTTGACCACATATACTCTTGTGTCAGTTAGTTGGACTGGTTTGGGTTGCGCCACCGTTGGCACTGTTGTTTTCTCGACTTTGGTCACCACCTTCACTTCCGGTTCTTTCTGGAAGCTGCTGCAACCAGACAGGAAGAGGATCGCTACCATCGCCGCCAGTGTCTTCGGTAATGCTGCGCCAAAGTTTTGCTGTAGCACCATTCATTTTACCTTCTAGCGTTTGTGGATCTCTCAAAGCATCTTGCACCAAATCCATGCGATTTAGTTTGCCTTGTAATTCATCTCCGTAAGCTTCTGCAGCCTGTAGATCTTGTTGTAATCTTGTGTTTAGTTGCTGAAACTTTACAATGTCTTGTTTGAGATTTTCTATACTTTGTTCTGAAATTTCAACAGCAGTCTCCAACCGAGCGTTGTTTTCTCTTAGTGTTGCTATTGTTGCTTGTGTAGTATCGTAGTAGTACTTGGCACTGTAACCAACAATACCAAGCACCCCTACAATTACTATTAAAGCATATACCTTAAGCATTGATGCCTTCTGAATACTGTGTCTTGCCATCTACACGGCTAGCAGTTAGTATACTTCTGCGATTTTCGCCATCTGCTTTGTATGATACATGCACCCATCCCGAGTCAGGGATGCCCGGAGTATAAAATTCTAGTATCAATTGGTCGAACTCTAAGTTATCACGAATCCACTCTGCTAGCTCAGCATTTGGCACGCCCGGTACTTCGATATCGGCCGCTTCACCTTTGCAATGCTGTGAGCGACTGCTTCCGCCCACCGCTTCGTTGAGCTCAGGTGAACGATAGCCACTGTTGATAACAGTAGGACCAAAGTGGTCACGAACTTTTTGTACTACATTTTCAAACAGTGCTTTAGCTGCTTCAAGGTGATCTCCTTCTGGCGTGTTGTCAATGCCGCGACGTTCTGCAGTTTGACTTTTGGTAAATTCTGCCATTGTAAAATTTTTTGATAGACGCATTTTTAATTTCCTTTGAATGTTTTAACTGAATCGTAAAAGTCCCACGTGCCTGTTTGTGGAACTCTTGCAATGTTTTTGTATTGTTCTAGTTGTGTGTTTTGCGTTTGATGCGATTCATACGCATCTGGTGTGCAAGGCACCAAATCCTGCAAAACCAACCGGCTTGCAGGGTATTTAGTATTGTTGCCTTTGTACTTGATCATCCAGTCATTAATATCGGTCAAATTTGTTATGCCTGAAAGTATGGTCATTAATTGTGCCGGAAACTCTTCAGTACGTGGTATCTCTGCAAACACCAGGTAGGCATCATCGGTTTTTTCACCGTTGCTGACATCTGCGTCCAGCACATAATCATAGCCTTTTTCTATGAATTTTACCAGATCATCTGCAGGTTCGCGATCAGTGATTTTAAAACTCACTGTAACAACGTCTTTGTTTTCGCCCATTTTGCTGGAATATTCGTCAATGAAAACATTATTTCTCATGAGACGACGCAGATCTCCTGCTTTTAATCCTTCAAATAGAGCTGTCATCTTGAATACCTTTGGGGTTGTTTAATTCTTGTTCTTCTGCTGATTCCAGGTCATCGGCATTGATAAGTTGATTGTTCAACCGTTTTTTGCCTTGTTCAATGTCATTCATCAGTTTTTTTGGCATGATCAATTCAACTATCCAAATTGGTTTTTTTTCTAGTTTGCCTTTTCTGCTGCCGTCACCTCTGTAGTCTTCGGGTGATTCTATTTTTACAGGGTACACCAGTTGTTCTTTGACGTAGTTTACTTCAATACCATAGGGCTTTAATCTTTCTATCAGTTGCGGATCTGGCATTTTGTTGTAAGGCCACATAAACTTAGCACCTACAAAATATTTTTCAAACACAGGGCCTTCTACCAATTCCCCGTGGAGCCAATTTTTGTAGGAGTACACATTTAGTTCGTCTAGTACACGCTCCATGTCAAGCAAGTATTCCAAACTGTTGTCGCTCATGTACACACTTTTGGTATTTTCGATGATTTTTTTCAGTTCCATTATACAATCTCAAGATTTATAATGTATTTATTACAACTTGCCTTCGGATCTCAGTTGTGCTCTGATCTTGGTTGCTGAAATTTCATGTATGTCTGCACCTAGATCGTGTTGTGTGAATGTGTATCCAACACCTCTGCCATAGCTGATATCAACTATATTAGGCACTTGCGTGATAACATAGTCTTCATCTTCGTGAAATCCTTCCGCAGCAAGTGCGGTTCTAATGTTTACTACCACTTGAGAAAATGTAAACGGGTTATCATTTTGTCCAGGTACCCTGGCGTTTGCTTCCGTGTCAGCTGGCACATCTCTGCACATAATACACACTTGTCCAGTTTCTAACAATGCTTTTTTAAAAAGGGCTGTGTGTCCATCGTGCCAAGGTTGCCAGCGGCCCATTAGCATAGTAGTCGGGTGCTTCCAGTTAAAACTCATATTTTTTCCTTACAGTTATCAAAGTGTCTTTTTTTCATACTACCTAAATATCTTCCTTCGGACCCGCAATGCGGACATGTAATATTAGGTTTTGATTTAATAGTATTCGCAGATTTTAATCTTGATTCTTTAGTTATTACTTGTTTTTTTCTTGCTTGACGAATTTTATTTTTTGTTTCTTCACTTACAGATTTACCTGTGTGTGTTTGTTTAATTCTTTCCCTGTGAGCAGGATCTTCCCATAATGCCTTAGATGCCTGTCTTAGTTTTTCTATATATTCTGGATTTTGGTTTCTGTTCTTTGCGGCTACGCTTAATTTATTTCTTACTTCTTCATCTAAATTAAACATTAAATTATTTCGTTGATTATATACACTTTCAGATGTAAGATCTAATTCATTTAACATTCTATTTTCAACTTCTTGACATTCCTTCATTGGTCCTTTGTGTAAAATTTCTCTTTCCCAAATATAATCAGGATTATTAAAATCGTTCCAAAACCTCTCAGATGCTGAAGAACACACATAGCCGTCGTTTTCTGTTCCTTTGTGGTATCCTATATAAATCTTATTCAATGTCTTGTTTGTCCAACGATATACAAATGAGTCCATAACTTTCTCCTACAAAGTTATTTATCATATTGTGCCATTAACCTAACATTTATGCCACCGGCCCAACATCTGTGTGGTAGGTTTCTTCCAATCAAATTTCTTTTCCATCTTTTACTCCGTATTTGATGTATCTATACCATATTCGTTCATGACCGTAGTACAGCACAAACTTTATAACTAAATCTGCTAAAAACACAGCACCCACTGCTTTTGGCGGCAAGCCAAAAAACCAAGCAATAAGTGCTGTTGTAATACTGGCTATGATTCGCCAGGTGACTGCTTTGGCAATGTGTCTTTTTCTTTCAACAGCATGACTCATGCAACCGACTCCTGTAGATGGTTGGCAAAACTTTGAATTTCGCTGTCAGACAGATGTCTTGTTATGTGAAAGTGCACATGCCCTACAGGTGGCTCAAACATTTTGTTGGTGTCTTCAAACCTGCCTTGAGAAATAGTGTCTACCCATATCACTATGTCTGCACCAAATGCAGATCTTGCTGACTCGGTAGGACACACAAAATCACACATCACGTGTCTTCCGTTGGATTTTTCAAAGTCTGCAAAGGTTCTCATGCGATTGGCCTGCCTTATTCTGCCTTCTGGTGCAAAGTCCCAGTCATTGGCCATTTCTCTGACTGCGTCAGCATTGTACCAAGCATAGCCCAGGTGTTTTTGTAATCTTTGCGCAAGATGAGTTTTTCCTGAACCAGGAAGACCCATTATAAGAATTTTCATAGTGTAATAACCTAATGTATAACCTATTTATTTGCAAAAAACCCTATACCAAAATTTATATGTTTGATGTAGTTTTATTAAACACAAACTAAATATTTTTGTGATTGGGTCCTGCCTAATCTTTAGACAGGGCTCTGTCCAAATGCAAATATTTGGAGGCAACTTTGTCTAAGAAGCAAAAACGCAACTTTAACAATTCAAACGTAAGTAATTTCAATGATTTCGTCAGAGAACGAAAAAGATCAATCGAACTCATTCCTAGAAGCTTGAATCAGGAAAAATACATAGATTTATTGCTGGATCGCTCAAAATACATTGTATTTGCCAGTGGTCCTGCAGGAACAGGAAAAACCATGTTGGCTACCTTAGCTGGAATTCGCGCACTCAAAGAGCGAAGCATTGATAAAATAGTGCTAACTAGACCAGCAGTTGGCGTAGACGACGAAAAGCATGGTTTTTTACCAGGGGACCTAAATCAAAAAATGGAACCTTGGACCAAACCATTATTTGACGTATTTGCGGAGTACTATTCACCGCAAGAAATTGCCAAAATGCTAGAAGAACAAACAATTGAAATAAGCCCACTAGCATTTATGCGTGGTAGAACTTTTAAAAACAGCTGGATCATCGCTGACGAGATGCAGAATGCGACACCATCGCAAATGAAGATGTTGCTAACACGCTTGGGCGAAAACAGTCAAATGGTGGTCACAGGAGACATCAAACAGGCGGATAGAGCCAACAATGAGAACGGCTTGCTGGATTTCAGCATGCTCTATGAACGTTATGGCAAAAGCACGATGATAGATTTCGTCCAGTTTGAAAACAAAGACATTGAACGTCATCCAGTGGTAGAAGAAGTACTCAAAATGTATGGCGAAGGATAATAAAGGGGCCTTGTGCCCCTTTATTGTTTAGGCAATATCCAAGCCAAAATTCTGCAGAGTCGGAATGTGTAGAGGTGTAAATTCCTCAGAAAATTCACTTGCCCAAACAGCAAAGTCGTCTCTGCCCATGGAGTTGGCCATGTCCACATACACTTGAGCTTGACTCTGCGTAGGAGTAGCACCAATGAGGTTTTCATACAGTGTGTCAACAGTGTCTTCTACAGTGTAATCGCCAATGTAATCTAATGCGGCGCCGGCCACCATCTCATCACTCCACCCTTGCTGATACAAATCCAAACCAATGCTCACAATGTTTGGATCACGCAGTGTTTCAACTCCAAGTGTTGCAGTCACCACACTGGCCAAACTGCCCAAGTTGTCTGAATAACTGATGTTGGCCACACCGTCGTCTACTGTAAACTCGTTGTTCCACACAGCAAATTCTATTCCGTTGGCAACTTGGTCAGCGGTTTTTTGCTTGTTTTCTGCACTTTCGCTGAAATGATACAATAAATGGGCTCTGGTAAACCCAGGCGTATTTTCCAAGTCATTTAGCCACCATGCAAAGCCTTCTGCATCCGGGTCACGTCCAAGCACATTGTTGTACAGGGCTGTGATGTATTGTTCGTTTGAAGAATCGGCACCATAGGTGTTGGCGAATTCTGCGCTTTGTAAAAAGCTGTTGGCTGTGCCCAGCAGGTTCAGTTTACCAGTGTCCAGCATATTGATCCAATAGCCCAAACCTTCGGCATCCGGAGTTCGGTCAAATGCAGCACTGTACAATCTATAGGCCTGTCCTGCGTTACCTTCAACGTCAAATGCAATGCTACGGTCTTCAAGATACAAACGATCTCTGCTGAACATGGTGTCGTTTTCGTACACCATCATGTACTCGCCGTAGTTTCCGCCAGGTGTTGGGTGGTCCCTGTAGATTTTTTCTTGCCAGATTGCTTCTGCTGATCCGTCATTGTCAATGTCTGCCCAGTGCAAACTTGGTTCTTGCCAATCTTCTAAGTCAGCAATTTTTAACAATTCTTTATTAACAGGTGAAAAGTTGCCCTGGCGGTCGTTGAGCCACACGCTTTCGTTGATGCTCTCATTTTCAATGCCATACGTCTCAACATAAAAATCGTCAAAGCCATCGTTGTTGAAGTCTAAAAGTCCCAGCCCGTTGTTGCCTACGCCATCATTGAAAATTGGAATAGATTTTTCTTCGTCAAGCTGAAAAGTTCCGTTTGCTTTTTGAAGGTAGACTCCCAAAGATAAGTCGCCTGCATTTTCAATGAATTCAGCTTCAAGCACAGCAAGAAAATCTTCCATGCCGTCGCCGTTTATATCACTTCCGTGAATTTCGATAGATCCAAATTGACTATGGATTCCTGAGGCATGTGGTTTTTCCACTTGTTGAACAATCTCGTATACGCCATTAGCATCTTTTTGATAAATGTCTATGTTGTTGATAGATTCTATTTGATCGTTTCTATGAATATAGTTTCCGGCTACTATAGTAGGGTCTCCACTGTTTTCTAAAAAACCTATACCCGAATAGCTGTATTGTAAATCTGAAAGCCTAAATGTTGAAGTGTCTGGCCTAAATTCTGGAGAGACAAGCTTTTCTGATGCATAGGTAAATTGTCCCTGACCGTTGTTTAAGTAAATATCTAGATGCTCAAATGCCGCAACAACAAGGTCTAAATCTCCGTCACCGTCAACATCGCCCGAATCTCCGATGTGATTAAAACTACCCGAGCCGTTTCGATTTGGCGTGCCTACAATTAATGAGCTTGTATCAATAGGACCACCGGCAGAACCTTGCACATACTTGATATTGCTTCCAAAAAAGAAATCCGAGTCTCTATTGTTCCCCTCTAGCCCTTGATCTAGTAAAATACTGTCGCTATAACCATCTGTATTAAAGTCGCCGTCCACACTAAATCGCATATATTCGGTGGTAAATGGCAGTGCTTTGGGCGTATAGCTATTTCCGTTATTTTCCCAGTATACTGATTGCATTAGTGGCGTTTGAATAAAATTACTAGGATGAGAAATGATATCAATATCCCCATCAGCATCATAATCGCCAAAACTTAAATTTGGCTTGCCCATTGGATACAATCCAGGTACTGCATTTGCGTCGTCATAATACACAGGGCTTTGTGATGTTTTGTTCAGCATGTTAAATTCCTGTGATCATACTATAAATTTCGCACCAATTATCAACACGTTTGATGTTATACTCTGCAACATCAAACTTTGCATTGTGATGATGATTTACCAAAATTGAATTCAAGCCTAGCTCAGTACCTACTACTGCATTTTCAGGTTTATCTTCTACCCAGTAGCATTCTGTGCCAGCGTATTCAGCAAGTGCATCGTCTTTGTCTGCTCCGGTGTCCAAGTATACATACTTTTCAAAAATGGTTGGACCAAACATTTCAATCAAGTTTTTAGTTCGCAAATACTGTGAATATGGATCATTACTCAAACTGGTGATTGCATGAAATACAAAACCGTGTTCTTCTTGCAGTTTCTTAACGTATTTGATAGCATCACGAAGTGGGGGCAACCGACGGATCCAAGCACTTTCGTTGAACATACGAATCAGTCGCTTAGACTCACCTTTTTCAATACCGTATTTTTTGCTCATCAAGTATTCACCGTCACCGGCAACAACAGCATAATCGTGTCGTTTCATCCACTGGTCAAAGGCGTACTCCCAGTCAAAGAGACACCCATCCACGTCTGTTAGAATCAACTTATCTTTTCTGTACCTCATAGTACCCCAATCTAGTAAAACATCGATAAATAAAAATATGTTCAAACAAAATAAATATTCACAGGTTTATTATAGCATTATTAACCGAGCAAAGTCAAGAGATATTTCAGGTTATTATGAAAAGCATCACGTAATTCCTAGATCACTGGGAGGTGCTGATGACGAAACTAATCTAGTTAAATTAACAGCCAGAGAGCATTTTATTTGCCATTTGCTTTTACCTAAAATGCTAGAAGGAGAATCCTATCATAAAATGCTTTATGCATATGTTATCATGTCTGGAAGAAAAATCTACGGGTCTAGAAAATATGCTTTTTATAGAGAAGAATATTCAAAAATTGCAAGTAAAACTGGTGCACTAAATCCTATGTGGGGCGTAGATCGGTCAGGAGAAAAAAAATACATTTTACGGTATGAAACACACCGAAGAAACTAAACGCAAAATAAGCAAATCAAAAAAAGGTCAAGGTAAAGGAGTACCAAAAGGACCGATGTCTAATGAAACAAAACAAAAATTGTCCGAATCAAGAAGGAAAAATTCTGTAAAGTATTCTTTTATGCACCCAGAACATGGAAAATTCGTAGGCTCAACCGGCGATCTTGGAAGATCTTATGATATACGAACCTCTGAAGTTTATAAATTAGTTAAAGGATACTACAAAACTTATAAAGGTTGGCAGTTAATTTAATATTACGTTGTCCTTCATGCATTTTCCTTTTGTTCTGCCAGTTCTTTCAGTTTTAACAACAAAGAATTGATCTCGCGAATAGTTGGTTTAAACTCGTCGTTTTCAAAATAATCACTCAATCGCCATTCAACTTCACGCTCGAGCATACTTTGAATTTCTTCGATGCTTTCTTGCACAGTATCATTAATCATTACTCTGCCTCCTTGGGTGCAAACAACCTGCTCATGTTCTCGTACACTATATTGTACGCATTCAACTCATAACTGTAAATGTAGTAAAACTCGTCGTCACTTTCAAACAGTGGAGCATCAGTGTGTGTGCTGGCCACATATTCATCATAAAAGCGGCTCATACTCAACATGCCTTCTAGTGCGTCACCGCGACCACGAGCCGTAATCAACTTGATTGCCTCTTCGTAGCTTAGAGCATTTACATAAGCTTCTGGAATACGGAACATATTTTCTACCTCTCTAACTAACCCTACACACTAATAATAACACATGCAGGAAAGATGTCAAGAGAAAATTAGAATTTTTTAATTAATTAGATCTATTTGCTTAACACAACTGAATTGCATGGTGTAAAACTCGTGTAGAGTGCGGATCTGCTAGGCTTGCATATCCTCTTCTACCACAATGCGTTGTCCTGCTTTTTGTTTATTTTGATCGGAATTCTAACACCAGGTGACTTCCTGATCTAAAAATACATTGTTTACTTTGCGCAACAAATCGATCATAAACTTGATCATTTATTTCTCTAACATGTTCAGGCATATGAATTGGTATTGGGTGATAGTTCATGTGATTGCAAATTATTACCCTTCCGTTGAATTCTGTACAGATTTTGGTCCACAAACTGTCTATTTGCTTTTCAGTAAAATGTTCAATTGCTTCACAGAATATAATGGTATCAAATTCTTGTATATTGATGTGGTCACATATATTTTCTATAGACTCTATAATAGGAGTAACATTTATTGTATTATTAAAAAATATTTTAGAAGTAATATCAAATAGTTCTTGACAGTAGTTGCCGCTATCAAATGATACTACATCGGCTCCACAATATTTTAAAGCATGTGCAAGCGATCCTCTTCCGCCTGCTACGTCTAATACTTTTCTAGGGATTCTAGTCTTTTTTTCTAAAATCCAGTCGCACTGGTTTTTTATTTTGTAATTGTGATCTTCTTGTTGCCCAAACCAATCACATTGATCACTGAACATATAATCCCAATCCCATAATTCTTTGTTGGTTATCTCTTTAACTACTAATGGATCTATTCCGTCGAAGTCTTTCTTGACAAATTTTTCCCAAGAAGGCCAACTGCCGCCTCGGAGAAGATTATAATGACCTTCTATAGAATATATTTCTGGAAATTGTTCTACAATGTCTTTCCAATATAATCCGTAAGCGTAAGCAAGTGACGGCAACTCGTCGACAAATCTTAGACATGATTTTTTCCAAGATTTTACGCCATCTCCGCCAGCTGTATCGTGTAAATTTAAAATATGTTCTTCTATCATGCTGTTTTTTTAACCTTAGCAATGTATTTTAGCCTATTCTTTTTATTTATAGTTACAAGTTGGTAATATAATATTCGTAGTGGTTGTCCAGTGTCCAATTTTCTGTGTCAACTGGCGTACCGTTGTGTGTTGTAAATTTGTCTATTGTGTCGAAGCACAATCGATAGCGTTTCCAAAAATCAATCAAATCCGGTGTATCGCTGGCCCAGCCTTTTTCTCGCAACAAATCATCGCTGTCCTTGCTAAGTTTACAAGTAGGCGCATTGCATGCTTCATAAGATGTTATACGCCCTAGTAACAACAAGTCACGCAATCTACTAGCAGGAATCATGTGTTCAAAGATACCATTACCTTCGATGCCTACTTCCACATAGTGAGCACCAATATTTTCCTTGATACAATATTGATGATATCTGCGTAGTGCGTTATCCACATCGTCACGAATAAGACGACTAGTTTGTTCATCATTTCGAGTGGTATTGTACAATTCTACAAGTCGTTCTAAGTTAGCAGTAACGTACCTAGCAGTTGCTAGATACGTTTCGTTACTGCGTTGAACTCTTGAGTACTTAGGGGTTCTGAACCCCTCTAAACGTTCAACTAGTGTGGACATTATGCCGCTACCTTACGTGGAAACAGTCCCGGTACAGGGTTTGTTGCTAGTTGCATTTGGCTGCCAATGCCGTGGAACGGGAGATTTAGTTTACCGCCATTTAACATGTACAGCTCTCGAATAAAGTTGCTCATCATGTTAGGAGCGTCCCAGCCACGACCTGGACTAATATGCTCCACTTGTAGTTTGGCTTTGTCTTTGTACAAACTGGTTTGTTTCATGGTTGTACTGCGAGGATAAGTTTCTGCACACTTTTCTAGAACTCTAGTCATCCACTCTGCTGGCAGTTCTTGGCGCACATCCAGTCGTGCAATTTCATACAAACCAATAAACAAATCTTGGCTAACTTCTTCGTCCATTGGGTATGCTAAGGTGATAGCAGACAAGATGTCTTTTAGTGTACGACCACTTTTGTCAATGTCAATGCCTTTTTGAGCATACTTAAAGTGACTAAAGAAGTGTTTACTCGATCCACGAAGGTTATCACTTTTGCGAGTTGCTTTGTCTTCTAGGTCAACATCACAAGCATCGAACTGATCTTGTAGTGTCTTAGCATCCCTGACTTCAATTTCTGTAGCACCTAATTTGTAACGAGTGAGGCGATTGCGATGTATGTCGCCTGGGCCTAACTTTTTAGTGCTCATGTTACACTCTTCGAAGGCATAACTTGGAAAACTTTCGTCGTCTGTTTCGTTGATGATAATTGGAATCTCTGTGAACCCAAGCACACCAGTTGCTACAATACGATGTTGTCCGTCGTATACATAGATTGGATTGTTGTGATCGTATTTGACTGTGCAAGCGCTTGCTGGACTGCAAATTTGCGGATTGTAACGCTTCACAATGCTGAGAATGTGCTTGAGATTAACGTCACGTTGTACTGTGTAGTCAATTTCCAATTCACTGATTGGTACCAAGTGGCTACCGATTGGAAAGTCTTTTTTGCTGTTGTCTACTCGACGACGTTCGGCGTCAATTTTGTCTTGTCCGAAACCGTGTTCTGCGGCAAGTTCTTGTTTGACTTCTGCAATAACGTCAGAAAGTCGGCGTGTTTCACGAGTTGCTCTCATGTTTGTCTCCTTTTAAGGGCATTGCCCATACTAAAGTGCTCGAAGTACCATACTTCTCGCTACAGTTATTAGTTTAACAGAATATAGATTTCTGTCAACCTAATTTTTTAATATAATTCAATCGTGTGTATGCTGTGCCGTTCAAATAGCGAATGTCTGCAACACGACCTTTGATGTCTGTTGGCACATTGAGTTCAAAAGTCCAGTCTTTGTCGTGTCCTACATAACACGTCACTGGGTACTCATCATCCAACAATCCATAAAAACAATCGTATCCGTAGTCCTTGTTTGTGCGCCGATGTAGCCACACTGCACTACCTTCGATTTTCCGATCCTTTACAAGCTGTGTACGCCCGTACACGCGGCTTTCTAATCTCTCTTGCTCAATATAGTCCCTGTAAAGTTTTGGCATAATAAGAGCCATTGAGTATTCGCTTTTGCGTTTTACTTCAGCGCCTTCGAGGATACGATACACTGCTCGTTCAAAGTCGCCAAGTGTGTTGGCAATACTTTTTAACAGCATTTTACCGGTGAGTGTTTCGAGCACTTGTTCAGCAGTAGAACGATCTTCTTCTGTGATTTCAACTCGAGGAACACGTCGAAATTTTTCGCCTGCGGCATCCATTTGTTTGACAGTACGGTCATAGTCGCTGTGGTACTGATCAAAACGTTTCTTGTTGAAGTTGTAAAGATAGGTTTTCCAATTGCTGGCTTCGTAGTAGGCGTTGTCTTTGCGATACCCGCCCAGCACACGATCAATTGCTACACTTTGCGCAAGTAGTTCCATGTCCATGTTCTACTCCTTACAAGTAAGCCGGCCCAGTCCAATCGACCTTGTAGCCACCGTCTAGGATATTGCCACGAGCCTTGTTGCGAGCAGGAGCATTGTAGCCTGCCGCCATTAGGATGTCGCCTTTGCGGAACTTGGCATCGTTGTCTACGTTGACAACAAAGCCCCAACAACTGCCATCGCGGATGATTTTGATGTACTTTTTGCCTGGTTTGACTTCGAGTGTATCATCAAAATTTTGAACAGTTTCTTTGAAGTAGTCGCTCATTTCTTCGCCTTTGCTAGCACGAACAGCAAAGTCGACGTATTGAAGCTTGATGGTTTGAAGCAATGTTTCGATTTGCTTTTGCATTTTCTCTAACCTCTTTGTTAACCCTACATTGTTAGTATAAGAGATACAGACAAAATGTCAACCAAAAAAGCTAAGAAATTTGACCTAATTCTACTAGTGTGGCACTAAGATTGATTTCTTGATCGCTCACCAGCGGTATATTTCTCAGTCCTTTGGCAATAATGAGAATTGCTTGATCCTGTCCTTCTTCTGTGCTGCTAAACAAAGCCAGATTGTCGTACATCCAACGAAACACATCATCAACTTCTGCAGGGTTCACTTGGCTACATATCAGCTTTCTTGCTTCGCGAATTTGGCCTGCTTTGAACAATTCGACCATTTGCAGTTTGTAATCAGCACTGCTGTCACTGTCACTGGCAGTGATAAGTTTGCTGTCTACACAGTTTAACTGTAGGTTGTTGATGCACTTGCGCAAATCAGGATAGGTTGCTTTTACATACGTGTCCAGTGTGTCCAGTTCAAACTCAATGTTTTCGTTTACTAGAATAGTGGCCACTCGAGCGGTAAACTCTGTGTGATCAATCTTTTCAATATGCATGCTCTGACAACGACTGTGTAGCGCAGGAATAATTTTGTTAGGATAATTGCAAGTAAGGATAAATCTCACACTGTGTGCATACTCTTCCATCAAGTTGCGCAGTGCCGGCTGAACACTCTGTGGATTCAAGTAATCGGCCTCGTCCAACACAACAATCTTAAAATCACCAAATGGCATGGTTTGGCAAAAACCAGTGAGTTTGTCGTTGAGCCATTCAATCTTACGACCTTCTTTACTAGCATTTGCAATCAGCACATCACTGTCCTGCACATCCAGTTGATTAATAAGAATTTTTGCCAGTGTAGTCTTGCCAATGCCTGCGTTGCCGCTGAACAATAGATGTGGAATAGTGCCTTGGGAAATCCAGTTTTCTACTTGTGCACGTTGGTTGCTGTCTACAAAAACATAGTCGTCTACAGTTCTTGGGCGATACTTTTCAGTCCAGAGTTGTTTCATTATTCACCTAGGTGTGTTTGTGATAAAATTATTTGTCGGCGAGCAACAGCGGCTTGGATAATTTCTCTACGACGCTGTTGCATTTCTGGCTCTTGTTGTTCCTGTTCAAATTGCTGCATAGCGTTTTGTTGTTGTTTTTGCTGTTGTTGTTCGTCAATTATATTGCTTTGGGCAACAATTGTAAAAAGGCTTGCAATTACACTAAGTGCTTCTGGCATTAGTTTGCTCCAAAATCCTCAGGACGAGCTTGTGCTGTATCTCCTGCGCCTTCGAATTGCCCAAACAGTGTGTCCTGTGGTTCCTTTTCGCCGGTCCAAGTTGCTAAAATTTTTCCTGGATCTGCTTTCCAAAGTTCAACAGTGTTTTCTCCGTCAAACATACGCCAACTGCGAGTCCAACGACCATGTTCAATGAGAATCCATTCTCCTACACTAACATCAGTTTGTTCAGGGCCAACAGAATGTACTTTGCCCCAGCGTGGCTTGATACCAGTGTCTTTGCCATCGTCACTAACAAGAACGATTCCGCCACTAGTTTTACGCATGCCAAAATTCATACCTTCAACAATAATATCATTGCCGATTGCACGAATCTTGCCTTCTACTGTCTGCATACTCTTGGCATTATTTTTTAGTGCTTCTAAGCTCATTATACCCTCTTTACACCTGATATACTACGTCTTTTTTGTCTTTCTGATTTAACTTCTGGAGTGCCGGTGGTTTGTTGTGTCTGGGCTACGCTATCTGCTAAACCAGCAACTTCCTGTTGTTTGTTGTCTTTTACTACTGCTTCGACCTGCTCAACACTCTCTAATTCATCAGCAACTACGGATGCCTTCGCGGTCGGCTTTGCTGTAGGAATATTACCTTCCTGTGGCACTGTTGCGTGTAGGTCGTAATAGTTGGCTTTGATTTTGTCTGACTTGGATCTAATAACTTGCCCGGTTGGAGTGATTTCGTCACCTCTAGCATTTACACGCATATTGCCCACTGCTAGAGTATCCTCTTGCTTGAGTCGTAGAGCTTCTATGTCCATGCTCTTGCCCATTGCAGTTTTGTATAATTTTTTAGCCATGTTTGATCTCCTAGAATATGCTACTATTTAGCGTAAAAATTCGGCAATGTCTAAATCATAATATAGACTGTTTACTTTGTGCACACCCATCAAATACAACACAAAACTGGCTACACTACTGCCCCGTCCTACGCCTAGCACTTGGTTGTTTTCGCAACAAGTGTCGACGAAATACTTCAAGAACTTTAGCAATTCGAATAGATTCTTTTCATGATACAACAACAATTCTGCGCCTACCCGCTGTAGTTCTGCATCATTGCTACACTGATCTAGTAACCACTTTGCTATGTCAAATGACTTGTATTCATCTGGCATGTGCCAATTTTGTTGATTTTGAAGGTGAAACTGTTCCGGATCTTTGTGCGTTTGCGGTATGCTCAATTTATCTAATTCACTGTACAGCTGGTCAATGCTTGCATTGTATTCTGTAGGATCGTTTACCAACAATCTACTGATATCCAATTGTGGATTGGCATATAACAATTCAATCACATCTGATTCACTGTAGGAGATTCTACCGTAATTGTCTGTGTTCATCCTATATCTATGCTGTCGTTGTTGGAGATTGATGATTTTTTGTTTAAAGATTCTAGTTGTTTTTTGGTTTTTTCGTTGTACTTGTGTTGGATAGATTGTTGTATTGTTTGCAACTGTTGTAGCATTTGGTGGTTGCCAATTCGATGTGCATAAGTGATTTTACTATTGACGTCGTTTAACTTTTCACCGAGTTGGTCAACAGTTAGATCGTCTAGATTGTCGAGTAATGGATGATACATTACTTGAGGATCTTTTCCAAATCTGGAGCAAAATAGCTTTCTCCCTTGAGAATTTTACCGTCCTCTCTGTAGATAGGTCTTCCGGTGGCACCCAACTTGCTCATGTTGCTAGTATGAACTTCATCAAAGCATGCATCAAGATCAATGCCAAAAGCATGTCCTGCTCCATATGTGACATACAGTATATCGGTGAGTGCATCTGCCACTTCGACAATGTTGTCTTCGCTGATAGCATCTACCAGTTCGTTAAGTTCTTCTCTGATGAGTTCTATGCGCAGTCGTTGTGTATCGCCGTCGGCTAGAGAAGCAGTTTTTTTCACATTTTGGCCAAAGGCAGTCATAAAATGTTCTACTTTTTCAAAGTTTGTCATATTTCCTCAAATTCTAACTCATATTGATTATTTAAGAAACAATCGCGTGGTAGTGCCAGTTCCGGAGCATCAGAGTAATCATAATCAGTAACTACATCAAATCCCGCGGAATCTAAAGTTTCTACGTGCATTATACAAGATCCGAATAGTTTTGTCAACTACCAAACTGTAGTAGGAAGAGCCACTCGCGTCCATATACTAGTACTGCCGCCGTCATAGTCAGCTGTGCAAAAGTATATGTAGTCTTCGTCAAAGGCAAAATCGCCTTGTTCGTCGCCCGGCAAGCCCACACTGCTGGCAATTGTTCGATAGTCTACCTTACGAGTTCTAGTGGTGTGTTCTGTGACCACAAAAGTTGTGCCGCTGTCGGTGGTAACAAATTCATAGACATACGTACCAGTTCTATAAAAATCGATAACACCTGTTGTACTGTCGTACCCAACTAGGTTTTCCTCGCCTAATAGTGTATAAGTGCCTGGATCTATGGTAACAGAATGTGCAGTGCTAGTGATTGTTACTTCAACTCTAATTCTGCCTAGTTTTCCAGCAGCTGGCAAATTGCTGAATCCAAATGTTAAATCGCCGTTGCTGGTTACTGTTTGATAATGCCCGTCTTCGTGGTTGAATGTAACTGTACCGTCCGTTGTGCCTTTGTCAACTACAGTTTCGGCAAAATCACGTACTTCAAAATCCAGCAACAATGCCCCTGCACCATCGTTGTCAAGTGTTTCGCCTGACAGTGCACTTTTCAACAAAGCTTTGTTTTGAATATCTTCAATTTCACTTTTAGCACTGGTTAGTGCTGTTTTGATATTGGTGAAGTTGTCACGGAAACCCTGTGAATCATTGTCTTGTCCTGCAACAGGATAGGTTCCGTCGATGCTGCTAGGATTAATACTACTGGCCATTTAATCTAATACTCCATTTTGTGGGAATTTAAGATATTTATCACCGTAGTCTTGTTCACGGAAAACTATGCTTCCTGTGATAAATCTTGTGTTGCGGTTATCAAAAGTGGTTTCAAAAATATCACTGCTGTACTTGGTGTCTTCGATTAATATTGTTGTGCCCGATTCTGGAGCAGTTGCAAACACCACATCATTGCCGATTACCTGATATTCTGTACTGCTGACTGCATCCTGTGTGAGATCAAAAGTCACATTGTCGTAGCCTGCCGCATCGTAGTTAGGATTGGCCACATTCAGTACTACAAGAACGTTCTGTGGATTGGTTACTGTGCCTTGCAGAGTAAATCTACGAGTACTGCCGTCGCCTGTGAATTGTTGACGACTGTTGTTGATGTCAAACGTCGTCTCTGCACTGTCCACATATTCTCTTGTGGTTTTATCAAAGTTTTCGCTGAGGTCTGTGTCCCAGATATATCTATCAATGGAGAAATCCAACTGTTTGAAATCAAAGTTGCTGTTGTTTTGTATGTTGTAGGCAAGTTGGGCACTCTTTCCTGGTTTTGTATATGCCAACACCACTGCTGGGATCCAGTTTAGCACACTTCCGTCTTCCTGTTTGCTGGTCATCCATTCAGGAAAAGAGTCGGCGTATGCTATGCCAATGTCGGCCCGTATTTGTGATATCATATTCTGCAAACTGTTGGGATATACTGTGTCAATATCCAAGTATTCAGCACTGCCTTTTTCCAGCTGTTGCGCTTTGCTTATGCCAGCTATGTTGTCCACAATGTCCACATACACCACTTCGTATTTTGTGTTGCCTTTGCTATCCAAGGCTCTGGCAGTTTTTACTTCGCCAAATCTCAATTTTTTATTGTAGTGATTGAGTTGCATTGCTGTGGTAAACTGTGCAGCAGTTTTTGCATTTACACCAGGCAACACCAGCATACGTATGTCTTGTTGCTTGCCAAAATAAAAATCATTGCGTCTATACAAATCAGCAGGTTTGAAAATATCTATGTTGGACACAAATTCTTTGAATTGCCTGCGTTTCTCTAAACTGAGAAAAGCACCAACATACAAATTTTCATAGGGTTCTATGTTGTCTGTGTCTACTGTGATAGTAAACACTTTGGTAGACGAAATCAACCCGCTGGCATCTTGTGCAGTAACTTCAAATTCGTATTCACGATCAAAGGTTGTTTCGTTGTAGTTGGTGGTGTGCTGATCAAACGTGGTAGTGCCTTTGTCCAGTGTAAAAATGTTAAAACTGGTTCGTCCGGTGATTGTGCCGTCTTCGTTGAATTTGAGTCCTTGTGGCAATGCAAGCTTTTGATAATTTTCCAGGCTGTATTTGAGATCATTGCCGTTTTCATCAACAGCTTCCACATACAAGGTACTGATGTCGCCGGTGCGTATGGTTCCAAGATTGGACAATGTTGCCCAAGTGATGTCTCTGAAAGCATCGCCTAATACTGTGAGTGAAAAAGTTGCTAGTTCACTGCTGTACACCGGTGAATCTTTTTTGCGTGCCTGTATGCTAAACGAGTAATCTATTTCGCTGGCACTTTGGAAATCTATGTGACCATACAGCCAACCAGTGTCGGCATCCAGCACCAGCCCGCCGGGCAAGCTTTCTCCTGCGTCAGACGTATCCAGCACAAATTCTATTTGATCGTTGTCAAAGTCTTCTGCTGAAAACTGTATTGCAAAATAATCGTCGTGGAATGTACTGCCCAAATCAAGAGAATTGTATCGTAGTATTGGATTGCGTGCTGTGTCTTGGTCTGCTGTAACAACACTCACGTTGTCTGCTGTGTACACTGTGTTGTCTGCTGTGAGATTGTTTCTACTGTACACAAAAATTGTATAATTCTTTTGTACAACATCTTTGCCGTCTGACACACTGATGGAAAACAAGTAGTTTTTGTCCACACTCTTGGTGCCGACATCAAACACATATAGATCAAAATCATTGGCGTCATAACCCACACGTGCATCTGGTTCAGCCGGTTGAGGCTGTACGTATCCACTGATTACACCTGTGTCGGAGTCCAGCTCCAATCCAGGCGGTAGTTCAAAGTTTGCCACAGACCATACAAGTGTATCTAGGTCTAAATCTTCTGCTTCCAGTCGAATCTCAACATAATCACCTTCAATGAATTCACCCAAACTGCCCGCAGGTGTTGTTATTGTAGGCTTGTCTTGACCTGTGACAGTGAGCTCAAATGTTCTATCTGCTACACTGGTGTTGCCTCTGGCACGCACAACAAATCTACTGGTGATGTTTTGTCCTACATCAAAAGGCACGCCCTGCAGTATGTTTTTTACACTAGGCACACCATCAATGACACCGTCTGCCTTTAACTGCAAGCCGCTGGGCAAATTACCACTGATTATTTCAAACTGTGTGCTGTTGTCAGCCTCCAGTTCTAGTTTGTAGAATACTCGTTCTTCGATAGTGCCGAGATTGCCGGGTTGTGTTTTCCACACAGGATTGGACATGGTATTCCTCTTTTAGTATATTTACCAGAGTTTTACCAGGTGCTGATCAGCGTGCGCTTCCAGATGCTAGAACTGCCATCATAATTTGCAGTGCAAACATATATGTATTGACTGTCGTATGCTATATCTCCTGCGCGATCGCCGCTGGCGCCCACACTAGATGCCGGAGTTTTTGCAGTGCTGATGTTAAGTTTGTTGCCACTTACTATGACCTTGCCTGTGCCGTTTGGGTCAAGTATGATATCACCATTGGTGTTGGTAGTGGTGAGAGTGTTTTCGTTGAAGTCAAAGTTATTGCCTGCAGCCGAACGTCCGTACAATTCTTCAAAATTGTCATTGATTTTGTCAAAACTGTTACGAAGACTGTCGCCCGTGCCGTCGTTTGGACTAGTGCCAATATTGATAACTTTTCTTGCCATGTTGTGTCTCTCTGTGGTATAAATTTATTTATCGTCTGTAAGAGATTCGACCTTTGGTGATATCATAGGGAGAAATTTCAACTTCCACCTTGTCTCCTGTTACAATCATTATTCGATTGAGACGCATTTTACCACTGAGATGACAGTGTACATTTACACCATTGTCCAGCTCTACTCGGAATTGGTTTCCGGGTAAAATTTCTGTAACATTACCTTCAAATTTAATTACGTCTTTGGACATCAATTCCTGCGCATTTGACTAATGCTTTTTGCTTCTTCGTTGTTGATCACAGGCACTGCATTGCTTTTGTGCATGGTCGCAATTCCTTTGATCAAATCTCCTGTATATTTAGTGCTTTCTTTTTTTAGAGCAACACCTTTGCCGGAATTCAAGCTTTTGTACTCCTTGCCGCGGCTGGTATCTGGCAACTTGTGTACATATGTTTTAACTTCTGGCGCAGTTTGGTTACACGATTGTTTGGGCTTTTCGGCTTTTCCGTACACCCGAGCAACGTATTCTTCAAAAGTCACACGTTCGTTGTGTCTGCCTGATTGTTTCATTTTTTTGTTAAACAATCGATGTTCTTCCGCTAGTTTTTGTTGTTGTGTACGAGTGATTTTTTTCTGTTTGCGCTTGCCAGTGTGCACCGTGGTAAGGCCGCGAGCCAAATGCATGGTCATAGTTGATCTCCTAAAATTGTCCAAACTGTAAATAGTATACACTATACAAGGACAAAGTCAATGAATTTTACATCAGTGGGCATTCAAAGATCTGGTACAAACTACGTGCAAAGCTTTTTCGAAAAGCAAGGATTTAAACACATAAGCAAGAGTCCTGGGAATTTGTTTGATCTTCCGTTCTATGCATGGAAACATTGGACCGATCCGCAGAGATTTGTCAAAGATGTAGGACACAAACACTTGACAATAGTAGTATCAAAGCATCCATTAAAGTGGCTGGAAAGCATACTTCGCAATCCTGCAGATATAAGTTTTATGTATCCTGCTGTTCAGTATGGTGCAAATCGAGTGCATTGCCCGCACGGCTGGAGACTGCAACGTTTTAGTCATTTGAGTGTGGACTCGCTGTTGAATCACTACAATACCTTTTACAGTAACTGGCACAACACCCAATTGTTTAACAATTTTTACACTGTGAGATATGAAGATATGCTGGATATAGATTTTGTTAACGAGTTTGTAGAAGGCGTGTGCTACGACCACAATCACCCATTTACAAAGTTGCACGCCAAACCCAAAGATGTATCTATGAGTGCCGGAGGAAGGTCAGAAGAATATTTGCAAACCTACAAAAGTATAGAGCATAACTTGCCAGAAAAATTTGTAGATGTGGCAAAAAGCAAACTGAGTACTAGCTTGCTTGAGAAACTTGGTTATACTCTGTGAGCAATTCTTCTTGCAAGCGATAGGCTTCTTCTTCCCATGGCAATGCCATGTAATCTTCCACTGTGCTGTATAGACTGATGTACTCTTGTCCTTTCCAACTCTTGCAAGTGAGGTCAATATCTTTTAGCTCGTTTCTTGCATGTTGTTTTACATGCACCATTTCGTGGGCTATTGCACTGACAAAATCATCGTGCGACAGTCTGCTGTCTATTTCCAGTTCAAATTCTCTATTGGTTCTAGCCAGACAATAACCATCTGCACCTTCCATGTCTGTGCTGAGCACTATACAAACATCAAGTGTGCGCACTCTTGGCATTAGTTTTACTATACAAAAGTTTGCTACATCTTCTGCCAGTTTTCTTTTTTTCTTAGTACTTCCCCAGGCGCTTACCAAGTTCATCTGTGTCTCCAACAACCTATGCTGCTATAATAACACATTGTGCTGAATTGTCAAGGCACTTGTTTGTAAAAGTCTACTCTTTTTAAGTAGTAATTTTTGTCTTCAGCATTTATATATTTAAAAAGTTTATTAAGACTACAAGTTTCTTGCTTAACCAAAACATCCCACTTGGCAGTAAAATCTAAATAACCTAACCATGCATCTTTGTTGTTTGAAGTTTTTATGCTTTCTCTTAAACCTACTAATACATCGCGAAATCTTTCTGTGTTTGGTTGTTTTAAAAAACCGTGGTTTATAGCTTTGTCGAGCGTGTCAAATATTAGATCTTGTAGATAGACTGGAACATTTTCAGGCATCAATTCAGTAGGTTGATATAAGTGCCAACTAAACATAGAAAATCTACGCTGGTCTATTGTTAGAGTAAATTTTTGCCAAAAGTTTATTATATCAGGAAGATACAAAATATTATTTAGACTAACAACTGGTGCAACTGCTAAATTAATGTCAAAATTATAATTTAAATATGGTTTTATAACCTCAAGATGTTTTTCAATTTTTGTAAACTTTCCTGGAAATCTTACCAGTGAGTAATTATCGTCCACGCTATCTATGCTTGCGATTATTTCTGTTCTTGCAAATTTGGTGCATTTATTTAGAAAATCATTGTTAATTTTGCTGTAAAAACTTGTGGTTATACGAAGTGTGATGAACTTTGCAATATTTTTTGATATACACCAATCTAAAAGTTTATAAAAACCAGGAGCCAGCAATGGTTCGCCGCCAATAGGATGAATTATAATTTCTTTGTCTGTGAATACTTTGTGTTCTATGTAATTAAGTATTTTATTCCACGTATCTGAATCTTCTGTTATGTCTGTAGAAATAGATTCATACTGAGGAACAGTGCTAGTAATTTTTTGATATGTGCTACTATCGTTAGGATTGCAAAATCTGCAAGCTAAATTGCACAAATTGCTAAACTTTATACCTATTTCGAACACAGGCTTGTGGTCAAAAGATTGTAAACTTAGTCTTTCTGATATTGCTCCGGCTAGTTCTTCTTTTTTGCACAAATTGCACTCTTTGGGAAATATACCTTTGTCTAACGTGCTGGATATTTTTTGAATAAATTCAAAATCCAAGTGACCAGAATTGTTATTATCTAGATTACAACAAACAGTAAGTTTAGTATCTTTGCCAGAATTTCTAAAGTTTATCCTAGCGTGCGGAGCTCCGCAAAAATATTTTGACAAAATATCTTCCTAGTTTGAAAATATTTACCTATTAAACAACAAAAAGTTAACTCCACAAACAGGTGTAATATTTGCCAAACAATCTGAATCCGTTTTGTTTGCGATTCTGATACACTTCCCAGCCTGCTTTGTCAAAGTGACTGGTGTCATCGGGTCCACGATCCATACGGAAGTATTTGGCATCTTTCTCGGCGACTTCATTGCCTGCTTCGTCGACAGGCACACTTATAAAGTCAATGTTGCCAGTATGGAACCGGCCTTCTGCTTCGTCATAATCTTTTGTGTGTTCTGAGAATGCCCAGATCATTTCGTCTAGCACATAATTCCAGCGAGCAAAGAAGTTTGGATCTGTTTCTCCGTTGACCATATATTTTTCTTCATACCAACCATGTGGCATACGCAGTTCAAACGGAACGTCTTCGCTGTCTACGTTAGGAGCACCCTGCTTGCTCCGTTTTAAATCTACCAGCATCGGCAACACAATATGTGCCAGTGTGTCGTCAGCATTCCAAGTATCCCAAGGATCAAGTTTCACACTCACACGACGACGCTCCTGCCATGCCATATACCGTTCAGCCAACCATACGTGACCTCGACCTAGCCAAGTGTCCGCATACCACTCTCCGGCATTGTGAACCCACTCTGGACTATCTGGCAATCCGTATTCGTCTTTGGTCTTTGCCCAGAAGAAGATCTTTTCCATCAACTGATGTGGCCAAAACCAAGTTGGATATTTTTTAATTTTTACTTGCATGGTATTCTTCCTCTACATCTGCTAAGAACTCTTGTATATATCCATATGCTTCTTGGGCTTCGTCTTCGGTGACATCTGTGTAATTGTTTAGCACATCTGCCACACTCCATGTTTTTAATGTCTCGTACAGCCAGTCTTTGGTTTGGCCAATGCTGTACCACAGGCTCAACACCTGTTCATCACGGCTTGTGCCACTGTTGCTGCTCCAGAAACTATACCAAGCACTGTTGCCCCATCGACTATAGCTCATTATGCTTTCTTTTTGTTTTTTCGAGCATTGCTGGTCAAATCGCCACCTTTGACGCTGTCACTCATTGAGTTTTGATATCCACGTTCCAAACTACGCAGTGTGGTTTTGTCTGTATCACTGCTGTGCACAATAGCATCATACATGGCTCTAAGCTCGGCTTCTTTTTGTTCATTGTGTCTTTTGCCCATTTGAGCCAGCACAATTTCAAACATCTTGTATTTTTCTCTGGTGGTTAGCCCGCCAAGAATTCGATCTGCTTCATTCTTTAGATTCTTTACGCTCACGGAATTCCTCCTCAAAGAGCACTGCATCATTGTAATGCTCAAAATGATACAAGTTTGTGTACATCAAATGATACTTTACAAAATGATACTCAAATTGTTCACAGTGTGATTTACACCATTGTATGCAAGCCAAGTGCAAGTCGCTGTGAACTTCTACAGTATAACCCGGCAACCAACTGCGTTTGTGTTCGTGCGTTTGTTGTGGAGTCATACTGGCCATACTCTAGTATTATACGCTATTGTTTGGTTTTGTCAACCGGAGGATTGGATTTTGAGAAAATTTTTTCCCAATTTTGTTGATATTTCTGTGTGTTGGCGTTTTTTCTAGGAGCCGAGCCTTTACCGTTCTGTGGATTCATATATTTTATGTTGCTCTTGATAATAGCATATCGCGAATATGCCCAATGGCCTTTGTAGGATTTAAACCTTTAGGACACACGCTCACACAGTTCATAATGCCGCGGCAACGAAATACTGAGAACGGATCATCCAGTTCGCTCAGGCGTTCTTCTGTGGCCGTGTCTCTAGTGTCTGCGATAAAACGATATGCGGCAAGTGCAGCCTGTGGGCCCAAAAACTTGTCAGGATTCCACCAGAAACTTGGACAGGCTGTGCTACAGCAGGCACACATAATACATTCATACATACCATCTAGTTTTGCACGATCTTCTGGTGATTGCAGTCGTTCTTGATTGGGTGTGGCAGTGTCGTTTTTGAGATAAGGTGCCACACGCTGATACTGTTTGTAGAAAATAGTCATGTCCACAACCAAGTCACGAATCACAGGCAGACCGGGCAAGGGACGGATTACTAGTTTTTTGCCGGGCTTTACAACTTCTGACACCGGTGTAATACAGGCCAGTCCGTTTTTACCATTCATGTTTACACCGTCAGAACCACAAACACCCTCCCTGCAACTTCTACGGAAGGTAAGGGTTTGGTCCTGTTCTTTTGCTCGGATCATAACATCCAACACCATTAGATCCCGATCGGTGGGAACATCCACTTCAACATCCTGCATCCAAGGTGCTGAATCTGTTTCTGGATTGTATCTATAAACACTGACCTGCATTATCTGCTCCTTTTTAGATATTTATAGCTGTCCTACAATCTGTTTGGCTGTGTAGGCACTCAGCGTCC
>Ga0102945_1000011_pt1 | contig 82993 bp, 71 predicted proteins | sample SalPonred_H2O_MG_FD_78207 | JGI IMG/M metagenome (GOLD analysis project Ga0102945, IMG submission 78207) | Salt pond water microbial communities from South San Francisco under conditions of wetland restoration - Salt Pond MetaG R2_restored_H2O_MG ...
TGCGTCGAAAGACCTCTATGGTTGCCGCATGCGTCTTGCTTGGGACGAAATGGATATTGAGGATCTGGAACAGACCTACGAGAATATCTGTTACCAGCTCCGTCTTCAGTTTGAGCAAGAGCAGGAGTGGGAGCGCGAGCAGGCTGAAGAAGCTCGGATCGCCGCACAAGGTTTACAGCCAGACTGCGAGCCATTGCCTTACGAAGAATATGCTGATTTGGAGACTGCATAATGAAAAGCGAACTTGAACTTGCAATTGATCGCATGATCGATGCACAAAAAAAACTGTACGGAGCAGATGCATACCTGTATGCCACAGCCAATCTACAAGGTGCGTTGGTAGGATCTGCCGCTGCACTCAGTGACTTTATGGTTGACAGCTTGATTGAAACATTTAACGATCGTGCAAAAAAAGTTGAACAAGAAGCAATCATCAAAGCATTTAATCAAGAGGTTCCAATTGTATGAGTTATTTGCTCTTATCGGTTGCGCTAGGATTAGAAATTTCTTATACTAGCAAGAATGTTTGTCAAGAAGCACTTGAACAGGTGCGAGAGCAGGACAGCAAAGCAATTTGTATTCCTGCAGGCAAAGACAAAACCAGTGAACAGTTTGATCTATTTTTAAACATGATTGAACAGTTACAAAAAGTTGAACAGAAATAGCCGAGTTGGTCTAATGGTATGACAGGGGTCTCCAAAACCCTTAGCGGAGGTTCGATTCCTTCACTCGGTGCCAGTTTTAAAAGTTTTGGGATATAGCTCAGTTGGTAGAGCAGCGGACTGTTAATCCGCTTGTCGCAGGTTCGAGCCCTGCTATCCCAGCCATTTTTGCTACGGTGGCTCGAATGGTTAGGCAGAGGACTGCAAATCCTTTTCACGCAGGTTCGAATCCTGTCCGTAGCTCCAATTTACAAGGAAAAATATGTCACTAATTCCAATGGTAGTAGAAAGCACAGCAAAAGGCGAACGTGCTTATGATATCTACAGTAGACTGCTCAAAGAACGCATTGTCATGCTCAACGGTGTGGTAGAAGATCACATGGCCAATACCGTGGTAGCCCAACTGTTGTTTTTAGAATCAGAAAATCCAAACAAAGAGATCAGTTTGTTTATCAACAGTCCAGGTGGCGGAGTCACAGCAGGTCTCAGTATCTATGATACCATGCAGTTTATTAAACCTGATGTAGCAACCTATGTGATGGGGCAGGCAGCCAGTATGGGATCGTTTCTAGCGCAAGCCGGTGCTCCGGGTAAACGCTATGTGTTGCCCGAATCACGTACAATGATTCACAGAGTCAGCTCAGGTACACGTGGCACATCAGGCAGTGTGCATGTGCAGGAACTGGAGTTTGAAGATCAAAAGCGACACCTAGACGAAAGCAAGAGAATCAATCAACGTTTGACTGAACTGTACGCACAGCACAACACCGCAGGAAAAACCTACGAAGATCTCTATGAAGACATGAAGTTTGACACTTTCTTAAGTGCACAGGAAGCGGTAGACTACGGTTTGGCAGATCAATTGGTAGAAAAGAGAACGTGAAATTCACAGCCGTTCGTGGCAGGTATCTACCAAAAAATCCAGAAAAATACACAGGAAATGTAAACTGTATTACATACCGTAGTCTCTGGGAGAGAAGATTCATGCTCTACTGCGACAGGTCTCCAAAAATACTGAAATGGAGTTCTGAAGAATTACACATACCTTACGTGGGCGTAGACGATCGGATACACAACTATTATCCAGACTTTGTTGTCGAGACACATGACGATAGAACCATTGTAGTAGAAATAAAGCCTGGCTTTCAACGAGGCTGGAAGATAAACAAAGCAAAGTGGAAAAGTGCCAAAAGTTTTTGTAGTGCACTTGGGTATGAATTTAAAGTACTAACAGAAAAGGAGTTGTTCTAGTGACCTTGCCAGTTGAACGAAAAAATGCAGTTTTAAATGTTGAACAGTTTTTAATGGACCTTCGAGATCCTAAAAAATATCCACGTGTGCCCGGAGCAGTGCGTGAACAGGCAAGCAGATTGCTCAAGCATTATCCTAGCAAGTTTGATATGGAATCTGCGGCGGAATCCGCCCCTGATGTTTTTGGAGATAAACTTTGATTACCTACAGCACCAACTGGATGGGTCCGGTCAATATGCAATGGTTTGAAGAACGTGGGTTGGTTGAAAATAACAAAATCACCACATACTATTCAGCAGGTCGTATTGATATTCGTGACAGTAGTAAAGAAGGTTATGATGGCTGGAATGAATACAGTCTACCTCCTATGCACGGTGAAGACTGGAATGACTTCAGTAGTTGGTTAGAAAGTTTTCAAACACACGAACTGTGGGAGTTTGATGACATCATAAAGTTGTATGAAAGTGCAAGTGGTAGAAAGATCCGGTGGGCAGAGGACACTTGGTATAAGTGTTATGAATGTGGATTGGTCACAGACTTACGAAAAACTACAGTGCATATTCACAAGATGGGTTGTAGTAGGAACTGGGATGAATAAAAAAGAAATCAATCAGATGGAATCCAAACTCAGAGAGAAACTGATGAGGGAGCGGTGGGAGCTGACCGCCAAACAAGAAGCATATGACAAGGTGAAGATGGAAAGTTTCAAAGCGAGTTCTGCTCTGGAAGGTATTAACTACAGCGAAGAAGTGTCATGTAAAGATCATCCTGATGCACCACATGGATTTGATCGCGACTCAAGTCACGCACTGGGTCGCTATGTTTGCGAGTGTGAAGGCTGGGAGCCAGAAGATGAAAACGATCACTGACGAAGAATACGAGTTGTTTGAGAGACTCAAAAACATTTGGATGCACAGTGCTCCTAAACAGAGCGGACGGTATTTTGTCTGTGGTGAAGGTGGTGATCGAGATACGGTGGGATTGCCTGAGAAAATTCTAGTGTGTCCAGCCTATGGGTCAGATGGCTTCGCCATATACACCAAGACCACAGACTATTCAGCACCAGGATATTGAGGATTAGAAAATGATTGAGATCAATGAAAGAACAGCTAAATTCACAGAACTTAAACCATACGACTTCACTGCCAAACCAGATGACTACATGGAAGTCTGTGAGTGGTCAAACGGCGAAGGGGTTGATGTTAACATTAACTCAAACGGTGACCAACGATTCAGTTTAACTTGGGGTCAGTGGGAAGCGTTAAATGCATTGATAGCATACAAGGAGTAGAGCATGGAAATTGAATCAATGGAAGCAGAACAAGGCATCACTCCTAACAGTTGGGTTATCCTAGAAATCAATCATGAAGGCAAGCAGTTTCAAAAGATTCTGAGTGGCTGGAGTGGTGGCTATCTCGATGGTGATACATGGCGTCTGAGCAGCCCTATCAAGGAACTGAATATACAAATCGACAGTGAGTGGATAACAGCAATCACAGAAACTGGCAGCACATATAAATTGTTAAAAGAATCTCAAGGATTGCGTATGAGCAATGCTGGAATATACAACCGACTGAAAGAACGGTTCGGTGATATGGTAGAGATAGTGGAGTTATAATGTTTGAATCAGGAAAGACGTATACCAATCGATATGGAGACGAGTATTCGTGGATTGTGATCAATGATAATACCTATCGATTTGATATGACTAATAATGGTCCTAATTATGCTCGATGGGGTGGAAAAGAGGGACAAGAAAAGATGGACATGAATGATCTAGGAATGTATGACCCAAGTGGTGGCCCATATATCACGATCGGGATGGAAATTGATGGACGTCCGATCAAAAGACTTTTTATTCTAAAAGGTGTATTTGTAGAGGTGAGTGATTAAACTTCCTAAACGTAAAATATTCCGCTTTCTGGTTAATACTTTTGATCAAGTAAACTTTTTGATTCAAGATCGATTCAATCTCAATCCAAAGCGCACAATTCTAGAAGCACAGCAAGACCTTGTGACTCTCAATGAACTTGAAAGGACCATTGGCAAAAGTCTTGGCCTATAAATACTGCTCATGAAATTAGAAAGAGTAGTACTTGAAGTTTTCGGCGGTTGTAACTACACCTGCGACATGTGTCCGCAAAGCACAGGACGTGGTCGCGACTTCACTCGCAAAATGCCGCTGGACCTGTTTGAATCTGTGCTTGATCAAATCACTCCACGCTACGGTACTCCTGTAATCAACCTTGAAGGTTCTGGTGAGCCTACGCTAGCACAGGACCTACCACTGTATGTAGAAGCTTGCACTCGCCGTGGATTGCCCAGCTTTATGTACTGCAACGGCGCACTGCTAAAAGGCACATTCATGCAGGATGTGGTAGACGCTGGCATTGACTTTGTGAGATTCAGCTGCATTGGCTACAACAAAGAACTGTATGCCAAGTGGATGAGCACTGACAACTTTGACTTGGTTAAACAAAACGCTGTTGACGCACAAGCCTATATAAAACAAACCAACAGCAGTTGCGAAATCAGCAGCTATCATCTCATACTCGATCCTGACCGCATGGACTACGAAATTTCACAGTATCAAACCAACTTTATTGATCCTGTTGGCAGTGTGGGTTATATTTGGAAAATGCACAACTGGAGTGGCAACTACCAACCATTGTACTTTAGAAATCCCAAACAGAGAAAAACCTGCGGAAGACCATTTGCACCTGAACTCACTGTGAGAGCAGGAGGACTAGATGGCAAGCAAGGAGCAGTTACACCCTGTTGTCAGACCATGGGCCCACCAAACGAAGCACTCAGTGTACTAGGACACTTTGAAGACCAAAGATTCGAAGATATCTACTGGGGAGATGCATACGAACAGCTGAGATCTGCTCACAGCGAAGGCAGATTTGACGACATTGAATATTGCAAAAACTGTGATTTTTTGTACGATGATCCCGAAGTACTGGTATGGAGCAATGATCCAAATGCCAGTGTCAACTACATGCTGGGCACTGACTTTAAACTCAGTGACTATCAATGACCGACGCAGACTTTGTATGGGCAGAACCAGAACGCATTAACACTCGTGTAGGCAGCACTCTTACTAGATCAAAAAATTCATTAAATGAAATCTGGTGGTATAAAAAACCGGGTTATATAGATGAAACTGTGGCATATATTAAACAAGTTTGCGAGTTTACAGATTCAGACAGTTATGTTATTGAAACTACTAGCGATGCACTAAAAAACTTAGTGGATACAGTAAACTACATGAGTGTTTACAGAATGTTCTCGGATACCATGTGGGGACTACTTGCAAATGATAAAAGGCCACGATGCTATAGATATGACTCAGACTACATGCCGCTTCACAACAAGTCAGACAAATCTTTTTTTTACAATCTAACTAAATTACACCAGTTTTACACCGATCCTCCGTTACTTTTTCGGACGCCTTTTAGTATTGGCGCCTTGCAGAAAAAACCTCCGTTTATGCTTGCTATTCATCCTGGGTCTTATAGACTTTTTTCTACTCTTTTTTTGCCTGAAAATATTTATTGTTGTTTGTTACTGCCAGTAGACGCACATGCATTAATCAATAATTTAAATATAGAATTCAATAAAACAAAAACTATTCTTTCAATAAACAACAAAGAATTAATTAAAACACTGAATATTAATCTTTACAGTAACTTGCATATTTCTTGGAGTTCTCAAACAGGAATACAACTTGTCGAAAATCACTCCGAGTTAGCAGAATACGCAAAGCAATACGAAATCAAATGGACTGGTAGACAGTTTGTGGTAAATGATGTTATAATTGCAACACTTAAAAATAATATTTTTATTCCACCTGGCCCAATAGGATAATAGCATGGCAACAATTGAAGAGAAAGAAGAACTTGTAGATACACTCAAAGGACCAAAGTACTATCGTATCCAGATATCTGGCTATGGCGGCGAGAGTTCCTACATGAAAATCAGCAAACAAGCACATGATTTTTGGCAACAGGTTACAGAAGAAAACGGCGAAGATGATCTTGTTCAGTACATGCTCAACGCTGAAGATGGCAATCTCGACGACCTAGAAGTAGTAGTGCCACCTGAGGCTATGTTTATGGTAGATGAAGACGGCGACGGTCGGCCATGGTACGAGCCGGTAGAAGAAATTGATCACTCGTTTGGTGCTAGTCTTCAATCCAGTTGGATCACAGTAGACGAAATTGACTCAGATGACTACAATGCAAATTATGTTGCTGAAGTCATCAACCGACAAGATATTTTAGAATTAAATGATCAACTGTGCGAAGATCACGAAATTGAGATCATATCCATGAGCTGTTGTGACGAACCCGAAGATGCACCTTATATTGCTCAAATGTATTCAATGGAAAAGGGCTGTTTTTGGGAAAGCATTATTGAAACAACAGGCAAATTTGATCCTAAAAAACTTGTAATTTATACTGTGGAATTTCTCAACGGCGAAGACACTATAACCGAAGTACACTACGACGGTATAGAAACAGAAAATTTCGGAGGTGATACCAACGGAAAGGGATACACAGCCGCAGTTTGGAGTAGCTAGTGTACTGACTCGCTAAATACTCTTGGCAACAGGAGTATACCATGTCCATTCAATTTGTTGTCCGGAGTCGGTGATCTGGACCATGCGTGATATAAACTTAAATCAAGTTATTGAATATATCAATGCACAAGGTCCAGAAACCAGAATCTATCTCGGAGCCGATTCAGCTCGAATTAACAAAAACAGCACGTGGTACGCTGAATATACCGTAGCAGTGGTAGTACACATCAATGGATGCAACGGTTGTAAAATCTTTGGAGAAGTTTCTAGAGAACGAGACTTTGACAAACGAATAAATCGGCCCGCTCTGCGCTTGATGACCGAAGTATATAAGGTCAGCGACATGTACCAACGATTAAATCCACACATTGCACAAGATATAGAAGTGCACTTAGATATCAATCCTTCTGATAAATATGCCAGTAGTGCAGTAATTCAGCAGGCAATTGGCTATATAAAAGGCACATGCAATACAACCCCTAAGGTTAAGCCGGATGCCTGGGCAGCATCCAGTGCTGCTGACAATCTCACATCAATTTTAGCAGCATAAATCTATGAAAAATCATGCATTAATATTCCAAGTTTTTGGCAGGCCCGATGAGTGGTCAGGACGACCACTGGGCGGTCACCGTATTGCTAGCTATCTTCGCAATGAACATGATTGGGACATAGAGGTTCTTGATTTTTTCAATCAGTGGACTATCGAAGAGCTACAACAATATGTAGACAGTAGGATAAACAGTCATACCAAATTTATTGGATTCAGTTTACTGTTTAGTATATGGCCGGATACAGCAGAACAACTGTGTGCGTATGTTAAAACAAAACACCCTTACATTAAGATTCTAACAGGCGGTGCAGTCCACCCGCAGTACAAAAGCAATCTCATTGATTTCTATGTAAAAGGCTTTGGCGAAAAAGCAGTTGAAATACTGTTACAATGGCTGTTTGGCAACGGGCCTCGGCCTGTGTTTATGTTACTCGATGCAGAAAATAGAAAAGTCATTGATGCCAACGACCAGTATCCAGCTTTTCCAATGCGCAGTTTGATGATTCAATACGAGGATAGAGACTTTATTACACCCGAGGACACCCTGGGTATTGAGTTCAGTAGAGGCTGCAAGTTTAGCTGTGCATTTTGTAATTTTCCTGTGCTAGGAGTTAAAGGTGATTACAGTCGTGATGCAGAAGATGCATACAGACATCTCAAAGAAGCCTATGACAGATTTGGTGTGTGGCACTATGCTATTGCAGACGAAACGTTCAATGACGATATTAACAAAATAAGAAAATTTGCTGATGTGGTAGAACGGTTACCGTTTACTCCATGGTTCGACGGCTTTGTGCGAGCAGATTTACTGTCAAGACCTCATGACAACGAAGAACTTGCACGAATGAATGTGCGAGGTCAATTCTATGGTATTGAATCTTTTAATCATGCATCTGCAAAAGCAGTTGGCAAGGGCATGCATCCAGACAAAGTCAAACAGATTCTGTTGGATACAAAAAAATACATGGAAAGTGTAGGCACTAAAAACTATAGAGGCACAATAAGCCTGATCATAGGGCTGCCGCACGAAAGTATTGACAGTGTGCTAGCAACAAAACAATGGTTGTTTGATAATTGGCAAACAGAAAGTTATCACGGCTTTGCACTTGAATTAACAGCCGATCCAGGAATAAAGAAAAGTAAAATAAGTGCTGAATATGAACAGTACGGATATAAACTGGTGTCGGAGAATACCAAGAACAGTTATCAAGGACGAGATGTTGCAAGAAATGGTGCTAAAATGTCTGACCATATCTTAGAGTGGGAAAATCCATACATGACCTACAATGATGCAGTGGCGCTAACAGACGAGTTTGCAAGACAAAATCTAACAAATGATTTTAGATGCACAAACTATCATTTATCAGCATTTGGTCATTTAAATGACATAAACAAAATATTGGCTGTTCCTCGTGGGGTAACAGTAGATCATCCTGATACCTATGGTGCTCACCTGCGTCCTAAGATACAGGAAGAAATGCTACGCCTCCTAAATCAATACAAAAGTAAAAAACTTAACTGGATGTCATGATAGTCAAACAACCTTATAATATTCAGCTTTGGAAACAGAACTGGCAACAGTTACCTCAAGCTAAACAAATAGAAGACAGTACAGATCATTACTGTTGGAGCTATAGAGATCTATCATTTCTCAAGGCCTGGCTCAACGACACTGTGTATATACATTCAAGAGAATTTTGCATCAAGCACAATGTTACTGACATGCAAAGTTGGTACTATCTTAGTCACTTAGAAATACAAGATTCTGACACTGCTATAGATATTGGCTGCGGATTGCACCCATGGAAGCAATATTTTCCTAACTTGATTGGCATGGACAGCTGGAAGGATATAAATCCCGACATAGTTGATGTCTTTGACAAAGAGTTTTGTTTAAACAGAACAGAATTATTTGATAAAATTGTTGCAGTTAACAGTATCCATTTTGCTAGTGCATTAGAAATGGCAGATAGAATACAGTGGATTTACAACATGTTAAAACCAGGCGGACGAGCATGGATCGGCACCAATCTTGAAACATGGTTGATGTACACCAGCCCGGAAGATTTTCCTATTATGACTCTAGAATCTGCTGTTTCTTACATTCAATCTATACTTGGAATGTGGCAAGATCTAGCAATTGTAGTTGATTATCAATTGTCTGCAGATAAACACAGCAGTATACGCAACGATCTCAACGGCAACCTCCACTTGGTATTACAGAAGCCTGTCTAGCGTCTAGGCTAAATATGTAACAGGAGTCACGAATGCCATATATCATTAATAACACTCGCGGAGAAATTGTTGCTGTCATCCCTGACGGTACTACCGACACAGAAGCTACTAGTTTAAGCCTTGTAGGCAAAAATGTTACACCCTACGGCGAAATCGAAACTGAAAATCTTGTAAAACATCTAGAGAATTTTGCTGACACTAACAGCCCAGAAAATCCACTAGAAGGACAAATTTGGTACGACACTTCAGAAGGCTATATCAAAACCTACACAGGTGTTCAATGGAAAAATGTCAGCGGATTATATGTAAGTTCTACCGCGCCGAGTGTTGAGCCAAAAGTAGGCGAGTTATGGCTTGACACTGTTAACTTTCAAGTAAAGGTATATGCAGAAACAGACAGAGGACTAGAGTGGATTACCAACAACCGGGTGCCGTTCGTGACCAGCGCACCTGACGCAGGGCTAGCCGGAGACTTTTACTTTAACGAAACATCGCAACAGCTTTTTATCAGCGACGGTGCCAGTTGGAGTCTTATTGGTCCGCCGGCTGCCACTGGTTTTCCAGGCACACTGTGGGAGAGTGCTAGTCTAAGAGATCTCAACGGTGATCCCGAGCCGGTTATTCTTGGCAAGGTTAATAACATTGTTGTAGCTGTGGCTGCCAAAAGAGACTTTATAATTCTACCAGATGATCGTCCCACAGGATTTACGGAATTGGTAAAAGGCATGACCTATGCCAGTGATGCTAGCATACTGGGCACACTAGAGCACGGTCTCACTCCTGGCAGTTATATATCCGGCAACGTGTACAATGCCAACAGTGCACAAACTTGGAACATCAATGCAAGTACCAGTAGTGTAGCAAACACTGTGGTAGCTAGAGACAGCGCAGGAAGTTTCAGTGCAAACATTATTACAGGTAACCTTGCTGGCATTGCCAACAATGTGAACGGAATTGTTGCTGTTACAAACGGCGGAACAGGCGAAACAGTGTACGGCAACGGACAGTTACTGATCGGCGACGATGGCGGTCTTAGCAAAGGTACCATATCAGGGTCCGGCTCAATCACAGTAACAAACACCGCTGGTGCTATCTCTATTGGGTACAGTGGAGGTACAGGCAACGGCACTGTGAGCAGTGTGGGTATTAGTGCAGGGCCAGGCATTTCAGTGTCAGACTCGCCAGTTACTGGATCAGGCAACATCACTGTGAACAATACTGGAGTACTTGCTGTGTCGGCAGGCTCTGGCATTGATGTGTCCGAAAGCGGCGGTACTGTTACAATCAGTGCCACTGGCAGTGGAGTAACCAGTATTAATGCTGGGTCAGGCATAAGTGTATCACAGAGTACTGGCGACGTTACTATCAGTGCCACTGGAGGCGGTGGCGGTGGCGACGGTGACATGGTGCTAGCAGATGAACAGACTGTCACAGGACGCAAGACATTTACCGGTTATGACAATATTGTAGCAGGTGCATATAGGTTTACCTATCCAGAGGACAATGGGTTTTGGTATGACACCAACAATGGCAACGCTTATATTGCAGTAGCATTTGAAAACGATACTTCAAGTATTAGATTTTACCGTGATGCTTTTCACACCGACGGGGACTCAGACCTTGGACCGCCTCCTGCACGTGGTAGTATTATCACTGCAGCAGATTTAGGGCCGGCTGTAAAAGGAGGATCTGCTATTCTTGGTGTTACCCACGCCAGTACGCCAGGATTTGGGGTAGGACTTCGCGGACAGGCAGTGAATGCTAATTTTACAGGATGCATGGTACAAAGCGAAATCGGTGCTTTAAAAGGCAAACCATACTTGCATTTCCGCGGTTATAGTGATGCATTTAGTCCGACTGTAGATGCTGTGTTCACAGTGGACAGCGGCGGTAATGTACGTTTCGACGGTGTTGCAGCTACACCAGCAGGAGACTATGCAGAATTTTTCGAATGGTCTGATGGTAACCCTGAAAACCAAGACAGAACGGGCATGTCAGTGGTACTGGAAGGCAACAAGGTTCGCATTGCACAGTCAGACGAAACTCCTGTTGGCATAGTAAGTGCTGTTCCAGGAGTGCTAGGCGACGCACCAGAACACAGTTGGCAAGGAAAATATCTCAAAGACGACTTTGGACGTCCTGTAATGCAGGAATATACAATATATTCTTGGAAGGAAACAGTCAACGGTAGAACACTAGAGCAAACAGCAACCAGTTTAGATGATGTTGAAATTCCCGAAGATGCCGTAGCAACCACGCACGACGAAGACGGACGTCCATTCAAGACACCAATGGTAAATCCCGACTACGATCCAGAAGCAGAATACAACCCCCGCAGTGAAAGACCAGAGTGGGCACCGATTGGCTTGCTGGGCAAATTAAGAATACTCAAGGATCAACCCGTGAACCCTCGCTGGATATACATGCGCAACATCAGTGACACTGTTGCAGAATATCTTTTGATATAGGTTGACACGTCGGGCGTAATCAACTATTATAATAAAACATTCACTAAAAAAGGATACGCCCTATGTCCACTTCTACAGAACATCGCAGTGTTACCTCTGTAGGTGCACGTAAACTTATTAAAAAATGCTTTGCTAAAAAACGTCCAATCTTTCTCTGGGGTCCTCCAGGAATTGGCAAATCTGAACTTGTCGAAGGCATTGCCAAAGAATCAAATGGTCTACTATTAGACCTACGGTTAGGGTTAATGGACCCAACAGATGTACGTGGCATGCCCTATTACAACAAAGAATCAGGTAAAATGGAGTGGGCTCCTCCTATTGACCTTCCAACTGAAGAACTTGCTAGTCAATATCCAGTGGTAGTGCTGTTCCTTGACGAGATGAACGTTGCGGCACCTAGTGTGCAAGCCGCGGCATATCAGTTGATTCTCAATCGTCGAATTGGACAGTATACGCTGCCAGACAATGTTGTAGTAGTTGCCGCAGGTAACCGTGAAAGCGATAAAGGTGTTACATATCGCATGCCCACTCCGCTTGCCAACCGTTTTGTACACGTTGAAATGCGTGTGGATTATACCAGCTGGTTAGACTGGGCCACTGAGAAGGCTATTCACAAAGATGTTATTGGTTATATTTCGTTTGCCAAGCAGGATCTCTACGACTTTGATGCAAAAGCCGCTAGTAGAGCATTTGCTACACCACGGTCTTGGACCTTTGTAAGCGAGCTAATCGAAGACAACGATTTAGACGAGCAAAGCCTAACTGATCTTATTGCAGGCACGGTAGGCGAAGGACTTGCAGTCAAGTTCATGGCGCACCGTAAGGTTGCAAGTCAAATGCCTAACCCAACTGACATTCTAGCTGGTAAAGTTAAAAACCTGGAAATCAACGAAATTTCCGCAATGTACAGTTTGGTTATTGCCATGTGTTACGAACTGCGCGAGTCGCTCGACAACGACAAAGTTAACGATAAGCAGTTCCACAAGATGGCAGATCTTTTCTTCCGCTTTATGATGGATAACTTTGAAACTGAGTTGGTTGTAATGGGTGCACGAACTGCTCTCAACAACTATCAGTTGCCTGTTCAGCCCACCAAGCTTAAAAACTTTGACGAGTTTCACGAGCGTTACGGCAAATACATTTTAGCCGCTAACGAATCGTAACCAGGTCAGGGCCGGTCTGTTAAATAACATAGGGCGAATGTTAGACCGGCCCTGTTTTTTTGGAATAAACAATGATTTACGACATACCGCAAGATTTTGTTGGGACATACGATACCACACAAATAGACTTTTCTGCTTGGGCACTAAAAACAATTCAGAAAAAATGGCCTCATGTAACTGATCTATCTACTATCCATGAAGTTTTATCTGTTAAAGAAATTGCACAAGTAACCAGATATGTACAAGACGAGACTAGTAAATGCACAGAATTTATGTCTATGCTGGATCAATTCTTCGCTGATAATGTTTCTCCTTTACTAGACAACAATGACTATCTTGTACAACGCCAGCCTAATCTTAGATTGGTCATTCCGGATCAAGAAATACACGGACAACGCATTAATTTTCACTGCGATGCTATAGTAGGTGGCGGAAGAGGCAGCATGACTGCATGGATTCCTATCACTGATGCATACGACACCAATTCTCTGTGGATAGCAGACGTAGATATAAGCAGAGAATTGGTTACAAATTTTATACAAAAGCAATGGACTGCTGAGAAATTTGATAGTGAATGTTTAAAAGCGGCAAAAAATATTTCGCTACAACCTGGAAAATTTTTATTGTTTGATCAAGAAAGAGTGCATGGATCTATCAATAACACTACCAATAAAACTCGTCTTAGTTTTGATGCTAGGTTTCTAGTTAAGGGGCAAGAAACTTATAAAAGAATACCTGGTGGTTATTTTCGTTTACCTGAGGATTATAAAAGAGATCAAACCACTTTACAGGATTATAACCTGCTGGTATATCTTAATCGCAACACTGAATTTACAAAACACATACCGTTTAACATGCAAAGAGCATTTATAGACTCTTATTCCAGAAAGAAAAATTTATCAAATGTAAGTGTAGATTTTTTGCCACAACAGATACACGAAGGAATGTTTTTGCACTGGCTTCCGGGTTTAGAGAATTTTATTCCGTTAAAATTTGATGGAATAATGATGTTGAGTATTTTTGCACTGCCTGATGACAAGACTCGTAGAGAATTTTTATGTAATCTTGCTGTACAACACAATAAGAAATTATTTTTTGCCAACGAAGAATTATGCATCGAAACAGCAGAAGATATTGAAAAAATCAATGAATATTATGAATACGCAGTATGGCAAGATGGAGATTTTCCCTGGGAATGATACTTAATAGTCAAGTAATACACGTTCCCAAAGAATGGCAAGACTCTTCATTGCCTGCTGTTGAACGTTATTACAACAACAGTGATGATTTATTAAAACAAAATCTTTGGAAAATACGACAAGAGTTTGGCACCAAAGGCCAACGTTGGTGGTGGAAAACTGTTTTTGTAACCAACGATGAAACAAAGACTTTAGAATGGCATGTAAGGTATATCTTTAAGTGCGCACATGATGCTGTGTTATTTCAGCTTAAATATTAAACAATATTTAAGAACTATAACAATGAAGTACACTGTGCAACGTCTTGACAAAAGATTCAACTATTTTGAGTGGTTTAAGTATCATATCAGCTTCAGTGCCCGCATCACTGTGAGTCAAGGACCTTTACATTTTATTGAATCGCAACAATGGTTTACAAACACATATGGATTCAGTGCTGAAATACGCATATGGCAGGAGATAAAAACTCACTACGCAATGCGCAATCAATTCAATCTCACATCTGGGCCAGGCGATTTTAGCGACAATTTACCTTTTGCTGTAAATCCTCACTGGAGTTGGAGTAATGCTTATCGTGATTTACGAATTTATATCGCCGATGATCAAGAACTCAGTTTGTTCAAACTAGCAATAGGTTGACAGCATAACCAAAATCAACTATACTATATACATAGAAAGTGAGGAGCATGCATGTCTACTACAGCCACAAAAGACAAAAACAAACTTGCCGATCTCGTTGGTCCCACTGACCCAGATTTAGATAGAGAAGTTCGAGAAATTCTTGTTGGCGCACGTATTGGCATGCTGTTACGTGCCAGCTTCTTTGGCAATCTTGCCACTCGACTCAAGCTAGTAAACGCCGACGAGTGGTGTCCTACTGCGGCAACAGACGGACGGCATTTTTATTACAACACTAGATTTATCAAGATGCTGAAGCCGCGAGAAGTCGAGTTTCTTTTTGGACATGAAGTATTGCATGTGGTCTATGATCACTTAGAGCGCACAGGCGATCGCGACAGAATGCTGAGCAATATTGCACAGGACTATTGTGTAAACAGCGACCTAAAGAAACACGGTGTAGGCGAGTTTATTACCACTGTGGAATGTTTGTATGACAGCAAGTACGAAGACTGGAGTTTTGAACAGGTCTACGATGATTTGCTAGAAAATGCAGACGAATCAGCAACACAAAAAATGCTAGATAAAGTGTTAGACGAACACTTGGAAGACATCTTAGATGGCGCAGGCTCTGGACAAGACACCAATGACGAAGGTAAACCTGGACCGGTGAAACTCACAGATGAAGAACGTCAGCAGATCAAAGATGAGATCAAAGAAGCAATGATCAGTGCAGCGCAAACTGCCAAAGCTAGCGATATCCCTGGCAACGTTCAACGCATGATTCAGAATCTCACTGAACCTAAGATGAACTGGCGAGATCTTTTGCAACAGCAGTTGCAAAGCACCATTAAAAATGATTATACATTTTCACGTACAAGTCGTCGCAGTTGGCACATGGATGCTATTTTACCCGGTATGGATACCACAGATGCTATCGATATTGCTGTAGCAATTGATATGAGTGGTAGTATCTCCGAAGAGCAAGGACGCGACTTCTTGAGTGAAGTGCAGGGTATTATGGATACGTTTACTGATTATCGTATTCACTTGTTTACGTTTGACACACAGGTTTACAATCCACAGGACTTTAACAGCGATAACATATCAGACATAACCGAATATCAATGTCAAGGTTGGGGCGGTACTAGTTTCGAATGCATCTTTGACTATCTCAAAGAAGCAGACATTGAACCCAAGAAACTGGTTACATTTACAGACGGTTATCCGTTTGGCAGTTGGGGTGATCCAGACTATTGCGATACTGTTTGGATTATTCACAGCAACGATGATCCAAATCCTCCATTTGGTACCTGGGCCAAATACGAATCACAGTAAAAAAATACAATACGGGCATACAGGCGGTTAAATAACAAACTATGGAAAACACTGAATCAGAAATCAATCTAAAAGTCGAAGATCTTGCAGTAATCAAGAGTATTATTGAAGTAGTAAGCCAACGTGGAGCAATCCAGCCTGACGAAATGTCAACAGTTGGTGTTGTCTACGACAAGCTTAATATATTCTTGTCATCGCTTGCATCAGACCCACAAGCAGAAGTGTCCAGGGAACAACCCGAAGCTGAAAAACCAGTTACACGTTCTGCTAAAAAAACACCCAAGGAGTAAAACATGTTTGTAAAACACATCGGTAAACACGGTGACCGAAAGGTTGCGGTGGTGTTTCGTAAAGTGCCAAATGAAGATCACATGGCATTAGTATGTTACACAGAAACATTAAAAACAGAAATGCAAGACGCTCTCATGCGAGCCGTAGAAAGTGAGCCAGGGCAACAAGCACTTGACCTGGGCGAAGCACTGCAACGAGCAATGAGTCCAGATGGACGCCCAATTCTAGAAGTATTGCATGTAGAAGGCAAAATCAAAAAAGTGTCCTGTAACCAAGTAATCATGACACCAAGTCCTAACAACACTGTTAGATTAGATGAGCTTAATACTATTCTGGATCAACTTGAGCAAGGTGGCGAAGCAGTACAAAAGCTTGCTGAAATTGATCAAAACAGCGGACTGGTTGATCCAAGTGCACAGCGCAGAGCACAGGAAATTATAGGAGCCGCAAACAACACACTGAATCCAAACGATGGATTATCTGATGAAGCACTTGCCGAAAACTTTGAGAGTCAAGCGGCAAAAATGGAAGCAGAAGCAAAAGGTCTACTAGAGGAAGCCAAACGACTAAAAGGCGAAGCCAAGGCACTAAAGCCAAAGCGCACTACCACTAGAAAGAAAAAGACCGCAGATGTATCTCAGTGATGACTTCATTGAACGATGGGAAAGTTTGATTCAAGAAATTGAAGTCACAACTATTCCCATTGAATGTATTGCTAAAATTCTACTCAAGCTGGAAGGTCGTCGACAAAAGACTATTAATGTAACAAAATTAGTCAAAGACGGCTTGAGCTACGAGGATGTCGAAGATTATGTCAACACCACAATGATCGAACTCGATGACGAGATAACTAGCATGAAGTTTACTCTCAATGTTGAACGTGTTGCAGAAATGGTTCAACCTTTAACAGATAAATTATTAGAAAAATTATGAATGTAAAACTTGTAAGTTACAGTCAGCCAAGCTCTGGCTTTTTAAATGAAGGACTAGAAGATGTTCAGGATCTTATTGCATTTGCGGCAAGAGTATCTAACCCATCAAATCAACTTAATACTGAGACCTCTGAGCGGTTACTCAACTACCTTGCAAAGCATAAACACTGGAGCCCATTTGAAATGGTATCTGCTTGCCTAGAGATTGAAACCACTCGCGACATTGCAAGACAGATCCTACGTCATCGATCGTTTTCATTCCAAGAGTTTAGTCAGCGTTATGCTGATCCGACAAAAGACCTTGCATTTGAAATACGAGAAGCAAGATTGCAGGATAAGCAAAATCGTCAAAATTCAATTGAATTAGACGAGGACAGTCGGTATGATACTGAATTGAAAACAGAATGGGCATTGGCTCAAGAACGTGTTATCATTGAATCTAGAAAAGCATACACCTGGGCCATCGAAAACGGCATTGCAAAAGAACAAGCTAGGGCAGTATTGCCAGAAGGGTTAACTGTGAGTCGCATGTACATGAATGGCACGATTCGTAGTTGGATTCACTATATTGAATTACGTGGAGACAACGGCACACAAAAAGAACACATGGAAATTGCCCGTGCTGTTGCAAAAGTAATTGCAGATATTTTTCCTTTAAGTTCACAGTATGTTGACTCCTCTATATAACAAAAAACCTGACAGAATATTTGCGTTTGGGTGTAGTTTCACAAGTTACAAATGGTCAATGTGGCCAGAGATTATTCATTATGCCACTGGCATTCCTACATATAACTACGGTCGTATGGGAGCAACCAATCACTATATTGTGAATCAAATAGTGCTTGCAAACAAGCTGCATAAATTTTCCAGTAATGATCTTGTGATTGTGGTCTGGACTGAGCCAAACAGACACGAAAACCTGCATAATCACAGCGGAAAATCTTTCTTAAAGTGGGAAAGATACCCTAGCATAGAAATTTTAGATTATGCGATAGGAAAAATGATTAATCAACTTAACGACGTTGCAACAACAATGTCGTATCTCGATGCTACAAGAGCACAGGTTCATTACTCTTCATTGAATGATTTCAGAGTAGGTCCTGAAATAGGTAAGTTCCCGGAAAGATCAACCATACTCAAGGTTTATGACAGTGAGGGTGACAGGTTTTTACCGTCGTTTAACAATATTGTAAACTTTGATGTACGCGAAAGAGAATTAGAGCTAAAACAAGTATTCAAAGGAAAATTTTTCGATTTGCATCCTTTTCCTAATCAATCTTTACGTTGGCTTACAACTTTATTTGACTATGACTTTTCGGCAGTTGAACGTCGAGTGCACGATCATGAGCAGGAAATCATTGACAGTATCAGGAAAGTGGTACTAGATCCAGGTTATAGTCCTGGTCCAGAATTTCCTGGAATAAATCCTAAGGAATTACCCGACTCAGTGTTCTTATGCCCAAAAATTAATGCGTACCACAATGATATTAGTTGGCATACGATTCTTCGTAACGGCGGCTTACCCACTCCCAACTAAATGAATCTTGTAGTTTATTTGAGTCGCCGTTGACACTAGAAAAATAATCAAGTGCAGACTCAACTGCATGCTGTGTTACTTTACTTTCACAGGCTTTCCACTGTGATAGTCTATACTCGTTTTCTATATCAGGCAAGCTAGCTTGTAGTTTGATCGTTTCACGGAATGCAGTGCGCCATTCTGTAATCTCATCACCATACACCGCAGTGCCACTTACAACAGGTACCACTTCGTGCGCTTTTTCCATTGTAAGGTCTAACTCTGTGCCAGTACTACTGAGTAAAAGATCTTTGTTATAAGCAACAGCGGCCATGTGCCCATAGGTCAATCCTGTTGTAGGATTGTGCGCATGGAAAATATAGTGCTTGGGCTGTTGCATTCTGTCAGGTTGCCAGTTCCAGTCAAAGTCTTCGGCTACATTTAGCTTTGCAGGCACTAGAATAAACCAATCAGTGCTTGCTAGCTCTGCGGCTTTTTTAAATGCTTCTAGTCGTCCGTTGATGCCTTCTACTACATGCAACTGTTGATTGTTTGGTAACACCGCACGTAGACGCTGTAAATGCGTCTGTGACACCGTTTCACCGTTGCTTACAAACACTACATCCAGTGCCGATACTGGGTTATTAGCTTGTGTTTTATCTATATAAGCATAGTCATACAACTGTGTTTTCACAACTCCGTGTGCTTCTTTTGGCACAATCACAGTGGTGGCACCACTGTCCAACGGCATAACGGTTTTAGTTTTATCTCTCCACAAGCTAACAGTAGGTATCTTGGTCGGCACAGTACCTACTGTAAACACGGTCAGCGGAGCAGCGGCAGTGTGAGTCTTTACACGATCTACATGACTGTTATCAGAATGCTCCACAACTGGCATTGGCCAGCGAGGCACAGATTGATCTGTTGCGTAGTTTACTGTTTCAAACCAATCCAATATCTCAATGTTTTCTATTCCATGTTTAAAGCTAGGCACATGCAGGAAGAACGTATCACCGAATTTTTGCTCGTTGCTAGGAAACACATGTAGCATGTGCTTTTGCCATGCTTCTGGCTGCCAAGAAAAATCAAAAGACTGATAATCACACACTGTGCTTGTTACCCAGATATACTCATCTGCCGCACTGTCTACTAGACGTTTAAGTGTGTCAAGATAATTGTCAAAGTACCGAGCTTGCTTAACCACGCGATAATTGTTTTGTAAATGATCAAACACTTGATCTCTTTCTGGATTGCCGTGGTCAATCACATAAATGCTATATGCATCAGCAGGTGCATGCACTGTTTGATTTTCAACAAAATTCAAATTAGGAAACTGTTCGATACTGTCAGCCCAGCGGCAGTGCCTATCAAACTCCCAGCGGTTGATCAAAAACGTATCACTCCACTTGTTCCACTGACTGCCAAACACATGTGTCATTGATCTCTGCCAAGGCTCTGGATGCCAGTCAAAGTCAAATTCACTGTAGTCATTTTCACTGCCGATTACCCAAAAACGCTGTGTTGTGCTTTTCTTGGCACAGCGTTTCACAGTGTCTAGCACAGAGTTAAAATAGCGCACACGTTGTATACCTGGATACCTTTCTGCTAGTGCATCAAATCTGGCACCAGAACTGGCATTACTGCGATCCATGTAAAAAATATCCAGTGTTTTTATTGTTTTACTTTCTAGTGTACGCTGAGGAATATCACCTGCAAATTTGATCTCGGTGGCGCCAGGCACGGTGTAGGTTAAATTCACACTGCTTTGATAGTCTGTGCCAAAATGATATATGTATGGAGGATCGCCTGGATCAGGTATCCAGCTAAAGTCTACTGCATCTGCATCTACTTCTTCGGGTACTGTCCAGCGCCGCTGATCGGGCTGTAGTGTTGCAACAGGATCCATTATGAATTTTCTTTCTGTTGCTCCTGGCATATGATATTCAATGGTACTCATTATTTCTGCATTATGCCATTGATTACCAAACACGTAAATGTAAGGCGGATCACCAGGGTCCGGGCACCAACTACGGTCGAACTCAAACTCGAATCCGTGTTCTGGAACATGCCAATTTGTGTTTGTTTCTAGCAGTGTTGCACGAGGATAATCAACAAACTTGCGTTCACTGGCACCGGGCATGTGGTATTCCATGGTGGGCATAATTTCTGCATCGTGCCACTGATTGCCAAACACATAGATGTACGGTGGATCGTCAGGGTCGGGTTCCCAACTAAGGTCAAACCTGCACGGACTATACAGCCATTGCCATAATTCTCCGTTGCTTGCACAGCGAGTGGCCTTTACTTCGTTTACATATTTGCGTTCAACTGCGCCTGGCACAGTGTAGGTTGCACTTGTTCTTTTTTCAGCAGGCCACCACTGATTGCCAAACACATAGATATAAGGTGGATCTGTTGGGTTTGGTCTCCAACGGAACAGTGGATCTTCCAGCAATAAGTTGTCTTGTATTTCAAACAAAGAACTGTCGTGCTTGGTTGTAACAGTAAAATCGCTTACAAACTTTCTGCCGATTGCATCTGGCATTCTGTATTCTGCGCCGCCTATTCTATCCCAACCCCATTCAACTGGAAATTCATAGATATACGGCGGGTCCATTGGATCAGGACTCCACTGTGAATCAATGCTAGCAGGATCAATATAATCCGGAATATACCAAAAAGCTGGATCACTGTATCTATGAAGAACTGGCAATTCATGCCACGTGGTTTCGGTGTAACCTGCCTTGGGCACTAGATATGTGCCGCCATCCAGCTGATGTTGATTAGGCCAGGCATGTCGTTGATGTGACTGCCACGGCGCAGGTTCCCAAAGAAAATCCCAGTTACTGTAATCAGATAAGTAATCAACAATCCAACAATATCGAGTACGAGACATTTCACACGCATGATCTATATCTCTAGCACGAACAGCATGTACACCCTCGGGTGCACGATTTCCTAGGTAAAATATATCAAACATGATTAGAATTGACGAACTTTATAACAATGTGTTTTGGCCGTGGATAAGTCAAAATATACCTTTGTGTAGAATGTATTTTTGTGATCCTCCCGGACAAAGTGATCCGGATAGTTTATATAATTATGGACATGATCTCCATGAACTACATTATATATACTTTCACGACCAAGAGCCAATTCATTTGGACCTACACAGACCACTTTTTAACGAAGTAGCAGAACGCAGCAGAGATCTTGACTTTGACCGAGAAGCTTTTGGTAAAGCAGTTGTTACCAGTGAGCACAACAGCGAGTTTGTTGATCAAATCTGCGAAGACTACGGCTGGCGACAATACTATTACTTTTTCCATGGCTGGGCAGCAATGGATTGGTACCGAGGATACAATCGATCTTGGTTGATGCCCAAGCCAGAAGACAGGAAAATGAAACGCAGTTTTATTTGTCCAACTCGCATCGTAGGCGGTAAGCGTGATCATAGAGTATTGCTGGTATATCAGTTTATTAAACAGCAAATTGAAAATGCTTGGCTGAGCTGCCCAAGAACATGCCCGGTGGAAAACATTAACATAGAAGACATTGCTGCAAAGTTTAGCATGCACTATCCAGACATCGAGCAAACATTAAAAGATGCTGACTTGCCCTGGCAATTTCCTGGTGAAACAGATCACCCAATGCACAGTTGCTGGCTGAGCTTGTTTGATGAGTGTGCCGAAAGTTTAGCATATGTTGTTACTGAAACAGTGTTTTCAGGTCGTAGGCATCATTTAACTGAAAAAACATTTAAACCAATATGTTTACAAATGCCATTTATACTGGTTGCACCGCAAGGCAGCCTAGAATATCTTAAACTCTACGGCTTTAGAACCTTTGATGATTTTTGGGACGAAAGCTACGACCAAGAACCAGACGATTATCGCAGACTAGAAAAAGTAGCTGAGCTGTGTAAAAAGATAGATAGTATGACATCTGCAGAAAGAACAGATATGTACAAGGCAATGATGCCAATCATTGAACACAATTACAATCATTTCTACCACGGAGGATTTGAAACTGTGCTTTGGACAGAACTGGAACAAATGCTAGAACAGATGCAGAAAGATTTTAAAATAAAGGGTATTGATAGATGACATCACAAATAAAAGCGTATACTAGTTGGCAACCACTGGAAGAAGTAATTGTAGGCAATGTGTTTACGCCAGAACACTTTGAATTTATCGAAGATCGGCAGGTATTCAATCAGCTTAGTCAGATACTTGAGGAAAGTGCCGAGGACCTGGATAATTTACAAAAAACCATCGAAGAATACGGTGCACGAGTACGACGCCCGGATCTACCTAATGTACATCGTTTTCATGAGCAACAGATTGCCGACCAAGGTGCTCCACTGCCTCCATTGACTCCAAGAGACTGGCAGATTACACTGGGCGATAAACTATTGCGTGTATTGCCTGTACAAGAACTGGATAATATCTGTGCAGACCTAGAAACCCATAACCCTGGACAGGTAATAAACCCGCATCAAGGAGAATGGGACGAAAATTGTGTACTCAACGGCGCAAGTGCAAGTTGCATTGTACGAGTAGGCAAAGACGTTTTCTTTGACAATTCAGACTATTTAAAACCAGAACAAACTCGCTGGATTGTCGACAATGTTCTAGGCTCAGAATATCGTATACACGAAGCTGTTACTGACGGGCACGGCGATGCTGTGTTTGCTATTCTCAAACCAGGTGTGCTATTGAGCAGCAAATGGGATGATCAGCTGGATCTAGCAGGCGACTTTCCTGGATGGGATGTTTGTAAAATCTGGGATAGTTCAATATGGGCAGCAATGGAAGTTGGCAAATTTAAACAGGAAAACTTTAACGGTCGTTGGTATGTTACAGGACAAACGCCTACTCCAGAATTTTCAAACTTTGTAGACAGTTACCTGAGTCAATGGGTAGGATTTGTGGAAGATACAGTGTTCGATGTAAACTGTTTGGTGCTGGACGAAGAAAATGTTATTTTTAGTGCATACAACAAACAGGTATTTGACTACTGCGAAAAACACAAGATCAATCCTATTGTCAGTGAACTACGACACAGTTATTTCTGGGACGGAGGAATCAGTTGTTGTACGCAAGACCTACGTAGAAAAGGTGAGTTAGAGAGCTATCTCTAGCTCTCCATATAATGCTGTATATATTGTACCTTGCCGGGCACATCTGTCCATGATTTGTGATCTGACAACGGGTCTATTTTTTGAGTAATATTGTTATCTGCCCATTTTGCTGATAGCTCTGCATTTATTTTAAACCAGTCAATTCCGTCATCGGGTACTTCGTCTTCTGCAACAATGGCATCCACAGGACACTCTGGAATACAAACTGCACAGTCAATGCACTCATCAGGGTTGATTACAAGAAAGTCAGGACCTTCGTAAAAACAGTCCACTGGGCATACATCAACACAGTCTGTGTGTTTGCATTTAATACAATTGTCAGTTACTAAGTGTGTCATAAGTCTCCTAGGTTACAAATGCACGTTCAAGTACAAACGTGCCTGGATTTTTCTTATTGCCTTCAGTGTATCCATTGGATACTAAAAGATTTTTCATGTCTTGGTTGAATGCCATACTGCCGCATAACATCACTCTATCTGTTTCTGGGTTACTATTAGTCATTATAGCGCCAGATTCAATATGTTTTTGTATACGTCCTGTGTTAACAAATTCTTCCTGAGTTACTGTCGGGAAATAATCTATGTCAAGATCTTGCAAAAACTCGTGATAACTTAATAATTCAGCAGGTGTTCTCACAGTCCAGGTTACATGTACTCGTTTGTAAATATTGAAGATTTCTCCGTCTCGTAACAAACTGATAAAAGGTGCAATGCCAGTTCCAGTTGCCATTAGCCAAAGATCGTGTCCTGGTTGCACAAATTGTGTTGTTAAACTTCCTGTTGGTCGATCGCCTACTTCTATAGTATCACCAGGTTGTACATGTTGTAGTCTACTTGTTAACGGACCATCGGGTACCTTAATACTGTAAAATTCCAGAAACGGATCTCCTGGTGCACTGGTAATACTGTAAGCTCTCATGAGATCATTATCTCCCATTCCTATCATTGTAAACTCACCAGCACGAAAAGTAAAGTCATTTGGCTTTTCTGTTCGGATCCTAAACAGTCGATCTGTGTAGTGTTCTACTTCTGTTATTTTTAATATTTCTGACATAACAACCTCTGTTTGACTTCCTCAGCATAATCCTGCTGATATTGCCCGGGGCAGTGATACGTAGGAAGTTTTAATTGATCATGATTTTTAAAATTTTCTATCCAAATCTTTTGAAGATTTGTTTCTGTTTCTAATGAATAATATTTTTCAAAAAACAGTTTATCAACATCATCGCCGTAGGTTTTAAAAAATTTTTTACTCTCGGTACGATAAAACATTCTATATACAGCATCGTTGGTCGGTATCTGCAATACAGTTCTACTCCATGCTATTGCTTTGGAATTTTCACATGCTATTTCTAATGCCTTTGCAGCTACTGACATAGCTGCAAAGTCTTGCGCAGGAGTATGTGCTAATTTGTTGTAATATTCTATGCAATCTTTATGTTCTTGAGTCTGATATTCTTTGTTACAGCTTGTAAACCATCTGTAGGTGAGTTTTTTATAAAACGGATCTTGTCCTGGTGCAAAACTAAAATCTGTTCTATAACAATCAGTAAACCCTAAAAAAATATAATCAGGATTAATTTTTAATCCTTCAAGCAGTTGACTGAGTATTCCAGTATTACTTGCGCCAGGTATTGCATAATTAGTTACTTCAAAATCACTGTTTAACAATTCACTCCAATGAGTGTTGCGATATTTTGGTGTTTGATCTTCGGCATGAAAGCTGTCACCTACTACTAGCAGTCTAGGTTTCATGGTGTACACACTCGTGTGTTATATAATTTCTCGAATCTTTGTGCATCTTCAACCGTATCAACCATCGGTTCGCCACGGATATTCAAGCTGGTGTTAAGCAACATAGGACAGTCTGTTAACACGTACCATTTCTCTAAAAGCTTTCTTATACCACTGGCGCTGTCCTTGGGTACAGTTTGTACTCTGCTGGTGCCGTCTACATGCACAATAGCAGGATACAATTCAGGATGTTTACAATAGGCAGTAACCTGCATGTAAGGACTGCTGGAAAATCCTTTGGGCATTGCAAAGTATTGATCTGCATATTCTTCCAAGATCACAGGTGCAAATGGACGAAACTTTTGACGTTTCTTAATAGTGTTTACTAGATCTTTGATATCGTCGCCTCTAGGATCTGCTAGTAGACTTCTGTTGCCTAAAGCTCTAGGACCAAATTCAGCACCTCCGGCAGCTACACCTACAATGCGATTTGTTAGCAATTCGTCAAGTAGTTCGTTAACTGGGTATTCACCTTCGATGCATGTACCGATGTAAGGGTGTTGCCAATTCACACGCTTACCGTAGCGCAATGCTGCACAGCCAAGTCCGCTGCCGGCATCACCAGGATTGGGCATGATCCATACATTGTCAAAGTTGAATCCAACATTGCGATTTGCAACACAATTAAGTGCTACGCCTCCCATGTACACTAGATTCTTGCTTTTTCCCAGTTCAGCAGCTATACACATAACATCTTGAATTAATTCTTCGGTAATGGTTTGAGCTGCAAATGCTATTTCTTCGTTGCTGTAGTCTTCCCAGTGACTGGCATCTATGCCTGTGTGAAAATTTTCTCGAAACTGTAGTTTGTTGTCTTCATAGAAATAACGCTGTTTCATCTGTGATTCAAGCATGTTGTTGCTCATAAGCGACTTGGCTTTTTCGTGTCCAAACGCTGCCATGCCCATGGTAATATATTCTTCGTCCATTGGACGTAGACCTACACGTTGCGTAATAGCACTGTAAAACAATCCAATACTGTGAGGATATCTTTGCCCCCAGAGTTTTTTATAACGTGCTCGTCCGTTGCGATCATAGTATGCATGATATATGCTGATGGTGTCAAGTTCGCCAATGGCATCAATAACAACCACTGTGGCATCGTCATAAGGAGAAGTTTGAAATCCTGCGGCTGCATGACTGAGGTGATGCGGATAACAGCTGGTGGTTAAATTGCTGTTCCAGTGATCTCCGAGCATGAATTTTAATGTGCCGTTTAGGCTCCATTCAGACCGGGTTGGTTGTCCACTGATCCATTGTTGCATATTGTGCATCCATGGACGTTCGTAGTATGCAACATGTTCAATTGGATATTCAAAACAACGATCCATTATGGATTTACAGAGATGCCGGTCGTGTTTATTCTTGCTGAATCTTTCACTGTGTGTTGCAAATTGGATATTGCCATCACGATCAAGCACACACACACCTGCATCATGGAATCCTGCACTAATTCCTAGTATCATGTACGGCCTTACTTGTAGATGAAAGGATCTCTTTTACGAAGTTCCTTGAGTTTTCGCTTATATTGAATATGCAGTTTGATTCTGCGATATGTGTCAAGCACCCAGCGAAATGTAATAATATATTTTAACGTGTTCATGGTTTTCCCCTTGCACTGTAATTATCAATGATCGGCCAGTGCCCGAATTTGTTGAGCCATGTAGTCTTGATCACTCCAGTGATACGAATACTCTGCATGTTGATCATTGGTACTAACACTGTGTACATCTAAATAATCGTTAAGCAGTGCCCAAATGGTTTCAAAATTATCTGTGCCAAAGCTAGCATGCAAGTCTACTTGCCCTATCTGCGGATGCCCAATTGTGAGACTTTTGTCCTCAGGATCAAATCCGTTTGCTATTAGCCAACTTCTAAAATCTGCCATTTCACGTTGAAAAAATTCATAGTTGCCAGGATTGTTTGCCCATTCGATATCAAAGTCTCCGGCAGCTTCGGTTTGACTGTTCAACGATGTAGTAACCAACTCGTCAATTCTGCTGTCTCGTCCTTCGTCGTGAAATACTTCCCAGTGATGTTTACCTACAGCTTTGTTAACTCCTACAAATACACCGCCCAATGGTCTGGCCAGTGTTTCTACTCCAAACAGTTCATAGTCACTTTCGTCTAATGTAAATCTCGGAGCATTGAGCCAGCACATCAATTGACTAGGTCTACGCCACTCAGGTGCATGTAGTTTTTTACGCATGCTTAGTACAAGACTTTCGTATTCATGGCACAGCAAATTCAGCTGACGTATGTGCCAGCGAGTCATGTCGTTTGCCTGTTTGTAATAAGGGCTGATATCTGCACTGGTTCCTTGTAGATCTTCAAAGTATCTATGCAACCAATTCATTTTTTCCTGAACCAGTTTGTGCCCGGGTAAATCCTCACCTACTGGTCCAGTGGTTATTGTGTTTTCAACTGTGAAGTGGTCATGAATAGCATAGTCCAAGTTGCTAGCGTTGATTGCTGCAATGCTGCGATTGATTTGATCGCAGATGTATTCTGCACTGCGTTCACCGTCAGGAAAGCCAAAAAAGCAATAGTTCTTTTCTAGATGTAGATCTCTGCTTAGTATTGTGTTTAGTGCGTCAAGCCATTTTCTCGACAGGCCGTTGTCGTATACATCAATGTGCACCGGCAACAGTGATCCTGATGTACGATTCTTTAGCTCGATTGAAATTTTATCCAATAATTGGAATTGATTGCCACCAGTCATAAATGTCTCTGTTGTGTTCCTGTAAAATATCGCCGTATCCATAGTTATCACTGCGGATACTCTCTAGTCGTAATACTCGCTTTTTACCTGCGACCAATCCTGACTGCCAGTCATCTGGCCATTGTTCTTGAAAGGTTGGCCTGTTTTTTAGCTGTAATAGTACGTCTTTTAGTGCGCCATTGGGTACGCTCTGTGATAAGCTGTCAACTTGTTTATCTAACAATTCTCGAGGCAATGCCAATGGACTTAGCACAATATCCGGAGAGAATCCAAATACAACTTTTGCTAGTATATCCACACCCAGATCGTCGGCTAGCTGTTGCATAGGCTCTACTTCAAACAGCCCCGGCAGTGTGAGTGTGAAGTCTAATCGCATTTGTCTGCGATTTTTCTGTAGGTCTACACCTTGTTTAAAGTTATCTAAAAACTGTTGATAATTCAAGCCAGTGCGTATGTATTCGCCGATTTTACCAGTGCCATCTATGCTAGCACATATCTGCCAGTCTCGTATGTTACTGATAATGTCTTGATATAGATGCGCACCTTTGTACTCAATTCTACTGAGATTTGTATTGTACCGAGCATAAAGTCCAGGACCGTCTCCCAATTCTACGATCCTGGACATATACCTCCAATGTTGCTCATACATTAGAGGTTCTCCGCCTACCCAATAAACTTCTTGCACCCTGTGTTCTTCAACAGCTTGAGCAAATTCAGCTTCAATCTGAGTGTCTTGAAATTTGGATATTTCTGCACGGACTTCGGGACGCATCCAATTGTTTTTAGGATTGTCCCAATCGATCATGTTGTGTTTTCGTTGTTCAGTTTCCCAGGCTGAACTCAACATGTCCCCGCAGGTTCTGCATTTAAAGTTGCAGAGATTACTGAAACGATAGTCCCAGCTAACAGGTTGCATACTGGTATGTCCTGATTCGTCTGTGTTTTCCCATATATCGTCGTAGTGATGCTTAAACAGATGCCAGAAATAATCTCTATATACATCAGTGTTTAATAGTTTGTCATTGCACACTTCGCACTCGCTGAGGGTTTCGCCTGACATCATTCTACGGCGCACACTTTTCATGTGCTCGCTGTTCCAGTGTTCTTCTAGAGTGCTTGGTTGGTATTCGCCAGTGCCTGCGTCTGTGTCAATGTACTGTTTGAAATTCTGCGCAGGTTCTCTGCTGGCACAACACATTCTGCGCTCTGTTTGTGGACTGAGATAGGTGTGTGTCCACGGAGCCATACACAGACTGTGCGGTTTTTCTTTAGGTTTTGTCATTGTGTAAAGAGGCTACTCTGCGTCTTAGATCGCTGCTGCTGAACCGATGTTCTCTTTTATTGAAGTATAACTGAATACCACGCTTTTTGCAAATATCTTTGCCAGTGAAGTCATGCTCTCTGTATTCTTCTCCAAGTATGCGCACATCTATGTGCATCATTTCTAAGATGTCTTCTAAATCTCTTTCATTTTCGTACACAACAATTTCATCTACATAGCGCACAGCCTGTAGCTGTGTATATCTTTCTACCAGTGTTTGCACAGGAGAGTTTTTGTTAGCACGGTCGCGGCTTGGATCCACTTGAAGTCCTACCATTAAGTAATCGCACTGTTCCTTTGCTTCGCGCAGCATTGCTACATGTCCTGCATGTAACAGGTCAAATGTACTACAGGTAAATCCTACTTTCATTGCACACCCTCATACTCAATCCATTCTGCTAATTCACTGTGATGATCTCTAAGGTCTTGACTGCGCTTGAAATCCAAGTCTCTTACCTTCATGCGTAGTATTTGTCCGTCGTGACTTGGGCCGCCGTTCATAAAATCAATTATACGCTCGAACTCTTGTTTATGCTTGGGTCCAACATCGGCACTGCGAAGTCGCTGTTCGATTTCATGTTTTGCACGACTAGGTAATGTGCTAATACTGAAATAATAAGCTTCGTGCATCATGTTCCAGTATACAAAATCAAACTCCTGCTGGTCAATCCAATTAGCCAGTGTTTCTAGATATGTAACATTGAACACATTTACTGTGCTACATACCTGAAGTTGTATTATATCAGGGTAACGTTGTTTAAGCTCCCGGAAACGAGAGATATTCTCGTTTACTAGATTCCACTCAGCATTACTGCGTTGATACTCAAAGCGATCTTCTACATCATCTATGCTGAATGCAATCTCAACAGTCTTAAAGTGCTTCCAAAGATCTTCGCCGGATTCTGGATAAATTGTACCGTTTGTGTTGTAGTGAATTTCTACATTGTTTGCGATGCCTTTGTCAACCAAGCTTTGCAAGATGCCAAAGTGTTCTTGAATCATAAACGGTTCGCCGCCTGTGAATTCAATATAGCGTATATCATCGCTTACATTATCAAATTGATCCCAGAACGTTTCAGTTTCTTTTGGCCAGGCACCTTTTTTCAACATCTCATAGTGATAGCTGTCTTTTTTATCGCCTTCTTCTCTTCTATGAAATTGCAATTCCTCGGCAGCAAACTGTGAACTAGACCATGAACCACAAATTCTGCACTTGAGATTACAGATGTTGCCAAGTTTGAGATCAAGAAACATCAAAGGTTTAGCATCCACAGTCCATTCCTGTTCCGGTAGCACATGTTTCAAGCGATCCAAAGTGTGCATGCGTTTACTGGTACGGCCTGCACGTTCTTCCTTCCAGCATTTCCTACATGTGCGAGGTTGCTTGCCATCTAGAAACTGTTGTCTTAAATCCTGCATGTAATCGCTGCGTTGTATTTCACCCAAGTCGCTGGCAATAAGTTCAAATTTTTCACCGTTGTTGTCTTTGATTTCGTCTTCGGCAAGACAACAAGGTCGAACTGTACCAATGGGACTGGTTTCTAAACTAATCCATGGTAATACACAAAACTGTTCGTGTGGTAAATTCATCGTAGTGCCTCTAATTCTGGAATTTGTTCTAGTATGTTTTCGTTTCTTATTTGATCAAGCTGATCGGTCTTGGACCAAAACTCATCTATTAGTGCTGTGTTGTCTGTGCTGTTCATAAACCGTATTGCACTTTCGAAGCCTTGGGTAGCACGTTGTAGATCATCCTGCGGACGCAACCATTCCAGGTGTTGTTCCCATTTGTGTTGTAGTTTTGCTTTGTACTCTGCAGGTGCAATGTCAATCCTGTAATGCCTTGGATCTTGTAGTATGTTAACATTGAGATCCTGTGCACGTAACAAACCTTTGTTGACCCAGTCTTGGTGGAAATCAGTAATATGCCATGCATTCATTATACTCAGTGTAGGACTAATATAAAAGTCCACGTCAGGACAGATTTCCAGCATCTGCTGTCTGTTGCGTTCCACGTTTGCCCAGGTAGTGCCTTTGCGAATATACTCTGCGTGATTACCCATTGCATCGAGACTGGCACCGACAGCTACACTGTCAAACTTTTTCCAGTAGTCAAACACCAGTCTATCCTTGAGTTTGACTTCAGTAAAGTTGCTGTTGTAGATTAAACGTACATCAAATCTGCCGCGACGTTCAAGTTCTTCTAAAATGTTGTAGTGTTCTATCATCAACAGAGGCTCACCGCCAGCAAAATAAATTTGCTCTACGTCGTCGATGTGCTCGACCAACTGTTCCCACATATCAGTTTCGTGTCTGCCAGCATAGATAAGCACACTGTTTTGTTTTTTCCAATCGTCACCTGCTAGCTTGGCTTGATCTTGATACCAACTACTAGAGAATATATGTCCGCAACTTCGACAGCTTAGATTACAGAGATTACTAAAACGTATGTCCCAGTAGGTCATTGAAAATTGGTCTACACTACCGTCTTGTTTGGTATCTTTGATGCGTTTAATATGGTGACCATGGTGCTTGTTTGCGCTTTGTCTTCCTGAGAAAAATCCTGCATCTTCTTGCTCATAGCATCGAGTGCACCAAGAGTTTTCTTTTTCAGATAACATGTCTCTGCGAAGTTCGCGCATGCGCTCGCTGTTGTTTATATTCTCTAGTGTGTCCTGCTTGGCATTACCTGCAGGGCCTTCACGCATTTCAGCATGACAGCATGGGTACACATCACCAGTGGGATATGCATGTAAATGAATCCATGGATATATACAAAAGCGTTTACTGCCAGTGAGATAAAACTGTTCACTGTCAGTTACGTCATTGAGATTAATTTTAATTGGATTTAGACTACCGTAACGATATTCGTCTTTTTTACTAGTGGGTAATCTTTCTAATATTCTTCTATGATGTAGATCTTGTTCAACGTAGACAAATTCAACTGACACAGGGTCATTGCTTAGATCTTTTAATCGACTTTGTTGTTCTTGCCAGTGTGAGCTATTAGTTACTATTATAACAAAAAAATTGCTAATGTCAACATGGTTTAATGCCAGTTGCAGATTTTGCAACACCAGGCCCACAGTATCATCTTGTACATAACTGTCAGTGGTAGTTGTAAACACCAGGCGTTCTTGGTCACTGTAAGCATCCTTTCGTAGTCGTGCAAGCAATTCAACCAACTGTTGTTGCATGTCTTCGTAGTGCAATTCAACATAATAATCAAGATCAACAGTGGACACAACTGTGTAGGTTTTTTCTATACTGTTTAAGGTATTTTCATATTTCATAAATTGTTGTACCATTCGGCTAGACGGGGGAACGTTACTGCAAAGTTCTTGTTACGTCTTCTGTCATACTGCTCAAAGAAACGTTTGAAATCTTGTTGTAAAAGCTTGATATCATTCTGCCCTTGTTGAAGTTCATAGGGCGTAAGATCATGTTTAGTTACATCTTCCTTGTGCGGATCTACTACATTGCGTATGTATTTGCTGATACGCTGAATATGGTCTCTTTCCAAATGGTCGATTACATCTAACACATCAGTACTGGCCATGAATTCATCAATTTCATTTGCAATGGTTTCTCGGACATCTTCGGGCAACACAACAATGTTTTGAAATGTTGGGAAACGTACTGGATTAATAGTAAACATCAAATTTTTGCCCTGAGGTTTGGCGGTTTTTTTCTTTTCTACCAGCCACTTTAAAAAATCAACAAAGCCATCAGCATTTGGTGCATTAATAGTGCCAATAATACTGATATCCCCTATGTCTTTGCTTGCAATTAAACGATCAAGATTTCGTTCCCATTGTTGCCAATCCAGACCGTCCCTCACATACTCGCCCTGAGCACCAACACTTTCACTGCTAACATAAGTCCACACAGGTAAATCTATCCTGCTGATTTTGTCTAGCATTTTGTCAACCACTTTATCGTCGTATGCAAGATTGGTTGTGATTTCAATCCTGCATGTTGCCTTGCTTGGATTTTTCTCTAGCCAGTCCAACAGTCTCCACATATGAGGGCTCATCATCGGCTCACCGCCTGTGATACGCAGTTGTTTTAAACTGGCAGCTAAACTGTCTTCCCACCACTGAAAAAATGCTTCTGCGTACTGGTTAACTTCGTTGGGTCCACTGGTCATGCTGTCATCGCAAGGCGAAACATAATGTTGTCTGCGATCAGTTTCCAGCCCTTCATATGCGCCGTTATTGCGCACATCAGTTGCCCAACTGCTGCTGATACTAGGACAACAATAGCTGCATGCCAACTGACAGGTTCTATCAAACGCAATTTCTAAATATAGTAAATCAACATCTTGATCAGCTGGAGCATCAAATGCTGACTGTAATTGTTCTTCACTGGCAATAGTACTTAACCAATACCTATCTGCAAGATTATTAGGATCTGTTTCTTCCATAACCCAACAAAATTGACAGTTAGCTGGTTTCTCGCCACGTTGCATCATTGCACGTTCATTTTTCTTAACTGAGGTATTGTGCAATGCTCGGGGATTTTTTTTAATCTCTTCTATATCAATTGCATGCGGTGGATTGTGATGGCAACTTGTAGTCCACCCTTGCTGAAGCCACACACTGGCATTATACCACTTAGCACCACAGAAGCTAGGACTCTTGCTGTTAAGCACTCGATCTTTCCACTCTCGGTATTCAGTGTTGTTGTAGAGTTTTATTTTTTTCATAGTTGGGAGTACCAGCTGTTTAGATCAGGAAATGCTGTAGCAAAATCCAAGTCTCTGCGCTCGTCATACTGCGAATAAAACTTTTTAAAGTCGTTTAAAAGTTTTGGATGTTCAAAGGTTTCTGAGTGCGGAGTTTTTACAACATCTAAGTAATCTATTAAACGTTGTAGGTGATTGATTTCGTGTTGATGTAGCAGTGTATTGTTCTTGTGAGTATTTAACCATGATTCAAGATCTTGTTTATATTTTGTGCGTATGTGGTCAGGAAATATCAACGGACTCTGAAAACTAGGAAAACGTAAAATATTCAATGTAAAGTTAGGACGGTCCTTGCCAAACTCTGCTTTCCATTCTAGTACCCGATCTAAAAATTCAGGTAGACTGTCCAGGCATAGTGCATTGATTGTGCACATGTTATGCAAACTGCGTATTTGCGGACTGCGTACCAATAGGTCCATATTGCGTAACCATAGATTCCAATTTAATCCGTGGCGGATGTACTCAGCTTGCTGATCCATACTTTCGTTACTGGTGTAAATATCCAGTTCGATATCTTTGCAAGCATCCAGTAGTTCTTGAATCTTTTCAGTAGGCAGGCTCAAGTTGCTGTTGATAGCCAGGCGAGTTTTACTTTTTCCACGATTTTGTTTAAACCATTCAATCAGTCTCCAGGTATATCCGCTCATCAATGGTTCGCCGCCAGTGATCCTCAATTCTTTCAGTGTGCGGTGAAGATCACTTTCCCACCAACGAAAAAATGCTTCTACATATGGGTTTTCTTCATTGATAGTAAATAGTTGTGCACTGTCATGTGGATGTGTAAAGTGATTACGACCGTCACTGACCAGTCCGTTGTATGCGCCATTGCGTTTTACGTCCTTTACCCACGTACTGGAAAATGCAGGATTACAATAGCTGCATGCCAGTTGACAGGTTCTATCAAAACTAATCTCCAGTGTTTGCAGATCTATATCTGCATCCGGGTCTGTTTCAAAAGCAGTTTGCAGATCATTGTCGTTATAAATCACACTTTTATACACACGATCGCTGACTGCGTCACGACCCATGTCTTCTATTTTCCAACAGTACTCGCACCCAGGTGGACGCTCGCCACGCTGCATCATTGCTCGATCTTCTTTTTTCTCTGGCGTGTTGTGCAATAGCTTGGGATTATCAGTGATATCCTTTACAGGCACCAGATGCGCAGGTGGATGATGACAACTAGTAGTCATGCCCGACCCAAGCCAGATAGTAGCATTGTACCACTTGGCTCCGCAAAAACTAGCACTTTTACTGTCTAGTACTCGCTTGCGAAATTCTAAGTCTGATTCGTTGTTAAGTCTTGTCATGTTAATATGTTACCCAGCCGTATTCAAATTCAGGCAATACTTTAAGTATATTCCGTTTCCTAATATTATCTCTTAGTTTTATTTCCTTACAAAACTCATCCCAGAGTCCTCTATTAAAAAAATATTTTTGGTCAAGGAACTGTTTAAGTCCTGGATGCAAATCCTTAACTAATTCAATCTTGTTAACTGCACCAGCGTAAATTTCCGGGGGTAGATTGTTCCAAGTGTATATTCGCGGAGTAAACAGTTTTGCAAAATGACAATTTAATTGTTTTTTATTTGCATATTCTACAACTTCTATTATACGACAGAAATTTAAATTTGTCACTGTACAATTAAGTGTAATGGCATTTAGATTATCAATTGTTTTAAAAGTATCTATATTGGAGTCAATGTCATTCCACTTACTAGGAAATCTAATATACTCATTTACAGGTCCTACTCCATCAATACTTATCATGATGTCAACACTGTTGAATTTTGAAAAAATCTCCTGCCACTTTTCAGGAAACACTGTTCCGTTTGTCTGAATGCGCAAGTGTATTTCTGAACACCAATCAGGATCAGCATCAATCAGTAACTGTTGTATCTCAGGCACAATCAAGGTTTCGCCTCCACGAAGATCCAACACTTCTATGTCTTGCTCGACAACACTAGCAAAAATTTCACCAAGTCGCTCTGAAGTGTATTGACAATCGCTCTGTCGTGGTGTTGACTTACCTATAAGTCTGTCTTCTGCTAGTAACATAGAACTGTCTTGAGGAACACACATTAAGCATTTCAGATTGCAAAGATTGCTTACGTGAAATTCTATACGTCGAGGGAACTCGATATTTAAGTCTGCATCTGTGATATTAATAGCAGCTAGAGCTTCTGTTCTTGGTGATGTTCCGCTAGCTTCTTCCTGTACATAGCATCCATTGCAATAGCTGTTCTTTTTACCAGCAATCATGTCACTACGAAGACTAGTCATTTGGTCACTTAAGAAAAAATCTTGTATACTGTGATTATTCAATGAGTAGTCTGGCTTAGCAAAGCAACATGGTGATTGTTTTTTGTCGTTGCGAATTACTACGCTGGTAAATGCATATGGACAAATAGCTTCATTATTCTCGGTGTTTATCACTGTAATCCTCGATATGCTGTATTATTTTTTTATGTTTTGCGTAAGAAGCAAATCCACCATGCGCATTATCATATTCATGGTCTATGTTTTTGTATTCTTCAACATGCCAGTAAGGATGTAATGTATTACAACTGTCAATTGATTTTTTCATTGGCAACTCTAACCATGTACATATATGTGCTAAGGTTTCCTGCGGCGAAAAAATTATGTCTTTTAAAAGAATTTTCTTAATGTTTCTGTTTTCAATGGCGTCGTTGAAGTGCGCAGGAAAGGCAAACAAATTGTTGGCAAAATTCAGTGCAGATTCTTTGTGCAAGACAGTGTGTAAAGTGCGCAATACATCTTCTAATTCAAAATTTTTATTTTGTATTACAATCAAATTTTTTACTCGGGTTTGTAAATAGCCAAACCATTCGTTGATGTTTATCTTGTGTTGCTCTAAGAGCTTATTATGACTTTCGATTGATGTTTCATAAAACAGATTATCACTGTCAGTAATATGATGTAAAACCTCCGTTAAGCATTGGCTAGCTACGCTGGTATTATGTACAATTAAATTACAGTCTGCAAGGGTTTTGTTGACTACCTGATCGTAAATCTCATTTAATATTTTTTCTTTTTTTTCTGCAATGTAAAATACAGCAGGATAAATGTTTCTAACTTTTGGAGTAGCCAACAAGTCTACAAATTCTTGACTCTGTATTGGTAACTGTTTTAAACAGTCATGATAAATTATGCTGTCAGTACTTGATATTGATTTTAATTGTGTTAAATGTTGCCTTATTTTTTGTTTATGTATATCTGGAATTTTTTCACGCAACACTGGATTTTTATCTCTGAACAAAGTTAGAATTTTTTCATCTTGATCTAGGTACGCCTGTCTATCCTGCCAAAAATTGATAGATTCTTCTATCTCCTTGGTAGATCGTGCACTATTCTTATGTTTCCACCATTGACATAAGGTAGTTAACGTCTTCACTGGTCTGTTAACCAACTGTTTCATTTTAACTACATGTAAGTTGCAGTGTTCGATACTGTTAATCTGGTTTGATGCATTTTGAAAAGTAGAGATTGCTCTTGCTAGTTCAATAACATTTGTAACTTTTGTAAAACTGCAAAAGGGCATTTCGGGTTGTCTATTGTTGAGCAATTCTAGTATGCAGTTTGTAGGATCAATGACCACTGTAGGACCCGTGTCTGCAATTTCTAGAATGTCAGATTCTATGTCATTGACATTGTAATGTAATCTCACTATGCTACTTGTTGTGTTTGTATTTGTAAGATGATATTCATCGTGTCTATTGATAAAATTATCACGATAATTGTGTACGCTACCGTTTTCGGTTATAACGTCTTCAATGCTTTGGTAATTTAGATCATCTAACCATCCTAGTGCCCAGCATAAAAAGTTTCCGTAATCTCCGCCTGTATGTACTACACGGAGATCAAACTGTTCGAGATATTTCAAATAGTCGTCATGCATGATTGTTTTTACTCCTATACTCGCACAGCTTCCACCAGTCGCTCATCTCTGGAAAAGTTTCCTGGAAGTTTGTATTTCTTCTTCGATCATGCTCGCTGAAAAATCTATAAAAGTCAGCCTGTGCACAATGTAGAAATTCTGTGTCTAAATCTTGCCCGTTTCGCATCCAGGCAATGTCACGATCCAATCTCTGTATTTCGTAGTCCTTAAATCCTTTAAGTCGTGTGTCTGCTGTTTCGGCTTGTGCAATCATCCAGCTCCACAATCTTTCCAGTTGTACTACATAGCTTTCTGGCAGTATCTGCAGGCTCTGCCACTCAGGTTGTCTTAGCACAGGAGTATCAAACCAAACTCGCTGATAGGTCTCGCTGTACACTTTACGCAAGCCCAGTATACCAGCAAATAGATCACCTAGGCTAGGAACACTGAGATTGTTCATAGTTACAATAAAAGTAAGACTGCTACGCTCTGGCACTTCATTTAAAAATTGATTGCATCTATCCCACATGAGATCAAAGTCAAGACCGTTGCGCATGTATTCTGCTTGCTTGCCCCAGCCGTCGACACTGACAAACTGCATATAGTGTTCAACATGTCCTTCGTTGCACAAACGCTTGACATATTCTAAATATTTTTTCCACAAACGTTCATCAACGCTGAAATTACTAGTAACATTTAAATGCAATTTGGGATTAGGATTTTCCAACACATAATCAAATACACGATAGGTATTTTTATCCATCAACGGCTCGCCACCGGTCATACGAAAGTGTTCTAGTTCTGGATATAGTTCAGGCCACCATTTCCAAAATGCTTCTACATAAGGATTGTGTTCTCTTGCAGGTATCGGGCGGCGATCTCCTTGAAAGTGTTTTGGGTCGTTGTGCGGTGTACTAGTAGGCCATGCACCATGTTTTTCAGTTTCTTCCATCCACGAACTACTAAACTGCGGACTGCAATAGCTGCACCGCAGATTGCATGCACTGTTAAAGTTTACTTCTACATATGCAGGATTCACATCTTCGTCACCGGTGCTGGCAATAATATTATCAAAATCTTTGGCGGCCCACGGCTCACCTGATCTATAGTGTCTGTCGCTGAGTTTACCGTTATCCTCCATTGCCCAACAATAGCTGCATTCTTCTGGACGTTCTCCGGCAAGCATACGTTTACGCTGTTGTTTTTTCCAAGCAGTGTTGTGCAGTGCGCTGGGATTGTTTTCGAGTTCAAGTGCATCAATTCTATGCAAAGGAGGATGATAACAACTGTTGTTATAGCCATTGGTGAGGTGTAAACTAACCTGTTTCCACTTTGCTAGACACATGCCAGGGCCAACCTGATTCAGTGCGTCTCGCATGTCTTCTGCGTTGGTAATAAACCCACTGCGAAAGTCTTTGTTTACTTCGTCACCTTTCATAGATCTTTTTTATACTCTGCGTAGATTTGATCGCCGTTGTACTTTTCTGGACAGAATTTGCACTGCGGTATACTATTGCCGATATTGGCAAAGAACTGTTCTTTGTTTTCTGCGTCTACTGTTAGCGGTTGATAACTTTGCATGAGTTTTCTGTCACTGTTACTTAATTGTAATTGATACTGCGAGTCAAATTCTGGCAGCAGTGCTACCACGCCACACTTGTAGAGTTTTCCGTCTATCCAGTGGTGACAATTTTTCATGTGGCAATTGCTGTGAGCCAATTCTGGATCGCTGTTGTGTAACCGCTTTACACCAAGTTGATCTATTATAGATCCTTGATGAAACCACCAGTTGTATTCAATCCGGGTAGCAATGCCATTGCAGTCTCGCAAAATTCTGTAAACATTGTACGGATCATCGTTGTTTACAGTATCGATCACTGGCCCTTCTAACCATTGATGAACTCTAGAAACCACATCCGGTACATGATTTTCGTTGTGTATACCAACCCATACGCTAAATCTGTCTTTGTACTCTCTATTGAGATCGTAAAGATCTTGTCTGTGTTCAATTCTATAGCCATTGGTAATCAATCGCAAGTATGTGTCGGGCCAAAGCTCAAGTATGCCGCGGCACCAATCAATTACATCTGGATTAAGCAAAGGTTCTCCACCAAGCACTGCACAGTGTCTAATAGACACAGATTTACTCCACTCTCGGTACACAGGTTCTAAATCTGCCCAGCGTTGGCGTCCACGGAAGTTGTAGTTGTTGAATCTGTTGCAACCAGGGCAACTGAGATTGCACACATTGGTAATGTAAAATTCAGAATAATCTAATTGGTGCATGGTATACTTGCTATAAAATCTTTGTTCATATCCAGCAAAAGCTGCCTATTGTGCTCTAGTGTGGGCAACATTTCGTTGTAGATTTTTTTGATTTCGTCGGCGGGTTTTTTGGCTAGACGATCAATTACTTTTTTAATCTCGCCTGGCTGCCAGTCAGCTGGATCTTCGGCATAACCTTCGTCCCACCATTGATTAAAAGTTTTGAATCCTAATTTTTGTAATCTATGTAAAAAATGCTGGGACCCTTGTACTATAAACGGAGTTTGCATTATGATAGGTCTCCAGATTTTTTCTGTTGGGAAAAATGTATTTCCTACATAGGAAGTTTCGCACACAATTTCTACAAAAAAATTTCTGTATTGCGAATACATGTTACAGTGTTGATTCATTAAAATTGGATACTCTACTGTTTCCTGTAATCTGATTGGACAATGCCGTAAAAAGTTTGATATAGACGCAAGATCACCGGTTCCTTGTATTTCTACTAGAGTGTCAAGTCCAAGGTTGTTCTTATGATAATCGTCTGAGTAATCATAATGAAAAGTTTGATTTGTTTGCTGTCTATACTTGTTGAACAAGTAACTGCTTAGATCCAGTCTATGACAATTACTACGTCCTACAAAAATACCAAATGTTTTTGTAATATCTTTGTTGATTGGTTTGTTTTCTAGTTTTTTAACAGTGTTAAAAACAAAATGATTAGGAAAAACAGTTTCGAAATTGATTTGATCAACAGACTGCTGATAGGTATTGCAACTTGTAACAGTGATATTATCGAGATTATAATTGTGTTCTTTGCAGATACGTATCAATGAATCGAATATATCTAGATTTTCAAAAGCAGGTCCTTCAGACAGAAGATCAATACACACAGGTTGATTGTTGCAAACAGCCGATGTAAATTGCGAAACAACTTCTATTTTGTTCCACACATAGCTGTCGCTGGTAATCAATCGTATTGTTACCACCCTTCGATCTGCCTAATTACATCAATTTCACGGACCATTATACCGCGATTGACCCAATCGCTGCGATAGTGCTGTTTAAAAAATGCACTGGCAGTGTCAGAAAAGTCAGCCAGTGGCAACTCCAGTTGTGTTGCTAGATCTTCACTTACACTGCCGATTACTTCTCTTGGATGCCGATCTTCAACTGTGGTCCACAATTCAGCTAGTTTGTCAAAGTCTTGCACATCTTTATAGTTCCAGTTGGTTAACATGGTCATGTAAGTGCCTTGCCTGGCACCTGCAATTGCCCATTCACCGTTTTCCACATCGTAGCCAACGTTGTGCCAGATAGTCAAATGATCAAGATTTCTTTTGTGAACGCTATCTTTGAATTCATCAACACTGGGCTTTGTGCCTTTGTTGAGGCACATTTTTACACCTTCTCTGAATCCTGCCCGCCATGCATGAAAAGCACTGCCATTGGGATAAGTTACACTGTAACAGTCATGCATTGCCCAGTACAATGGATCAAAGCAAAACTCAACATCAGTGTCATCGGAGCCTGTGCTGTTTTCGTGTGTGTTCATATTAAACACAAAGTCTTTGGTCCATGAACTAACACCGCCGTTGCCGTACATCAATCCATTGACAACATTTCTAGCTCGCCAACGATAAACAGCACGTTGATATTCTTCTGTGGGCATGTCCAGCGTTTGATTGAAAAAATCAGCTTCTGGAATATTGTCACCATCAATGAGAATAAAGCGATCAGTATCTGATTCTTCAGCGGCAGCTTTGTGGGCAGCATCGCTGCCTTTAACACCGTCTACTCGTTTGGCCCAAGGAATCATGTTTTTGATCTGAACCCAGAACTCTTCTTTCAGTGGCTCGTCGTAGGTAAGAAAAATACAGTCTAAATCTGCTACATCTACTTTCATATTAATGTCCTAAAATAAATCTCACACTGCCGTTGCAATTAAAGTATCCCCGTCCGTGCCAGTCATGTCCTCTTAGTTTAGGACAATCAAACATTTTTAACTTGTACCCACTCTGCGCCACTGTGTTGTAAAACTTGGTTAGTACTATATCCAAGTTATCACTGGGCAAGTTTTGCATTTGATCGAAATTAAAAGTAAACAAAAAGTCACGTTTAACAACACGCATTGCGTTGTGTATCTGCTTAGGCAAACTTTGCCAGTCGCAGTAGTGTAGACTGCCCAGTGCCATGCCAGCGTCCCAGAAGTTTTCATTGATGTCTGCATAATCTGTATCAAAGTATGCTATGTCATCCACTGTGCCGCCCGGCCATTCTTCAGTGTCCACTCCTATAATGCCAGGAAACCAGTTTGCGAATATGTTTTCACCACAGCCTATGTCAACCACACTGTCTGGTTCACAGGTATACAGTCGATCAATATACCAGAAGATATCTCTAAAGCCAATTTTCAATCCGCTTTCATATCTATATCTAGGAGTGCTTTTTGGAATCTCTACGTCCAGTGACACATAGTCATAGTGTTGATGTAGTCTAGCATCTAGATCAGGAAAAACTGCAAAAGTCTTTTCAGGTGAATAATTATTTACAAGCACTGCTTTAACTCCCAGTGATAATCTGTATCTGCAATTACCATTACATTGTTTGGTAATGTACTTGTGCCCGATGTACCTGGTACAAGTTTTGTTGGCACAGTATCATTTATCTCGACTATTTGATTGTTTTTTATAATCACATTGTAGTTGCCTTGAGCATACTGTGCCTTGCTGATGTTAATATATTTAAAATTCAAGTCTTCCATGCTATAGCATATAGGTTCACCGGTGCTTTCATTATAATACAATCTATATTCAACTTCAACTGAATTGAGTTGAATTTTTGCAAACTCTTGTAAAAAATCATTCATAATACGGCTCAAACTGCTTGGCTAATTCTTTACAGTGATAGTGCCACAATGCACACTGTGTATATCCATTGACTCTTACTTGCCCGCTGTCGATTTCCCAGGTTAGGCTTTTATGCCACTCAGTGGGTGTGCGAACAATGTCACTTTTCATGTGAACTATCCTGGGTGATAGATTGTGCGGTAAGGTACATTTTTCGATACCACAGATCAGTGTTGCTAGACTGTATGCAAGATCAGTGTTAGGCAATTCACCACGTGCATATTTAACAGCAGTCATTGCATCTGACCAATTATCAAAAAGCTTTTTCACTGTTACAAAAAATTTCTTTGCCATCTCGCTTTGTCGCCAATAGGTAAATGCGTTGTAAGTGTCAGGAAGATTGTTTTTATGTATTACATTTCTATAACGACGGCACTCTACTGATTCGCCTTTAAAGTCCAGTGCACCTGTGCTTACTACTATATCTCGATGACGCAGCATATCCCAATAATGGTCAATTGGTTGTGCAATCAACATGTCAGCTTCTAACTTGATGGTTTCATGAAAAGGACTTGCAATATAACATTGCCAATCATTAGCATAGGGATTATCATCTGTGCGCAGATCACCATAGGGCAATGTTTTAACTATGTCAAAATCGTTGTCTGCTGGTAGCTGTTTATCTGTTAGTAAACAAACAACGGCATTCTTGTGCCAGTGCTTTAAACTACGACTTAACACACGAGCACATGTTGTATAATCCGAGTCCTGCGAATCTATAGCAACAATGAGATATCCTCGATCATGTGCGTATGCTGTCACACTGTGCCCCTAAACTGATTTTGTCAGATATGTGAATATCATTGTAGACTATAATTCTTTTTTTCTTGTCGTTGAGAGTGTAGGTAACTTCTGTGCTATAGTCTAGCAATTTAAAGTCACAGTGATGCGACACTGTGGTCATGCTCCAAGGTATATTAGTAAACTCTGGTATACGACCGCCGTTGACCATTAATAATGCCAGTGTTAGTGCATAGTCGTTTCTAAAAGGAGATTTATTAAATCTAAACAAATCACTGTAATGGCCATAGTTTTGTTCTATCATCTGCCAGGCGCTGAACACTGACTCTGCAAATCTATTTCTTGTAAATTGACACACTGTAGCCCATACATGAGGTGTATTGGTTTTGCCGAATGTTTCTTCTTGCATGGTCAAAGGCAGATACTGATTGTTGTGAAAGCACAAAAACTCATTTTCTGAATCTAGCACTGATTTCAACTCATTACCATTGAGAAAATAATCACAGTCTAGTAACAGTGTATTTTCATAGGGCGATAATGTGTATGCACTGCTACGAGAACGATTATACCACTGATCTCGATGTTCACTAGCATGCCAGTATCGATCTCCGCCAGAAGACTTTTCAGAATGTATTACAGTATCAAACACTGAGTTGTCGACATCAACATCACTGACCAATGTCACAGGAATATCTAGATATTTTTTTACACGTCTAGCACATTCACTGGCTATGCTAACATAATCAATGCTGTGATTGTTGAATGCAAAAATTAGTGCGCCGGTACTCATCTTTCCTGCTGAATTTTTTCATACTCGGCAAGCCACACATTCATTTGTTCTTGCCATCGCTGTTGTGCGGCCAATTCAAGTTCTGTTACATCAATCCTAACAGGATTAGCATGAACATCTAATATCACTGCTGATTCATCAGGACATGCTTGCAGCACATTGAGTAATTCTGGACCTGCACACCACATGCCGCCATTGTATGCAAAATGCAACTTAGCAAGCATGCGTTCTTTGAGTACTTGTTTAGCTGTTTCGTGGTCGAAACGAGATCGAATTTGATTAGAAATATCTGTAGAATTCATGTAAGTAATTATACATGAATTCTACACGTTATGCAAGTTTTAAATTAGCTAGTTGACCAGCTCGCGCTTTGCATTGATGGAGTGCCCCAAGATGCTGTCAAATAAGTTGTGCTTGGAGGACGAATTACATGTGTACCTGTTAGCGTACCATTTACAGTATCATCAAAATCATCGGCTCTATCGTCGTCTAATGTGGTTGTTATTGTGATTGTTGTTGGAGTTGTGTCATTGTTTACTCGTGCTTGTATCTGGATATAGTTCGTAGTATAGGGCGATGTATCGGCAAACTGCTTGAACAATACGGTATTAGAAGTTGTTAAATCATAAGCACCTGTACTGGTTGCAAGTGTATCGGCAGTTCCGCTGCCACCTATTTTCGTTGTTCCAGTATAGTCAGTGCCAGCAATATTTTTTGTTGATCCTAGACCTGTGAGAGCAATTGTTCCAGTTTTAGTTAACAAGTCGGTCCACTCGGCATTTTTACTGTGTCCTGATCCGCCAGCTCTGCTGTATGCTAATCGTATCATGCCGCCGGCATTGAAGAAATAACGAAACTGGTCAGGAGTGCCGAAGTCAAATGTCTGCTCCAATATTGCAGTGTTCGTCCAACTATTGGTTGTAGATATTGTACCATTTGATGTAATATCACTGCCACTAGCAGCAGCGTTTGCACTGCTGTTGAACAGTGTGGTTAAATCTGCTTCAAATGTTGAGATTGCTTCAATGGTGTCGCCAGTGGTTGGATTAGAGATACTGGTCACAGTTGTACCAGTGTGATTTGCAATACCTGTGAATGTTCCAAACAAACTGGCCCACTGTGTTGCAGTAATGGTTGTACCTGCACTGACTGCACTGACATTACCTGTTTGTCCATATCCTTTTGCGCCACTGCCTGTTGCCCAGATAGTGTTTACATTAGGTACACTTATGTTACCAGTGCCGTCTGCACTTCCTGTAACAAATGTGTTATACTCGTCGTCTAGAATTAAATTGCCAGCACTATATGCCATAAAAAATTACCTTATCGTTACCACTGCTTCTACGATTTCTACATCGTCTGTGTCTTTGCTATTTAGCAAACGACCGATGATCATAAACGGTGTAGCATCTTTATCAGCAACTTCGGAAATTCCGTTGCCGGCACTGACCAGTCTGTCGCCAGCCTGCGCCTTGCCCTGAACTTTAACACCGACCCGGCCTACCAGTGCTACAGGAGGATGAGTTTCATCGGTACCTGCTCCTGCATTCAGCAGGTACGCAGGATTTTCACTGATAACGCCAAATGCACGTTCGCTGTTTTTGTTGGCACACAGTGTAATTTCCTGTTCGCCTCCTAGCTCTACCAGTGTACCTGGTTCATAAACATCATCTGCTGCATAGCGTTCTGCTACGTCAGCGTAAAGCGCACTGGTTGAGGTTGCAAATACTCGATTGAAGTAGCTGCTTGTGCTACCAATGTTACCAGTTGCATTTGCACCAAGATTGGTAATTCCAAGAACACCAATTGTTCCCGTAGTACCGTCTACTGCGATAGCTGTGGTTTTTTCAGTGGCTTTGTTTACCTGAATATTAATATTAGCATTGGCTGTTTGGTTGTAAACATTTGCAATGCTAGTACTGGTTTGTACACTTAACTGCAAGTCACTGTCTACACCAACACTGAGGCCGCTGTCATTTAAAATACCCAGTGTACCTGTTGTGGTATCGTTGGCAATACTGCTGAGATAGCTGCTGGCATTGGCTCCTCCGAGCTGTTGACTGTTAGTAGCAGTGCCTTGGAAAAACTGAGATTCACCTCCTACTGTGCTAGCAAGAGTAACACCAGGAAGAACTGAACTAAATCCTGTGATACTTGGATTCGGAGTAAACTGTGCATCTGGACTGACAATACTTACAACGTCGCCATTTACAATATTTTCAATAACCACGTGTGTGTTGCCAAGTGTGTCTGTGATACTGGTTGGAATAGCACCGGTGTTGCCTAATCCACTGGCTGCAACAGGTCCAATTGTTACAAAGCTTGCACCGTCGTATGCTTTAAGCTGGTCGTTTGTGGTATCCCACCATAGATCACCTTGCTGATTTGTGCTAGGTGTTGTAGTACTAGCTGTGATTGCAGCAAGACGCTGAAATTTTGTTCCTGTGTATACTTTTAAACTGTTAGGTTGACTGGCACTTCCTGAATCATACCAAAGTTGACCTCTTAGAGGTGAACTTGGCGCAGTACTGTTGCTGCCGCTTTCTAACAGATGTATAACGTTTTCGTTAAGGAACTCACCATAACCTGCGTAGTTCTTACCAACCAAGGTCATTGAACTGTCAGTGTTAATGGTACCGTCTGCTACTGTTGCAAACGTGGTTCCATTTGTAAGGGTAATAGTATATGCCATTTAATAGGTACCTTCCGTATTGTTATTTATCACGTGGAGCTCAGGTTGGTCAAGGTCTGAATTCTAATAGTGTAATCAACCTGTATCTGTCTGTTCAAACTTTTTTGCACTGGATGAAAAATCACGTGTGTGCACAGCCTAAGATCAGTTGCACTGCCGTTCCAGGTTTTTATACCCAGCTCGTCGAACACGAAATCGCCATTTAGATCAGTGCTGTTATCGAATGCTTGTTGTCCAGCAGGTTCGCCGTAATCAAGTAAACAGCTGACCAAAATATCGCTGTATACTCTACCACTTACGTGACTAACAGTGAGTTTATTTCTAACTGGATCTGTGTTTGTGCTGCTGTTGTCGTCTACAACTTTTTGAAAAGTTTGATTGTACAACGCTGCGTTTTGTCCAGTAACATTTGGCGGCAAGTAAGTGATTACTCCTGTTGGATCAACTGCACTTCCTCCATTGCCAAAGCTCATTGCATAAATGTAGCCAGTGTTGCGATTAGCAATAGTTTGTGCCAAACTTTCACTGAAATTTTCATAGTTGATTGCATTACGCTTGTCAACAAAAACTTCTTCTGTATCAGGATCAAAAATTTTAATATGTCCTTCAAGCAGAACTCCTGAGTTTTCGTCAGGTACGGTCTGGTCTTGTGTTTTTTTCATATTTTGCTCTTCTTGGCTATCTTTTTGCATATATGTTATTTAGTTGGGTTATAAACCACGTATAAATCGTGCACCACCTGTGGTTTGAAGTTGTAATGGCAAATCACTACCAGGAGCATACAGAGATTGAGACTTTCTAACTCTGATCAGTATGTCTAATCCATCTGCAACAGGCTCATCAAATGTTATAGTTACAGGATCAAGCAAGTCGACTGTGTAACCTTGCGAGACTGTGATTCCGCCCACATAAACTTCTACTTCGTCTGCGCTTCCGGCACTTACGCCAGTGGCTGTATACTCAAGTGTGCTAGTGTCTGCGGACAGTGTGGCACTTTGATACTGATCTTGATACTCACTTTGCAGTCTTTGACTAGGTGTAGCGTCATACACAACACTGCCCGCTGAGTGGTTGAACACACCAGTGCCTGCTGTTCCTCTGCGCAGTCCTGTGACGGTGTTATTTACAAAATCTATTTCTCTGTAGGTTATTCTTTCACCGTTTACTAACAGGATTCCAAACTCGCCGTTGGCTGGATCAGCGCCAGGCAGGTTGTTTGCGTTTTCAACATAAATCACAGTAGCATCTGTTGCTAAATCCTGTGTTAATACTGTTTGTGTTGTTGGCAACACTCTTAATAAACTGCGATTATTTCGCATGTCATCAAACAGTCTAAACTGTATGCTGTCTTGTACTCTGTTGTCTGTGTACATTGTAACAGCAATAACATCATCTGTGTCAATTGCGGGCACACTGAGTGTCAAGAAACTGGTGTCAATACCTGCGGTAACTGTGAATTCATCGCCGGGTGTAATATAGCTACCATTTACGGTAACCCAGACTGCATCTGTTTTTACACCAGCTCTGCCTAGGTCAAATTCAAGTGTCGTACTTGCTACCGCTGCTTGCCCATCGAAACTGGTTGAATCAAACGGAAACTCGTCAAACCGAGCCACTGCCGGGGTTTCAGTTTCTGTAGGTCCAATAAACACCTTGGTAAGCATGTTTAATTGTCGACTGTCTTGGTATGTATAAACCGCAATTTCTTGACTGTCTTCTAGATTCACATTATCGTCGATAACCAATAAGTTGCCTGTTAAACTGTAATCGCTGTCTGTGTTTACATATATCTGAACAACACTGCCTTCAGCTGGAGTAGTTGTTAATACAACAGTTCTTGGTATACTACTGCCGTCGTTCGGAAGAACCGTAAAATCTACTCCTAGAGTCAACGGAACGTAGTCTACGTAAACTTGAATCTGGTTGTCTGCTATACCGTTACCCGGCGTCTCACTGTTAGGATCTGTGTCAAAGCTAGTGGTGCTAGCGTCGCCGATATATTCAACACCAGTTGGAGGACGCAGTCTAGTACCGTCGACTTCTACTAGCATGTTTTGATAGGTAGGTCCTTGACGATTCGCATCTAAATCAAACTGTCGAGAACTACCGTCAATAACGAATCGCTGAGGCGCCATTGAGCTGTATTCATAATACGGCGTTTGATTTCCCATCACGGTGATAGCAATATAATCAGTGCTTCCGTACACTTGATCGAACACTATGTCTAGTGTTCCGTTGTCTGCTTCGGTAAGAGCAAAGTCAGTGATCTCTGCACCGTTGATGAAAATCACAGCATCTTGAACTTGATCAAAGTCCACCGGCATGTTTACAGTGTTGTCAACAATGTTACTCCCAACCACGCTGGTTCTATCAAGTTGATTGCCACCGCCTAGACCGTATATATCTACAACAACAAAGCTTCCGGAGCCTGCACCTGCAAATAGATCAATGGTGTGATTTATGTAATCAACTGTATAATAGGTATCTTCATACAGAGTTTGTCCACTTTTAAGGTTACGTACCACAATGTTGTAAGGAACTTCGACACTGTTTGATCCCCAGTCCAATGTTTGATTGCCACTGGTTATTTCATAAACTCTGTGATCAACTGGCCAGGCGTGTCCTCTGTCAAGATAATCGGCACCCGGAGTTGAACTGACCAGCATGCTTAAGGTATCAAACATGCTACCAGGTACCAATTCCTCTGGTGCATGACTGTGATAGGTGTCAATATAATCACCACCGTCTACATTAATATCATCAAGATTGGTTCCTAGATATGTGTCGCTGTAATTGCTTGAATATGCAACATCAATGTCGTATCCGCTGGTTGGGTCAATCAGCTCCCAGCCAGGCCCGTATACTTGTACTCCAGGATATTCAACTCCGTTTATTAATTGACTTAACTGTAACCCAGCATCTTCAAGATCTGGGTCATATAATCCCATGGTTCTGTCTACACCACTCAGCGTTGCCGCATCTGTTAGTGTCCAGTCATTTGGTTCGAACGTAGAGCGTCCGCTTGGGCTATTATCAATTGCAGATTCAGTGAAAGTAAACACACTTTGTAACAATGTTTCAAAGCTTACTGTATAGTCAACACCTTCTGTTAACACAGTGCCGTTGCGAGTAACAGTGGTAGTGCTGATGTCTCCCAAAGGTACATCAACAACCACTTGATAATTGTTAATACCGCTGCTCTTCAACTCAGTTACTGTAACTACGCCGTCGGTGTCTGCTATTCTTATCAGTATTAGTGCATCTGCTGTGTAAACTTTGTTGAGATATCTTACTAGCACACCATTGTTGTATGCAACATCTGCTTGCCAACCTATGATACTTGTGGTATATTCGTTACGGTCGAATTTCATCACAGTAGACATTGTTCTCACATTGTTAACCTGCATGATCGGTCTTGCTTGAGCACCTGTACCGTTACCGCCCGAGAATGTCACTACGGGTGTTTCTGTGTATCCGCTGCCTGATGATACTATTTCCACTGAGATTACATTGCCAATGGCGTTAATTCTTGCTCTAGCCACAGCAGGTACGTCAGCATTACCCGATACTGTGACTTCTGGTTCAACAGTGTATCCGGTTCCGCCTGACACAATCTCGATACTGCTTAATGCAAGCAGATAGGTACCGTACCACTGGTTGTATGGAAAACTTTGCCAAACTTCACTGCTATCAGGCAGACTGCTTTCGTATCTCAGCTCATTGTCTAGTATAGGACTTGTGAATTTGTTCTGTGCCTCATTAAAATATGCAGGCAAATCAAAATCGGTTATATCTCCGCTGAACTGATCTTCGCCTGCGTAGGTAAGGTTGAAATCTCGTATTTTAGTTCTATAAGGTTTTACTTCGTTGATGTAGTCTCTTACAAAGTCTTGGTTGTCTGGCTTGTAGATTTGAAAAGGCTGCAACACACGCAGTGAATGGTCAACGTCAATGAGACTAGTCTTGTACAACCAATCAGGTGCAATTTGCTCACTGAGCACGTACTTGAATGTCAGTGTCACTGCTTCATTGCGACTGGCAACTAGATCGTTTATAAACAGTTCTTCGTTGATGCTTTCAATGATTCTTCTTGTTTCGACAATAGGTTCTTGGTCGAAGTATTGTGCATCAAATACTTCGCTGTCAAATCCAAATTTGCCGATGGCGTAGTCAAACACACTGTCGCTGATTTGGATTGTGCCATTTTGCACTCCTACTCGCGTCCAGGCATTATTTTGAGAATAGTTGTACAGTTCCCATTGGCCTTGACTGTTGTCTTTTACCTTGATCAATGTACCAGGTATTACACGCAAGCTTGACAAATCAGCAACGTTTTCAACTTCTTTGTATGCTACAGTGCTATTGCTATAGCCAGTGGCATACCAATTCACATAATTCCAAAATTCTGTAGTATCGTATGTTTGTACAGCTTTGAGACTAAGCTCACGGGTACTGGTGCCTTCAACTAATGTAATTTCATAAATGGTCCATCTATTTCTGTTATCACTGTCGGTGAGCACAAGGTATCTATAGCCAACGCTTTCGCTGTTGATATCTTGATAGCCTAGCTCTGTTAGATCAGCAACCTGTTTGTTCCAGCTTTTGTTTGTGTCGGTTTTTTCTGGTATAGGTTCTGCACTGAATAGCTTGTTAAAAGTTTTGCTTTCCGCTACTGGCACGCTCTGCAACACTCTGTTGGCAAACTGAATATAGTTTTTTAGTGCAACAAGCCGATCCTCAAACATGCTTTGTCTAGGCCTAAACTGTATGCCATATTTGTCTGCGTCACGTAAATCTGGGTCAGGCACTCGGTTTCCGTCGGTGTCTGCACCACTATAACTGTCCAAGAACTTTCGGAACAGTCTATCGTCTATGAATTGATCTGGCTTGTTTTCTTGGAACAGATCATATTCTACATGTACCGGGCTGTCATTTTTTGTTTCGTCGTACTCAACATGTAGCACAGTGTCACCGCTGCCGAGATATTGTTCAACATTGTATAGTGCTAGTGCATTATTTCGCAGTGCTGTGATATAACTGATACCACTGCTTCTAGGATCTAAAATATACTGAGCTACAGCGTTTGTGCTTAGTGTTTTGTCATGGGATCTAGCAACAGTGTTTAAACCTGTTACCCAGAAATAATACACTGTTTCAAAAGTGCCACTGTCGTTCAATGTTGCACTGGTACTATAACTGCTTACACTGTATGGCAATCCAGGGCCGCTGTATTGGCTAGGCGGCACACGACTAGATGTCCATTGATAGATGTCCACACTGCTGCCTGGGAACACTGTACCAGCAGTTCGGCTGGCATAGATTGGGCTTCCTTGGTCATAGTCAATGAATCTCACATTTTCTGTGTTCCACCAAATTTCGCCAAGGTGTTCTTGTCTCCATGGCTTGCCTACATTGTGTACACTGCCGGCGGTATAAAAAGCTGGGTCGACACTGCCATTGTAGTTGATATTTTCTGCGGCAGCGCCAAGTATCTTACCTCTCTGAGGATCAACCCAGTCAAGGTAAATTAATTCTGTTTTTGATCTACGATCGTATAAGAACACACTGTTCAATAGATCTGTTTCAACTGCCGCTTTTTGCTGACGCTCGACAGCCCAAGCCGGCGATCTTGTTGAATTATCAAACACGTATACACTGCCAATGTCTGCTGTGCTAAAGTCGTCAGTTCCGAGTGCACCTACCATTAACCGTCCGCTGGTTTGATTAACTGCAAATCCAAATTGATCTGCTGGTGCTAAACTGTTGGTGTATATCAACTGCCCGAACAAGAACTTGCCTGGATTGTCCACGCTGATTTGATAACTGGGCAAATAATCAAATGTAAACACTGCGCCACATCTTGATGTATTATCTATAAAGCGTGTTGTCTTGCTGTCAAATGTGGTATCGTCATTGACCCAGGTACTAGGTGCTGTTAAATCATTGTTTGTGGCACTTACTACTAGACTGTCGGCGTTGGTGTCAATGTCAACTACCTGTCCAAAGTAACCAAAATCAGTTGGTTGTGGTGAATAGATTGTCTGTGTATGAGCCATCGGTGCCAAGAATAATTCTGCCAATCCAGTGTCTGCAGGATTGCTTAGTCCTGGGCAAATGCGAATCTGATCAAGTTCAGACACAGCAAGCATGTTAATCACCGAGATTCTCAGTTTATTGTCAACTGCACTGGCTTGGATGTTACTCAAACCAACTGTGCCATTTATGTCATCAACAACATTGGCTAGGGTACTGCCGGTGAATTCCACATTGATGTCGTTGATTCTAACACTGTTCCCTGGAGTAACACTGGTTACTGTTTGAGCACTGGTAATTGCTCCGTATGCTCTTGCTTGATTTACCCAGCGTTCTACACTGCCAGTGTCAGGACCTTGTGTGCTGTTTTGAGGTGCACCGATATACAAACTACAGTTTGTTGGGCACTGATCAACGGAAAATCCAAAACGTGCTTGTGCTGTAGCATCATCTGCGGTTACTGTTTGCACTAGGTTAAACTGATTGGTTTCAACGGCAACAACGTCGCCAGTGTCTAGCCCTACTCGAATCTCTCCACTTAGCGGATCTTGATAAGGAGGTATTGTGCTGGGCACAAAACTTTCACCGTGATTCGTATCACTGTTTGGCATGTAAAAAGTTGTGCCAGGGTATTCAGCAAAAGTCATAGCATGTGCACCTGCGCCCATTGGGCCAGTTCCTTGGTCTGCAGATTCAGCTGCAGATTCCAATAGATACAGTGGATAAAACAGCCCAGCATCTCCTGCGGTAGGACCGGATGCACTGGTACCATCTACATAAAATGGGCCTTGGTTGATTTCAGATAAAAATCTAACACTGTTGCCACCTACAATTTCGTATGTGCCATTGGTATACAGATCTGCATCTCGTTGACGAACGTTATTAAGGTAGACACTGGCAGTGCCGTCTAGAGTGTTTAAAAAGTCTATTGTACTGGTTGAGTCACTTTGTATCACAGTGTTAAATGCACTGCGATCAAACAGATATACAGTGCCTTCATCTGCATCTGCACCACTACCGCCGGGTGTACCTATCATAACTTGACGGCCGTCGGTTGTTGTGGTTACACTATGCCCGAATCTAGCTGTGCTGTCTAGTCCTGCAACTGTGATGCCGGATGACATTGGTTCATAATAGCTGATTGCGGTATAGGTTATTTCTGCACCGTCGATTGGTGCACTGGTAAACACTACTGTGCCTGCAACTGCCATTGTGTAATCTACGCCGGCTTGCTGAATTTCTCCGTCAACGTCAATGCGAATGCTGTCGGCTGTTGTAGCTGTAAAAATGTCTCGCTTGTCAGCTCTGCCCTGCAGATCAAAAGACACACTGCTTCCGTCGCCTTCGTCTGTGGTAACTGTTCTGCGTCGAATAGTAATAGCAGTATCGTCACTGGGTGCAGTGTCAAATGTCAACAGTTGGTTGGCAAGATCCACAGTGTAGTCTGTGTAAGCTATAATATTATCGCCTAGTTGAACTTCTATTTCGGTGTCTTGATCAACAACAATAGCATTCTGGAAGCTGTACTCAGTGGTAGTACCATCACCTGTGTAACTCACTGACTGTGATTCTAGCTCAATCAATTGATATGCATACACTGTGTTTCTACCAGGAGCACCTACATATATCCAATTGCTGTTCCGACTCATGGCAACACTGTAGCCAAACTCGTGGTTGTCAGCTGTGTGATTGGGCGGAGTTAACAGTTGATGAGCACTGTACTCAGTTTCGTTGTCTGCTTTTCTTAAAACCAGTGCTACGCCACCGGCACCGCCTTGATCAGGTGCGCCGCTTACTGCCCATTCGTCTTGTCCAATTTTAGTGCTGAATCCCAGCTGTGAAAAATTAGCATTGTTTGCATATTCAGCTAGATTTACAATTTCGCTTCGACTGTAGAAACCTTGCTCAGTGAATCCGTAATTCCATACACTGCCGGTGCTGCTATATCCAGGTGCACCTACCAGGCTGTATATTGTATCCACAGATTGTGCTACACTGTGTCCGTATTGTTGATCAACACTGGGCAAATCACTAGCAAGAGTATCATTAAGTCCTGTGTAAGGTTGATTTTTTTGTATTGTTTGCCAACGACCGTTTATGTCATTGTCGACCCAGATTCTATCACCGCTCACTAGATTTTGCACAAAGGGCAATTCACTGATGTCGCTGGGCTGTTCAACTCTCACAGTGTCAAATTTTAAAATAACACCAGACCCGGTTATTGTTGATTCGCTGCCGGGCACACTGCCTTCAACTAAAACTTCTCTAGGTGAGTTGACCTGTTCAATGCGATAAACTGCATTTAGATTTGCTTGAAACAGTTTTAAACAGAATACATCATTTTTGATTAAGCCATGGTCCTTGTCAAAAGTGATTCGAATACTGCCTCGGAGAGTGTCGTCTATTCTAACTGGAATAGCTGAACTTCGAGTTGCTCGATACACAGTCCAATCATAGCTGTTCTTTTTTGCTAACCAAATAACTGTACCAGCTGATATTTCTCGAGGATTGATATTTGTCAAGTTATCGTTATCAAATACTTGAATATCTATATCTTCGTTGTTTACATATCCAGCTGTAGGGAAGCCTCTCAGTGTAGCAAATGTTGTTGGCAAAATGTTAACATTTGCATACTTTTTACTGGTTTTATAGAGATTTCTCAGCAGTACATTTTGGTTGCTTTCAACAGCATCGCCTGGCTGACTGATTGTTATTACACTTGGATTGGTTGTTAACAAATCAGGATCTAACTGTATTTCAAAGTATCTGCGGTTGTCGCTGGCGCCATACGCTGCTTTTTTTAGTGCCCAGTTTTCGTACACTCTATATTCTGCTTGTTCTTTTACAAGATCAGCTTGACGGAATGCTTCTGCGGCAGTTGGCGTGCCTTTGTTTTGTATAAATGTACTGTAGACTCCTACCTGTGTTACATCATTGAGATTGATATCTGTCATGTAACTTCTGGGTCTAAATCCAATAAGTCCTGTAGCCAGCAAGTCAGCGTCGCGACCTAGGACCACTTGTTTGTTGTCATAGTATTCGGCTAATTCGCGACCGCGAGTTGCTAGGTTAGGCAGTAAGCCAGTGGCAATTCTACTGTAATCACTTTGTATCCACTTGCTAAATTGGAACGTTGCAGATGGTTCGATAACCTGTGCGGCACTCCAGTATTTGTTTTTGAACAATACAATTTCGCCTTTGCTGTACTTGCGATTTTCTTGCCATTCAACAATGTTGTCTTCGTTTAAGAAGAAACCAGGCACATCCAATCTGCCGTTCCAGTTTGCACTAACTTGTCCGTTTAGACTAATTCTGCTTTGGCGGTCTCCGGTTATAGGTTGGTACAACAGATCGTTAAACACAGTGATATTATCAAACACTGCACAATGTTCTGTGTTTGTGAATTCTAAATTCAAGAATCCAATCACTGTATCATCGAGCACACGAATTGTAATGGTATTGTCTAATCGATCTATTACAGTGCTGCGATTACTGACTTGCAGTTGATTTACATCAAGCAATGCGTTGGGCATTGCAAATACATTGTTTGCTTCTTGCAAATCTCTTGTTATCTTGAGCTGTTTAGCACCAGGATTGATATTGATTGCGGCTGTGGTTTCCCAACCTTGTTGCACCCAGCTCAAGAACTCAGTGACCATTTGATCCCAGTTGAGTTCTACACCATTCACAGTGTTGTCAAATACAAATCCTGCCAGTTCTAGTCTGCGTCCGTAGCTGTACAAAAAGTCTGCTACACCTGCTACACTTTTAAACTCGTATCCATAAGGAACCAAACTGATATTGTTTGTATAGGTTTGGTTCAATCGTACTGTTGTGTCGCCAACAGAAACAGTTTTATAGTTGCCGTCTACTCTGCTGACCAATATTTCAAAATTTGGCTCAGTGATAGCATTGCCGAATACTGCGTAACCAGAATCAGTTCTCTGAATAATAACACTGCTGTATTTGACAGTGTCTATTGGCTGATTTTTGTGCAACAACACAGCATAGCTTTCGTCTGGCACCAGGAAACTACTGTTGGTGCTGTTAGGACTGGTTTTTTCTAGCAAGAAGTTAACATAGGTTTTGTCTGTAAAGGACGCTAGACGATAACTCAATCGAACATCAAAATTGTTAACTAAATTTTCAATCAGCTGTTGGCTGTTGATTCCTCTTTGTTTGTTGTAGTCAACAACCCAGTTGAGGTAGCTGTGTTTTGCAACACCGCTTCCATAAACCACAATATTGCTAACATTAAATCTTCCTCTATTGTTAACTAGATACTGATTAAATTCAGTGTTAAACTGATATAGATCTCTATCTATGTTTAACCCATAAAACTGACTTGGACGGAATGCAGCAAACAATCTTGTTAGTGCAAAAGGATATGCACTGCTGCGTCTCCAAGCAGTTTCAACTGGGCCTTGGTCCCCAACCACATAAGGTCTGTTAAAACTGTTGAAATCATAATTTTGAATCAACACTGTTAACGGATCTAATAGATTGCCTTCACCGTCGACTGGAATTACATCCAACAGGTCTGGGCGAATGTATCTAGCGTCAACTCTTGGATTGCCGGGCTCGTCAATTAATCCTTGTGCTAGATCTTTCCACAGTACCAAGTTACCGCTGGTATAAGGAGGCGCACCGTATTGATCTTGCCACCAACTTGGCTGTACAGTAATACCCAGCATTTCCCATGGTGTTAGATGTGGAGTGTCAGTGTCATAGTAATAATTAAAAATACCTCTCCAGTTTCCTACCTGTAGCTCATTGTCCAGTTTTCCTGTACTTTGACTGTAGTTGTAGGTAAATCCGTTTGCAGCATCATAGTTTTGTGTTTTCACATCTAATCTATTATAACTGGTCCAACTTAACAGTATAGGACTTAAAAATTGATTAACTTCCTGCAAGCTGTATCCTGTGTCTCTAAATTGACCAGGAACAACATCTGCCTCGGTTAACGGAATAGCACCAGATGTTTTTAAATTGTTATAGATTCTTTTCTCAAGTTCAAGTATCAACAGATCTCTATCATCACCATAGGCTGTTGTTATACTGCCATCGTGCCCTCGAATTACCAGTTGTTCTTCTACATAACTGTTGTCATAGAACATGCGAGGTTGCCAACTTGGATACATGCCAAGCTTGGTAGGCGTCGATGGCATGTAACTACCGTAAGTTTGATCGTATTCATTGATAATCAACTGATCGCCAACTGCTAAACTGGCAGTGATTGTCACACGAGGCTCGTTGTTAACAATCACATAATCTCTACCGTTAATTAGCTGTGTGCCATTGAGATATATTAACACACCATTATAATTGGCATTAGCAAAATCATAGCCCCGAGTCAGGTCAAATATTGGTGTTGTAATCTGACTCACTGTCACGGCGGTGGTAGTCACAGGACCGTTTGGAATCATGTCAGTCCAGAAAAACGGAGAATTTTCGGTTTTACCTACTGCAATTGTTTCCAACACTGCATCAAGTATTTCAGGCACAGTTTCAGTTGGAAACTCGTTCCGGGTATAGGTATCTACAACCAGTGTTTTAAATTTTTCATATTCACTGGCACTGTACGCCACTGCTGTTTGTAGATCAAGTTCTTTGTCTCTGCTGAAAATACCCTGAAACGGCACCGGTGCACTGTGTTGCAACAATTTGTCACCAAAAGGTATTACATTGCCAAGGTCTCGAATGTTGTTTCTGCCATTGACATTGCCTTCGAGATTTTGTAAATTGCGGCCGATGCTGTTAAAGTGTTTGCGTATTGTACCCAGTGTTAATTCTGCACTGTTTTCGTTTAACGGATTAAATTCCAAGTTCGCCGGCACACTGTACTGACCAATTTCACTGGTCTGTGAGCTGATAATTTCCACTGTTATACTGCTACCAGATTCTGGTTCGGTGTTAAACACAAAGGCTGTTGAGTTTGTATCAGTGGTATAAGAATATTGTGAAGGATCCACATACTCATTGTTAACAATAACCTTAACCGGAGTTACACTAGCTGTTTGATTGGGCACAACGTCAATTGTGAACTGTTGTCCTTGTGTGTAAGTCTGTGTTATAATCTGAGTTGTGTTGAGATCACTGACCATTGTCTGCCAGCCGATTAATCTTGAGTAATCTGTTCTGTCACTGTATTGGTGAACATATCCGTTGGCAACTGGTGTTACAATACTTTCTCTATCAACAACATTAACAAACGATTCTGTGTAGTAACTGTTTTCAAACACAATGTCGCCGACATTGTTGATGTTGAGATATTTTAGTGCAAACCCTAGGTTTGGATCTTCGGCACCTGTGCCCGTGCCATATGAAAAAAGTTTATTGCCAACGAACGTGGTGCTAGGATAAATTTCGGTGTCGCTAAAACTAACTCCGTTTTGATCAAACACATCAAACAAAGGGGCTTGATTTGTACTGGTCTTTTGCTGCGTAGAAACCCAATTGCTACCGTCAAATCTATAACTGAGTCCTTGGTTTTCTACTCCATTTAATTGAACTACACATTGATCAACAGACACATCACTGTCTGATGCAGGCACAAGATTTATAATTTCTAATCTTGTTAAGCGTATTAAGCTGCCGTCATCTGGCGCAGTGGTAAAGGTAATTGTTTGTGTGGCAAGATTAAGTGTATAATCTTCAGTAATGTCAAATGTTTCGCCGTCGACCTGCACCAACAGTTGGCTGGTACTTGTGATACTGAGTCCATCATTGGCTGTAGGAGAAGTATCTCCAAAATCAAACTGAACACTGCTGCCATCTCCGTCAAAGGTTCTTGCGACTGGACTTGTAGCAGCAGTGTCAACAAAGGTTACGTCGTAAATTTTATCGCGAACATCTCTGTCTTCATCTGCTGCAAATATAACTCTTGTACCGTCAATGAAACTGTATCCGTCAATGGTGTAACCAGTGGTTCCGTTGATGTTACTGAATGCATCAGTTTCCTGATCATCAACAATGTTCACTGGTGCTTTTGATGCTGTGCCGAAATTGAACAAACGTATACCAGGACGGAATTCGAGAATAGGTCTCTTGGCTCTTAAAAGATTGTCTAGGTTTGCTTCAGTGTTGTTGTATTCTGCACTAGCAAGAACCACATCAATGTGAAACCATCTGTTGCTGCGTGTCCATGGATTTAGATCCTTGCTTTGTTTGCTGACTGTGATATAATCTCTCTCCAACGGCTGATTCAGTGCTTGATCAAATGGTGTGCTGTCAAACGACTGTAGATCATAGCTGTCTTGTCGATTGTTTGTGTAGGTCTCAGGGGTTACATAATTGCCCACAGGCAAAAACTCAATGCTGTCTCCTACACCATAAACATAGTATGTTTCCCCTTCATAACTGGCAGGGAATGTGTTTCCGCGGAAAGTGACTTTTAGTCCATTGGTTAGCACAACACCATTTGGACTGGTATAGGCTGTTTGTCCAATAATATTGTCTATGTCTAGAGTTTGCTGACCTTCTTGATCAACTAAAAATATTCTACCAAACTTGTCTTCGCTAGTGCCATCTTGATAGTATAGCACATCTTTTGCAGCAGTTAGCAGTGGCACTGGTTTAAAGTATCCATCAGTGTCTCTGTAGTAGTAGAGATTACCTCTTTCACTGCCGAACTGAACCTGTAACTTGGTTTCTTTTGCTACAGTTCTTAGAGGGCTCAATGACAGGTACGGATTGTTACCATCTTCGTCATAACGATAACTGATTAACCAAACACCATAGCGTTGATCCTGATCAGTGATTTCTGTGTGCAGATCAAACCCAGGCACATCATATGTTCCCAGTGCACCGTCTAGCGGATCTGGGTCTGTTGTATCAGCCGTTCTAATTACCGAATCAAAAGTCTGACGATAAAACCAGCCTCCTTGTTCGGCACTGGCACTCTGATCTAGGAAGATGACAGTACGATTGTCAAGATCCACAATGTCGTCGATGCCATTGTGTTGCTCAACAAGATCACTGAGAAATACACCATCAATTTCATTAAATTTCAATGTTGTTGCCAACGTTGCTGGCAAATTGTCTGTCATGTCAGTGAAGTAATTTTGCGCAGATCTTTGCGGCACATTGAATGTAACCTTGCCATTGCGTGTGCCATTGTTTACTGCGCCAAGCACTTCCCGGCTGCTTCTTTGCGGATTGCTATCTAGTGTGCCGTCGGCACCGGGCTCGCTTTGTATCCAAAATCCAGCATCTTGGTTAACTGAAAATTCATAACTGCCGCCACGCACCAGTGTAATGTCGGGATTATCGCCACTGGTTCCAGAAAATTCATATCCAGTGCTGGTATCAGTGACTTGTAAATCATCGCTGAGCGCAATTTCACTGGCTTGTACGTCAACAGGATCTGGACCGTTGGGCAACCAGTAGTACTGACTGAAGTTGCTGAATTTATCTAGGTCAACAAAAGGATCCCAACTGTAGCGTTGTGCACGGAAAAGTTGATCTGGTCTGTTGCTGTTACCGCCTTGATTTTCAACAGTGTTTAGAAGTTCTGGATATGTTACTACATCGTCTGCTGTTTGTTGATCCTGTTTAAGAAATACCACACTGGGTTCAAGTTGAAAATCAGTTCTGGTCTTGTTTGGCTCTTGAACATAGTAGTCATTAGCATCGATGCCTTCTCCGTAGCGTCTACCTACATATCCTTGTACTCTGCGAAATTCTGGCTCACTGGTTAATTGCTCAAGTGTAGCAGCTAGTAATTTTTTATTTGCAGGAGTTTGAAATACCTGCGGTAAGAATTTATCTGGGCTTAGTGCCATTAGTAACTGCTGCCTCCGCCGTTTGATGATCCACCTGTTGGTGCTGTTGTACCTGTACTGCTAACATTAAACCCACTTACTGACGTAACACTAGCCGAGCCTCCGTTTTCTGAACTGGTGCTTTGTCCGGTTCTCAGTGTAGCACTGTTTAAACTTGCTACCACTTCTATGTCGCTGATCTGCGCAGCATTTACAAAAATTTCATTTGGCTGAGCTTTTAACTCGTAAAGATCTCCAAATACCAGCGTACTGTCATTGGGTACCAGCACAACACTGCTGACAATGTCACCAAGTTGCTGCTGTAAATAACCTGCTAGTTCACTGAAGTAAAAGGTTTGTCCAAAATCCCATTTGTCAATATCAAAGTAAGCGTCCATTTCGCTTAGTACTCGACTTTTTATTTCGCTACTGCTTATCACAGCGTCAACCAGTGGAACTACTTTTATTGTGGCTTGCAGTTCTCTTGCTGCCTTTTCACCAAACAATGGTTTAAATGTAACACTGTTGATTACAATATTATCACTGAGCATCTTGTAGTCTTGCAACCCGCTGTATTCTGCGGTTAACGTGTCAATGTTTGGTTGCTCAGGTTGTGCTACTGTACCGGTAGTGTCCACAATGTAGTTTCTGTATGCTTGATAGTAACTGGCAGTAACCACATACAAATCAATGGTATTGCTAAACGCAGGATCAATTCTACGTGTGTTAGGACTGTTGTGTCTATACTGGAAATACAATCCGCCGCGGCCGGTTTTCTTGCTGTATTCGCCATCTGTGTCCAGCACCAGTGTTCTATTGTTGTCAACATCAACATCCAGTGTATAAAACCGATCGTCGGTGTATGCATAAAACACTTGACCTTCCACAAAGCGATTCTTGACCAGTTCTATGTCGTCCAGTGTAGCATAGGCTGCATTTACCGTGCTCTCTGCTAGCGGAAGATCTCTCACTAGATTGTCAAAGTCTTGAACTTCTTGGAAAAACACTGTTCGCAGTGCAATATCACTTTGATCAGGATCAACCACTTCGTCAAAGAAGTCTGGGTTGTCAGCAAATCCATCACTGTTATTGTCTGTATAACTCACAGTAACCACAAAGTCGTTTACAAATCCATCGCTGGTTACAGGTTGATCAACGATATCAACTTCAACATCGTTGTTCAACGGAGTGCTGGAAGTTGGTTGATTGTTGATTTTTAGAATCTTAACAAAATCATCTATCACTGTGCCTGTTTTGCTGTCGTATATTCTGCGATCGCCGTCAAAGTAAAAACGTGTTTCGATAACACTTGCAAAATAATAGTTCAAACTTCTTGAACGTACACTGTAAATTTCACCGTCGGTGGTAAATTTCACAAGCCAGCTTGCATCTTGATTTGTGCCAGCTTGACTTTGAGCATTTGTTAAACTGAATGTGTTACTATCGCTGAGGTTGGTGCTGGTTATGAGATACCATTCTGCATTGAGATAATCATAGCCTATGCCAAAGTTTCGGTTTAACTGCACCTGCTCAATGATAGAGTTTTCTAAACTGGTAGGCAAGTCACTAACAAACAGTGGTATCACTCTACTGGCTACGGCACCAGTGGGGATAAATCGAGAAATTGTTACAGGACCAGTGCCGTCATCTAGATTTCCTTGATTAAAGTTTGTACCGTCAAGCACAACATTTGTTATGGTTGCCCAAATATAATTTTTCTCATCTGGTTGTGACGCAGTGCCATTTGTTAAATTGTTGTTGCGATCAAAATACTGTCCACTGGGCGCATCAAATCGCACCAAGCTTCCTACAGTAACATATCGCTGATTGTTATTGGCATACTGCCCAATAGGCTGATATCTCTGGCCAGTGGTTGTGTTGAGATTGGTCCAATAACCTGTGTTGGTTATTGCAATTCCAGGCGGCACTGTGGTTTTACTTTGATAATATCCTTGATTGATGCCGCTGCTTACTACAACAGTGACACCTGTGTTCCAACTCTGAGTGTTGTTCCAGGCTTCTGCTTCTGTGATTCTACTGTAGAAATATCCAGTGGTCTCGTTTGTGAGAGTGGTTGAATAGTTCCATTGTACATTTAATCCGCCGGCAGCTTCAAGCTCTAATCTAGGAAAATTGTCTTTGTCATAGTAAAACTGTTGCATTGCTCGACTGCGCAGCTTAGGTTCAACTCTGTTTACCACAATGTCGGTAATGTCGTTAACATCATCGTAGATAAACGTAAATGTGTCTAGCACATTTTCTCTATAGATCAACCCATCACTGGCATATAGATTTGTACTACTGTACTTGCCGGTTGGATCTGTGAGGTCAAGATAACGACTGATTCCTAAACTGGATCTGTTAACAGCCTTGCTTTTGATAATTGAACTGTACAGAGTATACGGAAAGTTATTGTAATCTTCGCCGTTAACCATACGATTCTGTGTGTAAAATCTTGCAGGCGCTCTTTGTTTGATTTCGTTCAGTGTTTCTCTTTGCAGTGCATTGCTAACAGTGTCAGTGAGACTCACTGTAAAGGTTACAGTTTCAGTGCGACCTGTTCTGCTTACATACTGAATTGGAATCTGCACTGTCTGTATGTCGTCTGGAGAAATTGAATATGTGAGGCCATTGCTGAGTCTAACATAGCTGCGAAACACTCCAACTGGAATATCGCTGAACACACCATCGCCAAAATTTAAGTTTACGCCATCATTGGCTCGACTGGTTACACTGTAAATTCTTCTTTGCAGAGCCGCAGTTTCGTTGTTGACATTTTCCTGATAGATGTTTTCAACTTCGTTCCACTCGTTTTCAATGTTGCCATTGCTGTCCAATTGATACAACCATATGTCGTCGTTGTTTACACCTTCGACACCGAGATTGACCACTCTGTTGCTAACACGTTCTGCTAGATTAAAGTCTTGATTTTGTAAACTGCCTTGTTTAAAATACAGGAACCAACCTGTGTCATTGCTAGCAAATCCTAGTCCGTCATTTCTAAACAGAATATTAAATGCACCATCTGGTCTTGGTGCAGGTTCATACACATAGTTCTCACCACGAGTGGTTGCACTAACAACTTCAAAATTCATAGTGGTGTTATTAACTGTGGTACTGAATGGTATAACTGGCAAAAACCCTGATCTCAGTTGAACAGTGTATTCATCTGTGGTAACACCCAGTATACTTTTACTGTCTGCAGGACGCCCTACTCGCTGACTGCTAACCAATGCGGCATTGACAATTGCTGTAAACTGTTCTTGCCAGTCTGGATTTGTTGGATCGTTGAAATTAATAACGGCGTTTACTAGATTGATACCATTGAAATCAATTACATCTTCTGTGGTACTCACACTTTGTACTTTGAGATAACCTTTAGCGGCTGTGTTGCGCTTTGGTGTATACCCAACCAGCTGAGCCAAGCGAACTGCACTGTCTCTGCGTTCTGCTGTGTCTAAAAAGTTTTCTCTAGCATTTAAGTCTGTTCTGAAACTGAGGCTCTGTCCCATAAAAGCCATTACATCCAGCAGTGCTACAAATTCCGAGCTTTCAACATAGTCGTTGAAGTTTTCTGGATAATACTGACGCAGATAGTCTACAAAGGTCTTGCGCAGTGTTTCAAAATCATAGCTTTGAAAGTCAGCTTCTCTGTAGGTTTGATAGATTCTGCGCCAATCTTCTGCGCCGAATACTGCTGTTTGTCTTGTGGTTTTAGCCATAGTGCGTCCTGTTCTAATATTTAGCGTGTGAAAAAACGGCGTATTTTATACAGCAATAGCACGTTGCTGTCGTTGATCAAACAGAATGTTTAACTGTGCATTGGACACGCCTGTGACTGTGTCAATTTCAATTTGTACTAGAATACCATTTTCGTTAGGATACACTAGGAGTTTTTTCAGTGCTAGCCTGGGGTCTAGTTTGATTATTCTGCGAATTTCATTTTGAATAGCTGCTTCTACTTCTGGACTTTGGTTTTCAAACACCATGTCAAGCAGTGCACTGCCGACACTGGGTCTACCTGGCAATTCGCCTTGACGAATATTGAATGCATTTAGCAGATCTCTCACTATTAACTCGTAGTCAGTTAATGTAAAATCTCTTTCTTGTCCTTGAGTGTTGTATCCGATAAAAGTTGTCATAATGTATTTAGTGGCTATTTACTGCGGTCTTGATTGTCGATTGCTTTGAGACGTATACGCTCCAGTATCAGTATAAGCTCGTTGACCTGCAACAGCCCAGCACTGGCTTTGTCCACCGTGATTTGACTGTAGGGCTCTTGCTTGAGTGCATGTTTTTTATAATTGGTAAATCGTTTTTTGTAGTCTTCTAATTTTGAGTTAATGTCAATCCAGCCGTTGGACCCTGAAAATCCGTCGCCTTTTATTTGATCAAATCCCTCACCGCTGTCTACCTTGGCCTGTAGGTCTTGCACCAGTCTTGCAAATTCTTGATTTACAGTTTTCAGTCTTTCGTTAATGGTTTCTTCCAGTGGTTTGGCACCTTGCCAGCCGCCTGTTCCTGCAGCTAAAAATGCTGCATTGAATGTGCCGCCACCTGTGTCGCCGCTGCCTGACGCTGCAAAAATATTTTGCAGTTGATCTTGCAATCCAGGACCTATGCTGTCGCCGATGTCCTGCAATGATCCTAGAGTGCTGTTCGGATCTATACTGCCATCTGAGATGCCAGCAGCTGCCCCAAGATCAGTGGCTAACCCAAGTGCACCTGGTGCTAGGCCTTCTACTGAACCAAGTAGACTTTCGGCATCTCCTAGCAACCCGCCAAGCCCGCCGCTTTGAAGTCCGCTGTAGACTTCTTGTGCATTTCGCAGGGTTGCAACTTCTTCGGGTGTAGTAGATTGTCCTCGAGCGTTCAATGCAGCTGCCCGATCTTTGTCTGCTTGAGTAACTGTTACTGGTTCGCCGAGACTGCCGCCGAAGTCATAGTTTTGTATTCTGTCATTCACGCTCAGTGCTGCACGTTGCATATCCACACTTTCTCGTTTCACTGTGTTTACAAATGCCGGTGGCAATTCTGGAGTTTTTATTTCTGCCGGTAACTTGTCTTTTACAAAGTCAACACTGTACTCTCCACCGCTTTGAAGTTGTCCAATTTTGTTTTGCATCTCAGGCGGTAGGCTGTTGGAAAAATATTGTTCAAGTTCAGCTTCACTGGCACTGCCGCCGGCATTGACCAACCCAGCAAGAGTTTCTGGACTTTCGTTTCCGGTTAGTATGCCTTTTTCCTGCAATCTAGAAAAGCTGTCAACCAACATTTCCTGTTGCATTTGACCTTGCAGTTTTTCATTGCCAATTATGTCCGGTAGGCTTTTTGCTCCACTTTTACCAGTCCATATAGTAGGACTACCAAGTATGTTTTCTACTTTTCTACTTGCAGCGGCTTCCTCGGCTGTGAGCACACCACCACTTTGTTCAGCCTTTAATATGTCAGCATCAGTGATCTCTGGCGGAGCAGAAAAATTCAAAAACTTTTTTGTTGTGCCAGGTTTAAGAAATCCTTGTTCCTCCAATTTCTCAGGCGAAAATCCATATTTGCCCAGGCCATTTTTTGCACTAAAGTCTGACGTAGTTTGTCCTAGGCTTTTTTCTGTTTGTGCCATCATGGCTGTTACTTCATCTGATCCTAGCTGTTTGCCAATACCTTTGACATTGTTAGCCTGACTGACAAAATCAACTGTGTCCATCTGCTCAACAGGAACTTGATTTGCTAAAGTACTCAGTGTGTCAAGTGCTCCTGTACTGGACAATGTATCCTCTACACTGTCTCCTACACTACCCAATGCGCTCGAAACGCCATCAAAATCCACTCCAGCCCGGCCACTGTCCAGGAGGTTTTTCCCTGGTTTCATGCTTTTAAGTGTGTTATACTGTTGCTTGAACACACTTTCGGCCTGCTTGCGTGTTAAACTGCTGGGTCCTTCAATAACCACTGTTTTAGGCTGCCCAGTGTCTTGATCAGTGATTGTAAACGTATAGCTTTTTTCTGCCATTATTCCACTCTCACTGTAACATCAGGCAGAGGTGTAGGCGTTTCTGTTTCTTGTTCTGTCATCAACGACGTTGTGATATCCACACCTTGATTGTGTGCCGAATAAGGCTCGTGTGTGGTAACCCGACTCACAGTGCTTTCAAATTTGTCAACTGTGGCAGTCCAACCTTGATCTGCATTGAATTTTACATCAGGATATTTGAGAATTTTCAGTGGATCTATTTCTGGTGTTGGCAAACTGCCATTGGTTTGAATATACACGATACCGTCACTGTTTAAGTCCAGTTGACTTGTTCCTTTTATGCTGGCTTCTTGCTCACTGGTTAACGCCAGTGTGCCATCGGCTAGCACTGTGAGATTCTTTTCTGTGTACACACTCATGTCTTCTGTGCTGAGAACTTCCATGGTGCCACGACTTTCAATGTGCGTGTTAACATTGCCTGTCATGTTGAGATTGCCAGCGGCATACATGTTGATGTCTCTGTCAGCATGAAAGTTAATGTCGCCACCTGTTCTAACATTAACACTGTTGGTAGCGTACACATCCAGTGTGCCTTCTTTGCCCAGTTCAATCCAGGCTTGTCCGTTGGCATGAGTAATGTAAACACAGTCTCCGTCATCACTCATTGTGATTTGGTGCCCTTTGCTGGTTCGCAGACGTATCAGCTGATTTTTACCTGATATGTCACCGTCGTCCATAACAAAGGTATGACCTCCCATACGACCAACAACTTCAATCTGCTCAGGTTTAAGTTCGCCGCTTTCGAGCCGTTGTTTGATTTCGGTGCTGCTGACACCGTCTCTATAGATTGGTTTACCTGGACTGCTTATTCCGTATGCACTGCTAGGCGTTTCTCTTTGACTGCTGGTGCTTATGGGTCCTCTTATTGGATCGCTTACTAGGCCCTGTTGCCAGAGCAACTCGGCTTGCACAGCATGCACTGGCTTAGGTTCAGCAAAAAATCTTGGATTGTCATATACTTCCTGATTTCTGTGATTTATTTCTGTAACAGGCAATCTCACTGCGCCACTGAGCAGTCTTTGCTGACTTTCGGTTTCGGCGGCTGGGTTGGTTACACTGCCGATGGCAGGCACCATGTGGTTCAATCCCAGTGGCTCAGGTACACAGCCAATGTAGAATCCTTGATTTGGATCTCCGCTGGCAAATACACACAACACCTTACCGCCAATATCTGGAGGAGTAAACCACATTCCATAGCTGTGCTTGTTGCCAAGAAAATTTCCGTATCCTCCGCTGCTGGACACAGGATTTGTACTGCCGAAAAATGCAGGAGCATAACTCACTGTTCTCCAGCTTTCTGGATCGTTTTTGATTCCGCCAAACTCTTCAATAAACACCTGCAGTCTGCCACTGCGAGCATCATCTATGTTGTTCATTACAATACCAACAAACGGCCCAAAATCAGCAGGAGTCCCGCCTCGATCTACTCGATAGGTGCTGTCTCTGCCTTTGGATCTTTGTATATTCTCACTCATTCAGTGTCGTCCTTTACGGTTTGTGGTGTGGGTTTACTTGATGCTGACGGCACTTGATCGGCTGTAAAAATTTCTACCCTGATGTCTTGCCCGTCGCTGGTAGGCTCAGTGATTTTAACATCCTCTGGCGGTCCGCCGGGTGGATTTTCTTGCACTGCTTCAATTTGCGGTGGCGGTTCCACTGCAAAAGTTCTATCTTGTGTTAGAGTACTAGGCTGAGCCACTGAAGCACCTTTAAATCCTTCGCCTGTGAATCTGCCACTGCCAACACCAATGTTTCCTAAGTTAGTACTACCACCAAAGCTTACGCCTTCAAAGTCTCCTGCCGAACCACCAATGGTTGATTCCACTCCATACTGTTCAGCAACCACACTGTCTACAGTGGGTGTTACAGTTTTATCCAGTATCAGTGTGCATTCTAGATTTTGAGTAAACTCACCTTTGCTGAATGTACTGGTCACAACATTCACTCGATAGAGAAATTCATTTTCTCTTTTTTGATTTGCATTGTTTAGGCTACTGCTGCTAAACTCTGGATTCTCCATAACTCCAGTGCCAGTTTCGTCGTACTGTGTTGGAGTTTTAAATCGCAGTGCCATTACTACATCTCTGCTGTCATAGTTGATGCTGCCGTCTGGCAAGTAGGCCTGCAAACTGTTTACCTTTATGTCTTGTTCGCTGTTGTACAATATCTCATTTTGTTGAATGTAATCAGGATCACCGATTATTTTAATATTGATTATGCCTTGGTCAGCAGGACTGAACAGTGTGCTTGCTAGATTGCTGGCTGGCTCGTTTACCTGTGTTTGATGCCCTTGTGAGTTTTCTTGACTGTTTACCTTGGGTGCTTGTGCCACAGTTTCTCTGCCGCTGACTTGCCTGTTTACTTGGTAAGGTGTGGTCACTGACACATAATAGAGATAGTTGAAATCCTGTTCAAAGTCTAGCACATTTTTGTTTTCGCCGGTGAACCAATAGTCATATCTCTTGTGTGGTGCCGGTATTTCATTGTCTGGAAAATAGGGACTTTCTGTTTTTGCAAGTTTATAAGGACCTATTACATACTTGATTTCATACACATAGTCATTGCGTTTTTCGTCATATTCAAGAGGTTTGATGTAGCTTCTTACCTTGTACCATTTGGTAAACGGTTGATCCTTGTTGGTTTCAGTTTGTTCTCCAGTTACTGGATCAGTGACCACATTTTGTTGATCTCTAATATAGCTACTGCGCTGAACAATATTTTGCAATACTTGCACTATTTGTGTACCAGCACTCACAGTGTACTTGCGCTTGCTGTTGTTAACCTGTCCGCGGTCTGGATTTTTGCTTTGACTGTCCGGTTGACTCATTGGCCGAGTGCTTTTGTCTTTGAATCCTTCTGGCACCACAGTGGCACTTTCAATGTTGTACCCAGGAACAAATTCAATTTTGTACACGTTGGCTTTCATGCCTTTTTCGCTGGCAGAGCTGCGTTCGGCTTGATTTAATGCTTTTACCAGTCCTCGAGTGACACTGGTAGCGTTGATAGCGGCAGTTTCCTGCGAGGGTGTTTCGGCATCAACAGGTTCATCATCTGTGTTTTGTACACGTTCTACTTCTCCTGTGAGAATTTCTGCAACTGTGCCTCCAGTGAGTTCAAAATTAAAAGGTATCTCGCCGTACTTGGTACTGTATCCTACATTGGTAGGCAGTGGACGAGCTTCACAGGCATATTCGACTAGTTGATTGGCTACACGAAATTTAATACTGGTAAACACAAACGGAATAAATTTTTCAATGTATCTTTCGCCGTTAGCAAGAGATATAATATCGCCATTTTCATCATACCCAAAAAATTTCACAACCAATAAGTAGGGTTGAGCCGCATAATTAGGATTGGTTGCTGTTGGATTAGCTGCAGTACAAGCGGCTTTTAATCTGTCCAGCAGTGTGATGCCATTTGGTTCAGTGATGGTAAATCGTATATCTGCAACATTGTGGGCACCTTGAGTGGCTTGCCCTGTGATAAAGCTTTTTATTTCAAGATCGTCTATGTAAAAATCAACGTCAAAAAATCTATTTCTGGTATTGCCACTGTCCGGAGTAGGTGCATTGTAAGGAGCGCCGCCTGTGCTGATCAACAGTTCATCTCTGAATATGTTTCTTTCGCCTTGTACTACAAGACGTCTATAGTTCTCTGGACTTAGCAGATATAAACTAACAGTGTAAGTGGCACTTGCAAACCCATCCATTGGATTGTCACGAGTTTCCACTGGTTTAACAAATTCAGCAGGGATTAAAACCTTGCGGTCGTTGAAAGCACTGGCACTGGCTGTTTCTACTTCAACTTTTTCGTCATCGCGTTTTGTGCTGTTTGTGCTCTGTGCCAGATCAGCAATGTCAGTCTGCGGTTGTGCTACTTGTCCGCCTGCGGCATTGCTTCCGCTGGCAATTGTAGCGGCGTTTACTGTTCTGCCTGTGGCTGCTGGACTAGTTCTTGAGTCAGTGGTATCTGGACTGGTTGCAGTGCTGTCTGCTTGTGGCTGAGGATTGATAGGCGGACTTTGTGTTCTGCCTTGATCACGGGCTGTTCTACTTTCGTTTACTTGCTCGCCAGCACTTGCGCCTGGATTTGCCGGCGGTGCTTTACCGCCTTGAGTGCCGCCACTGCTGCTGTCAGCACTGCGTTCCGCAGTGATTGCGGCTTTTAATCTAGTTTCGTTGGCTACTTCAACAACAAATCTTGCTATGGCTGGATCTGTGCCATTGGCAATTTCTTTTTCAATCTGCTGTTCTATTGAACGCTGTACTTCTGCAACAGTGTTTGTCATATTCCAAGTGCATCTTTGAGAGTGTCTATGGTTGGCAGATATATTTCAACACCAACTTCAAAGTCACTGATAGGAGTTTTTAGGGTGTTTGGATTTCTTTGATAAAACACCCACCATAGATTGCTGTCACCATAGAGGTCAAAAGCCAGCAGATCTGGTCTATACTGATATGTTAAATTTATCTTAAACAACTGATCACTGGCCTTTTTAGGCACAGGACGGTTGACCATTACTCCTAATCCGTAACGGGTTTCTGGTGTTGTGTAATATGGACTGCTGGTATCATAGGTTGACATTACCACATACCTCCTTTGAGCAAGCTGCCAGTGGCAAAGTCACGTAAACTGAATTCTTGACTGATTCGTTGACGACTGTTGATTGGCAACAGTGTGAGTTGTATTTGCATTTTTGTTGGCACATATGTTGGATTGCTTTCGTCGGTGCCTTGTGTTAGATCGCCTGGTGTAAATGCACTAACAGGACCTAGCCCACTGGTGCTTAATCTTTTTCTACTGCCTCCCAGTAGAGCACCTGCAATTTCCAACAGCGGATTAGGAGTGTCCTGTTTTGGTTTTCTATCTCCGGTGTTTGTGCTAGCTGGATTGATATTAGGTGTCCCTGCTCGAATATAGTCTACATCGTTTGGTAGATTATACATAAAATTACTAACAAGGCACGGGTGTCCTGAAAACTGAAAATCACCCAGTCCGGTGAGATAGGTCATAGGAGGTGGAGCGCCAATGTGTTTGTCAGGCTCACCGTTGCCTCCGCCATAAAACATTTTAGTAGCACTGCGGAAAAAGTGTATCACTGCTAACATGTATTGGGCTTCAACAGTGTCCTGTGCTGTGAAATCCGCAGTCACTGTGATTTCGTCCACATAACTGTTTTGATAGAAATAGCCTTTGTAGTTGCTGTGTGTTAGATCATAGCGATTGTAATTTGCTGTGTAGTTGGTTGTTATCTGTGGTGTGTATGGAAATATTACACCACCAGTGACCTGCAAAGGTGCTAGTATACCTGGATTTTCAGCATTGTAAAGATAACTGCTGCCAGGTGCCAGACTAAGCCTTACTCGCCAATCTCCGCGATTAGCACCATTGGCATCTAATCCCAGTTGTTCTCGTATGCTTTGTCTTTGCTTGGCCTGTTCTGTTGCAATGTCTGCTACATCAGCATCTGCTTGTACTGCTGTAGCTGAACTAAATCCTCCGGTACTGCTTACACTTTCCGCAAACGCATCAGCTTCTTCTTTGGTGTCAAAGACACCAGAACCGGGTACTGCATTTCCGTCTTGATCTACAACTTGATACTTGCCATCTGATCGTTGTTGCACAATTGGATTTTCAACTGTGCCCAGCGGAGTTGCCTGGTTATTGGCATTTGCACCTGCATTACCCAGTACTTGTTCTGTACTAGCTGTACCCCCGGGTGCAGGATTACCGTTGAGATTGATCGATTCAGTGCTGTAACCAGCATCTAACAACTCTTCTGTAGTACCATATACAGCACGACCTTTTGAGTCAACTGCAAAAGGCAGACTTGTATCTACATTGTAGTTCTGTGTACCAGTTTTGTCAATGCCTCGCAGTTGAACGGCCTCAGTGGGTGCTACTTCTGGAGCTGATGTGCCAAATGCTGGTGTTTCGTTGGCAAAATCGTCAGCGGCAGCATCTATGTCAAGAGCGTCTGGTTCGGCTAGTGGTATTGTTGCAGTATCATCAATACTTGCAACTCCAGTTTCTTGATCAATGGTTTCTGTGCCTTCTAGATCTGGTGCTGAGTCTGGATCTTCTTCGCCTGGCGTTACAGGTTCAGATGCAAATGTACTAGGATTGTCAAGGTTGATATTTTCATCTGTACCTTCTACAATGCTTTCAGTGTCAGTGGCTATTTGTTCAGAGCTGGCATCGGTTGGAAATGTGGTTGAGTCAACTACATTGCCGTTGCGATCGAATTCGGTAACAGAACTAGGTGTAATTTCACGTTCATATAATCCACCTTCATTGGTCTCAAGTGCTAGTTCAGCTTCGTCTCTAGCCGCTTCTAGTTCTCTAACCTCTGGATCATTCAGTGCATCTCTAAAACTTGCACCGCCAGCTCTGAGTTCTTTGATTCTTTCTGTTCTTGCAGTGTCCAGTGCATTTGCTTTGTTTTCAAGCTCCAGTCCTGCGGCTGTGAGTTCAGTTTCGCCACGTTTGTACACTGTGGTACCGCCGCCGGTGACAACTGGTTCTCCGCCGGTTTCGGTTATGGTTTCTGTTCGAGTGATGATGTTAGCTGGATTAGAAGCGTCAAAAGGATCTTCTGTGTCTGACACAAACGCTGGTTCTTGTCCGGTAAACAGTGTATCGTCGGTATCAGTTTGAAATACATTTGGATTTTCATTAAACAAGCTGTTTTCAGGACGCACTGGTTCTGGACTGGCTGAACCCCAGCTTGTGGTCACAGATCTTTCATTTGGGTCCCACACATCTCCAGCTTGTGCATTGTCGATGCCAGGCACATTTTGATTAATTCTATCAGCCTGCTCTTGCGAAAGCTTGGTAGGTGTTTCTGGGTTTAGTCCTAGGTCAGCTATTTCGCTATCCGTACTTCGAAATGAGTCTCCACCACCAAAACCAATTTCTAACTTGCCCATTGTGCCGTCTTGATTGATTTCATAATCATAGGCATCTTCGTTGGTTATTCCTGCAATATCAATTGCCGCATCTTCGTCGAATCCTTCGGCGATTGCAGCATTGTATGCATCAGCTTTTTGTTGGTCGTATGCCATTGTATGTCCTCTATTACATATTTAGTGACACAAAAAAGCCGGTTTTTCTATTGACTAGCACACAAAACAATGTATAATTAATGTAACCTATAGGAGAATATCTTTGAGCACAACACCCACTAAAAACATTTATTTAAAAAACAAGGATATCTTGGAACAGATTCATCTAAGCAAAAATACCTATTGTACATTTGCCAACGCTGAAATTGATCACAGATATGACATTATTTTAGACAGTGTGGAAAGAATCAACATGCGCACTGTTGCAGAAGCCAGACGTAATCGTGCAGATAGAATCAAAAAAACCACTGGCGAAGTGTTAGATCCTACAAAAATTCCAAACACAGAAGTGGTATTTCGCATCATGACCAACGAGCATGTGCCACTGGTTCCAAAGAAAAAGAAAACCAAAGCTCCTAAAAAACAACGAGCTGAAGATGTGCTTGATCTATCCGAGTTGGACCTGGACGATGATCTGGACATTGAAGAAGCAATTCCGTCTGACGTGGAGTATGTGCATACCAAAGTTAATTTTCCACCGTTTTTTCACTATAGAATCACTGAAGATCGAGTGCCTTACATTGTTGCCAAAAGTCATTGGCAAGGAGATCTAGAATCAGGTGAGTTCTGCAAAGACCACGGGCATATGACAGACACACTGGCTCGAATGTTTATGAAACTGTGTGAACGCTATGCCACACGAAGTAACTGGCGTGGATACACCTACAACGATGAAATGCGTGGACAAGCTCTGGTGCAATTAAGTCAGATTGGCCTGCAGTTTGATGAATCAAAATCACAGAATCCGTTTGCATACTACACAGCTGCTATTACGAATTCATTTACTCGGGTGCTGAACCTAGAAAAGAAAAGTCAAAACATTCGCGACGACATACTGGAAATGAACGGCTTGAACCCCAGTTATACTCGTCAGTGGAAAGGGGACCGCAGCATGACCGAAGACAGAACCATTGTTATCGAAAACAACGAAGAGTAAGCTATGAATCTTTTCCGCAAAGCAGCAGTGTGCACTGACATTCACTTTGGGCTGAAAAACAACAGCCTAAAACACAATGCAGACTGTGACGCATTTATTGATTGGTTTATTGAAACTGCCAAACGTGAAGGTTGTGAAACAGGTATGTTCCTAGGAGATTGGCATCATCACAGAGCCAGTATCAATCTACAAACACTGAACTTCAGTTTGCGAGCACTAGAAAAACTCAGTGCCGCATTTGACAGATTTCTGTTTATTCCCGGCAATCATGATTTATACTACAGGGACCGACGTGACATCCACGGTGCTGACTGGGCAAGGCATATTCCCAATATAGAAATTGTGAATGACTTTTTCTCAGAAGGCGATGTTGTTATTGCTCCTTGGCTGATCGGTGACGATCACAAGCGGTTGATGAAGATGCAGGGTCAGTATCTGTTTGGTCACTTTGAATTGCCACATTTTAAAATGAACGCCATGGTCGAAATGCCAGACAATGGCGAAATCAAGCAGAGTGATCTACGCAGTTTCGAAAGTGTGTTTTCTGGCCACTTTCATCTAAGACAAAAACAACACAATATTCACTATATCGGCAACTGTTTTCCGCACAACTTTGCTGACGCAGGAGATCAAGATCGTGGCATGATGGTGCTGGACTGGGGTAAAGATCCTGTGTTTCATAGATGGGATGCACAACCTACCTATGATGTAATCAATCTTAGTGACCTCATCGACAATGATGATCGATTGCTACGACCAAATCAACATGTTCGAGTGAAACTGGATATTGACATCAGCTACGAAGAAGCTAACTTTATCAAAGAAACCTATGTAGACAAACACAAACTGAGAGAGATCACTCTTATTCCTATTAAAAATGACGAGCATGTGCAGGATCTTGCACCAGGCGATCTCAAGTTTGAAAGTGTAGACAGCCTGGTTACACAGCAGATCACTGACATTGAAAGCGATTTCTACGACAATAAACTACTATTGCAAATCTATCAAAATCTATGAGCATTATTGACAGACACTGGATACACCCAGACATAAACTGGCACCAACAGAACCAGGATGGCACATTCACAGTGCTACACCGGCAAGACTTCTGGGATGGCATTGACCACTGGAAAAACATTCTTGCAGAACATGGCTTTACGGAGCACAACGTTTTAGCCATAGGCCTAAATCTCTGTGATATTAGATATGTTACAGCGATTATTGCATGTCTGGAGCTTGGCGGCAAGCTAGTAATCATTGACAAACCGGGTACACCGGCTACAGTTGACACAGTGCGTTGCAGAATACATGCGCCGTTTGACATTATGATTGTCAATCCAGATGATGTTGCAGATAATTTGCAGGCTGTAGCTGATGCATATGCAACACAGGTAATAAGTGCCGATATATGGTTCGGAAACAATTACACAGCCAACGATACCAGTCACAAGGATATTTTTCGTGCAACCGATTCTCATGAGGTAATTGTGTGTACCAGCAGTGGCACCACTGGCACTCCGAAACCAATCACATATCAACATGATTTCTTTTATGATCTCTGTGAACGAAACCAACGGGTATTCGATTGGCAAGAAAATGACCGTGTATTACATCTAAGCAATTTTCATCACGGCGGTGCAAGTGCAAACTTTTTCTGGCCTACATTAAAATATGTTAAAAATCATTACTTTGATTATGGCATTAACACACACAGACTAAAAAAAATCATTGATCTAATAGTAGATCAGCAGATCAATCAAGTGATGTTTCCAAATCAATATGTGTTAGACGAATTTATAAACAATGCTCCAGTGTTGACCACTGCTTTAACTGCACATGTACTTGGATCTAATAGACTTCGCTGGATTGAATCAATGAAAAAATGCAACATAGATCGTGTGCATGCTCACTGGGGATTTAGCGAGCAGGAAGGTCCTATTCTTCTTAATACCATTACACAACACAGCGACAGTGAATTTAACACGTTTGACTTTGGTCAGCCGGTTGATGATTTTTACAAGCTAAAACTGGTTGATCAAGGATTAGAAGTGTGGAACAGCTATAGAGGCACTTACACAGCAAAAGATCTGCTTACACAAGACAGCGATGGCAATTATATTTTTCATGGGCGAATGCATGGTGTTCGCATTAGAGACCAGATTGTGGACTGGAATACATTGATTGATATTACAAACAACCTATTTGACTATGATCAAGCATATATTATTCCAGACTCTGAATATAGAGAATTGTATCTGCTGATCGACAGTTCACTGAAACAGAATCCGTCTACCGAAGATAAAATAGCATCAATGAATCAACAGTTGTCAAAAATCGACCCGCACATGCAGATACGGTATATATCTTACAAACCAATCATTGAATTTTACGACTTTAGTAAATTCAGTTATCTCTTAGCAAAGATACACTTTCGGCAAGAATTCAATCTCTTATAAGGAACACTATGAAAAAATTATTAGCAAGTATAGCATTGCTGTTGTCGTTTTCTGTGCAAGCAGAAACTTACACTGTTGTCAGCAGCTTACCAGCTGGCACTGGTCCAGACGTGGTACTGAGAAAGATTACACAGCATTTAGAAGATCGCTGGAACAAGGATATTGTGGTTGTAAACAAGCCAGGAGCAAATGGCTTGATTGCCGCTGAACATTTTTATGCCACAGCTGACGAAAACACACTCTACTACGGCGACATGAGCAACTTTACCAGTATGCCACTGTTGTTCGACAAGCAAGAAATTGTTGACAATCTTGACCCGGTTGCCAGTGTATACGACAACTTCAGTTGGGTAATTGTAACAGCCGCTGACAAAACCAACGAACAGTTGATCGAAGATATTAAAAACCGCGGCAGTTTTGGCAGTTGGGGAGTGGGCAGTGCAGGTCATCTAGCTGGGTTAGAAGTGGTTGACTATTTTGGTGTCGACGCAGTGCATGTACCATATAAAAACTTTGGACAGTGGTTCACAGACATTGCCAATGATGATCTTGCATTCAGCGTGATCAGTTTTGGCAGTACCAAAGGCATGGTTCAAAGCGGTAAACTGCGTTGGGTGGCTGTTACTGGAACAGAATCAAATCCTTACTTCAATGACATTGGCACTATTAAGCAAGAATTCGGAATTGAAGAATTTTTCAACCGCAGAGGATGGCTGGCTTTTTACAGCAAGTCAGGCACAGTGAGTAATCTTGATAATCTACAGGATGATGTTGCATGGGCCGTGGCACAACCTGATGTAGCGGCTACTCTTGAATCAATATATGCCAAGCCTTGGAATGCAGGGCCTGCAGGTGTTGCAGAAACACAAGCATCTGACTATGAAAACTACGTAGAACTTTTTGATAAATTTTCCATTTCTGTTGAAAAATAACACTCAAGGCGCTATACTAGCTCTATGATAAAATTGAAGACTCTTACTGCCCGCAACTTCATGAGTGTGGGCAATGTCACACAGGCTGTTGACTTTGATAGAGACGATCTCACACTGGTGCTAGGACAAAATCTTGACCTAGGCGGTGACGGCTCTCGAAACGGCACTGGCAAAACCACTATTATCAATGCGCTGAGTTATGCGTTGTATGGACAAGCATTAACCAATATTCGACGTGATAATTTGGTTAACAAGACCAATGGCAAGAACATGCTGTGCAGTCTTGACTTTAGTATCAATGACATTAACTATAGAATCGAACGTGGCAGAAAGCCAAATATTCTTAAATTGTATGTCAATGAGCAAGAACAAGAACTAGACGAGAGTCAAGGCGACAGCAGAGAAACACAGTCCTACATCGAAGGATTGCTAGGACTAAAGCATGATATGTTCAAACATATTCTTGCATTAAATACCTACACAGAACCATTTCTCAGCATGCGAGCAAATGACCAGCGTTCAATTATTGAACAGTTGCTTGGGATCACAGTGCTCAGTGAAAAAGCTGATCGCATAAAAGAAGAGATCAAGCAAACCAAAGACGCTGTGAAACAAGAACAATTTAAAATACAAGCACAGCAAGAAAGCAACAAGCATATTCAGGACCAAATCGACAGCTTGAAAAAGCGTCAGAAAATGTGGTTAAAAAAGCACGGCGAAGATATAGCTGAACTTGAATCTGCAATAGAAGAACTTGCGCATGTTGACATTAACGCAGAATTACAACAGCACCGGGTATTACAAGAGTACAAACAAAAACAATCTGCTGTTACTGAAGCAGAAAAGTGGATAGCCAGTATTGAACGTGACAATGCCAAACAGCAAAAGCTGTCTGACAAGCTGAAAGCAGAAATACAGGACATTCAAGATCACAAATGCTATGCTTGCGGACAAGATCTACATGACAGCAAGCAGGATGAAATTCTCAAAAGCAAACAAGACATGCTTCAAGAATCTGCACTGCAAATTTTGTCTAATCAAACACAAGCTGATGAACATCAGGCTGTGATACAAGAAATTGGCAAGCTGGGTGACACTCCGGTTACATACTATGCTACCTATGAAGATGCACTGAATCACAAAAGTTCATTGGAAGCACTGGCAAAAAGTTTAGAATCAAAAATCAATGAAACTGACCCGTACGGTGAGCAGATTGTGGATTTTGAAAACACAGGTTTAAAAGATATAGATTACAATTCTATTAACGAGTTAAATAAGATCCAGGAACATCAAGAGTTCTTGCTAAAACTGCTCACTGGCAAGGACAGTTTTATACGTAAAAAAATTATCGATCAAAATCTCAGCTACTTAAATGGTAGACTTACACATTATCTAGATCGTGTTGGACTGCCACACAGCGTGGTTTTTCAAAACGATCTCAGTGTAGAAATTACAGAGCTAGGCAGAGATTTAGATTTTGACAATCTTTCAAGAGGTGAACGAAACAGACTGATATTGAGCATGAGCTGGGCATTCCGCGATGTATGGGAAAGCCTGTATCACAGTATTAATGTTTTGTTTATCGACGAACTGGTTGACTCTGGCATGGACACTGCCGGAGTTGAAAGCAGTATTGCGTTGTTAAAGCGCATGTGTCGAGAACGACACAAGAGTGTTTGGTTGGTAAGTCACAAAGACGAACTAAGTGCTCGAGTGCATAATATATTGCACGTAATAAAAGAAAATGGTTTTACATCCTATAACACAGATGTAGACATTGCATACTAAGGAAAAAATATGACATTGCATGAACAAATAATTGAACAATACGAAGCATACCTCAAAGAAGCAGCCAGCTTCGATGAGAAAAACGTTAAAGCTGCTGCTACTCGCGCTAGAAAAGCACTAGGCGAAATTGGCAAGCTAGCAAAAACTCGCAGAGCTGAAATCCAAGAACGCCGCAACGAACTAGACGGCAAGTAATTGGGTAATCCACAAAAAGCAAAAGGATCGTCATGGGAAAGAGATGTTGCAAATCATCTCAGTGAACTCTATGGCGAAACTTTCATCAGGGCACCCGGTTCGGGTGCCTATGTTGGTGGCACAAACAGCGTACGAAAAGAAGTACTTCACGAAGGACAGATAAGAGCTTTTAAAGGTGATATCGTTCCAGGCGAAAGTTTTCCTCGTTTTAATGCTGAATGCAAAAGCTACCAAGAGTTTCCGTTTCATCAGCTGTGGAGCGGATACTGTAGACAAATGGACGAATGGCTGGCACAACTTCTTGATGTAGAAGATCCTGGCGATTTTAACATTCTCATAATAAAAATCACACGCAAAGGCAAATACGTTGCTGTAGAAAGCAAACACAACTTCTCTTCTGACAATTTCTCATTGTACACTTCTCATGAACTAGGCTCGTGGCATATTTTTGAATATGATCACTTTTGGCAAAATCACGCAGACACAGTAAAAACTCTCTGCAAATAAGGCTATAACCAATACTGTTTGGTCGAGGCAGCTCGACTCGTAATGAAACTGCCAGTGTAGTGCTGACGCCGTTGGATATTGCGTTTTGGAAGGACAAAGCTAACTTAAGGCTTAAATGATACAGGCTCTGTGAAACAGAAACAACCTGTGCTTGACTACACTTTGCTTGTAGGGGTGTAGATCAGGTTCCGCTGTGAGTCAAGGCTAGAGTAAGGGGTACAGCACAACCGCCCCTGCGTTGTAAGCAATAGTTTACATTTCTTGCATTTTATACAACAGTGTAAAGTGTAGTTTACATCAATCTCTTGATACAAGATGGCTGGAATCACTCAGATGATGACAGACCGTTACTTGCCCGTAACAGGGCAAGTATGGCCAAAATATCTAGATGATAACTAA
>Ga0102945_1000012_pt1 | contig 82510 bp, 69 predicted proteins | sample SalPonred_H2O_MG_FD_78207 | JGI IMG/M metagenome (GOLD analysis project Ga0102945, IMG submission 78207) | Salt pond water microbial communities from South San Francisco under conditions of wetland restoration - Salt Pond MetaG R2_restored_H2O_MG ...
AACATTAGAAAATCCTGAATACACTGTTAAGGGAAACGATCCTTTATTTAATGCAGGAGTAGCACCAGAATACAATCCAATTCAAACAATAGATCCAAATTTAGATCTCACAATCGTGGATTTCGATACAGGAAATCCCATAGAAATTTCAGAACAAGAAAAAAAGCAGAATGCAAATAAGATAGTCAAAGAATTAACTAAACAGGGAATCACTGACAAAAGAGAACAGGCAAATCTTTTAGCTGTCGTAGAAACCAAAAGTAAATTAAGTCCCCGTGCTGTAAAAAATTACAGTAATGCATCTGTGCAGGATATTCGCAGTGAATTTGGGTCAAGGATTGACGATATATCAGATACAGAGTTAACAAATCTAAAAGACAACCCTTCAGATTTCTATGACGAGGTGCTGAAAGATGTAGGTGGTAGCGAATATCAGGGAAGGGGATTTGTTCAACTTACGGGTCGAGATAATTATGTAGAAGTGGGCAATAGATTAAACATGGATCTTGCTAATAATCCTGAACTTGCATTTGATACAGACACTTCTGCAAAAATAGCCGCCGATTTTTACAAAGACCAAAACTCAAAAACCAATCTCAAAAGCATAAGAAATTTGTTTAGTTCTATGTTTAGTTTTGATCCATTTACAACTACCGACCAATCCCTGCAATCTGGCGGCAAATCTATGCTGGAAAAAATACAGGCTTTAAGCGATTCCTGGTTAAGCCGATTAGAAAGTGCAGATCCTGTTCAGTTGTCCAACACCACTACTGAGATTGTGCAAGATAGAGATGGAGGCCTCAGAGGAACTAGTGATAAGCCATTGCCAACAGGAAGAAGTTTACCTAGCCCTAATAATAATTTAGACATTGACGACAGTCTTTTAAACGAAATAGATTCACTGTCAGATAGTCCGTATAATGAACTTCTTGCACAAGAATATCTGGGCGAAGACGATCAAGGTAATATTATAGATATAAACACAGGTGAAATTTTTGGGGAGAAGCCTCTTGACAGCGAAATAGTCTATGACACAGAGGGTAATGTGTCTTTAAATAGATCAGGTTGGCGATTTGTTAATAACGGAAGCGGAGCAATAGAAGAAAATGTATAGCTATTCACGTACCACAGTTAAAGATGCTCCGATTAGAGGATCAGGACCATACGAGGCAATGATAGTAAATCATTTAGATCCTTACATGCAAGGCAGCTTAGAAGTAGAACTTCTACGAAGAAATAGTGCAGCGAATTCGCCGCAACGCAGTGGGCAATTGGTTGTAGTAAAATACCTGTCTCCTTTTTATGGAGCTACTCCAGCTTCGGGTCTCAAAGAAAACGACGGATATGAAAACACCCAAAAGAGTTACGGGTTTTGGGCGGTGCCGCCAGATTTTGGCACACGTGTGTTAGTAATCTTTGCAGAGGGCAATCCTGCTTACGGTTATTGGATAGGTTGTATACAAGACAGTAACATGAATTTCATGGTTCCTGATGGGAGGGCAAGCACAGCTGCCACTACTGATGCCACACCCGGCGAACTCCAAGGTAAAAAACTTCCAGTTGGTGAGTACAATAAAAAGTTAGAAACTGGCGGCAAAATAGATCCTAATTTCTTTGACAAGCCCTACAATAAAGATTTCACCGGCGTATTGCAAACACAAGGGCTTCTGGATGATGAAGCTCGCGGAACAACCACGACCAGTTCAAGGAGAGAAGTTCCTAGCATGGTATTTGGGATAAGCACGCCCGGACCGTTGGATAAGCGCAGAGGCTCTCCCAAAGCAAAATACGGAACTACAGAAGATAGCGTAGAAATTCCATATAATAGATTGGGCGGATCCAGTTTTGTAATGGACGACGGTGATGAAAAATTCATCCGTGCAACTCATGCAGAAGATGGTCCTCCTATATACATTAATAGAACTAGAAATGAAGGCGGCGGCGACGAGACAATTCCTCAAAATGAACTCACACGAATCCGCACACGCACCGGACATCAAATACTGTTACACAATTCAGAAGACTTAATTTATATAGCAAACTCCAGAGGCACTGCCTGGATAGAACTTACTTCTGACGGAAAGATTGATATTCATGCCCAAGACAGCATCAGCGTAATGAGTGATAATGATATAAACTTCACCGCCGAGCGTGATTTCAACGTTGACGCTGGCAGAAATGTTAACATCAAAGCCAGTGCTCGTTGGAGTGATTTTAAAAGCGTGGAAGAAGATCTTGAAAGCGGTAGAGTACAGATAGAAAGTGCATATAACACAAATCTACATGTGGGCAGAGATTACAAGATAACAGTAAAACGAGATAAGCACCTATATATCGAAGATGAATATAAAACCAACGTAGGAGCAAGTATTAACACTAGCAGCGGCAGCGACATAATGATGAAAAGTGCAGGAAGCATACATACAAGTGCTGGCGGAAGTGTTTTTACAACCAGCGACGGTAGCACACATAATATAACTGCTGGAGATATGTACACTAAAGTCGAAGGAAAAATACATAACCGTGCAGGAGAAACAATACAGACAAATGCAGGAACAGATATTCATACTATAGCAGGTGATAATATTTACGTCAAAACCTTGACAGGTGAAATTCACAGCATTGCAGAAACAAATGCTTACACAAGAACAAAAACTGGGGACATGCATCACATAGCCGAAGGGGGTATTTTTACAGAAGCAATTACACTGGGAATTCATAATACCGCTGCAGTTGATATTAGGAATGCCGCAGGCAACACCATTGATCTACAAGCTGGCACTTTGATAGCAGGCGACGCAGCGCAGATACATTGGAATAGCAACAAGTCTGACACAGCTATAATTGCACAAGAGGCCTCGGATGCAGAAGCAGCCAAATATGCAGTGCAAGCAGAAGACCCAAAAAGTGATGCAGAACCTGTGAAACCTTTGCCTACTATTACACTGCCGTATGTGATGCCAGGTGTTGATCAGCCTATTCCTTATCCTAGTATTTTAGCAAGGGCGCCTCAGCACGAGCCATGGCCCCATCATGAAAATCTCAATCCCCTATCTTTCAAGCGTGACCAAACGGATAGGGAAGCAACTGGAGCATTAGTTACAGCCGATAGATTTGCTACTCCAGATACTTTTTTAAAGAATAAAACTATTGGCGAGTCTACTATACGAGTTATGGGCACCGGCGGCAATCTTAGCTCGCAAAACGTACCAGAAGACGGCGACGGAACGGGCTCCGACTATAGAAATAGTGACAGCTTTGATGATTCAGCCGGAATTGGCGAAGGACAAATTGATCCTAGGCTAAAAAATGAATCAGAAGTTACCGGATCGACGGATTTCGGTGAAGAAGGAACAGACAAATCAAACCTCAAATACGAAAACAAAAATGCGACTAGAAATCTAGCACTTGAACCTGCTCTTGAAAACCTGTTAATTAAAGTAGCCACAGAGTTAGACGTCACAGCACACATAACAAGTGGGGGTCAAATGCCGTATGACGAGTGTATTGCACGTGGTGGATATAAAGCGCAAAATTCCAAAAAATGGTACGTGGGCGGCAAAGCAGTGCGTACAGGATCAACAAGACACGACGGTGGAGCCGCCTGCGATCTTTACATTACCCGAGATGATGTGCAAATTCCAAGTAACAATCCTATATTCAACAAATTTGTAGAACTGTTTATGAAGTACGGCGGCAGAGCAGGAGGATCAAGTCCCGCTTATATGGGCCCATATGTAATGCATCTTGATATTGTAGGCTCAGACCGAGGGGGCGGCATTGTTTGGTTAAGCACAAGAGATTTTGAAAGGTCATTGCGCAAAGGACTTGCCCAGCAAACTGCGCCCATAAAGAGTGCATTTGTGTAGGTAAATAATGTTATGAGTTCGCTAGAAAAAAATCTATATAAAAGAATAATAGTTCCTGGCAAGCCAGAGAAACCAAAACCTAGCACATCATATAGAGGATTTTCTACTATAAACGATGCGGCTGATAAATTTGCTCTGTATGATTTCGAATTGATAAAGCAAAATATCATAAATCATTTTCATATTCGCAAAGGAGAAAAATTAAGCGACCCAGAATTCGGTACTATAATATGGGACATGTTATACGAGCCGTTCACGGACGCAGTAAGAGATGCTGTCTTGGATAATGTCACAGAAATCTGTAATTATGATCCTAGGGCACAAGTTGACCAAATTCTTGTGGATAGCTACGAAAATGGCATAGAAGTTGTGTGTTTCTTATCATATCTCCCCTTTAATATATCTGAACAATTGCAATTCAGATTTGATCAAGCCGCCGCATTAGATTAAATGCTAGTTTAATTTTTGCTGATAAATATCTTATATTAAAAGGATTATCTCTATGTCTTCTACTGATAGACAATCACGGTTACTAGTAACCGAAGATTGGAAGAAAATATATCAAAGTTTCAGAAATGCGGACTTTCAAAGCTACGATTTTGACAATCTCCGCAGAACAATGATAAACTATCTTAGACAGAACTATCCTGAAGACTTTAACGATTACATAGAAAGCTCTGAATATCTTGCACTGATTGATCTAATAGCATTCCTAGGACAAAATCTTTCATTCAGGGTTGATCTAAATGCCAGAGAAAATTTCCTCGAAACCGCAGAGCGTAGAGAAAGCGTTTTAAGATTAGCCAAACTTATATCTTATAATCCTAGCAGAAACAAACCCGCAAATGGATTATTGAAGTTCGATACGGTAACGACCACAGAATCTGTCAAAGACAGCACTGGTTTGGATCTGGCAGGAACCACAGTAACGTGGAACGACAGAGCAAATCCTAATTACTTTGAGCAGTTTATCAAAATAATAAATGCGGCCCTGCCACAAGGGGGCGGAGTAGGCAGCCCGATCAAAACAGCAGATATACAAGGCATAAGCACAGAACAATACAGATTTAATGCCCTTAACACTGACATACCCTCATATGGTTTTAACAAACCAGTAGAAGGCCTTACCACTAGATTTGAAGTTGTAAGCACTACTCTAAACGGAAACACAATTTTGGAAGAACCTCCTTTACCTGGAAACAGTCCTAGTTTTCTATACAGAGACGATGGTCAGGGTGCAGGAAGTTCTAATACTGGATTCTTCATGCATTTCAGACAAGGCACTCTAGAAAGTTCAAATTTCAACGTGCAAAATCCAATTCCTAATCAAGTTGTTAGCATAGATGACGAAAACATTAATAATTCTGATATTTGGGTGTATGGCACTGATTCCAATGGATTTGAAACTACTTTATGGACAAAATTAGATTCAGTAGAAGGAAACAATATTATCTACAACAGTATCTTCAAAGATACAAAAAATGTCTATTCGGTATCCACTAGGACTAACGATAGGATTAATTTGGTATTTTCTGATGGTGTTTTTGGTAATTTGCCGTCCGGCGGTTTCCGCATTTATTATAGAACCAGTGATAACAGGAACATGATAATCAGCCCAAGTGCTGTAACAAACGTAAACATTGAAATACCATATATTAGCAGAGCAAACAGACAAGAAATACTCACAATAGGCCTCAGCCTCAAAACTACTGTTAACAATTCTCGACCAAGCGAATCTAATGCTGATATCAAAGCGGATGCCCCGTCAACCTATTATACGCAAAACAGATTGATAACAGCCGAAGACTATAACATAGGACCGCTAGGTATCGATCAAGATATCATTAAGACCAAGACAGTAAATAGAATCAGCAGCGGAATCAGCAAATATTTGGATCTAAGAGACCCTACTGGAAAATATTCAACAACAAAATTATATGCCAGCGACGGAGTAATCTATAAACAGGAATATACAGACAAATTTAATTTTGATTTTGTCACCCAGGCAGATATAGAAGGAGTTGTATATACACAACTTGAGCCTTTGATAAACAGCGAAGAAATTAAATCCTTTTATCAACAGAATTTTTCAAGACAAGATGTTACAGAGCTTAATGCTGTTTGGAGACAGACCACAAATTCCACAAATAGAAGCACAGGATATTTACAAGAAATTCTAAACAGTAATCAGTTGTTAACCTCTGCCGCAGGAGTGCCGATTTCAAATGCTCAATTTTATCCTGTTGGATCGTTTGCCACAAACAATTTACAGTTTTTTGAAGTAGGTGCTCTTGTAAAGTTCAAAGCACCTCAAACTACCTCCACCGACGGCGCAATTGTTCAGCAGTATTTTTTAGAAAACAACACGCTCACAGTTGATTCCAACGCTTCCGGATCAAGTTTATACAAATGGGCAGTTGTGCAAGGAGTGAACGGTGACGGAACATTAATAGATGAAGACGGATTTGGAGCAATTACTTTCAATGATGTAATACCAGAGGGTTCTAAGGTCACTGAGATATTGCCCAGGTATGTTAGAAATGTAGGAGCAGATACCAAAAGACAAATCATTGACAGAGCGTTTGCTTACAGAGACTTCGGCTTAAGATACAGTCAGACAGAACGGCAATGGAAAATTATCACCGCTGAAGACATTAACACTTTTAGTGGATTTTCTCTACAGACTGAAGGAAACACCATAGGTGAAAATCTTGACACAAGTTGGTTGTTCTATTTTCAGACTGATGGGTCTAAGTACACTGTTACATATAGGGCTCTTAGGTATGTTTTTGAAAGCGCAGACGAAATAAAGTTTTATTTTGATAATGCTGACAAGATTTTTGACCCCAAAACAGGCAAAACACAAAAAGACAGTATCACGGTGCTGGGCATAAATCCAAGATCTAACTCACCTCAACCTTTTAATAAAGATTTTGTATGGAGCATATCAAATGCATATAAAGATGCAGGAGGTTACAACGACACGCGAAAAATACAGTTGGCATTGTTTGACAGCGACGATGACGGCATCGCAGACAATCCTGATATTTTTTCCGATATAGTGAATGAACGTGCAAAAATAGAAAATAGATTCATCTTCCAGGAAAAATATTCAAATTCCGACGGAGTAGAAGATTTTAGATATGTGCCTAATCCAGGAATTAAAGTCTTACAAAATGAAAGCACTCCAATACAGCCCAGCGCAGAATCAGATGGGCAAGTTTTCTATTTTGTAGATTTTGATCTCTTCAAGGTTTTAGATAAAACACAAAATAACATGACAGTTAGCACCAATTACCGTGCATTTGTAGGTAGAGATAGATTGAAGTTTGAATATGTTCATGTTGCTGATCAAAATTATAGAATAGACCCTGCACGCAGCAACATACTTGATACTTTTTTGCTCACAAGGGGCTATGATAATGAAATGCGCAGTTATTTGCGCGGAGAAATTAATAATAAACCATTGCCGCCCAGCACCGACGAATTGTTTAGATCTTACGGTAGTGAAATTAACAAAATCAAAAGTATAAGCGACGAGGTTGTATATCATCCAGTTAAGTATAAAATACTTTTTGGAAGCAAAGCAGACAGCGATTTGCAAGTTACCTTTAAAATTGTCAAGAACAGTGAGGTAGCCGTTAACAATAATGAACTAAAGGCAAATGTAATAGATCTAATCAATAGATATTTTTCTATAGAAAACTGGGATTTTGGTGAAACATTTTATTTTCAAGAGTTAGCAACCTATGTAATGAATAATCTGAGTCCAGATCTAGTCAGCTTCATCATAGTGCCGAAAAGAGCAGATCAAGGATTTGGAAGCTTATTCGAAATTAAATCTGAAACTGACGAAATATTTGCCAATGGTGCCACAGTGAATGACATCGAGATTATAAATCAACATACTGCTAGCAATCTGCAGAGTAATGGCAAAGTTATCACCAGTATTTCATCTAATGCCACAGGAATACAAACACGCTCTCCTAGTGATCCAACAACCTTGCCTAGCACTACAGCAGGATCAGTGCTAGAAACCGGCAACACAGCGGGTACACTGAATCCTCCTTCACCACTGGAAGAACTAGATCTGTCTGAAAACGCAGATCCGTTTGAAGACGCAATCGGAAATACTGCTCCAATAGATCCGACATATAATTTAAGAGTCATTCAAGTCAATAACACCAGCATTGCGGAGGACAATACAGGACCATTTGTTATACAAGAAGGTGATTCGTTTGTGATACAGCTGACAACCACTGATATATCCAACGGACAGACTATACCATACAATATATCTGGTTTAGATACATTTGATCTCAATGAGGCACCGCTCACTGGACAATTTGTGATACAAAATAACACAGCTATAGCAGGATTCCAGTTGAGTGACACAATTGCATCTGATCGTCCTACAGTTTTCAAATTGACTTTGAATGATCAACAAGTTTCCATAGAATTACCCATAGCAGGTTTACAGGCATAAGGATAATAATTAATGTCATCTAATGAACAAAATGAATTTGGATCACCAACTCCAGGAGACAACAATCGTCAGAGTGCTCGTTTTCTCCCTAGATTCTTTAGATCAGAAGCCAATCTAAAATTTCTACAAGCAACAGTTGATCAGTTGACCCAGCCGGGTGTGGCAGAAAAACTGAGCGGATTCTTTGGTAGGACTATAGCGAAAGGATTTAAGTCTGAGGATAATTATATCGGTGATGTCAACAAAGACAGATTGGATTATCAGTTCGAACCTGCACTGGTTATCAAAGACGTATTTGACAATGTAACGTTCTACAAAGATTACAATGATTATATCAACACATTGAAGTTTTTTAATGTAAACACCGCTAATCATGACAAAATTAATCAACAAGAAAGTTATCCGTGGAATCCTAACATAGACTGGGACAAATTTGTAAATTTCAGAGAGTATTATTGGTTACCAGACGGTCCACTCAGCGTTCCGGTTCAAGGACAGGCTAGAGATGTCACTAGTACATTTACGGTAACCGTAGAGGAAGCTGATGGAGATTTTGCATTTGTTTTTAACGGCAAAAATACAAGAAATCCAAGCCTTAGATTATTCAGAGGACAAAAATATAGATTTGAAATAGACACACCAGGGCATCCTTTTGCCGTTGCAGTAACAAGAAGTTTCACACCGGGCAACGCCGTAATTGTTGCCACACGAGAAGGTATTCGCCAAGACGGGTTATTTGATAGTCAACTGTATGGGGAAACCTACGACATTGGAGATTGGTTGGTTTTGCCACAGAGCGGTAGTGTTACATTTGAAGACGACGAAAATGTAAGCACTTTGTATCCTGATGGAATCCGCTACATTTCTGAAGCCGGCAACGAAATTGCTAATGTCTATATTGAAAAAGGAATACTGGAATTTACAGTGCCTTTTAATTCTCCTGATCGTCTTTATTATATTTCACAAAACAGCATAGATACCAGCGGTTTATTCAAAATATACGATATCGAAGAAAACAGCTTTCTTGATGTAGAAGAAGACATTATAGGAAAAAAATATTACACAAGCTCTAACGGAGTTGAATTTACTAATGGTTTAAAAGTGTCCTTCAGGGGAAATACACAACCAGAAGAATACAGCTCGGGCGAATACTATGTAGAAGGTGTCGGTAATTCAATTAAGTTGATCCCCAAAGAAAATTTAACAATAACCACATCATTTAACAATGATGTCCTACAACCGTTTGACGAGCAAGCGTTTGACGAGCTACCTTTTGGGTCAGCAAAGTCTTATCCGATCAAAAAAGATTATCTCACAGTCAGTCGAGAAAGTGCAGATCTTAATGCATGGAGTCGCAGTAATAGATGGTTTCATAGAACAGTCATAGAGGATAGTTTTAGATATAATGAAATTCCTATTGACTTGAAAGACAGCCAAAAAGCCAAAAGACCGATAATTGAATTCGAGCCCGGTTTAAAGTTATATAATTACGGAACATTTGCAAAACAATTTGTAGACGTAGTCGATACATTTACCAAAGATGTTTTTTCTACCATAGAAGGCTCTGTTGGTTACAACATTGACGGTGTTGATCTAATAGAAGGCATGAGAGTTTTGTTTACTGCTGATACGGACGTCTTGGTAAATGGAGCAATATATGAAGTGAAATATGTAAACATTGACAACGCAAACAGAATCACCCTTATACCAACACTAGATACACTGCCACAACTTTTTGAAAATGTCTTAGTTCAGCAAGGTAAAACCTATGCTGGTAAAATATTCTTTTATAATGGATCTACATGGAAACTTGCACAAGACAAAACAGATGTTAATCAGGCACCTTTGTTTGACTTATGTTGTCCCCAAGGTGAGTTTTATGGCGATACTGAAATTTTTAATTCCACTTCATTCAAAGGTTGCAAGGTATTTTCTTACAAGCAGGGATCTGGAGCGGTTGACCCGGAGTTAGGATTTCCACTGAGTTATAGAAATATCAATAATACCGGGGATATAGTATTCGACTTTAATTTACTTACAGACAGTTTTAATCTGCAGATTAATGAAGAATTAGTTACAGTAAAAACCGATACAGCATTCTTAAGAAAATACTCTGACAGAACAAATTTCGTTTATCAGAATGGTTGGAGCAGTGTACCTGTTATCAGCAAACAAAAGGTTCTAAGACAATACACTGTAAGTCCTAGCCAAAGATCTGTTTTTGAAATAGATGTATATGAAAATGCAGCAATACTAGAAGATCTAGAAGTAAGCGTTTTTGTGAATAATGAAATTAGAACTGACTACAGCATTGATGTTTCCGGCGATCGTGTTGTGGTTCGTTTTACAAATTTGTTAGAGCTTGATGACGTAGTCTTATTGAAGACGCATTCATCTGCAGCTAAGAACAACACCGGACTTTATGAAATACCTAGCAATCTTGAAAAAAATCCTCTAAATGAAGACATTGTTGATTTTACTCTTGGTGAAGTGATAGATCATGTAGGCAGTATGATAGAAGATATTCCTGATTTTGCAGGAACATTTCCTGGAAATAGCAATATTAGAGACCTGGGTAACTTGGATATATACGGAAAACGCTTCCTTAAACATTCCGGTCCTTGGAACCTGCCTGCATTTAGCATCACCAGCAAAGAATTTAACATTGTAAGAGCAATCGAATACGGCAAAACAGAATACAGCAAGTTTAAAAGAAATTTTATTAAGATTGCAACTGATCTAGGATTCACTGGAGAAACCAAACAGCACGTTGATAAAATATTAACAGAACTTAATTTAGAAAAAGTAAGCACACAACCATTTTATTTCTCTGACATGGTAGGCTATAAAAGCGGCAACTCCATTCAATACGAAGTAATAGACGAAGAGAATCCATTTTATAATCTCACAGAGTTGTTTGCATTAGATAATCTCAACAATCAAGCGGTTAACATTTATTTAAACGGTGCTCAATTGTTATTCGACAGAGATTATTATTTCACCGCAGAAGGTTTTGCATATATCGACGCTGGTCAAAAACTTGGCGACACGATTGAAATTGTTGAATATAGCTCCACAGATGGAAGTTACATTCCGCCTACGCCTACAAAATTAGGACTTTATCCAAGATTTGAACCTGAAATAACCATAGATGAACAGTGGTTAGACAGCACCGCAGATAATGTTGATGCCAGGATAGCCCATGCAATTTATGGAGAAAATCTCAATAATCATTTGCAAAGAGGTTGGTTTTATCCAGTTTATCTCGATCGCAAAACTGCCATGCAAAATGATGCCAACGAAACTGTTGTGGTGTTACGTCTTAAAGGATCAAGCAAAGTCTTTTATGCACCGGCTAATAAGTTTGTAGCAGGATCGCTTACTCCCACAGAAGAATACAAAGAATATCCTATTGGCCATGCATTTGTTACCGGACACGACGGAAGTTTTACAAAGTGTTATAAAGATTATAGAGATATTCTTTGGTTGGAACTTGAAAAAAGAATATACAACAACATCAAAATCGATTATGCAAAGACCCAGATAAACATTCATGATTACGTGGGAGGAAGATTCCGTGACACCGGATTGACGGATTCAGATATAGACAGGATTCTCATTAAAGATTTCACAGCTTGGAATAGAATCGTCAAGGCTGATTACACAGAAAATAAGTTTTTCCAAAATCAAAATCAATTCACTTTCAATTACAGTCAAACAAGCTCTGTGGTTGATGACAGAAATCTTCCGGGATTCTGGAGAGCCGTTTACAAAGATGCATTTGATACCGATCGTCCGCACACACATCCTTGGGAAATGCTAGGGTTTACTCGCAAGCCTATCTGGTGGGAGACACAATATGGAGCACCACCGTACACAAGCAACAACACAATTCTGTGGCGCGACCTTGAAGACGGCGTTATTAGAAAGCCCGATAGCACACCTGTTTTAGATTCTAAATATACTAGACCAGGTCTTAGAGATTTTTTACCTGTTGATTCGCAAGGACAATTGAAGCCTCCAGTAAGCGCAAATTATGCAAAAAATATTATTGTGCGAAATCTTGATGACAGTTTCAAGTTTGGAGATAATGCTCCTGTAGAATCTGCATGGAGAAGAAGTTCTGAGTATGCGTTTTCTCTCATAAAGGCAATTTTATTGAATCGTCCTTCAGACTTTTTAGGAAAAGGTTTTGATGTTGCAAGAATACAGAGAAATCTAGCAGGACAATTTGTTTACACGGAAACTGGAAAAAATACCCAATTGACTAATTTGGTATTTCCTAACACATACTCGGACAATTTCCGAATACCCACAAGCGGGCTTGTAAATTACATATACAATCTCATAGGAAGCAATGTATTAAGTGTATACGATGACTACAAAAACAATATCAAAGCAATAAGAAATCAGCTGGGTTTTAAACTTGGCGGATTCACAGACAAACAAAAAATAAATTTAATTTTGCAAAGCAAAAGCCCCAGTGAGGAAAATTCACAAGGTTTATTTGTACCACAAGATAATTTTGAAATATTCCTTAACACAAGCAGTCCTATTGACAATGTAAATTACAGTGGTGTAATAATCGAGCTACGGGCCGATGGATTTATTGTGCAAGGCTATGACTCTGAAACGCCCATATTCAAATACTACAAGACCATCTCCACGCAAGGCGACCCTACTGTGGTTGTAGGCGCAGAAGCAGAAGATGTTGTACAATGGACACCTAACAGGGTGTATGTCAAAGGACAAATTGTAGAAAATGCGTTTGCATATTACAGAGTTACCCAGGATTTTACCAGTGGCTCTTCATTTGACCTAGAAAATCTAGCAAAATTAAGCGAACTTCCTGTAACAGGAGGCCAGCGTGCACAGTTTCGAAATGGTTTTGATAAAAATTTCATACTGGAATTAACATACGGATCCAAGTTAGCAGATGTGCAAAGTGTGGTGGACTTTATATTAGGCTACGGCGAATACCTCAAAGATCAAGGATTTATTTTCGATTATTTTGATACAGATTTTCAAAAAGTTGAAGATTGGAAGACTGCTGCCAAAGAGTTTTTATTCTGGAGTGCCCAAGGTTGGTCAGAGGGCACGGTCATTAGCGTTAGTCCTGCAGCTTACAAACTCATGCTGAAAAGAGACTTCAGTGTAGCAGATGACATTTTTGATCGATTTTATGAATACAGCTTGCTATCAGAAAACGGGAATCCTTTGCCTAGGGAATTTGGCACCATTCTCAGAGAAAAAAACAGTTTTAGTTTGTCAGTAGATAATACCGACAATGGCATATATAATCTCACTGTGCCCTTGGTACAAAAAGAACATGTGGTGTTACTGGATAATAAAACAGTTTTCAGTGATATATTATATCAACCATACAGCGGTTATAGACAAGAAAGAATCAAGGTTCTAGGTTTTAGAAGTGACAACTGGAACGGAAGTTTGAATATTCCAGGGTTTGTTTTTGATGATGCAAAAGTCACAGAATGGGAGCCGTGGCAAGATTACGAAATAGGCAGTCTGGTTAAACACAAAGAATTCTTTTATGTTGCTATAGAAACAGCATATGGGTCTGCAGAATTTAACTTCAATTTCTGGAATAGGCTATCGAATCAACCCGAACCGCAACTGATGACAAATTTTGATTTCAGAGCAAATCAATTCACAGACTATTACGATGTTGACAGTATAGGATTTGACAGAGACCAACAGAGACTTGCACAACATCTTATTGGCTACCAAAAAAGAGATTACCTGGCTAACATAATTAATGATGACGTAAGCCAATTCAAATTCTATCAAGGATTTATCAAAGACAAGGGAACAAGAAATGCTATAGATAAATTGTTTGATGCTCTGGGCGGTAACGAAAGCGGCCTAGATTTCTACGAAGAGTGGGCTGTACAGAGCGGTATTTACGGACAGTCTGATAAAATACGGCAATTAGGTATACCTTTAAAAGAAGATAAAATACTGGAAAGTCCACAAGGTATAGAACTTGTAGATTATATTCCCAATGACATTTTTGATACAACATATAGAGTTCGTCCCGATGATCTTATAACACGACCTGAAGATTTTAGTATAAATTGTTTCCCTACAAAACAGCTAGATGAATATATACTCACAGGCGGATATGTTCATGAAGATGACATAGACTATAAAATTGAAAGTGTATTAGAATTGCAAAATGTAGATGTAAACCTTATGAACATAGGTGAATACATTTGGGTCACTGACGTTTCTCCTAATGATTGGAACGTGTTTAGAATTATAAATTCCAATATCACTGTTAATTCGCTTACTGTAAATCCTGAACAAAATACGTTGGGAGAAACCACAGCTACAATAGAATTTGCATCCACCGAGTTACCTGATATACGAGAAAATGACGTTATTGCTATATTGGGTGCACAATTATACGATGTAACCGGTTTTTACCAAATTACAGAAGCAGTGTCTGGAAATATTTTAGTTATCGAAATTCCAGAAGATAACAGCTTCCAAGATTTTGTTGATGAAGAATTTGAGTGTGTGGTCCTTAAGAGCGAACGGGTAGACTCTTTTGCTAATTTTAATGACGTTGCCCAAGAATCGAGACTGGATGATCAAAAAGTTTGGGTGGATTCGTTTAGATCTGATCTTGAATGGGCAATGTTGCAAAACACAAAAGTCTATTCTAAAATTACAGAGCAAATTAATCCTAATGACATAGAAGATTCCAGTGCCGCGCAGGACGTTTCTAATAGATTCGGAACCGATATTGCTAGTTCAAACGATAATAGATTTGTTTTTGTAAGTGCACCTGGATTCGCAGACGGAGAAGTATACTTCTATAGAAGAAATCAAGACACAGACGAATTAGTATTAAACGATTCTATAAACAATCCTGGATTTAATTTATATCAATTAGAACAAAGCAATTTTGGTCAAAGCATTTCTGTCAGTGACGACGGAGAATATCTTGCGATCGGTGCACCAGCTGCCAGCGAAGTAAAGACAAAATACAAAAAAGATTGGTTATCTACTAGAGAATATGCAAAAGGCGATATTGTGAGACATAAAGGCTCACTGTGGCGTGCACAGAGGACCATACTTCCGGAAGTCGGTGACAAAAAATACAAAACATTTGACAGTCACTATTTAATGGAAGATAGGAAGAATGACAGTGCAGTTTTGCAAACGCTAATAACTGGTTCTCCTTTGTTGCCAGGCCGTCAGGTTAACCACCTACTTGTGAGAGCACCTGCTGATTTGTACTTGGCATCGACGCCCGGAGATTGGTTAAAGCTAGCATGGAATGAGTTTACTTATTTTAACGGACAAATAGATACAGCACGTTATCCTTTTGACAACACCATACAGCAAATAGGATTCGACGGCCAAAATAATTTCCTAGATGGCTTCCATCAAATCAAAGAAAAAGTTGACAAGATATTTTTCTTACCACAATTTGATATTTTACTTCAAGTAGGAGACACAGTGCAAACCAACAGCGGTTTTGCAATAGTTTGTTATGTGGATTTTAGATTGGGCGACATGACAATATACCTTAAGGATATACGCGGCAATTTCGATGCCACGGGCACACTTGAAAGATTTAATTTTAGAGATGCCAGTGTTGAGATCATTGGCGAATATCAAGAAATAGATTATGGCTTTGTTGAGGATTTCAATGGTTTTTGGGCTATTGCGTTGGACTCTTCCGATGAAGGTATTGCATTTAACGACAATAACACAAACTATTTTACCGACGATGTTTATTTTGACGAAGGCAAAGGCCTAGTTATTGCTGATTTAATCAAAGAATCGGTATATCCTGCTCAGAAAAACAGAAACACATACCTCAACATCACTGATGAAATAAAGCGTCTAGGGACCGTTACAACCACAAACTTGAAAGCAAGCATGTTACATAATCTAGGCGAATACTGGGTAGCACGTATGTCTACTTCGGTCACTGCGGAACTTTCTCAAAGAGACACAGTTGGATTTTATCTTAACGACGAAATATCAACACCTTATTTTGACCGAGTGGCAGAAATAGGTCTTGAATTTAGCCAACTTAATAAGATTGATCATGTCATTGAAGACATATGGGACGGGTACATTGATGTGACCGTTAATGCAGAAGATCCTAATACACGCGAACTTTTGTTATTTGCAGAAGGCGATATCGTGCGAGACAAACAACGCCCATTTAATATTTTCCAACAACCTGCAGATATTCCTCTTGATTTAGGCAACGAAGCAGAAGTTGTGTTTGTAAAAAATAATATTGGTGGCAGATTTGATAGACAAAGAATTTATATTAGAATACTCAACGGAAATTGGAACCTGCAAAATAATATCGCTGTAACAAATATTTCCAGAGAAAGACAGGAAAATGGAAACCTCGTAGAGAGGATTATGGGAGACATTGTTGATTACAGGAATGATGTAGTGGTTCCAAACAGCAATGCAGGTATAGGAAAATTTTTAGTAGTAACCAGCGAGACTGTTTCGGGAGTAGATTTTGAAATTCAAGATGCAGAATATCACATCAACAGTTTTTCAGAGTTAGATGCTCCGGCAATACCACCAAGTGTACCAAGCAGTTTAAACAGAGATTACGAACAGGTCTTTAATATTTCTGCTAACACTGCTGGCATTGCAGGAGAGCAAAATACCGGTGCGGTTGTTATTTTAAGAAAGTCTGGACCAAATGCATATTCGTTAAGCAAAGTGATTACCAGTGAGAAGAATTTCGACATTGAGAATGCAGAATTTGGCAAGCAAGTGCGACTTGTTCAAAATGGTATAAATTACAGCCTGTATGTTTCCAGCAATGCCAATAACAGCGAATCTGGCTTTGTGGAAATTTTTGAACATGGGCCTGTTGCGGATTCGAATTTCAAAGGAACGTGGAATCCTGATTTGCCATATGTCAAGGACGACGTAGTGTTGCATCTGGGTAATTACTATCTAGCAAAAATTAACATTAACACACAAACACAAACAAGTATATTTAACACGAATTTTTGGACGGAAATTTCTTGGAGAAGATCAACCGATATAGATTTTAGAGGACAATGGACCCCCGGCGAAGAATACATAAAAGACAGTGTTGTGCAATATGAAAATGAGCTATACGTTGCGCTGACAAATATATCCTCCGCAAACAGTCAACAAAATCCTCAATTAGACAGCGACAGATGGCTGAGAAATAGCGAGTCTATCGTGATTGACGGATCTATAACCGATTCCAGTGTGGACGAATTTGCAGAGGAGTTTGCAATAAACAACAGCGGCGACGTTTTAGTAATTAAATCCAAAACACTGTCACCTGATCCTGTCACACAATTTTCGATTTATAGAAAAGCTCTGTCAGGAAATTATGTAAAACAAGATGCCACAATCAACATTCAATCTAGCGATGTAAATTTTGACCTTGACTATGAAGGCAACACATTGGCACTGGGTATTCCAGACAATAATGACGCAGGACAGAATGTTGGAAAGTTGATCATTTACAACTTGTCAGATCAAAGCCAAACTGTGATATATCCACCTGCCATTGAAAACCTAAGAAGCTTCGGTTACATGGTAGCATTTAATCAAACCAGCTTAATTGTAGGTGCAATTGATTTAGTTAGCGACCAAGGAAAAGCTCTGGTTTACGAAGTACTGAGAAACCAATTTATATACAGCGAGATAATTGCATTTGACCGCCCTGTGGATTCAACTTCACAAAAATTGCATGGAAGGAACAATCACATTTATGTTGGTGTACCTAACAGTGAAAATAATCTGTTTACGGGCTCATTTGTGGACTTTAGAAAAGATCAAAACAGTTTGGGTTGGACGGTTGCAAGGGAATTGATTCCATCGGTTGATCTAGAAAAAATCAACGGCGTATTCCTATACAACAAGAGAACAGAACAAAAAATTACTAGCCTTGATTACATAGATCCTGTACAAGGAAAAATTGCAGGACCAGCAGAACAAAACATCAGTTACAAGGTTCCTTACGATCCTGCACAATACAATGTAGGAGATACGGCCAACGATGTTAACTGGGCAGAAGAACATGTGGGCAAGATATGGTGGAACACCGGCAATGCTAGGTTCACTTACGCATACCAAGGTGATATAAATTATCAACGGTCCAATTGGAACGAACTACAACCGGGCGCAACCGTGGATGTATATGAATGGGTAGAATCTAATTTATTGCCCAGTAGTTGGGACAGTATAACAAACACCGCTCAAGGGGATGTGCTAGGCATTACAGGTGTAACACTATACGGCAACGACAGATACAGCAAACGTTTTACCTATGACAGAGAAAGTCAGACATTCAGAGAAGTGTACTATTATTGGGTAAAGAACAAAAGAACAGTGCCTAATATAGAAGGCAGAACGCTTTCTGCATTGGATATTGCGAGGCTTATTGCTCAACCAAGGGAACAAGGCTATCGTCATGTAAATTTCTTGTCCGACAACAGATTGGTTTTAAACAACTGCAAGCCTTTGATAGAAAACGAAGATGTGGTTTTGAATATCGATTATGTTTTGGACAAATTGGATGACCAAAACACTCACAGTGCCTATCAGATAATCACAGATGGTTTAGCATCCAGTGTTCCGCACACTGACATCGAACAGAAATGGTTTGACAGTTTGATAGGCGTAGATAAAAATCAAAAGTCTGTTCCAGACATCAGCCTACCTGAAAATCAAAAATACGGTGTACAAACAAGACCTCGCCAGTCAATGTTTAGAAACAGACCTGAGGCACTTAAACAGGTTATTACGAGAACAAATATTGCGTTAGAATCTAACTTGATTGTAGATGACAGAGACATCAGTGATTTGTTACAAGCAGACGAGATTCCTAACCAAGCGTCTGGTCTTTACGATCTAAGTGTTGATACAAAAGACGAAATGCTGCTTTTAGGCGTTAAGTTCACACAAGCCGAATTAAAGCCGGTTATAATAAACGGAAGAATTATAAGGGTAGAAATCATAAACAGAGGTAGAGGTTATAAACTTCCGCCTTCTTATGTTGTGCAAGGAACTGGTTCAGAAGCAGCAATTGACCTTGATATCAATAATCTTGGCCAGATAACTGCTGCCAGGGTAACCAATCCTGGAAAAAATTATGATGGTAACACAAAAATAACAGTAAGGCCTTTTGCGGTTTTGGTCAACACCGATGAGGATGCACAAGGCAGATGGTCCATTTACAATTACCAATCTGACAATGATAGTTGGTTTAGAACACGTATTCAAACCTTCGATGTAAGCAGATATTGGGAGTATGCAGATTGGTATGATCAAGGATTCAATCAACTCTCAGAAATTGATCATTATGTTGATGCACAGTATCAACTAAATGCGTTAGAGGATAACATAGGGGATACAATTAAAATAGCCAATGTGGGATCTGGAGGATGGTTGCTTCTCAGAAAAATAAACAATACCGATCAAAACTCCGCTGTGGACTACGAAGTAGTGGGCAGACAGAACGGAACAATCCAGTTCAAAGCCAGCTTGTATGATTACAATCTAGGAGGTCCAGGCTTTGATAATCGCAGTTTTGGAGAATTATTCTATGATGATACTCCCACTACCGAACTGAGGATTATTCTAGAAACCATAAGAGATAAATTGTTTACAGGAAATCTGCGCACAGAATATAACCAGCTATTCATAGCCAGTCTACGTTATGTTTTGAACGAGCAAAAAAATCCAGATTGGTTTTTCAAAACCAGCTTTGTGAAATTAGCCCACTCAGCAGGCACCCTAGACCAAGATTTGACCTATAATTTTGACAACCTTCAAAGCTATGTAGATTATGTGAATGAAGTAAAACCGTTCAGTACCGTAGTTAGAGAATTTGTAAGTCATTATACCAAGAATGAAGATTCAAACACTTCAGTGTCTGACTTTGATTTGCCTGCGTCCTACAACTTGTTGTCAGAAAAAATAGAGCCTGTGGATGTGTTTGTAACCGAAGGCATTGCTGTGCACGACAGCGAATTGCTGGAAAAATATCCTAGGAAGTATTGGTTGGATAATTTTGGCTATTCGATAACAGAAATATCTTTGATAGATGGAGGTAGCTTATATACTACCGCTCCTAGGGTAACCATAACCGGCGGGTTTGGCAAAGGTGCAAAAGCCCAGGCGTTTATTGGATATGGCAGTGTTACAAAGATAATTGTAACCCATCCTGGCACCGGATACACAAAGCGCCCGACGGTGGAAATTCAACCTCCGCCTAATTCAGCTGGTACTACAGCAAGAGCAGTTGCGAATTTAGGAGATTCGCCTGTAAGATCAGTTAGCACAAGATTGAAATTTGACAGAAATACTATTTCGAATCTTTATACAGCTGAGACTCTTGCAGAGACAGAAATATTCACGGGCACGGGTGCAGACACAGACTTCACTTTGAAATGGCCAATGGATTTAAAAACCACCAGTATCTCTGTAACCATTGACGGACAGGACATTTTCCAAAGCCAATTTGAAATTGAAAACACAATTGACAGTAGTAAATCCTATACCAGACAGCTTGGAAAAATCAGATTTGCTAATCCTCCTGCTAAAGATGCTGTGATTATAATAAATTATCACAAGAATATTTCTTTGCTTAATGCGGTTGACAGAATAAAATTTGCATATACTCCGGATACAGGAATGTTTGGTGCACCGAAACTAGACGAGAACAAGTACGATTATAGTCAGCTAATGGAAGGCGTAGACTTTGGCGGAGTGGAAATCAAGAGCTTTGATTTTGTTACCAGTTCTGGTTGGGACACAGAAGGTTGGTTCAACGACATTTGGGACGACGCTGAACCACCAGAAGACGAAGTTGTAACACTGGATGACTCCACAAATATTATCATATTAAACGAGCCTCTAGAAGACGGTGTAACATACAACATATATCGTGTAAGTTATAAGGTTAACACAGACGGCATAGAAGAAATATACTCTAACGTAAGATTGGACGATCCAAACTTCGGCACGCCAGGCCAGACAAATTTAAATGCTGTGTGTGCGCCTTTACAAGGAGACGGAAGTACCCAAGTGGTGGATTTGGATGACCTTGGAATTCGCGTAGATCCCCAGGCAGAAGAAGACAGGGTCACAATTGTTGTGAGAAAAACTACTAGCGATGGCGCTATGACTCCGGATAGAAACATTTATGATGCAGACATAGATGGTGGTAGGTTAGATTATGGTAATGCAAAAGGTGTAAATGCGGAAGAAATTGTTATAGATGGCGACGGATTCGTCACCGAATTCAATGCCGGCGGCGTAGAAGAACTGGTTCCTGGACAGATATTGGATACTTTAGATATGCAAGTCACAACCAAAGGAGATGACTCAAGCACCGTGGTTAAGTATAGAATATTCAAAGACATATTGAACAGAACCAGTTATAAGAGAATTGACACGGCCGCCACTGTATTGACAGAGGCCCTAGGACAAGATGATCTCAGCATTGTGGTTGAAAGCACAGAAAACTTGCCCACTCCAAATCGTAATCGTAATTTACCAGGCGTGATTTGGTTAGGAAAAGAAAGAATAGAATATTTTGTAAAAGAAGAAAACAAGCTGAGACAAATACGCAGGGGTACACTAGGGACCGGAGTTGCAAATGTCCATCCAGTAGGCACGGAAGTATATGACCAAAGTGCGCTGAAAAACATACCATATAGAGATCTAGAACAAACTCAAACTGCAACTAATGTAGACGAAGTTGTGCTTAATTTCCGTCCTGCATCAGCCTCAGAATTTGAGATGTTTGTTAACGGAATTCGTTTAAATGGGCGCGATGTTGCTGAGTTTGATCCTGCTAAAGATCAAGATTCCCCAGAAGGCGATGTAATTCGCGCGGCAGATTTTGAATTGGATTACTCCAGCGAAGATGGAGATGTCAAGGTAATAATAACGAATTCTGATATTTTGGAAATGTCCACAAAAAATATCGTTATCGTAAGAAAGGCAGGCAGCCTATGGCAAAACCGCGGAGAGTCACTGGCTGAAACAAATACAAATATAGGATTTTTCTTAAGATCTGGAAACTAATAAATACACGTATAGGAAAACACAAATGAACAGTCTAAAAGATTTAAATGGAATTTCAGTGCAAGGTCATATAAAAATCTATGATCCGCAGAGCCAAGAAATTTACATCGAAAAAAGAAATGCAATCCATTACGAAAATATGAGTGTGGCCTTGGCAGAAAGTATTGCTAATCTAGGTCAAGGATTTATCTACGAAATCAGTTTCGGAAATGGAGGAACCAGTGTTGACCCAACCGGAATAATAGCATACTTGACTCCTAACAGCACCGGAACCAACGCAGATTTATACAATCAGACATATTCCAAAGTGGTAGTAGATGACGGTACGCTGAACACAAATCCTGCACAGAACTTTATTGAAACAAGACATGTAAGCGGAACGAATTACACAGATGTTTTGGTAAGCGTGTTGCTAGACTACGATGAACCAGAAGGCCAAGAAGCCTTTGATAATGCCACTGATATGGAGAGTAATTTTGTGTTCGACGAACTCGGACTGAGAAGCAGATCCGCCGACCCTAATGGCACCGGTAGGCTTATCACCCATGTGATTTTTCATCCCGTGCAAAAAAGTCTCAACAGACAAATTCAAATCGATTACACTGTGCGAATTCAAAGTCTGAGCGGAGGTAATCTATAATGCCCTACAGTATTAGATTCACAGATTTTCAAAACAAAGGCGAAATAGTAGTAGAAGATAGCACGTTAAACACAGACACAAGCCTAAGCATTCCTGGCAAAGGTGCCACAGGATATGGAAAATCTGTGGCAGAGAATTTCCTACATCTTCTAGAAAATTTCGCAGGGTCTAATGAACCTACTAATCCGATAGAAGGTCAACTATGGTACGACACTAGCAATGGTGTCGACCAACTTAAAATTTATGATGCTACCCAATGGAGAACTGCTAGCGGATTTACCAAAAGTGGAAGCCAACCTGCCGCGTCACAGAGCGAAGCAGGAGATCTATGGGTAGATGTTAACAACCAACAATTATTTGTTTACACCGGAAACAGTTGGCAACTTATTGGACCAGAATTTGGTTCGGGTTTGCTTACTGGAGGCCAGGCAGAAAAAGTCATTGACATTGACAATATTGAAAGACAGGTATTCACTGTAAAGATTGACGATGTACCTTTTCTAATCTTAAGTGGCATTGAGTTCACTCCAAAAGCCAAAATTCCAGGATTTACAACTATCAAACAGGGGTTCAACCTAAAGAATGACAATCCACTGGTCGCAAATAATCCCATTAAATTTGTCGGTGTAGCAGAATCTGCTAAATCTTTGACCGTAGAAACAGATTCAGGGTCACAGAATGTGCAGTCTGAAAACTTTATTAGAAAAGACGCCCCTGGGATAATAGATGAGACGCTGAAAATTAAGAACAATGCAGGTATTAATGTAGGAGTTGATGATCAATTTGGTCTAGTAATTAACCAGAACAGTGTTGAGTTGCGCAATAATGTAAACGTAAGTTCTGTAGACGTCATCCTCAGGGATAGAAATGCATTTAATAACATTCTCAGGGTCAAAAGTGATAAAAGAGTGGGCATTAATAATTTGGCGCCTGAAGCTGAGTTGGATGTGGTGGGTAACATCAAAGTATCTCCATTTTCTGACAATGTTGACAGCGGAAAAATTCTAATCACAAACAAGACAGACAGCACTGCATTTGACAGCGGTTCATTTGTCACACAAGGCGGCGCTGGCGTTGCGATGAATTTGAATGTAGGCGCCGATCTAGGAGTGAACGGGGTGAGCACATTCAACAACGATCTTAAACCGTTACCTGGTAGCCGTCCTAACATAGGCGAGCAGTCTAACATCTTTGGAAATGTATATGCGGACAGTTTTGTAGGAAATCTGCAAGGAGATGTAACTGGCAGACTGAGTGGTATATCTGAGTTCGCAAACCAGCTTACTAATGCTACAACCTTCAACGTTAATGGTGATGTGGAAAGTGACAGTTTTGATTTTGACGGCGCAACCGGCGGCAACACCAAGACATTTAATATTTCTATCAAAAACAGTTTTATTGCAAACAAAACACAGATAAGCAGTGTGGATAATTCAGACGAATTAATCGTAAACAAGGTCACTGGTAACACAGGTGTGTTTAAAGTAAGCAAGATTGATTTCTTAAAAAGTGTGCCGGTTACTCCGATAGGAACTCTAGTACCTTACGCAGGACAAACTGCGCCCACAGGTTGGTTGTTATGTGACGGTTCTGTGGTTCTTAAGAGCGATTACAACGATTTATGGCAAACTATCGGCCACAGTTTTAGAGATCCTACCCTGCTCGAAGACGGCGGCGCACTCAGTTTTGCGTTACCTGACATGCGAGGCCGTTTCCCATTAGGTGTAGACAACATGGGCGGCCAAGCGGCAAACAGAGTAACTAGTTCAATCCAGAGTTTTACAAATGTGCGTGGCGAAAACACGATTGGAACGGGCTTCAATGCTGTGTTTAATGTGCAGTCCAGCGTGGGTGTATATAGTGTACAAATTGCACAGGCAGGACAAAACTATCAAGTAGGTGACAGAATTTTAATCACAGGTGACATATTCGGTGGTGCTAGTCCTACCCACGATCTTGCAATTACAGTTACTAATGTTACTAATGGTGCAATTACGAATTTTACATTCGATGGTACAGCGTTCCAAGGCGCTGGGCCAGATCAAGTAGGATCTAATGCTGGACTTCAAAGCAGAGCAATTGAAGTAAGGAATCTGCCAGAGCACGAGCACGACTTACAAGGCGATCAAAGCCAATTCTATGCAGTTTCACAAAGACCGCAAGATCCCGATAATCCGGGACAATTGCAAACAGATAACGATGCTATTCCTATTGCGCTTGAGCCAGGCGCTACAGGATTCCAAGGTGTTCCTAACACAGGGGGCGTAGACGCATCTACTACGCTGGGAGTGCCACTTAATGTAATGAATCCGTATTTGGCTTTGAATTATCTAATTTATGCAGGGACCTAAACATGAGTTATCAACTTAATAAGACAGACGGCACAATATTAGTTGAATTAGTAGATGGAAGATTAGATACTAGTTCAACAAATTTAACTTTAGTAGGAAGGGGGTATCGTGGATACGGTGAAGTCTTCAATGAAAACTTCATAAAACTTCTAGAAAATTTTGCAAACACTTCTGCACCAAGTAATCCTCTTAGGGGACAAATATGGTGGGATACTGCAAACGATAAACTAAACATTTGGACAGGAGATCAATGGCGGGCGAATGCAGAGCCTTACGTGCAGGCCACACAGCCACTAGACTTGTTGCCGGGGGAATTTTGGTATAACAGCAGAGATAACCAATTGTTCTTCACAAATAATTCTAGTGATCCTGTATTGATAGGTCCTTCATTTACATCCAGTCAGGGAAAAAGCGGTCTTTTTGTTGAAAATATATTAAGTGCTGAAAATCAAACTTTCGCTATTGTTAAATTATTTATTGCTAATTTAGCAGTTGGAGTTTTCAGCAACAGTGAATTTACTCCTGCTATTGAAAATAGAATCGAGGAATTAGTATCGGCCGATAACCCCTTGGGAATTATTTTCAAAGGTTTTAATGCGTTTGACAAGGCACAATTCAAATACATAGGCACCGCCGAAAATGCTACAAAGCTTGAAGCACCTGACGGAAGTTTGATTTCTGCAGATCAATTCTTGAGAGCGGATCAAAATTCTCTCATGCGCGGATCTTTGGAAATTAGAAACCAAAATGGATTGGTGTTCTCAACCGCAGGCGCAAGATATGTAAACATGCGACCTCAAGGGGAAAACTTTTTCATAGAAAATCAGCTAGCAAATTCCGACATTGCGTTAAGAGTGCGATCACAAAAATTTCAAGGTAGTATTGTAAATGCTTTGTATGTGGATGCTAGCGAAGGCAGGATTGGAATTTTCAACAGAAGCCGCTTACCGGCATACACATTGGATGTAGAAGGGGATATCAGAGTTACAGGCGACTTGTTAGTAGAAGGGACCAATTTAATAACCCAGACAGAAACAGTGCAGATTGAGGACAAAAATCTAGAGATTGGCCTTGTCTCAAGTCCGACAGATACTACAGCAGCCGATGGCGGCATCATTCTTAAAGGCACAACGGATAAAACAATCCTGTGGAAGCAAGATACCGGATCTTGGACGTTCAGTGAAAGCATTAATATTGATGATGCAGGAAATAGCTTATCAATAAATGGGAGCGAAAAGCTTTCTAACAACGCACTCACAAACATAGAATTTGCCACAGATTTAAAAGAAATTGGCACTTTGGAATTCTTGAATGTGGATAATATTGGCATTGATGGAAATGATATCAGCAGCAGTTCTAATTTGCAATTAACAGCTGCGGATGATATTATCCTTACCACTACAGGACCAATGCAGTTTGCATCACCCAGACAGATCAAAAACGTTGCAACTCCAACAGGAGTAAATGATGTAACTAACAAAGCATATGTAGATTCTGAGATTGAATTGAGTCCAATAGTGATGACCTGGGATGTTACAGGATTAGATACAATACCCACATTCCTACTGGATTTGGCCGAATTTATAGACGACTTATATCCAGCGAACACAGCAAATGTGGGCAAGGTAGCTAGGTTACATACTTACAGCTACTCAGCAGTATCCTATACAGTGCCAAGCACCATTGCAAATGTGTTAGTAGATGCTAACGGCACATTGAATCAACAGGTAGTAGAAGCAATAGCATTTCAAAATATTCCATTTGGTAACCCCAATAGGAAGCTAGAAGAATTTGAAGTACAGTTGGTTGATCCAGGCACAGGAACACCTGTTCCTACATGGGTTCATCAGTCTACATTGCGAGATTATTAAGATAAATATACTTTATAACAGGGGTTAAAAAAACAATGGCTTACCAAATTGACAGATTCGACAATTCTTTGCTTACCACAGTTGAGGATGGAACGCTTGATCAAACAACCAATTTAAAATTTATTGGAAAAAATTATGCCGGTTATGGCGAAATACAAAACGAAAATTTTCTTTTCCTTTTAGAAAATTTTGCAGGCGGAAATGCACCTACTAGAGCAATCCGTGGACAGCTTTGGTTCGACACAGCAGAAACAAAATTGAAATATTTTGTTGCAAGCGATGGAGCCGATCCTGGTGTAGGATATTGGAAAAGCACAGGTGGATCCAGCGTATCAGCTTCCCAACCAACAGGACTTACAGAAGGCGATTTTTGGTGGGACAGCATCAATGGACAGTTATATGTCCGCAACGCTGACGGCAATTTTGTGCTTATCGGTCCACAATTGGCAGGCAGTGGCGTAACCAGTATGGTAAGTGATGAAGTGCAGGACAGTTCAGGTGTTTTGAGAAGCATAATCAAAGCGGTTGTAAATGATGATGTAATTTATATTATAAGCCCTACGGAGTTCTCACTCAACGAATTAACTCCGATAGAAGGGTATGATAGGATTAAAAAAGGACTTACATTAAAGTGGACCAAAGTCTTAGATAATGGCGTTACAAACAGCGTAGGCGATAATACTAAAAATTACGAATTCCACGGCACTGCCTCTAATGCGCAGAAACTAGGCGGAGTAGCATTTGACCAGTTTGTCCTCAAGAGTAATCTTAACTTTTCAGGGTTGGTTGCTTTTGACGATGCAGGCTTAACCGTAGGTAATAATGTAATAAGAATTTACACCGAAGACACTGATAAAGGTGTAATTGGAAATCAAATCAGTGCATCTAACAGTGAAATTAGAATCAAAACCACAGACGGCTCTGGAACTGCAACACATACATGGACTTTCGATATCACCGGGTTCAAACCAAAGCAAGACAATGCATTTGACATTGGCGGAGCAAACAATCGAGTCAAGGAAATCTATGCCGAACGTCTCAGAGGAGAAGCAGACGAATCCCGCACATTAAGAACTGACGGTGCATCTACCACACACGTTTCGGCTGATGTAGCGGCTACTCCTGAAAAAATTGCAACCAGAGACAGTAACGGTAATATCAACGCAAATCTTTTCCAAGGCACTGCAACGCAAGCTAGATTTGCTGACTTGGCAGAAAAATATACCACAGGCGAAGAGCTATCAGTAGGCACAGCGGTTGCAGTTTGTGCACACGGTGATCACGAAGTTCATCCAGCAAAGGCAAGCGATATATGCGTTGGCGTAATTTCACACAAGCCTGCATATTTGATGAACGCAGAAGCAGAAGGGCAAGCAGTAGGATTGAAAGGCAGGGTTCCTGTTAGGGTAACAGGACCAGTGTCAAAAGGCATGGCTGTGTATGCATACGATAATGGCGTATGTTCAACGATTGCCAGTGCTGCACTGGTAGGTATAGCATTGGAAACAAATCAAGACGAGGGCGAAAAACTAGTAGAGTGTATACTTAAAGTATAAGGAATAGGTTATGGCCGTCGGCGATTTAGTTACAGCATCAAGATTTAATAGTTTACAGAACAGAATATCCAGCATTTTAGGATTCGGAGCAGGCAACACTGGTTACGGACAAGGACTGTCTGGCTACGGGAGCAGTGTGTCAAGTTTGGAGGTTTCGAATGACGATCAACAAACAAATAATCAGATCTTAACTGACAATGCCAACAGTCTATATATTGATCTTATTAGGGCAAGAATTCATCAGATAGGCCCAAATGACGCAGAAATACAAACCATTGTTGATAGTTTGTTAACTGATGACAGACCTATCCTATTCCAGAAAGATAAAAATATCGTAGCAGAAGAAACATCTACATTTGTAGAGATTCCAGAACAAGGTGATCCTGATCAAAGCTACGAAAGAGAAGACCCTCTAGGGGCATTCAAAGGTTTTGCAGATTTCGAAAGGCTAATGGACGGAATTGAGCAGGATAAATTTCTAATGGACCCTACTCAAGGACAGTACGAACAAGGTTTACAAGACTCATTTTCAAACTCATGGAATAACCTCAGAACACACGAAATAAAAGTTACGTTTCGAAGTCCAGACCATCGTCGACATTTTTTTAATGCAGGCGGCGAAATCAGATTAGAATTTGATTTGACACCGTCAGGGTCCGACGCCAAATCGTTGGAATGGCAAAATCTTTTAAGCACAGCAGGGGTTGTTATTTTTAATTACAATTCCACAACAAGAAAACAGTCTAACGACCCTAACGCATATCAAGGTGCTGTATCCCCAACCGAAACCTCTATCGGAAATTCACAACTTGTTAGTTCCTATCAAGTGATTTACCAGAAGACCAGTAACTCTTTTGTAGCCGCCGGAATATATTCACAAAATCTTGTTAAGGTTCGTGCAAAAGAATTAAGCCCAACAGAAATTCAATTTGAAGTTAGATTTGAAGACCTTTCACAAGACCCTGTTATAGATAATACTGTAAATGGCACACTTACCAGTACTATAGGCCACTTCAGAGCTAAAGGAAGCTTCACTGAAGCTAATGAGGCATATCTTAACATAGAAGTTCCTGCTCCAGTATACGAAACTGTTTCAAGTTTATAAATTCAAAACGGTGTTCCAGATAATTAATTTTGTATTAAATAAGCATAACAAGGATTTTCTATGAGCCAAACCCTAATCACTGTAGCGAAGTTTAACGAATTGCAAGAAAGAATTACAGCTATTTTGGGCACTTCGACAACAGGAGCTCCGCAGTCTGGATATGGTCAGACATTGGAAAGCAGTGTGCATTATCCCGTAGAAGCTACAGTTGATTTAATAACAGCTCAGCAGTATGAAGATATCTATATTGATTTAGTCCGGGCAAGAATTCATCAGGTAGGTGCATCTGCTTTTTCAGTAGATCCTTTTGTGATTGGAAGCGGTGCAGCTGGAACCGGAGCAGACAAAGCAGAGCTTGCTTACATAACAGATTTAGAAACTCTAATGACTACGATAGAACAGAATAAGTTTGATATAGATTCTACACAAATTAGTTTGGAGTTATTTGATCCAGGAAGCACAGGGTATACAGATCAGAGAACATCAAGTTGGCGTAATCGAATACAACATATATTTCGAATACAATTTGCATCAGTAACAGACAGGCGACATTTTTTTAATGCAGGCGGCGAGATTAGATTCGAATCAGATTTGGTGTCTGCATCTGGAAATAAGGCATTAGACTGGGCCGACTTATTGGACTCAATGGGAGTAATCAGTTTCGATCATACTGCAACTTCATCATCTGGTGCAGGCACAGGATCTACCATAGGAAATTATGATCTAACTGCAAGCAATCAATTGCTGTTCAGAAAAAACAGCAATGCTATTAATAGCAGCGGAGCTTATTCTTCGAACTTTTTTGAATTATATGGTAGAAACATAAATGATTCAACAATAGAATTCTTAATGGATTTTAGAGATGCCGCAGGTGATAATGTTATTGACGACTTTGCTAGCGGAACTGTTAGAACCTTCATAAGATCAGCAACGCCATTCGGCACTGCTTCTATAAATGGAACTACATACGACACAGTGAAGCTATCTGATCCTGTTTACTCAATAGTTACTAGTTTAACATCCGGTAATTGACAACTGTAGATAATCCTGTTATACTATTTAGGATAGGAGGACTATATGGACCAACGACTTTCAAAAGCTCTCGAGTTTGCAAACTATTCTCTCACATTAAGCAATCAGAAAAGAATTCTGCAGGAAAAGTTCTTTGAAGACTGTTTGTATTTCGCACAAGGCAGACAGTTTACAGTTACACCAGTATTAATAAATTTTGTTTCTTTATTATCCAAAGAATCCAGAGATAACAGTGCAATTATAATTGACGATAACAATACTCCTGTAATAATTTCTGATCTAGAATCCTTTTTGAGTGATATTCTTGAATGTTATAGCACAGCCTCTCAAGAATATCACGATAAGTATCTAGAATTATCTAAAAAAAGAAGTGTTGAGAGCTTGATAGATGAATAATGGCGCAATACTAGTAGCTAATAATAATGGCCAGATTGACTATGTAAAACAGGCTGTTTTTCTGTCTACTAGAATTAAGAAATATCTAGATTTACCAACTACCGTTATTACGGATTCTCCCGAATATTTAAAAAATAAATTTGATGTGAGCAATATTGATCAAATTTTAGAGATTCCCTATGTAAACACTGACAACAAAAGATTCTATTTTGATGGATCTACTAAACATAAAACACTAATGTTCAAAAACCAATCTAGAACATTGGCGTACTTCATGTCGCCTTATGATAAAACAATAGTGTTAGACACTGATTTTATTGTATCAAACAGTTTGTTGAAAAATTGCTTCGACAGCCCGAACGATTTAATGATGTATAAAGAAGCCCATGATTTGGCTAATGTAAGAGATATGCACGAATTTTCGTATGTAAGTGATAAAGGAATAGAATTCTACTGGGCTACAGTAATATATTTTCAAAAAAATAAGAAAAATGATATATTCTTTGATTTGGTATCCTATATAGAAGATAATTGGCAGCATTATCGGAAAGTATATCAAATCAGTAACTCTATGTTTAGAAACGACTTTGCCTTTAGTATTGCAATTAATATAATGCAAAATTTTTATCCGGATCAAAGCATAGTAACAAAACTTCCTGGTAAACACTTTTTTACAATAGACAAGGACATCTTATATAAGATTCATGACGATTATATGATGTTTTTGGTTGAGAAAAAAGATATTATCGGCGAGTACACTCCTATTTCTACAAAGGGTTTAAATGTACATGTTATGAATAAATTTAGTTTGGAAAGGTGCATTAATGAGTAGAGGATTTCTTGTGTTGGCGCAAGATGAAAATACATCGGAAGATAAAAAATTAAGTTATATATCTCAGGCCTGTCTTCTTGCAAAAACTTTAAAAAAACATAATGCGGAAGAAAAAATTTCTGTGGTTACAAATAACAAGATCCAGACTAAGGATTTGAAATACTTTGATAAAGTTATTTCAATTCCGGGTAACGACGATGCAACAAGTACACAATGGAAAATAGAAAATAGGCATAAACTTTATCAGTGCACTCCTTACGATAACACAATTGTAATGGACGTTGACATGGTTGTACTTGAGGATATAAGTAGATGGTGGACCTATTTAGAAAAATATGATTTATTTTTTACATCAAATGTAAAAACATATAGACAAGAACTTGTAACGGAGGATTCTTATAGAAAGGTTTTTACTGCAAATAATCTTCCTAATATTTACACAGGATTACATTACTTTAAAAAATCTAAAACCGCAGAAGAGTTTTATAATATGTTAGAACTAATTTGCAATAATTGGAAAGTTTTTTTTGCAGAGTGTTTGCCAAAAAATACGCCACCTGTGTTGAGTATCGATGTTGCTGCCAGTTTAGCAATAAAAATTTTAGGGATAGAATCACAAGTTCTCACCCCCAAATCCAGCGTCACCTTTACGCATATGAAATCATTGATACAAAATTGGAAAACTTATTCAGGAAGCTGGCAAGATAATGTATCTCCATACATAGGACGTAACGGTGATTTAAAAATTGGCAACAGTTTACAAAAAGGTGTTTTACACTACACAGAAGAAACTTTCCTAGACTGTCCGGGGATAGAAAATTTACATGAATAATTTAACAAGTGTTTTTGAAAAAATTAATAAATCGTTGAAGCAAGAAGTTACTAACTTCGTTTATTACGATAAACAAGGAGATATCAAAAGAATATCTAATACTTTTGAAAAGGATTCTGTTCTGAAATGCATAGAAGTCCCTCATAATTTAGTAAAAAATTTAATAATTGGAAAACATAAGTTTAGTGAGTATATGGTCTCATATGATAATTCTACAAAATTATTTTCGGTTGTTAATAAAAAAATAAAATTTCAGTCTTGTCAACTGATATATCAAATTCCTAAATTACAGTTAGACGGCACGGCTTGTAGTATTAATCAGCTCAGAGACAACAACGACATGGTAGTAATTCAAAATCTTAAAAACAATGTATGGCAAATTTACATTTCAAAAATCATACTGGCAAATATAAAAAAATATTATAACACTGATTTAAAAAAACTTATACATATTAGCATTACTGAAGAAAATGATCCTCATATATTTCTAAATTATGTTGATTTACCTACTAATGGTTTTCTAGGCAACGGCCCTATCGAAATTCCTTTTACAACGTTATTAGAACAAGAAAATAATGGAGTAAGTTTATTTGTTGAGAAATATTTTGATTCATATATCCACGGAGTCCTAAATGACTAATAAAAAATTTAAAGTAATAGATTATGATATTGTTTATCTCAGTTATGACGAACCAAATGCTGAAAAAAATTATGCCGATTTGTTAACGAAAGTACCTTGGGCTAAACGTGTACACGGTGTAGAAGGTTCTGATGCAGCACATAAAGAGTGCGCTCGTGTATCAGAGACTGAGAGATTTATCACTATTGACGGGGATAATATCATAAATCCTGAATTTTTGAATCAGGAAATAGACTTTGGGGATAAACAAGGTTTAGAAAACAGTGTTATTAGTTGGGTAGGAAAAAACCAAATTAATGGACTGATGTATGGCAACGGCGGAATAAAATGCTGGCCAAAAGACTTAGTACTAAATATGCGGACGCATGAACACGCGGATCCTAATAATCCGCATGCACAAGTAGATTTCTGTTGGGATATTGAATATATTCAGATGAATACTTGTTTTTCTGAGGTGCATAATAATGCAACCCCGCAACAAGCATGGCGAGCAGGTTTTAGAGAAGGTGTTAAGATGGCCTTAGTTGAAGGAGTAAGGCCCTCGAAAGACGAGTTCTTAAATGGACATTGGAAAAATCTTAACAGACTATGGATTTGGTTAATGGTAGGCGCTGATGTAAAAAATGGTATGTGGGCGATTTATGGAGCACGTCATGGGCTATATAAAACCATGTGTACAGATTGGGATTATGTAAATGTAAGAGACTTTGAATACCTTAATAGTTTATGGCGCGAAATAGAAACCGAATTTGACAGTGCTTCTGGAGTTTACGAAGATACTATTGCATATGGAAATATGTTGCAACAAGAGTTAGATATTCCTATTGCAAGTGAACCTCTGAATCCAGAACAAAGTATTTTCTTTAAAACTGTGTATCAGAATCCAGTCAGGACGCATGGGCAGTTTATAAAAGAAAGTAAGTCTAATGCAACAGCTACAGAAGAATATGATATTGTAATGATTACATATGGCGAGCCTAATGCAGATGAAAATTACGAAAATCTAAAATTAAGGTTCCCCCGTGCAAAACGTGTTGATAATGTCGAAGGAATACACAATGCACACAAAAAAGCTGCTACCATTTGTAATACAGATATGTTTTGGGTAGTAGACGGCGATGCTAAAATAAAAGAAGATTTTAATTTTGAGTATAACGTACCAGAATCTGATAAAAACACTGTACATGTCTGGCGTTGTGAGAATCCTGTAAATGGATTAATTTACGGATATGGAGGTATTAAGTTATTACCTAGACATCTTACAGAAAACATGGATACAAGCAAGCCCGATATGACCACTAGTATTAGTAGGCATTTTAAAGTCGTTAATGAACTATCTAACATTACCAGTTTTAACACAGATGAATTTAATGCATGGCGAAGTGGATTCAGAGAGTGCTGTAAGTTAGCTTCTAAGGTAATCGATAGGCAAAAGACAGACGAAACAGAAGAACGGCTCAATATCTGGTGTACAGTAGGTGCAGATAAACCGTTTGGTAATTTTGCTATTGCTGGCGCAATTGCTGGAAGAAAATATGGCCAAGAGCACACTGGTAATATAGACGCACTTAAAAAAATAAATGATTTTGATTGGTTGAGAAGACACTATGACGAATACTACAGAAACAACGCTTAATTGGGTCAGAGGCCTTTCTTCATATTTTGAATATGAAGGTGATCAAGAAGCTTACAAATTTATGCAGTTTTTAGAAAAAGCAATGTATTCAGATAATCCTGTTATTGATACTACAAACCCTAGTGGAATGATTGAGTTTATTAGCATTTTGCGAAAGTTTGCTCCTAACAAAATTTTTGATATTTTTCACAAATATTATAGGCTAGACAACGATCCGGTTGCTTTACAAGATGCTTTCAGCAGGGGACAAGTCCTAAGTAAAATTTGGATAATACAAGAACTAAAAAAAATAAAGGAAGGCAATTTAGGAAATATTTTAGTTTTAGCAGGATGGTTTGGCCAATTTATTTCTTATATCGATAACTTTGACTTCGATGATGCAAGAATAATCGAATTAGATAAATCTGCATGTATAGCAAGTGATAGAATATTTAACTTAGACCATATTGAAGGTCATAAAGTCAAATCTGTTTTAGCTAATATAAATAATCTTGAATTGAATAAGAACGGTTATAATTTAAATGTAAAAACATACCATTCCGATAACGACGAAGGTTATACACAACAATTTTTACCTAATCTTATAGTTAACACTAGTTCAGAACATATGTCAGAAGAATGGTTTTTTCAGCTTAAATTTAAAGAGTTAAATTCTGATCCACTGGTAATAATACAGTCTAACAATTTATTTGACATTGAAGAACACGTAAATTGTGTACACAGCATCGATCACATGAAGAAAAAATATCCCTTTGATCAAATTTTGTACGAAGGCGAATTAGAACTTTATGGATATAAAAGATTTATGTTAATAGGAAGACCATGAAATTAGATAATCTTACACTGCGGGAACTGCAAAAAGAAAGTGCCAGGGCATTAAGCACGATGCAGGCGACAAATAATAACATTTATCAATTTAACAAAGAAGCCCATCATAATAGTCACAATTGGTACAAAGCAGTAATAAAATGGTATGTAGCCCAATATGGAGATTTACCAAGCAATATTGGACCTGGTAAAGATATTCAATTAATAGCAGGTGAAAAATGAATAAAAAGACAATTGCTGTTATAGGTTGTAGCTTTAGTCTTCATAGACACAAATATGATACAAAGGTATGGCCCCAACTCCTTGCAGAACGTGTGTCCCCGCAAATAATAGTAAAAAATTTTTCAATGTTTTGTAACAGTGTGTCTAACCAGTGTCTACAAGCATTGGAAATTGTTAAATCTAAACCAGATTTAATTATAATCCAGTGGACCACAGATGGTCGTGTTACCTTTATAGAGGACGCAAACAAGTATAAGCATTTTTTATCCAGCAAAAAATACATGCGAGAATACTCGAAAGGATATTACGAGTATGATAGAAATTATTTAGTTACCAAAGAGCAAAAAGCAAAAGGAAATTTTGATAATTACTGTATTCATTTCAATCCTGCAGATTTAGAATTGTATAAAAATAAATTTATAGATACATACCAAACTATGTTACTGCACGGAGTAGGACCTTTAGGCGAATTCTCTGATAGATATTCTTATCTGCTTAAATCTTCTATTGCACACGAATGTAAAGAAAATGAGATAGGCTTGATAATGTTTGATTTCTTGGATAGATATCGTAATTGTCAAACACAGCACCTGGATTTCGTTGCAGAGAGAGAAATAGTTGATTTTCCTAAAAAAGTTGTAGATACAGGGTTTCATTTAGGTCAAGATGGTCATAAAGAATTATCTAAAATTATGTATCCAAAAGTTAACAAGTTTATTTAGGTTCTATAATGAAGAAATTAAAAGTAGAAAGAGCATCTATAGAAATTTTTGGTGGCTGTAACTATAAATGCGTAATGTGTCCCCAGTCGAAAGGAAGGGGCTCGTCGTGGACTCGGAAAATGCCATTACCACATTTTGTAAAATTGCTCGATCAATTAGACGGCAATCCTCTTATACAATTAGAAGGTTCGGGAGAAGCGTTTCTTGCAAAAGACTTAGATTTATATATTGCTGAATGTTCTAAAAGAAATATGAAAACATTCGTTAAAACAAATGGCTCTTTCAACACAACTCTTATGGATAAATGTCTAAAAGCGGGGTTGACGTACATCAGATTTAGCGTAATAGGGCATGACAGACTTTCATATAAGAAAAATATGTCTGTTGATAACTTTGACTTGATCATGGATAATATAACATATTGTATTGATCAAATAAGAAAAAAGCATTACAATTGCGAAATTAGCATATATCACATTTTATTGTCTTCTGATGACGAGGAACTCCAAAAATATAAAACAATAGCAAAAAAACTAAACTGTAAATCATATGTTTGGAAAATGCACAATTGGAGCGGTAACATTGATAGTAAAAATAGAAAAATTGTTAATAAGCGCAGAACTTGTGGCCGACCTTTTGCTAATGAAATTACAATTAGAGCAGGAGGAGAACCGGGCAGATATGGTGCGGTAACACCCTGCGCACAAACACTAGGACCGCCCAATGAGACAAAGAGTGTATTAGGATATTCTGACAAAGAAAGTTTACATGATATATGGAATGGAGCTTTATACAACGAACTAAGAGAAAAACATCTCAAGGAAGACTTTGATAATATAGATTATTGTAAAAAATGTGACTTTTTATATGATGATCCTGACGTGTTAGTTTGGACAAATGATGAGGCTACCGATGTAGGTGATATACAAGGGACTAGCCTAAATTTATTAAGGCATTTAAAATGAAACTTGACCGAGACATATCCGACTTACCTCGTTTACCCAACGAAGCATACGAATGCTTCAAAAATTATTTCTTTTATTACTTACCAAAATACCCCACTAGAAATATCTTAAAACAAGCGTTATGGGATCCAAACAGAGTGCCCGAATATGCTGAGCCTCACCGTTATTTAAATTTGGATTATAAAATGATGAAATTTTATCATACAGTGCCGGCGATAAAAAGTTATGCAGAACAATTGTGGTTTTTAGTTTCAAGCATAGATCAAAAAGGAATACAAAGTCCATTATGTTCGGAGAATCTTAAAACTTTCCATCCTGGGGGTAAAAGGTATGCAATTGCAGGTTATTTAGATATTCCCACAATGCCTGTACTTTTACAATCAACCAAAAAAATTCAAGAATATAACAGTCGGCAATTGCATCATTTATTTGAAATTACAAATTTATATAATAATCAGTGTAGTATGAAAGTTAGAAAAGACACTGGTGCCTTGGAAGTTTCTTGGCATGGCGAAACTTCAATGCGTGACAATAATGGTTATGATGATTGGAGGAAAAAAGCAGACAATGTGCTATCAAATACGAATACGAATACAAATTTTAACATACCAAAGTTTTTGCTACAAAACGGACTAGATGTTGTTAATAAATTTAGGGTAGGAACAAAAATTGACGGTATTTTTAAGACAAATTATTGTAGGAAATCTAATAGCCCTATCAAAATTATAATTGATGATATCAAGTATATTGATTTAGATTTGTGGGAGCTATATTTTCATATAGATCCCACTGTGCATTTGAAGGTAGATAAATCAAGTTACATACAGATTGTAAATGAAATTGCTTCTAAAGACATTGTTTATAATAACTGTAGATTATTAGAAACATTAACTAGAAAAAAAATTTTTACAGCAGAGACTGTGTTACTAAACAGAAAAGGCAGATAATGTATACATATGATGATATAAAAGAAGTTCATTTAGAAGTAACACAGCGGTGTCAAGCATCTTGTCCTATGTGTGACCGTAATATGAACGGCGGTGCAGATAATCCACATATAACAAACGCAGAACTAACACTTGCAGATTGCAAACGTATATTCAAACCAGAATTTATCAAACAATTAAAAACGATGTACATGTGCGGCAATTTAGGCGATCCTATTGTTGCTAGAGATACGCTGGATATTTTTAAATATTTCAGGCAGCATAATCCAAGCATGTGGCTCAGTATGAATACAAATGCAGGAGCAAGGGACGAAGACTGGTGGACTGAACTAGCTGATACATTGGGAAGAATGGGTGCTGTCATTTTTAGTGTAGACGGACTGAAAGACACTAATCATATATATAGGCAAGGAGTGAATTGGGAAATCGTAGAAAGGTCAATGCAGTCATTTATAAGGGCAGGCGGCCGAGCTAGGTGGGATTTTTTAATTTTTCAACACAATGAACATCAGGTCGAAGAAGCAGAACAACTTGCAAGATCCTGGGGAGTAGAAAGATTTATAAAAAAGAAATCAGGCAGATTTGTTACATCAGATATTAAACCAAAAGAACTGCATCAAGCAATTAACAGAAAAGGTGAACATACGGCCAAAATAGCAAAGCCAAGTAAAGAAGTTAATGTTAATCTTGCGTTACAAAAGCAAAAAGAAATTGAAAAAACATATGGTAGTATGAAAGAGTATCTTAACAAATGTTCAATTAATTGCAAGGTTGCAGAACAAGGTAGTATATTCATAACGGCAGAAGGTTTACTGATGCCATGCTGTTGGACAGCAGGTCGTATGTACAAATGGTGGCACCAAGATCCTAGGGTAGAGCAAATTTGGGATCACATAGAAATGGCCGGCGGCAAAGAGGGCATAAACGTAATAAATAACGATATACAAGATGTAATTAATGGTAACCTAATAAAAAGTATTAGTGATAGCTGGTCGCTCACTGGAGTGGAAAATGGAAAATTAGGAGTTTGCGCTCAGAAGTGCGGTTCCGATTTTGATCCATTTTCTGAACAGTTCAAATAAAATTCTCTAAGTTCAGGAAACGTAGATGTAAAATCTGTGTTTCTCAGCGCATCAAATTTTTGTAGACTGCTAGCAAATCTAGTTTTTGCAACATGTAATTTATTATCAGCTTCTCTTGTGTTTAGAAATGATTTAAGATGTGCTATATTCCAAGAATTGTTTCCTTGTATAATATTATTCAAAATATCTAGTTGTTGATTGGCTTGTGCAAATAATTCTTCGTCTACCTGTAAAAACTTTGCAGTGTATGGTAAAGGATCGTACCAAGGATTTATTTTTCTATCTCTTCGGTCGACTTTAGTATTGTCGTCATACCATTGATATAGTTCTGCCAAGTGTAGTGCATTAAATACACTATAACAAGTTTGAATATTTACATTAACATTTGCATTTTGCAAATTATTCAAAGTTTCTAACCATTTCTGCTGTTTTAGTCCGTAACGAACATATTCACCTTGTTTGCCATGTCCGTCGTGGCTGATAGTTATAATGCACTTTTTACCCCATCTTGCGAGGTAGTCGTCAATAATGTTTATGCTTTTGTATTTGCTTATACTGCCATTAGTGTGAGACCAGATTGTAATTTTTTTATGAAGATTGTGTTTTATCATTATTTCTAAAAGCTCATGGACATCTTCTTGCATAAAAGGTTCGCCGCCGTTTAGATGTATTTTTTCTATACTGTCTTGATGCTTTAGAATATAGTCTATTTTATTATCATTATTATTTCTCCATAATTTTGAATTTAGACTATCGCTATTGCATCCGTGTGCTAAGGCAAAAGCCTCGTTATAATTTTGTGCAATAGTGCTAGATAGTTCTCCATTACAACCAAGGCATGCAAAGTTACATTTATTGGTCCATAAAAAATCTAACATCACTGGAAATTGTTGCTGCATATACCCGGTTGAATCGGTTGCAATTATTGCCTCTTTAATTTTCGATCTTCCAAATTTATTAGAGGCATCTCTTACATCTGCAATTGAGCCTGTTTCTTTTTCAAAATTAGAACATGTATCGCATTCTTTAGGGAAAGTATTGTTGAGGAAAGATTTTCTGATATTCTTAAATTTCTCATTGTTAACAATAGATTCTAGATCTGCTTGATGTGTAGATCCTAATTCTGTATACATTGCACAACATGCAGTTACTTTACCAAACTGTCCTTCGTATAGAGAAGTAAATGGCGCAGCACAAAACTTGTCGCCCATTTTGTTAGATACCATAAAAATAATTTCCTTAAATACTTGACCTAAATATTTATAAAGTGTATTATAGTGTAATGTTTGAATTAGAGTCTCTTAATAAAATTGAATTAGAAATTACTAGTAATTGTAATGCTGCTTGTCCGGGTTGTGCAAGAACGCTTAATCCTGATAAATTTTCAATCAATACGATAACTTTTGCCGATATAAAACAAATGTTCCCTTCACGTAGCACAATCGAAGGTAAAAAATTTAAATTCTGCGGAGTTTTAGGAGATCCTGCTTTTAATAAAGAATGTGTAGATATGGTAGATTACCTAGTTTCGTATGACGGGTTTTGTGAAATTAGCACAAACGGAGGAATACAGTCGGCCGACTGGTGGTCTAAATTAGGCAAAATAGCCTCAAGTAGTCCTAACTTACTCCATATACATTTTTGCGTCGACGGTTACAAAGAAACTAATCATATATATCGTGTTAACACAATATATGATGTTATTGATAGAAATATGCAAGCATTTTGTGATTCAGCTCCTCCTAATCACGCTAGTTGGATTTATATAGTATTCGATCATAATGAACACGAATTACTATTAGCTGAACAACGTGCAAAAGAATTAAATTTTATGTTTGCAACTAGAACCGGTATGCGTAATAGTTACAACGAATGGATTGCTCAAATTAAGAAGAAAAAAAATGTCTAACAAAATAATAATAACAACAACAGGTTCTAAAGAACACAGTAAAAAAGATATAGTACAAGAACTAGATAATTTTATTAAAGAATATGAAGATCATAACCTTGATGAGGAAAAACTCAAAGAAGTTCTTAATAGTATTGTATGCAAATATGTGCACGAAGGAGAAATTTTTATTGCTAGCGATAAAACAGTTTGGCCGTGCTGCTTTCTCTGGGATAGTTATTTTAGAAACAAAGACAATATAAAAGAAACATTTTCTGACTTTAGAGAAAACTGGAATAGTTTACAGGAAAATAACATTGATGATATTTTGTCTCATCCTTGGTTTAAAACCATACTAGGAGAAAGTTGGGACCCTCGACACCCCAAGCATATTAGTCGTTGTATTAGAACGTGTGCTAAGAATAAAGCATACCACAATGAAATAAATTACAAAGATACCACGAACAAATAACATACTGATGTATAAAGGTAAGTAAATTTATGAAAAATAAAATATCCGATACCTGGTGCATTCTGCCCTGGGTACATTTAAGCACTCGGCCTGATGGAAGTATGAGGGTATGTTGTACAGCAAATGCAAGTTCGGTAGGTCCTACTAACGATAAAGAACACGGCGGACAAGTTGGTATACTAAAAACTGAAGACGGAAAACCTAACAATCTAAATGTAAGCGACTTTGAAACAGCATGGAATAGCACATACATGCGCAATGTGCGCAAACAAATGCTTAATGGCGAAATACCTCCGAGTTGTGTGAAATGTTTTAAAGAAGAAGCAGCCGGTCATAACAGTAAAAGAATGTGGGAAACACACTACTGGAGCCAACGAGTTGATGTAGATAAGTTAATTCAAAATACTGCCGAGGACGGTAGTGTTCCTCCTCAGTTGGCATATATTGATTTGCGATTTGGTACTAAGTGTCAATTAGCGTGTGTAATGTGTTCTCCCCATGACAGTTCGGGCTGGATTAAAGACTATAAAGCAATTTTTCCAGCAGTAGAAAATGCATCACTAAAAGAAACTATGCAGTGGCAGGACAAAGGAAGTTATAACGGAAGTAGTTATAATTGGCATAAACAGAATCCTGTATTCTGGGAGCAGTTCTATGAGCAAATGCCAAATATGCAGCAAATTTATTTTGCAGGCGGCGAAAGTCTTATTATCGAAGAGCATTACGAAATATTAGAGCATGCAATAAAAATGGGATATGCGAAAGATCTTGAATTGCGTTATAATTCGAATGGTGTCGAATGGCGAGAAGATTTATTTGATTTGTGGAAAGAGTTTAAATTAGTTCGATTCCATTATAGTGTTGATAGTATACACAAAATGAATGACTATATTCGTTATCCAAGCAAATGGGACAGAACACGAGAAGTGTTCCATATTTTAGATAAAGAAACATCAAATAATGTCGAAGTTACTGTTGCTTGTGCAGTACAAGCATTAAACATTTATTATATTCCTGATTTCATTCGTTGGAAACTAGAAGAAGGATTTAATAAAATTAACATGTGGCCATTTGGAGCGGGCGGTGTTAACTATCATTTTGTATATCATCCTCCGCACTTAAATGTTAAAGTATTACCCAAATGGTTTAAAGAAGAAGTACGCAGAAAATATGAAGAATTTTATCCATGGTGGGAAGAAAATTGGGAATTAGGTGTCCCTAATTGGCATCGAGGCAAAGTTACAAAGGAACAGTTTATGGAAGCAGGATATGGGATTAAACGCTTGAAAGGAATGCTACAGTTTATGGAAAGTGAAGACTGGAGTATACGTTTACCTGAAATGAAAGAATTTTTAGATTTATGCGATAAACAGCGCGGAATAACATTTGCAGAAACATTTCCAGAGATGAAAAATATTTTTAGTGAGGACCCTAATGTTTGAAGATAATAATCTACTTTACAAAGACTTACATGAAAACTTAATCAAAGAAACAATTAGTGGTTTAGATATCTATCTAGATCCAAACTGGAAAAAAATTGCAGTAAATCTCAGTGGCGGTGCAGACAGTGCATTACTAACCTATATAGTTTGCAGTATCATTAAAAAATACAAACTCAACATTCGAGTAAATGTTATTACATACCAAAGATGCTGGACAACTAGACCTTGGCAAGGATGGTGGAGTATACAGGTTTATAACAAGCTAAAAAGTTATTTTCCAAATATTATTGCAGATAGAATTACAAATTATATTCCTCCTGAATTAGAATATGGAGTTTCTGGACCTATTATAGACGGTAGAAGTGGAGATCAAATTATTGTTGGAAGTTTCAATAAATTTGCTGCATGGGAATATAATCTAGATGCAATTTTTAATGCTACAAGTAAGAACCCTGATAACGATACTAGAAGTGATAGAATGAATAATAGAGACGGTGATGCTGCTAGTGGAAATGTAAAAGATGTGTGGTCTCATAACGATACATTAAATGTTGTATTGGCGCATCCGTTTAAATATGTACAAAAGGATTGGATAGTAACACAATATCATGTGTTAGATATTATAGAATTGTACGATACAACAAGAAGTTGCGAGGGAGACATTAATCTTCATTCAGAAATTAAAAGAGCAGTACCCTCGGCGACTGATTATGTAGAAGGCATGAAGATTCCAACTTGTGGAGAATGTTGGTGGTGTTACGAACGAGAATGGGCAGAGAGTAGAGTACAAACAATGATGGAAGCTCTTAACAATGTCTGACACATTTTGTCCTATACCTTGGATATTTCAGGCTGCTAGGGCAAACGGAGATCTGCGAGTTTGTTGTCAAGCCAATGTTACAGAAAATAGGGGCGTAATACGGAAATCCAACGGGAATGCTTACAATGCGGGATCGGATGACTTAGACGAAGCAAGAAACGCAGATATTATGAAAGAAATGCGTATTAACATGCTCCAAGGTGTTTGGAATAACGAATGCGGAAGATGCAAAGCAGAGGAAGAAGCAGGTCTAAATAGTAGAAGACAATACGAAAATGAAAATTGGAATTTTTCTGTTCAAGATGCAGCATTAGTGACTGATGCAGATGGCACAATTGATGTAGAACAATCTCCTGTCCAATATTATGATTTACGGTTTGGAAATTTTTGTAATCTAAAATGCCGTATGTGCGGACCAACCGATAGCAATGCCTGGTACGATGATTGGATTAAACTTACAGGTTCTAATTTTTTTAAAGAAACAAGCGGCAATGTAGAAATAAAAGAAGTAAACGGAAAATTGTGTGCGAGCGAATATGACTGGCCCAATCATGAACCGTTTTGGGAATATCTTGAAAAACATATTGAAAACATTGGACATATCTATTTTGCCGGCGGCGAGCCAATGTTGATTGAACGTCATTATGATTTCCTACAACGCTGTATAGATCAAGGACATGCAAAGAATATAATTATTGAATACAATACTAATATGAGTACACTACCGCCTAGAGTATCAAAGATGTGGGAGAGTTTTAAACAAGTTCGTGTTGGCGCAAGCGTCGACGGTTACGGTAAAGTTTTAGAGTATCAAAGATATCCTGCAAAGTGGGAAAAAATATATAAAAACTTGCAAACGCTAGACGCTATGCCAAAAAATATCTATGGGTGGTTAGCGTTTACTGTTACAGCATACAATGTAAATCATATGATAGATTTTATGAAATGGAAACTGACTGAAAGTGGATTTACGACTATCAATAGTACATTAAAACGTCCTGTTATTACGCATCATGTTGCTCATCATCCTAAGCACCTGAATATTAGAGTCTTGCCAGAAGATGCAAAACAAAAATTAACAAAACGTTTTGAAGAATTTATAAAATGGATTAATGATAATAATTTTGAAAGCCATGTGGTAAAACATGCTACAGATATAGCAACTGGTGTTTGTAATTATATGAATTCTGAAAGTTATTACGACACACATTGGAACGAATTTAAAACTTATACGAAGAAGCTAGATACCATGCGTAACGAAAGTTTATTTGAAATAGAACCTGCATTTAAGGAATATATAGATGAGTTTTGATACAATTGATTTACTTACAGGGGGAGTATTTCAGGTAACTTGGGATACAGGTCGTAGATGTAATTACGATTGTTCATACTGCCCCGCAATACGGCACGATAATTTTTCTCCGCATGCAACATTAGAAGAATTAAAAAATAACACAGACTTCCTATTTGAATATATTGACTTGCATATGCAGTATAGAAAATATAAGTCTGCTAATATAGGGTTTACTGGAGGAGAGCCCACCGTTAATCCTAATTTTATTCCATTTGCCAAATACCTTAAAACAGAATACGAAAACAAATACAGAGATAAATGGAACTGCGGATTTGCGCTTACGACAAATGGTGCAATGGGTAAAAAAATGGCCAATGCGGTCATGGAAAACTTTGGCTTTGCAACAGTTAGTTATCATGCTGAGAGTGATAACAAATTAAAACAGCAGGTTAGAGACAGAATTATGCAATTCCATACCGAAGGACCTGACCACAATTTTGGTGTTAGTGTTAATGTAATGTTTCATGCAGCCTACTTTGACGAATGTAAAGACCTATGTGATTTCCTACATGATAATGGTGTTAAATATGTGCCTCGTGTAATAGGAGAAGAACCAGGAAGTCGAAGTAATTTTGCTCACACCTATTCAGACGATCAACTTGATTACATGAAAAATTATTGGCAATACAAAAATGCTGAATTAAATGGAGAGAAAGAAGTTTCAGACCGTCTTAGGGCCACAGGCGAACCGACTCCAGAAGAAATAAAAGCCAAAGAATTAGAAATAATAAAGAAAAAAGAATCCGAAAAGAAAGGTTATAAAATAGGAAGGCCGTGTTGCGGAAGCAGAGAAATGTGTCTAAGTAACGCGGGCGAAAGCAGAAAGAGTACTTTCGTTGACTTTAGAGAGTTTAAAGGTTGGCATTGCAGTGTAAATTGGTTCTTCCTGCATCTAGAGCAACAAACAGATAGTGTATTCCATCATCAAACCTGTCAAGCAAGGTTTGATAAAACTAGAGGGCCTATAGGAAAAATTAGTGAAGGAAAAAAACTTATAGCCCAATTAAAACAACAAATGGAAAGCGGAACTTTACCTACTGTGATATGTCCTAAACATACATGCGGATGCGGATTATGTGCACCTAAAAGCCAGTATGAAGAGAATTACTACGATGTTATTAAAGGTCATATAGATACAAATATTATTGGAAAAGCATAAAGTTATGTCAAGAAATACATATTGTAAATATCCCTTTAAACAACTGGCAATGAAAAATTTTGAAAATAATAAAGCAAGGTCGTTTTGGCCTTGTTGTAACATGCCAAACACTCAAGAAGGAGTTTATGATCCTGATGTTTTAGGTACCGGAGAAATAAGCAATTTGACTCCGGAAGAAATGTTTAATCATCCTAGAATGGACCAATTGCGCAATAATCTTATTGCAGGAATAAGAGATCCTGCATGTAGTGTATGCTGGAAAATGGAAGATAAAGGACTTAAATCATATAGAAATAATTCTTTTGACGAAAACACCGCTCTAGATTATGAAAAAAATCTAGAAATAATTGATGTGACTATTTCAAATATTTGTAACCTTAGGTGTAGAATGTGCACCCCTGGTAACAGTAATCTGTTAATGAAAGACCACAAATACTTCGAAGAAAACAATTTATTATCAGAATTAGGCGATGCAATTAAAGACAGATGGAGCGCAAGTGTACCGCATGCTACACACCAGTCTCCTCAGTGGAAATGGCTTTTAGAAAATCCTAGTAAAATTAAAATGCTTAAAATGTCAGGAGGAGAACCATTTTATGATAAAGAAGTGATCAAACTTTTGCAAAGCTATATTGACAATGACACTGCAAAGGATATAGTCTTAGCCTTTCACACAAACGGAACACAATTTGACGATAATCTGATAAGCATGCTTCAACAATTTAAAGGAAATAAACATACACTCAGCATAGACGGCGTCAACAAGGTTTATGACTATATCAGATATCCAGGAACATTTAAAGAAATAGAAAATCAGTTACCAAAATATATCAGTGAAGTTGTTGACGTAGAAGATTGGGTTGATTTTAATTTTGTTTTGACCTCTCTAAATGTGCTTAATGCTGGCGATTACATAAAATGGTGTTTATCCCTTGTGCAAAAGCCTGCTCTTGTTTTTACAGAAGTATATCCTACCGAGCGTGGCATTGCAATTAAAAGACTGCCTTGCTATATATTAGAGGAAGCAAAACGCAGAATTATACCTTATATGGATGTTCCTTATGTAGATTACGCAGTGAGCGAACTTATAAATCAAATTAATTGGGCAATAAAGAATAATAACGAAGATAAGAGTTTATTGCTAAAGGAAATTACATTGTTTGATAGATCGAGGAATCAATATTTTGGAGATTATATAGATCCATTGCTTACAGATTGGTTAGAATCATGATAATAACCGGAAATCCAAATCAAGGACTAGCCCGAGCACTATCTAAAATTTTTCCGACTGCAGAATTTTTCAGTAAGTCGACCGGATGGGATTTATGCAAAACAGAACACCAGCAACAATTTGCAAAACTCTGTCTATCCCATGACACAATTATAAACTGTGTAGCACTATGGCGGTTTGAACAAACCACCCTCTTAGACGCAATATATAGGTCGTGTGTGGACGCAAATCATACTCCGCATATAGTATGCATAGGAAGCACAACTGACAGAGTAAAAAACGGAAAGCCTTGGCTATATAATGCAGAGAAAAAAGCACTCAGGGATTACAGTAACACTTTAGCTATAGGCGGAGTGTGGTCTGACAAACCAAAAGTAAGTTATATTAGTTTTGGCACACTTTCAAACAAGCAAGAAAAACATACTGATAGAAAGTGTCTTGATATAGACACAGCTGCTCAGTACGTTCAGTGGTTGATAGAACAACCTAAACATGTTAATATAAATGAGATAAGTATAGATCCTATGCAATGCGAGAAATGGTATGAATGAAGATCTCAAATGGAGTAATTACGATTTTACGAAAATTCCCTTTCATGATATTACGCAAGTAGGCCAGCGCACACTTTTATACAGAGATATCTTCACAGTGTCGTGGCTCCTTGGAAGATTCTGTAATTATAGATGTAGCTATTGCTGGCCATACGCCAGATCTGACAAAAAAGATCATCGACCGACAGAACTTTGTCTTAAAACAATAGATGAAATAAAGCGCCAAGCACGGGATAACGGATTTAACAGTTTTCATTTTAGTCTCAGCGGTGGAGAACCAACTTTTCATCCAGGATATTTAGATATTTTAAAATACCTTGCAGACGATGTACAGAATACTAATTATACCAGTATTCATATGACTAGTAATTGTAGTCGAAATATGAAATGGTTTGAAGAATATGTGGAAAGCGCAAAACCCTTCCACCGTGCAAGTATAACTGCAAGCTTACACACAGAGCATGTAAACACTCCGGAAAAAATGCAGGAATTTGCGGACAAATTAATCTTTTGCCAAGAACATGATGTTCAAGTGACCATTAACCAAGTAATGGTCCCAGACTGGTTTGAACGAGATTGGGAAAATGCTCTTTTCTTTCATGAGCAGGGCATAAATGTAACGTTAAAACCTCAGAGCGACCCCACGGCCAGCAGGGTTGTTGATGGGTATACCGAAGACATGTTAAAACGATTATATAACGGAATGCCTCAGAGAGCATATACAGAATTAAAAAGAAAATGGGCAGGTAGACCCAAGCCCAACTTTCAAATTCCAGTTGGAGTAAACGGAAAAAATGATGCTAGTGTGCCGTGGCATATGCAAGTTGAGTTTAAAGATTCCACCGGCAAAAAATGGTACATGGATCAAGCAGAAAGGTTTAATGCATTCAACTTTAACAAATTTAAAGGTTGGAACTGCAATGCAGGCTTCCAAGGTATTATAATTAGAGAGCCCGACGGAAGCGTTAAACGGTCTTATAGTTGCCATGATGTTCCTTTAGGAAATATAGAAACAGGATTTAATTTATTTGACCAACCGATGCCTTGCATAACTGAAAGTTGTGTAAGTTCTGCAGATAGCAAGATTCCAAAAAGAAAAGATGTATAATGTAAACGATGTTCGGGAATTACATATTGAGCTGACAGATAAATGCCAGGCGCAATGTCCTATGTGTGCTAGGAATTATAACGGATATGGCACTAGAACTTTTATTGAAAATAGAGAAATATCATTCAACGAGTTTAAAGAATGGTTCCCTGAAGAATTCCTAGCACGATTAGATAATTTTTACAGTTGTGGTAACTATGGTGATCCTGCATTTGCTAGTGACTGTCTAGAAATATTTGCATATGCTCGCAAATGTAATCCTACCGCCAAAATGTCATTACATACTAATGGCGGCATGCGCAATCCGAAATGGTGGTCCGAACTTGCAAAACATAATATTGAGGTTGTATTTGCGGTAGACGGATTCAAGGGTAAACATGAACTTTATCGTAAAAATACAAAATTTGAAAAGGTAATTGAAAACTTAAAAGCATTTATCGATGCAGGCGGAAGTGCCTGTGTTGATAGTTTAGTATTTGCACATAACGAATTTGAAACAGAATTATTAGAAGATTATTTGTTAAAATTAGGTGTCAAATACGTAAACTTTGTTAGCACTACTAGGTTTTACGAAATGAAAGAATTCTATGTTTATAACGAAGATAAAAATTTTCAATATTCGTTAAAGCCACCAACATTACCTCCTTATAAACGGGAACCTAATAATACATTAGAGTCTTTATTAAACCATAACGTAAGAAAACAAGTAGTACACGATGCTGTAATTTCTCCAAAATGTACTAGTGTAAAAGGAATCTACGTTGATCCAAGGGGAAACTTATATCCCTGCTGTCTAATAGGACACGATTATATTGAGGATGACGTAAAGGAAATTCTGCCAGTACACACCTTACATAATATTTCAATAAAACACACTAAGAATATTCTTGGTAAAGTAGGATTACAAAACTGTAAAGATAGAATATTATATACAAATGAAGTTTTATTTAAAGATTTTGATAAAACATGGAGTAATGAAGACAAATGTTTAACATGTGTAAATGCTTGCTCTAAAACAGTATACGAGTATACAAAAAATGTCTAAGATAGATAAATTGAAAAAAGAAATAGAGGAAAAAACAGGATCTACTACATTCTGTGCGTTACCTTGGACGCATGTTGCGACAGAAACAAACGGCTCTATGCGGTTGTGCTGTGCATCTAATACTAAAGGCATTGTATCTAATCCTAAAAATACCGGCACTCAGGCAACTTTAGACAATACTACAATCACTAAAGAATGGAATAACGAATATTACAAGAATATTCGTAACAAAATGTTATCAAATGAAGAGCCCTTAGATTGTCAAAAGTGTTTCCAACAAGAAAAATTAGGGATTATCTCTAAACGACTTTGGGAAACCAGAGAATGGCTTAATAGACGTTTGGATACATCTTTCCTATCTGAGATTGCAGAGCCACCAGTATACTTAGATTTACGTTTAGGCAATAGCTGTAATTTAAAATGCGTAATGTGCTCTCCGCATGACAGTTCACAGTGGGTAAAGGATTATAAAAATTTAAACGCAGAAACCAAAGCACTGGTAGATTGGGATCAAGAAACAAAAAATCCTTTTTGGCATAGAAATAAACCTTTTATACACGATCTTTATAAATTAATACCTACCTTGGAACAAGTTCAGTTTGCAGGCGGAGAGCCTTTAATGATCCCTGAACATTTTAATTTATTAAACGAAATTATAAATGAAGGACGAAGTCACCATGTAGTTTTGAAATATAATACCAATGGTACAATTGTTAATGATGAGATCTTAGACATATGGAAAAATTTTAAAAAAGTCAAAGTTTCTATAAGTTTAGACGGAATAGAGGGCAGAGGTGAATATATCAGACACCCGATGGCTTGGGAGCAAATTAAAGAAAATCTACAAATCCTTGATAAATCACCGGAAAACATTGATGTAAATTTAGCTGTCACAGTTCAATTATTAAACATAAAACATTTGCCTGATTTTGCGAAATGGAAAATTGCACAAAAATTTAAAAAAATTAATTTAGAAATTATAGAAGGATATCAAATAGGCGCAGGTATTTTTAACATGCATCTCCTTTATATTCCTACCTTTTTAAGTATTCAGTGTTTACCAGAACAAGATAAAAAAGAAGTGGAAGAAAGTTTTTTACAATTTAAAAAGTGGCTTAAAGACAATTATAACCAATCATTTTGGCATAATCCTGTTGGCTGGCAAAAATGGCAATCATTGTTAGATTACATGTATAAACACGATGGATCCGACCAAATTCCTAATTTTCAAAAATATATTTTAAATTTAGATTCTATAAGAGGAACTGATGCAAAAGAAATATTTCCTGAACTATCACATCTTTTTCTTTGATATAGGAATATCGCCTGCACAAGTGCACCAATTTCGTGTGCAAATTACAGGTTCTTCAGGAACTTCAAAACTACCTTCATAGATATTACCTAAACTCCCCCCAACTCTGCATGTAGCACGATGCACTTCTCCGTCCCAGTTTATCATTAAACTTTCTAATCCCACATTGCAACTCCATCCCTTGAATTTATTGAGGTGATTCTTTATAATTTCGTTTGCGTGCATGGTTGATGTATCATCTATAACACAATTTGGCCTTGCAGTTCCAGTGTTTTGTAGAATCCAGTCTAAATCTTCTGTAGCATACTTTAAATCGTCAAACCAGTCATGATCGCCATTAGTCCATCTTATGCGTCTTATTACTGTAGGAATATTCATTGATTGCAACATTTCCCATGCTCTTTTTACCATATCCATATATTCGTGGTGTGCCATTAAATGTACTATTACGTCTCTATCAAATACTTTACCTACATTAATTGCATTGTTTAAACTTTTAGACCATAACTCGTTGTCAAAGTGTAGACTGAATACGTATTGATTCACAGGCTGATCAAGGTACCATTGCACATTACGTAACCCGTTTGAAGTTACATTTATCCATTTAACATGCATTGATTCATCTATATGATTTATAAGTTCTTCAATTTTAGGGTGAACAGTTGGCTCGCCCCCGGTCAGACTCATTCTTACAGGTTTTGCAAGTTCTTCTAATTTATCTACAGCATCTAACATATGCTTAATTTCGGCATGGGGACTAAAATTATCATGTATACTCGGAGGACAATAGGCACAATCTAAATTGCATCTTTTACCTATATTCCATTCTACTTTAACAGTGTCAGTATTGTCGTAAACATTTTCGACTTTAAACATATTTCTTAAACTCTGGATTGATATGTTCGAAAGGTCCCTGCGATCTAGTTTTATCTAATGCGCGATTAAACTCAATAGTTTCCCGCCATAAATGATGTTGATCAGTGGCTTTTATATATGTTATTACGTCGTTAATTTGGTTAATTGTAAATTCCAATAACTTACCATTATCTTTGACAAGTTTAAAATTTGGAACTTTTTCTTTAACCTGTTCTAGTCTTTTCACTACTTCTTGTTTTAGATCTTTTGGTAATACTTGAGCAGAAAGAACCCTAGGATGGTCGACACTTTTAGCATAAAATATTATGCCCAAATCATCTAAGAAATATTCTATCATTTTATCTAAGACCATAATGTTATTTACTTGGAATGCAACTGCTCCTACAATACGATTAATATTGGGAATATCTTGCATTACTTTTATATTTTTTATTAGGGTTTCCCAATCACCATTTCCTCTTACATATTCATAACTTTTACCTATTCCATCTATGCTAACATTTACAGCGACACTTTTAAATCTAGGCCAGTAATCGTGTATATTCCTGCCACCTTTTATACCTAAAATCGTCCCATTAGTTGCATATTTAATTTCGATATTTTCTCCGTATGTGGAAAGCATATCTAAGATCTTATAATGGTGCGGGTCCATGAGAGGCTCGCCTCCGGCAAATTCAACCCTTCGGAAATATGGCAACAACTTTTCAAAACTGTTCCACCAGTTTGTGTTATCTTCAAAATGACCTAAATAAGGATTCTTTTTGAGGTTTAAATTATCTACCATGTTAGGTAAGAAAACATCGTCGTCCTTATAGTAACCTTCGATAGAATCCCAATCTTTCCACGAAGTGCTGTCAACAGGATTGCACATTCTGCACTTTAAATTACATAGATTGTTAATTTTAATTTCAATGGTAGGGATTTCAAAAGGCATTGAGTAATCTTCATTAAGGTTGTCTAAAGCATTAGGATAAAGATTTATTCTTGACTCTGGAATAACATTCTCTATATGTCGTTGTCGTAAACTTTGTACTCCTTGATCCTCCAACATATAACAGGGTAAACATTCAGGCGGCCTCTCATCATTTAACACCTGCTGTCTGATACGTAGCATATTTTCGTTATTCCAAATTTCTTCTAAACTTTCATCTTGAATGTAGCCAACAGGGTGACTGCGGCAGCATATTTTTACTGCGCCGTCCTCTCGGGTAGCAAGTCCAGTAAAAGGGTGCATACAAAATGTACAGGATTTTTTCATAATGTTACTTATCTCATATGGCTAATTATAAATAATTTTATGATAACTCCCACTATGTATTCATTAGACGAAAATATTTTACAAGAAGCAGTCAATTCTTTACCTCAAATAAGTTTTAAACTTTCCTTAAATCACCCTACAGAAGATTTTTTTTATAGTCCATGGGTTATAAAAGACGAATATAAAGGCACGGTATGGAACGACGTTTTGAAAAGTTTACCAGAAATGCAGGGAGAAGCTAGATTAATAAAACTAGATCCTGGATTTTGTTATTATGCTCATGCTGATATAGATGACAGATGGCACTTATCGTTACAAGCCGAACATTCCTTTTTAGTTGACATACAAAATGAAAAACTACATAAAGTACAAGTTGATGGAAAATGGTATTATTTCGAAGCAACTAATATTCATAGCGCAACAAACTTTAGTAACAAACCTCGTATTCAATTAGTTGTGAGAAAATTATTGCAAAAAAATAAAATTATAGATCCCATATGTGTAAATTTAATTTTAAAAGAGTATAGACATGATTATAGATATCTATTTGATAGCACAGTAAGCCCATGGTTAAATAAAGCTAATAAAACTGGATATATCTCTAACTTTGAAAAGAAAGATAAATCTGTAAAATTTATAATTTCCGAGTATGCGCTAAGTTCGCTTAAACAAATTTTACCAAAGGAGTTTGAATTAAGATGTCTGTAAGGTTTGTAGGAAATTGTAAGACAGTAAACTGGCAAGAATTAATCGAATCAATAAGCCGTATAGACGGAGACGTAAGAACATATGGAGTAAACTTTTATCAAGATTCTAATCAAAATTTTAATGAGATAATAGATTTATGGAAGACTGCAGGATACGATAAAACAGAAACAGTAGAATGGATAAATTATTATCCAGGAAAACATTTTGGAACCCATTACGTAACACAATTTGAAGAGTATACTGATACTTTATGTGCACGTGCTTGGATTAGTAAAATACGTCCTGGGAAGTATGCGCCTTATCATAAAGATATCGATGATAATATAGAAGAATACCTAGCCAGGGGAGATTTAGTACGATATACCGCGCATCCTTGTATTCCTAAAAAAGGACAAATCTTAATTATAGACGAAACCGTATTACATTTAGAAGAACAAGGAAATGTGTACAAGTGGTCAGATTACTTTGCATGGCATGGCGGCGGAAATATAAGTTTTGAACCTAAATACTTATTCAATTATCTAGGAGTCAAAAAATGAGATTTATAGGTAACAGTAGTGAAGTAATTGATTGGGATCAGTATGTAAATTTGATCGAATGTGATCAAGGAAGAATTAGGGGAACAGCTCAAAGAGATGATATTCATCATAATCCTAAGGTTGCCGAATTAAAAAATATATGGGAAGTAGCTGGCTACACAAATAATAATGCTGTTGGCTGGATAGATTACGAAATATCACAGGATATAGTTGACAAATTTGCATTTTGGGCAGGAATGAATCCAATAGCTGGTTGGATTACTAGTGTTCCGCCAGGCTATTGTGTTCCGTGGCATCCCGACTATACAGATGACGAGGAAAAAATACTTTCTAACGGTGAGGTATTTAGATTCACCTGTCATATTGGTAAGCCAAGATGGGGCCAAGTCTTTGTACTAGAAGAGCATGTATTTCATATGGAGTCGCAAGGAAACTCATATCAATGGTCGGACTGGCAGGACTGGCACGGCGGATTAAATATGGGGTTACACTCTAAACTCCTCTTTAACTTTTTGGGATATAAGCGTTGAAAAATAAATTTTGTTTCGATTTAAAACTTCCAATTAGCGGACCATTAAATAATTTTAAATGTATATACAGGAACGATGCAGAGCCAGACATTTTCTTCATAGATCATTCTGACGTAAGCGAAGATTATAAAAATTGGATAAGTGAATGTGGATTAATAATGACATATCCGCCTTTGATTTTTTATACACCCATTGGACATCAAATAGGTGTTCACATAGACGGTCCTGGCAAAGTTATGGATAGGGCTTGTATGAACTGGTGCGTACAAGGAGCAGGGAGTCTAATGCACTGGTACGAAGTTAAAGCAGGGTGTTCTCCATTTGAAGAAACAGAGACACAAGCCGGCACACCATATACACAATACCATCCTAAGGATCTAAATCATCTTCATAGTCAAACTGTTAAATGGCCTAGTGTTGTTCAAACAGGAATACCCCACAATGTTCATAATAGCACTTGGGAGCCTAGGTGGACAATTAGTTGCGATCTAAGTTTTAAAGATACTCCTGAACAAGGACTCACAATGTTTCAAGCACAGGAAATATTTTTTAAATGGATGATTTAGATATTCAATTTTACAAAGCTAATAAAAATAAAACCTTCAAATTAGAACAATTACCGGATGGAACTTATGAGTATCAAGCTATGTGGATTATGGAGCAAAGACACATTGGGTGGTTAGAACTGGAATGCAATCACCCAGTTGAAATCTACAATGAATTGGAATATTATCTTCATAGAGGACACGAAACACATGTTGGGTGGAGCAGTGTGTGTTTACATGGGCTTGGAGCTGATAAAATAGCTACTGCTCCTACATATGGTTATAATGAGTTTACTGCTCCTTACACTTTTACAGATATTTCAACATATTTTCCTAAAACCGTTGAATATTGGAAAAAATTTCCTGCAGAGCGGTTTACAAGAATACGATTTATGAAACTTGAAGCAGGGGGGAGCATTAGTGTACACAATGACAACTATGAAAATGTACCAGAAGATTTTAATCCTTTAGATGGTATACTGCCTATTAATGTTGCAATAGTTCATCCTGATAATTGCGATATGATTATAGAAGATTGCGGGTCAGTGCCTTTTACTTCTGGCAAAGTTTTTCTAATTAACGTAGCAAAAAATCACATGGTAGTAAATAACTCCAACAAAGATAGAATACACCTTATATCAAACATTATTTTAGGAAATAAACGAAGTGAATTTTGTAAATTACTGGTAAGAAGTTATGAAAAATGTTATAACCTTCAATAAAACATCCCAAGAAATAGTATTTTGTATTGTAGATAACACTGCAAAAATAAAACATGATTGGACCAGAGAAATTATTAAAAACTTATCTGATTTTGTCTTATCGAATATAATACAAAAAGGCTATACTGTATTACAGGGTGTTTCTGAGGAAGCATTGTTAAGAGAAAGTGCGTCAAAGTATAAACATGCTGTAGTTATATCCACCGGAACAGAGTTTTTAAATGGAGATAATTTTTTTAAAGCTATTGAAAAGGCAACTTTTCAAGATTATTTTATACAAGGTCATGTTGCTGATAGAAAGGATGGTTACTATGAACTACACGATCAATGTTATTTAATTAATTTAAGTATCTATAAGAAGTTAGGTTATCCTTCAATTGGTAGCTTTTCTTATTACGATTCACATGAACAAATAGAACCACATAGAAGTGATGAAAACATTCACGATGATTATACGCCAGTGTGGATAAAACCGGGCTCATCAAGGCGGAGATACGAGCATAAGTGGCATGGATGGAATATATTATCAATTGCATTAGATAATAATTTACCTGTAATAGTATTCAATGAAGATATAAGAAATAATAAAAAATTTTATTATCCTGATTATGAACCTTCATTTCAACTGGCTCATGAGTACTTGTATGGCAAGCAAATTATAAGTAGCCAGGCTTTCTTTTATCCTTTCAACACTGAACAATACAATACTTCGAATGTAGATTCTATAAATCAGTTAGTAACACAGGCAAGTGGCCTTAATTGGATCGATTACTTAATTAATAATAATTATTCTAAAGGAACAATTGTAAATTTTGTAGACAATAATACATTTGCATTAGAAACAATGAAATATATCACTGAATGGAACGGCGAAGATTATCCCCAAATGCTTGAAGACTACGTGCTATCTAGAAGTAGTTTTATGAAGGTATCAAAAAATAATAGATTAGCAAATATGGATGATCCTTTAACTACATGTTGGGAATATTTTCTAGAACAACATCCTAATTGGAAGGATACGTGGCAAGATATCAAACATAAGGTACAATTTAAATTCACTCATGCAGACTTAGTCCTTAATAAATCACTACCGATTGAACATTGGTTAGAGGAAAAAACAAACACACTTATTAATTTAAGTCATATTTTTAATTATGATCCAGTTGCTCCATTTATTCCTCTTCAATTGCGTGTAAATAATGAGAATAATCTTATAAAGAAGATTAGACAATATATGCCTGATGCAACTATTATATTTAGCGCAAGATCTGCAGAAGGTTTTTTTGATTCGTCACCTAACCATTATGTATGCCAAGCAAGTAAAATGCCTTTGGTTACCATAAAGGATTTGACTTTCCCCACATGGCGTTATGGGGAGTGGTTATGAAGATAGCAATTACGGGGCACACAAGCGGTATAGGTAAAGGTATATATACCTTTTATAGACGTAGAGCAGTTGAAGTGAAAGGATATAGTTTAGATAATGGCTATAATATTAATGAATACGAATCTATTCTTAAAGATAGTGCAGATTGTAACATTTTTATAAACAATGCCTATAGTCATTATAAGCAAAGTGAGATAATTTCTACTTGGGGCGAAATGCATAAAAATTATAAACATTTAATTATTAGTACAAGTAGTATAGCTGCAGAGCCGCTATTAGAAATAGAAAAAATATTTCCCCATCTCGTACCATACGGCGAAGAAAAATATGCTATTAATAAAGCAAGTTGGTTTTTAAATCACAGCGGCTCTAGATGTAAATCCAGCGTTATTATGCCAGGGGTAGTAGAAACTAATTTTTATAATCCCTACGACACAGAAGACGAAAACGGAATAGAATTATATAATCAAGTCATGAATACCAATAGTATAATCACTGTTGACGATTTAGTTAAGACTGTAGATTTTATTATTCAAAGTTGGAACGGAAGAAACTTTATAGCAAGTATGACGGTGTTAAATGCTTATTAAAGATTGGATAGATAGAATTTCAAAACCGCAAGAATTACTAGGAGGATATTCAGTGTGTCCTTATTCTAGGCATGCGCAGTATGAAATAGTACAAGTATATGGGCGTAATATAGTTGTTCCAAATGCAGACTTTGACTTAATAATTTATATACTTTCGGATAACTTTTCTCAAATACAAGTTGAAAGTATAGCAAAGGAGTATAATCTACTGTACAAGGAATTGGTTTTCTTACCAGATCCTAAAGATCGATATACAGAAATCAATGGCGTAAAAACAAATAATGGTGAACAGAATCTAATACTTTGCCAACCAAGAGCTAAATTAAGAAAAGCAAGAGAAAATCTGTCTAAAACAGATTATTATAGTTTCTGGAGTGAAGATTATCTTCGGGAGATCTTAGATACATGACATGCTGGACAGAGTACGATCCGTTAAAGGAAATAATTGTAGGAGATTGTAATCAGCCCGGCGATTTTGATTGGTTCCTTGACGAAAGAGTAAAATCAAAATTCAATCTAATACTAGAAGAAACAAAAGAAGATTTACAAAATCTTAGCGAGTATCTATCCGGTTTAGGTATTCGTGTGCATAGGCCTAAACCTACAAAGTTTGAAAGTCGAGTCAGTTTAGGAAGTTTTACAATCCCTAATCCTGCAAGTCCTATAGTTCCCAGGGATCAGTATTTGGCATACAATAATATTATCATACAAACTTATACAAGTATGGTAGATAGATATTTAGATAGTGCAACATATTACCACATCTTTAAAGAACAATTTGATAAGGGCATTAATTGGATTAGTATGCCACCGCCTGTGTTAATAGATATAGGAGAAACAGAAAAGTGGTGGATAAAGGGCGAAGAAATTTATCATGATATATTAAAAGATAGATTGCTATGGCATACAGCAACCATGTATAAATTAGGTGATACATTGATTACAAACACAAAAGGTCCTGGTAATTATAACGGTTTAGAATGGATGACAAGGAATCTTCCTAATATTAAAATTATCGAAAATACACAAACGCATCAGCAAGGATATGGGCATATTGATCACGGCTGGTTTATGACAGACGACGAAACAGTATTTTGTGTTGATAAAAGTTGGGTTCCATTAGTGCTCCTTGACAAAGAGATTATTGAGTTGCATAAATTTTTTGATCCTTTTGACGATCAAAAATTCTTTATGGATTACAATAGTACTGGCGGAAAATACAGTGTAGATTGGTTAGATAAATGGTTAAACGGCTGGAAGGGTTACGCACAGGAATGTTTTTTTGATACCAACGTTTTAGTCCTAGATAAGGAAAATATACTATTCACAAACGAACAACCTCGTATATTTAAATTAATGGAAAATAGAGGAATCAACTGTCACGTAGTTCCGCAAAGACACAGTTTCTTCTGGGAGGGCGGCGTTCATTGCTTAACTTTAGATTTGGTCAGGGATGGCAGTTGTAGATCGGTTATATGATGCTAGTGCACTTATAAGTCTCTTTGATAACTCTATAAAATAATCATCAGTTGCAGATAATGGGATAATTATCAAAAGTCCATCCCCTGCTTCGTTAAACATACCGCTGCTCAATCCAAACTTTTTAAAATGACTTTCCAGGGTATCTTGATTTTCTAAGTAATTTTCATTTAACAGATTAAGATTAAATACCAGTCCGTGGTTGTTAAAGCCTTTTATAAGATTCTCTTGTTTTAGTTTTTCGAATAAAGAAACGGCTGAATTTTTTATCGCAGAATGATTTTTTAGAATTTGTTCTTTTTCTAGAATATCCATATATTCTAAAACACTGTAGATGCCACTTAGGCTGAAACTATATGAGAATCCATGCAGTAACGGCAAATTCATTATTGTTTGGTATATAATGTCATTTACAAGTGTTGCACTCAATGGATAAAAGCCACCTGTAAACCCTTTACCCATTGTGAATATATCAGGCTGTATCAAAGTTTCCCCATGTTCGTTTTTCCATCCAAACATGTTTCCGGTTTTTCCTCCGCACATTGCAATATCGTCAACTATCAAAATCACATCGTTTTCAGTGCAGACACGTCTAAGTTTTTGCCAAAATTCCTGTGTCACAGGCTTCAGTCCATCCTGCCAGCTACAAGTCTCAATGACAACACATAGTGTGTTACTCCAGTCTCTGTCCAGGTCTGTTTCCTGTCTTCTCAAAGTAACACAATTACCTTCTCTGCCATATATATGATGCATGTCTCTGGTATCTGCAATACTGCTACTTAAGAATGTGCTACCGTGATAACTGTTTTCAAAACCTATTATCTCTTTCCTGTCTTGATTTTTTGCAACATTATATAGATGTGCAACTCTAATTGCACCCTCTATGGCATCACTGCCCGATAAGCTGAAAATACTACGATACCCGCCGCTTAAGTCAAACAGTTTAGATGCAAGTGTCTGAATGACTGAGTTAGAAGTTTTGAACTCGCCGCTACAAAAAGGTGTGTCTTTTATTTTTTCGCCTACCTTATCAACAATATCAGTTCTATCAAACCCTAGTGTAAAACACCCGCAGTTCCCCATACTGAGATCAATAAAATTAACATTGTCCTCATAAAAACCAAAAGACCAGTATTTTTCTAAAAGTCTATATTCTTCTAGATTATCGTTTATTGCGTAAGGAAAAAGTGCTCGGGATATCATAATTTTTTACTAATATACTTTTTGCTTATATTACACTTAAGGTTAAAGATATTCTTTTACTACCTGGATTTATATTTTCTACACTATGGATTTTATTTGCTGGTAATAAATGCCATCTGTCTAATGGCACTTTTATTTCTTCCTTCTTTGTAACTTTATCATAAGGAATAAACATTTGTGGGTGTATCCAGGTATTATCCTTGTAGTCATTTAATTCATAAAATATTAACGAAACATCTCCGCCTGTTTGTATCAGATAATTATAAGCCTTGGATCTTAATTCGTCTATGTGAGGAGGTATAATCGATCCTTCTTCCATTACTTGAATATTAATGGAATCGTATTTGATTGGAATATGTGTATTAACCCATTTACTTATAGTGTCAGATACATCTATAAAACTATATTTTACTAGTCCGGGAAATCTTTCACGTGCTTCTTGTCCGCTGTACCCTAGTTTAGATTTGTTAATATTAGGATCATATGCATTTTCTACTAAGTTTAGAATCTCCTCAGAAGAACTTATAAGAAGTGTGTCCAAACGAGTATTTTCGCTTTTAGCTACTACATCAAATATTTCTTGTTTTATTTCTTCAGGCATTAAGGGATATGCAGGATATTTTAAGTATGCCATTATTTGTTTTATATACCTTCCTTGTTCGTCCGAAAATAACCATGCAGGACAGCATCTGTATTAGTCTTACAACTAGACATATTTCGAATCTGTATTTTTTTCCATGCCTCAAAATCTTTAATAATTTCCACTTCTCTTCCTGTGATATGATTTTTTGCAACCTGTTTATTTATAAAGCCCAACCCTGCAAGAATCTGATTCCATGCATTATATCCTATACTATTTTCTTTGTTAGGAACATCAGATGCTGTAAGTAAACGAGTCTTAGAAATGTCAATAATATTTTTAACGAAATCTGTAGCAATGTCAGATTTCTTTATGTAATCCCAAAACGGAGATCCTGATTTTCCCCCTAAATAATGCAAAATTATAAAATCTTTGATTTCGTCATACATTTCTGTAATTTCTTCGTTATATTTTTTGAAGTCATTTGAACCTATATAATCTACAAATTTTTGTATTTGAATTATTGTTGCATGTATGCTCGTGGCCTCTAACGGTTCAATAAAAGCACTAGCTAACCCTAATGCCAAACAATTTTTCCGCCAAGGCGCATCTAATCTTCCTGAATCAAACTTAATTTGTTTTATAGGGGTTATTTCGTGTCCTAATAAGGCTTCGATTTCATTTTGTGCTTCATTAAAGGTTATAAACTTGTCACAAAATACGTAGCCGCATCCGAACCTTTCTGCAGTTGGTATCTGCCACATCCAGCCCGCACTTAAGGCTTTTGAAATGGTCAAGGGTTTAGGCCAAACTGGCGGAACATAGTCTAAAACAAATGGCATAGCACTGTTCATAAGTAGGTGTCTGTTATAACTTACCCATTTTGCACCTAGGCTCTTCATTAAAGTTTGCGCAAATCCTGTGCAATCTATAAAGAAATCCCCAGGTATAGTCATATTATTAGATAACTTTAATGAGTCTATAGCGTTATTTTCATTATGGATTATTTTTTCAACTGTTGCATCAATAACTGAACCGCCCATAGAGAGAACACGCTTTTTAAAAAATTTGCCAACTTTACTTCCGTCAAAATGAAAACTTTGTCCGGTGATCCTTAATATTTCTGATTCGTCGTTCTTAATTAGAGATCGATCTTGGTCGATAAACATTCCTAATTTACTTACTGAATGAATGTATTCGTCATTTGCAATTAAAAAAGCAAGTCTATCTGTAATTTTGTTATCATTGTCTAAATTTAAATCTAAGGGGTTATAATAGCACCTATGTTGATTCGACCAATTTTCGTGTTTGACTCCTACTTTAAACGTGGCATCCGTTTCCTTAATAAAATCCTTTATGTCAATACCAAAGTCTATGTCCTGATTACCTATAATGCTTCCTAATATATGTGTGCCACCCTCGCCTGCTCCGATAATACCTATACTACTACTTTCGATAATTGTTACGTTATAAGTAGGATTAGTTTTTAAAATATAAAAGGCTGCTATCCATCCCGCAGTACCGCCTCCTACAATTACTAATTTCATATAATTGACCTCTGTATATAAGAAGATACAGGATAATTGCCTGTTGCTCCTACATTGAAGGACACTGCATATCTAGGTAAGTTTGTTTCATTTATTTTTGTTTTATGTCTTAACCATCCGGGAAAGATGAGCACATCGCCGGATTGTATCGAAACTGTCTCCTCTATGTCATATTGTACGCCTTCGGGCCCTTGCCATCCAAATGGCTGGAGGCTAGCAACAAGGTGATTAGGGTTTTCGAAAATTATATCTCCCATACCTGGATCCATCTTAATATACATTACACCACTCAGTAAATATGGTGTATGGTTGTGTGCAATGATGCCACTATTCTTACATGTTTTGTTAATCCACATTTCACATATTTGAGGAGTGAGTCCGTTGTAAAATTTATATTCGGCCCAACATTTTTTTATCATCGGTTCAAGTTGTAAGGTAATATTTTCAAATGCCGGGTGATTATGAAATGTATTCAACGAGTTGTATGTTGTATATGTAAATGGGCCTACATCGTTGTGAGATGCAGACGGCTTTGACCATTCTATCTCAACTTCGTGTTGAACTTTAGCAAAGGCTTCGTCTAAGCCTAATATTTTATCTCTAAAAATTTTTACAGGAAACAGTGATTTGAACATAATTTTTATACTGATGTTATTTAAATTTATTTATCATAAAATATGATACCAAAAAAAAAATTTTATAAATATCACTATGGAAAGAACCTCAAAAAAATATTTTCAATACGACGCAAATTTTGCCTCTATTTATAATGATGTTAATTTTGACGATATTTGCTATTACTTTGTAAAGCAGTTTGAATTAACACATGCATATCCTACAGGATCGTTAGTAGACCTCTGTTGTGGTACAGGTCAAATTGCAAACATTTTTAAAACAAGATTCGAAGACCTGGAAGTAGTTGGATATGATTTGTCGCAAAACATGTTAGAATTTGCAAATTATAATAATATTACTTTTAGAAACGACTCTATATTATCTATAAATGAAAAATTTGACAATATTGTATGCAATAATGCATATCATCATTTTGATGACATAAGTCTGTTTTGGGATACAATCCACAGGATTTCTCATGAAAGCACAAACTTTTTAATATCTGATAATGTAAGACCAGACACTGAAGCGCAGCTTAACAATATTGTGACAGGTGTCCTAGGAAATAATTCTCCTCTCAGTGAGTCATTTGAGTTAGCTTTATCTTCAAGTTATTCGATAGAGGAACTAAATGATCATGCTAAAGATTATAATCTTATAGTTCATGATACTCCTGTAGCTGATCTTAAAATTTTTTTTATACATAATTAATTTTTATTATAGGAAAATAGATGAAAATCGTGATTCTCGGTGGCGGCACAGCAGGTTGGATGGCAGCATCATATCTATCTAAACGCTTCCGAGATTTTAATTTAACAGTAATAGAAAGTCCAAATATTCCTCGAATCGGAGTGGGAGAAAGCGTAACTCCTCATGTTGCACAATTCTTTACTGATCTTGGTATAGATACGCATACTTGGATGAAAGATACAGGAAGTGTATATAAGTGGGCCAACAAGTTTATTAACTGGCATAATGGAAATGACTATGAGTATTTTAGTTTTTCATATCCTACAAACACTGAAATGTTATATAAAGACATAGATAAACCCTTTTCTATTGACCAGGTATATGGTGATAAGGATAATGAATTAAGTACGGATTATTTGTTAAAGTTATACAATGACGGGCATATAGATAAGTTCGATAGGTATTTTAACAGCCAATTTTATTACATGGAAAATAATGTTGCTCCATTTGAAGGTACTACCCGGCTTCTAAATGTTCCATTTAGCGGTGCACAACATATTGATGCAGAGAAAGCAGCTGATTTTTTAAAAGATAATGTTGCTCTTAGAAATGGAGTTGAACATCTTCAACATGACGTAGTTGATATTATAGTCGACGGAGAAAATATAAAATATCTTGTCTTAGAAAGTGGAGAGCAAGTTGTAGCAGATCTATTCTTAGATGCAACTGGATTTAAACGCATCTTAACCAAAGCATTAGGATGGACAACCGTAAAATATAAAAACAATCCTATAAACAGGGCATGGGTTTGCCCACTAGAATATGAAAACAAAGAAACTGAGTTACTCAATTATACCCAATCCATTGCGCAAAACCATGGTTGGCTTTTTAAAATAGGACTAAATCACAGAATGGGCAGTGGCTATTGTTTTAGTAGTGAGTTTACAGATGATGATGATGCGCTAAAAGATTATATGTCTATAACAAAAAATCACAAGGCTGAACCTAGATTAATTAAGTGGACACCTGAAAGATTAAAATATTCTGCAAAGGGTAACACTGTTGCAATAGGATTAAGTTGTGGGTTTGTAGAACCAATGGAAGCCAATGCTTTGTATACTATTATTAATAGTATTGTTAGATTAGCTGAGACTATTGAGTCATGTCGGAGTATAAACCTAATAGATTATACTGAGTATAATAATATAATTGCCCATGGCATTGATGATATTTCTGATTTTATACTCGTACATTATACATTAAGTAATAGAAAGACTAATGCTTTTTGGAACGAAATGTCTGCTTTAGGTGTCAGAAATAATCATATTGACCTTATGTACGAAAAATATAGGAGTAAGTTTAACACAATGTCTGCCGCCTTACAAGGTTATACAATGTTTCCACAGTACATGTGGGCACAACTAGCTACTTATTTGAAAATAGATACCTCCACATGGTATGACTTAAAAGAAGATGTTACATATGAAATTGCAAAACTGTACTTTAAAAATCTAGAACACAAGCATCGTCTTATTAGTTCAACTAGAATGAATAATTCTCAGTGGTTATCTAAATATATTTTTCGATAAATATCAGGCAACGGATCTTCAGGCCATTTTACATATTCTGTAAGACTGTGTTTATTAAGAATAGAAAAATCTACTTTACCGTCTGGCCAAACACTATTAATAAATTTAGATCTTTCTTCGTTTAGAATAGGTCTATAAAGATTTATATCAATAGGCTGTTCTTCGTAATCACAAGTAGTATAAAATGCAAATGCTTTTAATTTATCTTCTTTAATAAAGTGATAACACGGATACATAGTTATTTTATACACTTCGTTTATTTTTATATCTAAAACTATCTGTTGTAGTTGTTCCTTCCAATCAGGTAAAATATTTGATAAATCAGCACCATTTACTATTGTTTGCTCGCAACATTCTATATTCCATTCTATGTAGATTTCTCTTTTGCTGGTATCTACATCTATTAAATTAGCACACCATGGATATTTATTAAATTTTTTAAGATATTTTATTTCTCTTGTAAAACAATCGTTAATTAATTCGTTGCTTACCGGTTTATTCCTAAATTTACTATCGGGATCGAATCTCATGCAGAGAATTTTTTGGTCTAAACTTACTAAAGGTTCGTATAATGCTCCAGTTTTCCAGCGTTTGTTGCTCTGATCTGTCACATAGTAGTGTTGCCAATCAGTAGTGTTCAATATGATCTATACCTATGGTCTTCCTAAATTCTTTTGTAAACGTGCAATCGATTCGTAATCCGTATTCTTGTTCTTTAGAACCTTCTCCGCCGTGCCAGTCTTGATCGTTCCAGAAAGCTGCATTACAGTTTAGATAGTATTTGTTCTCATTTTCTGGATCCCATATGTAGAATCCGCGTTTAGTTCGATATCGAATATGTATAAATTCGTTGTTATGTGGAGAATAACCTTGATTGTCACCGTTCTTACCATCAAGATCTCTGTGTTCAAATGCATGCCCGTTATGATCGCAATGAAAGAATATAACACGCCCGATACTGTCAATAACATTTTCCTCAATAAGATTCTCTACCCATTTGACTACGCCTGGAAAATGTTCCTGTTCTTCGGTGGGGTTGCGTTCAGCATTGCGTTCGTCCCAACTACCTTCTTCCCAAAGAAAATAGTATATGTAAGGATCGTTTGCACCCAACGCACCTTTGAGATATCTTGTAAATAAGTTCCTTTGACGATAATCTTTGAAGTCTTGAGGAAATATTGTTTGTCCATGTATTTTAATTGGGTCATTTTCCGGCAATGCTTGATATTCTGCAAATGCCTTATATATAGGCTTCCAGTTCAAAGTATAACTCATATCATTTAAGTCAAAGCCTGGACTCATCCAAGTCCCTTCTTTGGCATATTCCCTCGCCAGTGCAAATCCTTTACATATTTCAGGATGAAGATTTTTGAAACCCTCAATGTCGAGATGTGGATCTAAATTTATATACGGCCTACCGCCAATTCCTTTAAACATATTAATAGTTATCAAATAAGTACCATATGCAAAATAACTTTGAATATTATTACAATAACGTGCCAGGTGAAGGTAAATGTAGAAATAATCTTATCTATACAAGCCTTATCAATAACAAACAAAACAAATTTATACAATGGTACTACAATGACTCTGAATATCACCAAGGAAAAAATGAAGTTGTTGATCCTGAATTAATGGAATCAAAATGGAATAGAGAAATAAACAATTTAATGTACATAGACAGAGAAGGGTATGGAAATTATCTTCCTAGTTTTGAAATTGACCGAGACCAAAAGCAGATAATTTTAGATATACAAGGTCCAGATTTTTGGGAACAAAGTGGATGTCTTACTGAAAACTTTGACAAGATTCTGCCAGACTGGCAGGAGCAAATGCTCGAAATATTTAAAATGCATAAAGATTTAGGAATTTATAAATTTAGTTTGCATCCAAGTAGCTATTTTATTATAAACAATGAATTAAAAAGTATAAATTATTTTTTTGCTTATCACGAAAATGAAGAAAAAATAAACGTGAGAAGCCATTTGTCACATATTAGCTCTAAGCGCAGAGAAAAGTTATTCCCTCAAATGGAAGCCATGGGCATAGATTTAGATGAACCACAAGAATGGGTGCCGTTGCAAATTTTGTGCTTTGAAAGCTTTTCAAATAACTATTCAAAAGATTTTATTAACAAGGCAAAAGCATTGTATGTATAAAGTTGTGCCTTTTTCAGATGATCTAGATCTAGAATTATTCTACAAGAAAGCCAAAGAAAAAGGATTCGAAAATAATTCAACTAAACATATGTTAGTTGACTGTTTTAAAAATGAAAGAAAATCCCAGACTTGGATACTTTACTACGATAATAGTCCTATCGGATCTGTGGCAGCCCATTCATTTGACGAAATGGGGAAAAATTGCTATAGAATAGCGGCCAGAACCTGTGCTTTTACAGATGAAATACCTACTCCTACGTTAAGAACAAGAAATCAAATAGTAACGCAACAGCACGTAACAGGACAATTCCTTATACCTGCTTGTATTGAATGGGCAGGCAGGAAAAATAATCTTTATATTACTTCAAATAATCTTGAAGGCGGCAGTCAGCGTCTGGTACATACAGTATATTTTCCAGCAATGGTAAAAACGGGGCAAGCTGAACATATTTGTGATATGTTATACAGAGGTGTTATGCAAAGCGTATGGAAACTAAATGTCGATAAGTACTATGAAGTATTAGGAAAAAATCCAAGATGGCAATAATTAAACAAATAACAAAGTTTTTACAATCATTTAAAGATAGAAAGTTGAAAGACACAGTAGCCCTTTGTGAAAATTGTTACAGACATTTGCCTGCTAGAACCTTTCAACGAGAGGACTCTATATGGTTATCAAAAGAATGTCCAGAGCACGGGTATAAAGAATACATTATAGAAAAAGATGCGGATTTTTATCATAAGTTAGATTATGATACCCATGCTTATGATATTCCAGCAGGAATAATGGTCGAAGTTACAGACAAATGTAATCTTAACTGTCCGCATTGTTATCATGAACCAGAAAATAAAACCACAGATAAACCAATTGATGATATATTAAAACAAATACAACAATGGCCTGACGGTGCAGGAAGCGTTATATTAGCAGGAGCCGAGCCTACTGTAAGAAAAGATTTGCCCGAATTGATATCCGAAATAAAGTCTTTGCAAGACCAATTAGGTCGAACACATCAGGATATCAGCATTCTAACTAATGGTGTCAAATTCCATGATAAAAAATGGGTTAAACAAATTAAGGATGCAGGTTGCCGTGCGGTTATGATAGGATTAAATCATCCTTCATACCAGGGCGAAAAAGTTCATCAAAAGCAATTACAAGGTATAAGAAACTGCAAGGAAGCAGGTATCTTTGTTTATTATGTAGGGTATACGATAGAATCCTATGATCACTTACCATTTGTATTAAAAGAAATACAGGAATTGGGAGATACTGCATTTCAGTATAGGATTAGAGCAGGAAGCGATATTGGCAGAAATCCAGATGAACCTAGAGTTTTTCTCAGTGATAATGTTAAAGAAATTAAAGAATTAGTTGAGCAATACGGATGGGACTGGGAAAAAATTCCAGGGGATGATAACCTTTATCATTATATGGTAAACATAAATGGTATTACCCATAGGATTATTCAGTGGAGTGATGCCAAAACATTAGATCTCGAAGAAATAAGATGTGGTCCCTGGTGTGACTTTGTCCCTGGCAAACCTATTTCAAATTTCTTACATCAAGTAATGTTGCGAGATTATGCTATAAATCAAAATAGAATACTGTTTGATACAGTGCCTGAAAGATATACATTCAGAACAAGAGACCAAGTAAGGAAGGAACACTAAGCAGATCTTTTAAGAAATGTTTCTTGAATACTAGAAGGCTTGAAATAATTTTCGATAACGGAAACAACAATATCTTTATCGAAGTGTTTACAGCTGAAAATGTCAATGTATGCGCTTTTTTGTTTCGTAACAAAGTGTGCGGTAATATTACTGGTTGTTATCATTTGTAGTAAACTGTAGCCTTCATTATCAGATCCCTCAAGTAAATATTCTAATTGTATTTCCCCATGGGGTATCATATCGATAGCTGTTAATAGCTCATCTACAAAGCTTTTTATTATGTTGTAATCAGAAATATTCTCACAATGAGAACAATCTAATATTAAGTGATATCCCCAATATTTTTCCATAATAGTTCCGCTAAACGTTGATGTGCATCTTCTCCATAGTGCAGCAATGGCATTTGTGTAAAGCCATTGCTTTCGCACCACTTTAAGTAGTTTCCTTGACCTTCGAAATCAAACATTCTTTGGTCAATAAATGTGGACATTGGTAAATGTATGATATCACAAGAGTATGCATAAGCAATACAACTTACTTGTTTAAAAAAATGCTCTATGCTATTGTAAGGTCTGTGTATATATTTAAGATATACCTGGTTAAATGGATGATACATTCTAGATTTATCATATAAATTTTCTATTGGACCAGTCCATTGGATTCCTGTCTGTACAAACAAATCGTTATCTCGGCCCAGAAACATTCCGTCGTCTGGGTAATAAAATTCTGCTCTATCGCAGTCAGTATAACCAAAGAGTATGAGACAGTTATAATCTATTGCTTCTAATAATTTCCTAACGCTTCTCTGATTACTACCGCCTGAAAGCGCATAGTTTTCGCATAGCGTGTCTGTCAGTTTTCCTAGTATATTCGGAAATGCTAATTGCTTACCGTAGTTGTCGGCATCTTCTAGAGTGATTTTGCCGGCTAGATAATCCTCAAAGATAGTAGCTGAGGACAATTCGCATCCTGCTACGTGACTGTCACCAAAAGCCAGTATTTTTTTATATGATTTCATTAAATAACATATGTTCCAAGTTGTATTATTTACCGATGCTCCTTATCCCCATCATCGGATTCGTGGTTATGGAGTCCACAGAATTGCTAGCGAAATAAGAGCCAACGGGTATACCTGTTTAGTAGTAGATTTTAGTTCTGCATTAACATTTGAAAAATATAAAGAATTAATAGATAATGCAGTTGGACCTCAAACTCTAATGATAGGGTTTTCTACCACTTGGCTTCCTTATCGTCTTCCTAATCAAGAAGGATATACAAACGAGATTCCCGGACATCGCATCGGAGATGATAATAGATTATCCAGCGATAAAGTAGAAAAACATAACTGGAGGACCGAAAATATGGTTGCACAGTTTGGAAAAGCTGAAGTCGACGAATGGTTACTCTATCCCAAAAAACTCAATCCCAGCGTAAAGGTTGTTTTAGGAGGTGCAAAAACAGATTTTTATATGGATTTACCTCATGTCGATAATTTTATCTTCGGTATTGCTGAAACTATGACTATAGATTATCTTAACAGTTTAAGCGGAAAAGGACCTGCTAAGATTTTTAACAAGTATATTGATTATGATCGCAAAGCACACAGACCTACCTGGGATTTTAGAGAAAGTCAAACACAATACACAGAATGGGATTTCATACAACCTCAAGAAACACTTAATCTAGAAGTAGGACGTGGTTGCCGTTTTAAATGTGCATTTTGTAACTTTCCGCTCATTGGCCAAAAAAACGTAAACGATTACTTAAAATATCCGGAAAATATCAAAGACGAATTGCAAAAAAATTACGAACTCTGGGGTACCACAAAATATTTTATTGTAGACGACACGTTTAATGATAGCACAGAAAAATTAGAAATGTTGTGTAAGGTTATGGACGAGTTACCATTTGATATAAAATTTTGGTGCTACACTCGTGTTGATTTATTAGCGGCCAAACCCGAACAAATAGAATTAATGAAACATCTAGGTGTAGCAGAAACCTTCTTCGGTTTAGAAACATTTAATGATAAAAGTTCTCGCACTATCGGTAAAGGAATGCCATCTAGCAAAAGAAAAGATACTTTATATAAAGCAAAAGAAATCTGGGGAGAACGTGTGTGGATGGAAGGCGGATTTATGATAGGTCTACCCTATGAAACCAGACAAAGTTGGAGAGACACTGTTGATTGGTTAAAGCGAGATGATTGTCCCTTAGATATATTTACATGTTATCCTTTGAATATTACAAAAAAGACCGAACGAAATCAATGGTTCCCCCTTAGTTGGTTTGATGAAAATTATGAAAAGTTTGGTTATTACTTTCCTATTGAAGACAACACTCTTGATGGTCTACTATATTGGGAAAAACAAGACGACACCGATATAGGTAATTTTTTTGAAGCCGCAAACATAGCAGAAGAAACAACAAAAGAATTACAACCCTATCAAAACATTAGACGCGGCGATTTCTATGTAAGTTCTTTTAATGATTATAGGTTTCGTGACCGAGAAAAAACATTAGACATGTCTGTTATAGAATATAAAAAACTTATAGATGGTGTTGATTTTGAGCAATTGTACTATAATACAGTAACAAAGGATTATTTCGATAAATTATTTAATAAATTAAAGGGGAAAAATGTTTAACGTAATATTATTTACAGACACTCCCGAAATGAATTCGCGGACAAGGGGTTACGGTGTTCACAGATTAGCTACGCATATAAGAAATGAAGGATATAGTTGTTTAGTGGTTGATTTTATGTCAGGTCTTACATTAAGCGATTACAAAAAAATTTGTGATTATGCTGTAGGAAACCAAACACTTATGATAGGAGTATCACTAACATGGCTTCCTTATAGATTGGGATCTAATGAGTCAGGAGAAAATAAATTACAAACCCATGACCCCGGACGCGACATTCAAAACGGAATTAAAGATAAGATTATAAACAAGGAATATGGGTATTTTTCAAATAAAATGAATTTGGCAATTTCAAATAATGATGTTGATCCTTGGTTCGACTATGTAAAGAAATTGAATCCAAATATAAAAATTTGCCTAGGTGGTTCTAAAATAGGAATGTATTTAGATATAAAAATGGTGGATCATTTTTTTGTAGGGTATTCTGAAACAATGTTAACTGATTATTTAGATAGTCTAAGCGGAAAGAAAGAGGGAATAATATGGAATAGAATTATTGACTATGATCCAAAAGCACAAAAACCAGTTTGGGATTTCACTTTAAGCCGAACGCAATACACAGAATTTGATTTAATTCAGTCTCAAGAGCCCCTATCATTAGAAGTAGGCCGAGGTTGCCGTTTTAAATGTAAATTTTGCTCGTATCCTCTAATCGGAATGAAAAATATAAATTCTTATATAAAAAAATCGGATAATTTACGCGACGAACTTATTGATAACTATGAAAAACACGGGACTACAAGGTATTTTATCATTGATGATACATTTAACGATAGCTTAGAAAAAGTAGAATATTTTTTAAACGTTGTAAAAAGCTTGCCGTTCAGAATATATTATTGGTGTTATTTACGATTAGACTTGTTGGCGGCATTCCCTAAAATGATACCAATGTTGAAAGAATCAGGAATGATACAATGTTACTTTGGTATAGAAACATTTAATGTAAAAGCTGGTAGATCTGTAGGGAAAGGTGGTAGACCAGATAAGCTGAAAGAAACCCTATATAAATGTAAAGAAATTTGGGGAGGAGAAGTTAGCATTCAGGCCGGCTTTATCGTAGGATTGCCTCACGAAGATTCGGAATCAATAATGAATACTGCTATGTGGTTAGCACGGCCAGATTGTCCAATAGATATTAAATGGATTGTCCCTTTGAGTATTGGCGGTCCTAGTGAAGTAATGAAATATACATACACAAGTGAGTTCGACAGGAATTTTGAAAAATATGGATACAGCTTTCCTAATCCCGCCGAATTTTGGAAGTGGCAAAAACAAGATGGAACAGATATTACGTCAAGTGAAATTGCTGAAGATATATCGAAAAAAGCAGAGACTTTTTTGCAAAACAAGACATTTACAAAGGACTTAAATACTGCTAGTTTACCCCATCATGTATTATCTGATATAGAACTCACTGGATCAATGACTGCGGAAGATTATACACGCATAGTGCAAACAATTGATATACCTGAACTCTATCAAAGATCAGTCAAGATAGATTATTTTACAGAATTAATTGAAAAATTACGCATAAAGCGGAATATATTTAGTAGTTCCGTTGACAGAGACTTCTAACCAAGTATCGACCGTGCCTGTGTCTACAGGAGTAATTCCAGTTTCCCCTGTAAATGCAAGGTTCACAATGTTTCCACTAGAGTCTGTAATTTGGGTGTTACCATCCTGTGTATAAAGTGCGTCTGTCTTAACTTCCGGTGAATTCACAGATACCGGAGAATTGAATGACCCATCTGCTAGAGCTGTAAATTCTTGAAACTCTGTGCCATTAGTTTCCGGCTTCGGAATTATAAACCCAGCACCTCCCTCTAACTCACCCGAATTACCATTTATACCAGAAATAAACGTCCCTACTGCTCCTACACCTTGGTAGGATGTTCCGTCATATGCTTCTGCTATTAGTGCAGTCGTTTGATCGCCGATTTGTAAAGTTTCTTTCTCGCCACCAGCACCTTCTCTTGCGGAAAATACTCGGATTACTGGAGCGGTGCCTAGCGTGTTGAGAAATCCGTTAATGTGTAGTCCGTCTCCTTTGCCCGAAAATACTCGCAAACTTGTTGTAGCACCACCTTCCTCGCCAAAATTTATTGGACTCTCTAAATCTGCATCATTAGGTAAGTCACTTACAACTTTGCCAATAATAAAATCTTTTGTAGTACTGTTGAATATTACTGTAGAGTCTTCGGCAATCAATGAGCCTTGAACGTCGCCCTCAAGAAGCCCTGTTATAGTACCTGTGGCAATTATGTCTCTGGAAATTATATCTTTGGTCAAAGAATTTACCAAAATAGTAGAGTCATTTGATACTAAATTGCCATTTACGTCACCGAATACGTTAGTACCGTAGATATTGTTCCAGCGTAGAGTATCGGAACCTATGTTATATAATTCATTTGTTGAAGGCGTAACATTAGAATTTATTAATCCAGTTAAATTAAGTGAATCTTCCGTGCTATCACCAAGGTTGATGTTGCCGGTTGCTGTGATAGTGCCGTCTATGTTTATGTTCCCCGTACCTACAATATTATTTGCATTTAAATCTAGATCGCCGCCTAGTTGGGGCGTAGTGTCACTAATTACATCAACTAGGCCGCCGCCTGAGCTTTCACTGGTAACTTCAATTCCACCTGTGGTAGTACCGTCACCTATGTATAGTTTTTTGGTATCAGTTGTGTAAATGGGCTCCCCAACGGCTGGGGTTATAGATAAACGTTCTGCATCTGTACCACGTCTTAGTCGCAAAGGCATTATAAACTCCTACAATATTAATACTTGTATTTATACCTTATTTGAGTTTTTTCATAAACGATTTTGTGCGTTTTTGAATATCGTGTTTGACTTTGGGTGTGTCTATGCTGAAGTCTATGCTTTTTATGTGGGTGTCGTAGTCTGAAAAGAATTCTTCCAAAGATTCCTCTAGAGAAGCTGTGTCTTTGTACTTGTTTCGCTCTTTTCTTACGTCAATCGTGAACAGTTTTCCACTGTGAAAGAACACGTGAATACTATTGATATAATCGATTGGCACGGATTTGATTTCAATATCATCGAAAACTTCCGGCCAATGCTCGATTATTTCTGGTGGTAGTTTATTCTGCTTGCTCACTCTTTGCTTTCTTTTTAATAGGAGCAAGTTCTTCCGCCTGCTCTCTCAGTCTCTTAGCCTCCTTGAACATAGCATCAGCTTGTGATCTATATTGTTTTGCCAAGTCCTCATCCGTGAGCACACCGTCTGTTGACGCAGGTTGCGCTGTTTCGACAACTTCTTCCGGTGCGGTTTGCGCGGTATTAGGTTGTGTAGTTGCACCGTCTGCCATTGCGAGATCTGCTACTGTAACACCCATCTGTTGGGCAATTAACTCGTTTAGTTCGTTAAGTGGCACAGATGTAGTGTTGTTAGGAAGCATTTCCACTTCACTGGTAGCTTGTTTCATCATTTTTCCAGTAGTGTGGAAGGCCGCAAGCATATTACGACCATCTGGTAGTACAGATCGTGACAGTACCGGAGCAAGTTCATTTGCTGACTGTGCCGCATGTGATTCAACCACATTCATCAGAGCATCGTGTTCGTCTGCTGAAAGGGTTTCTGTTGTTATCACAACACAGTTCTCAGGCTCGCCCGGTACTACGCGATAGGCAACAACCACACGTCTTTTACTCTTAATGAGTCTGCCGACATGCTTTATGTTTACCATTGTCTTATCCTTGTGCTTGAGCTTGGTCCTGCTCTTGCGTTTGATTCTGTTGTGAAGCGGCAATCGCAGCCAAGAACTGCTCCAGCTTCGTGTAAGTTGCACCCACTGTGGTCATTTCGTTAGGACGGAATGCGCCACGCTGACTTGCAACGTCGATGATTACTTTAAGGGCCTGTAGATCTTGTACTGTTAGATCTGCAACACCAGCTTCTTCACCAGCTGTTGTAGCCTGTGCGTCTGCAACCTGCTCTTCTGCAGAGTTCTTCATTTGCTCTTCCATTGTGGTATCTCCAATTGTTGGTTCTTCAAAAGTGCTTTCCTGAGTTTGTTCTGTCATTTAAAGTCTCCTCTGACATAATTAATTATCAACTTATAATTAGTTGTATTTCAAATATGGACAAGCTAAAAGGAAGTAAGATAGCTCTTTGCTATCCTCAAAACCTATCCTTACACCTCTGGACACAGAATTATCTTTGTCCAGTTTCACTGATTGACCGATATAATATCGGCTTTTCAGATTCGTTTCTACCCATTTGATAATAGCATCTTTGATATTGTAATTATATTCTATGTTGCTGTATTCAAAATGTTCTGGCGGAAAACTAACTCTCCTCACGCCAAAAACATTGTATGGGTTTATATCAAATGATTCGTTAAGCGGCTGATTCTTCATAGTGTGCTGTTAATCCAAATGGAGCCTGCATGTCCTTGTTGTGATGTCCATGCACAATAAAGATAGTGTCGCAGTAGTCTTCGTCTCCCCAGGAGTTCCATGGGTAACCGTCTGTAAACATAATAAACTTCTTGGGCTCAATGCCATTCTGCTTCATGTAATCCCAATTGCACATAAAGTCTGTGCCACCACCGCCTGTGATTTCGTAATCAAGCAAGTCTCGACCGTCGTCGGACGAAAAGTCATCTTCTCCGCTGACTTCTGTGTCAAAGCACCAAATCTTAATATTATAGTCTTTAAACTCGTCCATAATACCTTTTACCTCAGACAGAAAGTCCTTGAGCTGAGTGTCCATAATACTGCCACTGACATCAAGTCCGATAGCAACATCAATGCTTTCGTCAAAGTTTTGTCCTGGAATAATTGCGCCTGTGTGCATGGCTTTGCGGTTAGGGCGTTGGAATGTAAAATCATTCTTAAGTGTGCTTTGAATTTGCTGTCGAATGATCTCTCTCCAGCTCATCTTAGGCTCAGTGAGTTCTTTGATCATGCGCTGTACATCGCTGGGCACGTTTCCTGCACCTGCCGCCTGTGCCGCTGAAATCATATTCTCCTTGATTTCGTCGCGAATCTTTTTCATTTCTTCTTTGCTGTACTTGGGACGCTTGCTTTCGCTACCGTTGCCTTCGGAGGATTCACCGTCGCCGTCCGCGTCATCTCCGTCACCGTCTTCCCAATCAACATGTTCGTCAAGCAGATTGCCCATTTGCTCCATCTGCTCGAGGAATTCTTCCATGTCTTCTTTGGCTTTATCAAACAGTTCGTCGTACACTTCCTCTGAAGTCCAACCGTCATACTTAAAGTCTTGGAAACAATCCACTAACTTGGGTACTTCGCCAATGCGCTCACGCACCAGTGTGTTGTTTACACAATAGTCTGCGGCAATGTTATACAGCATGGGAACTCTGTCTTCGCGGCGCATAAGGTGGTCGTATACACAGTGTAGGATTTCATGCGCAATAACAAACTCAATCTCTTTGTTAGACATTGCATTAAAGAACTGTGTGTTGTAGTACAGAAATCTACCATCAGTGGCCGCCGTAGGACACCAGTCGTCGCACGACGTAATCTGTAAACGTGTTGCCATGTTACCAAAGAACGGATGTCTCAGCAAAAGACCTACACGAGCTGTGATGACACGGTCTTTGACATCAACTCGCATCGCTGCAAGTTCTTCTTCTGTGATATCTGGATCTGGTTGGAAACCTTTTGCTTTACTGGCGGTGTCTTTGATGCTCATACGTGCTCCGGTGCTTACTATTCATATATAGTAACAAAAGAAATGTTGTTTGTCAAGTCAAGGGACGCAGGGTCCCTTGTGTTAGGACCCTTGTGCGGCTTTGATATACTTGCCATATCGCTCGTGGAATTCATCGAAGCAGTCTACAGCATCTGGATCAATAGGCAGGCTGTATTGTGTGAGCGCAAGTTTAATGCCCATAACTACCAGTTCAGTTTCAAAATTGTCCATCGCAAACCGCAGGAAGTGGTTGACTTTTTTGTCAAAGTCCTTGTCGTTTTTGTTGCAAGCGTCACGCAATTCATAGCACAAACTCACAGTAAGCGAATACATTGCGGAAATTTCTTTGGTCTTTAGCTCTTTGACCTTGCCCTTTAGGATATCTGTAGGATTAGGCAGTTGGCTTGCAATCTTGCGGTGCGCCATAAACTTCACAGCAACACCCTCTCCAACGGAGCCACTCACAAGATCTGTTGTGACTTCTTCGTCGACATCATCGTCCAGCAACTCGCTAACAAAACTCCACGAACGAGGCGTTGCGAACGAACGACTGGAGCCTTTGGGATCAAATGTGTACAGGTCTTGCTTGGCAAATGTCAGATAACCAACAACATCTGAGTGAATGTTGTTTGCGGTTGCCCAGTGAGACCAATCGTCAAAGTCCACTTCCATTTCCAAGTGAACAAAGCGGTTAGCCAACGGAGCAGGCATACGATATGTAACACCTTTGTCTGCTTCGCGGTTACCTGCCGCTACAATAAGAACGTTGTCTGGTAACTCGTAAGTACCAACCTTGCGGTTAAGAATAAGCTGATAAGCCGCCGCCTGTACAGCAGGAGCCGCTGAGTTCATCTCGTCCAGGAACAACACAATGTTGTCATACTGTGCCGCCATTTCTGCGCTTGGAAGTTCTGAAGGAGCACCCCACACCATCGTGCCGGAGTTGCTGTCAAAGTAGGGAATACCTTTTACGTCAGTGGGTTCCCACAAACTCAACCGAATATCAATGAGATAAGAGTTTGCAAGGCTGTTCGTGATCTGCTCTACAATCTCACTCTTGCCAATGCCCGGAGGTCCCCAAAGAAAAATAGGACGCTTCTTGAGAATGGCGTGCTTGATTGAAGCTTTTGCCTTGTTAGGCGTTACTGTGCGAGTATTTTCTGACATGTTGTACCCTTCTGTGTTGTCTATGTTCTACTATAGTAACATCTACACAGACAGTGTCAACCATTATCTTCCTGGTCTTGACGCATTGCCTTTGTGAGTCCGTACTTGCGAAGATCTCCTGAGAACATTGTGAGCTCTACAGCTTTCTTTTCATCAGTTACGGTAATCCATTTGTTGGTGAGATAATAAGGACAGTCTATAAATTTATCAAGATAAATTATGATCTGTGTGGTGATAGGTATATCTGGAGGGTATGGAATATCATATGTTGCGATTTCCAGTTCCTCTAGCACCTTGTATCCTGCATCTGTGAGGCGCAAACCACCCTCATCTTTTTCTCTGGTGTTTTGCCACCAGACTGGAAGATATTCTTTTACGGTGATATCGTTTGTGCTTTTACCTAATTGTTGCAGGAAGATTTTAGTATAGGTTTCTTTCCAGTTCATTCTTCTTCAACGTACTGTCCGTCTACCAGTTTGTACACCGCAAAGTCCTCACACTTGAACATGGTGTTGAGGCGATCTGCAAGATTGTGTGCGTGTCCTGGGTTAGAAAAAGAAGTCTTTTTGTATTTGGGACCAGGATAGTTTGTGAGCACGTTTGAGCTCTTTAGATTGAAGGGCTTGCCCTGATAGAACACAGCCCAGATAGCTTCCGCTTCAAGGATCTGTTCACATTTGTATGTTTTATTATCCGTGTGTTCAAGCAACACGGTGGGCTTAGGCCTGCTCATGGTGTGCAAATTTCCTTCATTATCCTGCACAGTATTTAGCATAATATCTTCGATTTTAGTCTTTGAAACCTGATCCGCCATCTATTTTTACCTCTATAACTTCCTCTGTTGTGCTGTTTTTTGTTAACAGCTTTTCTAGATCTCCATTTAATCTAGACATCACTAATCCTAATGTGTATGTAAGATTTTTTGCCTGTTGCATTGACAGTTTTATTTCCTTGGCATTGCTGGAGTCAGCCGCCTTGACCTGTTGTATAAACTGCTGTATTGGCATTGTGTTCAAGGGTTCATTTGACATTCCACAATGCCTCTTTCATTTCCGACTCTGTCTTGAAGGGTCCTTTGGAAACATATCGTTCAATGGTCAACAGCTTGGGACAAAAACTTTTCACCCATCCCTTGTCAAATTGAATGATGTAATATCCTGCACAGTACAAACTCTTGGATTTTGCCGACTTTGTAAACAATGGAAGATTTTTTTTGACATCAAACATTGTGTTGTGGGGAGTAACGCTTGTGGGGTAACCGTGCACTTCTTTTGACACACCGTTAGCACCGGCATCGCTCAGTGTAACACTTTTCTTTAGATCAATCCCCAAGAAGCGTTTCACTTGTTTTTTGTTGTCAAAGAATTTGGTCTGCGCAGAGTTTGAGAACACATACTTCTCATTGTCAAAAGCCAACGTACCGATGCGCTCCCCTTGATCTTCCACTATCCAAAATTTATCTTTCAATAATGCTTTTAGTTCTATCATTTTATATACCTTGCATTTAAGGGTTCTGAAAAGCTCTGTGCTTGATCGGCAATGCGTTGCATGTCCCATTTTGCACAAAACTTCATTAGCCGCATACCTACTTGGCTAATGTTTTTGGTCTCTACTGTATCGATTGTTTCGTTAATAATTGCCCTGATGTCTTCAGGTTGGGCGGTTAAATCACACAGGGTAACATTTCTACTGTAATCATCCAGTACCCGATGTTCTTCTCCGTTATGGTCTACCCACCGTTGTAGCATTAGATTGTTCCAATTAAATCCTTTGCTGGACTT
>Ga0102945_1000013_pt1 | contig 82491 bp, 62 predicted proteins | sample SalPonred_H2O_MG_FD_78207 | JGI IMG/M metagenome (GOLD analysis project Ga0102945, IMG submission 78207) | Salt pond water microbial communities from South San Francisco under conditions of wetland restoration - Salt Pond MetaG R2_restored_H2O_MG ...
ACTGCACAATTTACCATCGGTGATTTAACAGTTAATCTGCGTCCTTTAGATTATAAAACAACTACTAAATTTAATATGCAACAGTATCAGCTTGAAAAAACCATTGCAAATTTAAATCAAAGTGAGTTAACTACTGAAGAACGAGATTCAAAAATAGGCGAATTACTATTAGAATCTAGTAAACTCAATTTGTTAATAGCTGTATCTCACATAGTCTCAATCGAAGCAGATGGCGAGGCAGAAAGTAATTCTGAAACTATCTATAATTTTATATCTGAAAATGATTCTGAATTTTATGGTTCTTTAAAAGAAAATATAAAGACACTAACAGATAGATGGAAGCTTCCAAACATAGATGTACAATGCGCAAATGGAGAATGTCAAGTTTTATATCCTACAAAACTAAACATGGATTATTCAAGTTTTTTCGGTCTACCCTCGTCGCGCTCTCGGACTCTGAAATTTTAGAATTAGTCAAGCAGTACGAAAACGAAACTAAACAACTCAAAGATGATGTTTATCGCCTAGGATGGTACATGCGAGGATCTTTTTCTTACGACGACCTTATGTTTAGAATATCTCACGAAGATCGAGAAATAATAGGAAGAATAATCAAAGATAACATTGAAAGAGTCAATGAAACTAGGATGCCTTTGCTTTAGCTTTAGCGATTACTTTTTTTAGTTTTGGATCTTTTAGAATACTTTTCTTTGTTTGTTTGATATATTTGTTAACCGGAAGTTTTTTTGGCAAAGTATCCTGTGCTTCGCCTATGTTACAGTTTGCTAAACTTAGCTTTTTTAACACTGTTGGACCAAACATTGTATTCATTAATGCATTTGATAACCCTTTTACAAACCCAGTATCTTGAGACAATTTCCCTAATAGATAAGCTAGATATCCACCACTTGCTGTTCCAAGTATGGCCACTAACCAACCTAGGCCCGGAATAGTACCTAATAATCTAGAAAACAATGCTATAGATGCTGCTGTTGTTGCAGCAGTTGATAAAAATCCTACCAACAATCCTGATATTTCATCAACAAGATTTACCTGAGCAGCAATTACATACCTGTTATTAGGATTGCATCCACTAGCTTCATATGCATCACCGTATCTGTCTAATGCGTCAATTAAATCTCCAACAGAAAATATTGTAAAAAATATTTTACCTACAACCGTCTGAGCAGCAAATTTTGCAATTTGTGAACCTAAATTTTTTGCTTTATCCACGATACCGCCTTTCTTTTTTCTATCGGTATCGTCATCGTCATCGTCGGATCCAGTTTGCCCTTTTTTATCATTATCTAAATTAGATGGACCAAGTTTAACATTTGCTTGTTTTGCAACTCGATCAGCTTGAGATCTTATTCTATATGTTCCTTCCTCAGCACCGGTAGCAGTGTTTACAACCTTCCAGCCTTTTTTAAGACCAAAAGTAGAAGGTACAACTTTAAAATTTTCAGTCACAGATAATTGAGTTATTTCAAATACTTTCATATGCTTATTTATTACAAGAAATGAGCTTGCGCTCATTTAGTTTTCGCTTTCGCTCAAACTATGAACTTCGTTTAATATAACAACGAGCGTTAGCGAAGTTGTTTAAAGTTTCATGTAGATCGTTTAGGTCAGACGGAACCTCTTTGGGTTCCATCAAAAAAAGCTTCATGTGAGTCATGCTCATGCCGAGACTTTGGAAACAGGTATTTGGTTTATACACAACTCCCCGGGCTCTGACCTTTCCCAACCTGCGTCGACATTGCTTGCGCTACCCGTTGCCTCGTTCCAGTGCATACGGTTTTCGGGAGTGTTTGTGTTTTCGACTGCCGACAGTCAATCTATGTCAACCTACGCCCTGTGGGGTTTCGCTCAACATGTACGTGTCTGACTACATTTTCATCAGTTTTTCCACAGCGGAATTTTATCTGGCCCGCCAACCTTATGTGTCGGTTGTTTTGCCTTGTTCTTGTTCTAATAAAGCCTGTCTAAGTTTTTCTGATCCGCCTACCCTGACATTGATAATGCCATTGTAATAATCGTCGCTTTCTAATACTCGACGATCAAACTGCTCTCTTGCCTCAATGTAGGACATTTCTGCCCTGCTTTTACATAGATATAGAATTTCTCGTGTGAACTTGTCCTCGCCTAGTGCTTCAACATCTGCCTGTAGTCTATCTGAACTACCCCAATAGGTTTTCCAGTCTGACTCTTTGTATCCACGCCTGCGATTCTTTTTGCCTTTGAGAGGAGGTTTGCTTGTTTTGAACTTGGCTAGTTTTTTGCCTATGTATTTGCGCCCGTTGGTAGTATTGGTTATCAAGTAGACGAAACCTTCGTATTCATCGGATAGTTCGTCCACGGGTTCACCTTGATAAGTCCATTGCATGAACTTATATAACGTCGCGGCCTTGGTATCAGTCTGCCTTCTGACTTAGATCAACAATCGAAATAAACTGCTCTAAGCTGTATGGGATTGTCCCCGCTAGCATACCCTGCTATGCGTGTGCTACAATCGCCTTGTATGCCTTTCAGTAATGCTCTTTCCAGCATTGCTTGCCTATAAGTTAGATCGTGATTGGCTGTTTTTGCAATCGTGCCTGCTTCTGTGCCTTTTAGAGTTTGTAATGCAATAATGCCTTGTCCTACAGCTGGAGTGCAATGATGTACAGGAAGTCTAATCCAACCTCTGTCTATACCCAGTGTTTGCAATCCTGCTTCTGCTAATACTATAGCATCATATTCTCCGTTGTCTAGTTTTTCTAAACGTGTGTCAATATTTCCTCTAATAGGTTTGATTTCAACATTTAGATTTGAATAAAACTTTGATAACTGTGCAGTTCTTCTTGGACTGCTGGTGCCTAACCGAAATCCGTCAAAGATATTGCCAACTACTACATCGTATGGACTGTTTCTTTCTAATACCGCAGATATTTCCAAGTCAGGGTGTTCTACATCACCTGGCATGTCCTTTAAACTATGCACAGCAATATCTACTTGGCCATTTAACAGTGCAGTTTCGATAGCATTACAGAAAACACCTTTTCCTCCTATTTCGTGAATAGGAGTGTCGGCATTGATATCACCGTCTGTTTTTATAATCACAATCTCAGTGTCGCAATCTAGTTTACTGCACACAAGGTCAGCATAAGCCAATGCAAGTTTACTGCCTCTAACACCTATACGCACAGTCATTGATCTTCCGGTTTTTTGTCTTTGAGTTTTTGTTTTTCTTCTCGCAATTCTAAATTTCGAGCTTTTGCAATGTCTCTAATTTTTCTTGTGCATTGTTGCACGGCGGCATAAGCACGAAAACTGTGCTTGCGCTCCCACCATTCATTGGCTTTAAAGTATTCTAAGTATGCTCTTACTAACTGTTCGTGTAAATCTTCGTCACTCATCCTTATTCCACAATTTCCAAATCATTTGCATATGAAGTAAATCCATTCTCTTTGATAACTTTCAGCACATTATTCACACGACCTACCAGTTCGTCTTTGTGCGAAATAAGGAAAATGTTCTTCTTGCGTTCTCTGGTCATCTTCTTAAGAACCGCAATTGCATTTTCTACACCAGAACTGTCCATGCCTGAATCCACCAGCTCGTCAATAAACAACAAATTGATATTTTGATATAGGCTTTCCCAAACATCACGAAATGCAAAGCTCATGCCCAGTATCAGTCTGTTGCGCTCGCCTCTTGATAGGTTATCAAAGTCTAAATCCTGTCCCAGCTGAGTGATTTCCACACTCAAGTCGTTCTGGAATGTCACCTGATGAGGAAGTCCTAGCAAGCTCAAATAATATGTCAGTCGATTGTTTAGATACATTAGATTTTGATCAATAATCTTTTTGCGAATAAACGAATCCTTATTGGTTAACAGTTTCAACAAGAACTCTTGATGGTCTTTGAATTCGCTCAGGCTGTTAACTGTGTCCCAATTGATCTCCTGCATCGCAGTAGAATTCAACTCGTCTATCTGTGCCTGATAAGGATCATCTTCTGTTTCTTTGTTGGACAATGCCTGCGTTAGACTGTCAACATTGTTTCTGTGTTCGTATGCTTCTTTGGCGCTTTCATAGAACGTGCTGGGTCTACCGTTGATATCTCCGATTTTGTTTAGATCAGACAACACTAATTCCAGTTTGTCAGCAACTTCTGTTTGATATGCCATTGCATCAGACAGTTCTTTTTTCTTTCGAGATAAGATTTCTTCTTTTTTGTCTGCATGCAATGCCTGTCCGCAGGTATAACAGGTTGCGCCATCTAATTCACCAATGTCAGTCTCGGCTTTCTTTACACTTTTGTCTGCACGAAGCAGTGCGCTTTCCAGTGTGCTCTTTTCTTTGTTAAGGGCCGAGATAGCATTGTTCATCTCAGTCCAATTGTTAAGCTTTTCATGAGCTTCAAGTTCTGCATCAATGTCTAGATGTTCCAGTTCTTCAATGGCATCCTGCAATTTTTCACAGTCTTTCTTTTTCTTAGCCTGCCAAGCACGCTGATTTTGTTTTAGATTGTCAATTGTGCTCTGTATCTTCTTGTTAGACTCTTCAATGGCATTAATTTTAAATGTTTCTTCAGTGATTTTTTCTTTGATCTGTTTGATTTCGTCTTTGAGTTGATCAGCTTTCTCACTGAGGATTGTAATGCCCAACAGTTGTTCGATGATGTTTCGCTGATCGTTAGCCCGCATGCTCAAGAAAGGCTCTGTGTAAGTGTTCAGCGCCACAATGTGTTTAAACATATCGTGACTCATGCCTAACAGATGGTTAATGTCTTCTTGAGTTTTGCGGCTGTCGCCTTGCGATTCGTCTTCTTCTATCTGCTCTTCATTGTTGATAAAGAATTTCAGCACATTAGGAGAGCGACCCCGCTCTATCCTATAATCTGCTCCGTTCTTTTCAAAGGATAGGGTGACCAACATCCCTTTAGAATTAGTCTTATTGATAAGATTATTCCGTTTGATGTTGGTCAGTGCTTGGCCGTACAAAGCATAACTAAGAGCATTAATGATCGTAGTTTTACCCGTACCGTTGCGCGATCCTGAATCGTCACCTCCTTGGTCTAAATTTTCACCAAGCACTAAAGTTAAATTGGTTTGATCGAAATCCACTGCCTGGGTTTGATTGCCCACGCTCATGAAATTCTTAACAGTTAAATCCTTAATTTTTATCATTCTAGCCCGTTATAGATATCTAAAAGTGTTTTCTTGCTGTAATTTTCAGTGTCCAGCTCTGCAATTTCAGTAGACACGATTTGATCCACACTGCTGAATGCAGATATATCCAGGTCAGTGTTGATTTCTTCCATCTGCTTCTGAGGAATCAGTGTGATTTCTCTGCAATTGTACTGATTGATGTATGTTTCTTTGAGAAAATTAGCTTCTTCGAACGAAATTGGAATGTCAATGGTCACTCGAAGATGCATTTTAGGCAGAATTATGTCTGCACTGGGGTCTAACAGTTGGCTTAACTTGATTGTGCGATACTTAGGACAGTCTGCCCAGTTGATGTATTGTGGCTCAAGGTCATTTTCTTTGTCAATGATCATCATACCACGCTCGTCGTCCCATGCATCAGCATAGTTGTGCGGAAAAGCATTGCCAATATAGTGCACAGAGCCCTGCTTTTGGCGTTTGTGGAAGTGTCCTGAGAACACATACTCCTGATGTTTGAAGTGTTCTTTCTTTAGATCACCGTGATCGGGCATTTGTACCATGGCATTCATATAGAAACTGGGCAGTTCAAAGTGTCCAAACATGTATTTGCTTTTGATCTTTTCAATTTTCTTCCATTCATCGCCTACCAGCCACGGCACGATGGTCACATCGTCCTCGGTCACAATGGAATCGATAAATCTAATGCCAGGTATGTACCGTGCAAATGCTGTTGAGTTGACATTTCGCTTGTCTTTGTAGTATAAGTCGTGGTTACCATCAAAGAAAATAAACTGATCGAACCCTTCTCCCAGCTTTTCTAGACTGCGAATGGTAGAATCCATGGTGGTTAGATTTAAACTGTTGCGATTGTGATGCCAGTCACCGCAGAATATACCAGTTTCGCAACCATTTGCCTGCGCAGTTTCAATAAACCAGTCCACAAAGTCTTCACAGTCACGGTTATGTTGCTTAGAATTACTTTTCAATCCGAAATGGATGTCAGTAAATACAGCCGCCTTCTTAAACAAGTGTCAGTCCTCTTAGTTATACTACAAAAATATGACAGATTTCGCTAGTTGTCAATCGTTTTCTTCCTTTGGCTCCGAAGATTCTTGAGGAACATCAAAATCGCCACCGTCTACATCAGCTTCTCGCTTGAGTGCCGCTTCCCATTCGCCCGCATGCTGTCGAGTGTATGAAGGATTAAGGTCGTTCATTTCAAGAATATCGTCTCGAATGTTCTGATTGCGTTTTTCTATGTTGATAACTCTCACAAATGAGTTAGTAACCGCGGCTGTATAGTATGCAAATGGATTGTTTGACTTGGATTCGTCAAACTGCAAGCCGATCTGTGTCAATTGTAAGATTGCCTGCCCTTTCATTTCGTCATTATAGGTATAGCCGCGAACATTACCTCTAGTTGCATAGCGTTCCACCAGTTTCAGCCACATAAGTGCTAGTTTGTTTGTGGTCTGTCCGTGATCTTTGGAGAATTTACCAGTTTTTACACCGCCCTTCCAGTGGCTTTTGCCCACACAGATTAATTCCCCTTCGTCGTCGTACTTCCAATGCTGAAATGGAGGAAAATTCAGTTTGGTTTTGGTATCCGCAATGGTTTTAGGATTCTTTTTTCGACCGGGTTCATCTGGAATGTGATCAAATGTCATCACTCGAAAGATTAATTCTTCTTTGGTAATGTCTTTGGCAAACACTTCGCATTCTGCCTGTTTGATTTTTTCACCCGCTTCCTTGGAAGCCTCGTATGCTTCGTAGCTCAAACGTTTTGCCTTTTCCTGTTTAGCCTCTTGAACTGTGGTTGCGTTGATATCGCTGGTGCTGGATAATATGAGATCGTATTGATGATATTCCTGCCTTGAATAACTGTTGTATGTGTTCTTTGATTTGTGTATTTCTGCTAACAAGTCTCTGTTGTTAAGATAATTCTTTTTTCTCATATAATTATTATTCTCCTAAGTTACTATAATAATATACTCTGTTAATTTTGTCAACTAAATACATCATAATAAAGGAATTTAAATGGCCACTAATAATGCTACAGATATAATTCGTCAGAAGTACAGTTTTGACTCTGCAAATGCCAGTCAAATTAACAATGACTCCAAGCAATTTAACAGTGGGTCCTATGGCGAAGAACCTTCTACACGTCAACAAGCATTAAGAGATACTGGTGTTCCTCCGGGAGCTAATCCCACTGCTGCAAAAGCCGAAGTTGCAAAAACTCCGCAGTCTAGAGAAATAGATTGGCGAGTAAGTTTGCAAGTTCCTACGGAAATTAACAGTGGTCCTGTTTTATCACCGCTAAGAGAAACCAGTAACAAAATGGTATTTCCTTTTAACCCTACTATTATTTTAGGACATTCGGCAAATTACGATAGCATTACTCCAACACATAATAATTATCCATTTAATGCATATCAAAGCAGTCAAGTTGATCAATTTACAATTTCCGGAAGTTTTATTGCGGAAAATTCCGCAGATGCAGCATACTGGATTGCGGCAATACACTTTTTAAGAACAATGACAAAGATGTTTTATGGAAATGGCAGTAATGTAGGAAAGCCGCCTCCCATGTCAAGGCTGAACGGGTATGGTAAACACGTTTTCAATAATATTCCTGTTCTTATAACTAACTTTACAACAGATCTACCACAGGATATTGACTATATTCCCTGTATCGTAGACGGTGAAACAAATTATGTGCCTGTTGAAAGCTTGATCACTGTGAATTGTGTACCAAACTATGCAAGAACCAGTGTGAGTAAATTCAATCTAAGAGAATTTGCCGAAGGCAAATTTGTTGGCGGCAATGAAGGATTCGTTTAATGGCAAATCTAAGCGTATATTCTAATACAGAAATAACACCACAGGGATATCTAGGAGTTTTTGTTCCACAACCTATACCGGCTTCACGTGACGATATAGAATTTACAATTCTTGCTCAATATTCTTATAGACCTGATCTTCTTGCATTTGATCTGTATGGAACCAAAGACCTATGGTGGGTATTTGCCCAAAGAAATATGGATGTGTTAAAAGATCCTGTGTTTGATTTCATAGCAGGCACAAAAATTTACCTTCCACAAGAACAGAATCTCAGAAAAAGATTAGGATTCTAATATGTCAAAGCGTTTACCTATAAACAGCAAGTTCAATGTCGATAATATCGGTGTTGATGACATAAACGGATGGATTAACACAGCAGAATCTTTGGCAAGAAATTCCGGCTATAACACGGTGGGTAAATTTTCAACAATTCGCACCGTTACTAAATCTGTAAGCGAAATCACCGATGTTTTGCCTGCCACCCCTAGAACAGACAGATCAGTTGCTAATAGACAACCGGGTGTAGTCAGCAATTTTCCAAATTACAATCGCAGTGTTGTAAATTCCGCCGACAAAATCATTCAAGATCTAAATCAAGAAACCGGCGGCTCTACAGGAGTAATTGATTCCAGAGGAAAAACATTATCCAGTGCAATGGGCAGTGTTACAGATGACGATACTGGCATAGAATACGACAGAAAAAAAGAAAACAACGGAAGAGCATCAAATGCCGCCACTTCTTTGAGCAGTAATTTAAGTGTTGTGCCCAGAAGCTTCAACGATTTAAACACAGCATACACATCTCCGTTAACCAATGCGTTTGATTCCGGCAGAAATAGATTTCAAGATTTAGTTAATGGCACTTTGGCAAAAGTAGATCCAAATTTAGAAGCTGCTGCTGCTATAGGATTTGCAGTTGCCACAAACGAAGGCGGCATCAAAAGTCTTACAAAAAGATCCGGGTCAACAGCTGCCCTTGTGGGAATTCTTACAGGCAAAGTTGATTCGGTTACAGCGTCACAAAAAATAAGACAGATAACCTATCCTGAACGACGCAGAATGTCAACCACAGTGTCTAATGTTACTCGTCCATTCTCTGAAATAGACAGAGATTTGTCCAGAGCAATATCAAATCCAATCGATGCTTTAGGGCGTGCCACTGGCACAGACACCCGTGCAATCAAATTAGGCACAGGCATAGCCAAAGAGCTGGGAGTATTTGGTAGCCAACCTTCTATTGGTCCTAGAAACGGATCACAGAACGACAGAAATTACAACACTGTGTTAAGTAGCGGCAATAATTTTGAACAGCCTTCCGCTGTTAATGACCCTAGAATACAAAACATTATAGGAAGCAAAAATGCTGCTCTGATAAGTTCGGGTGCAAGCAACACAGACGATCCTGTGCAAAATTTATCAGTGTTAGGAAAAAGTCTAGCTGATAATTACGAACTAGACAAAACAAGGGTGTATGATTATTCCCAAAAAGAAGTAGCCAGCTTTGTGGGAGGAGACTTGGATCAAATCAATGACAGAATAAAGTCCGAAGTTGCTGCCACAGAAGAAGAATTGGCAGGTTTTTCACAGCCAAGAGGCACCATACAAAAACAAGCAGAAGCACTGCGTTCACTGGGACAGCCTGAAAAGCAAGGTAACGACGGCAGCACCAAATTTGGAAATCAACTTGCCAAATATAACACTTACAATTATGTTCTTACCCTTGGAATTCTAAATGCAGAAGAATTTAACAATCCAAAATCGCTAGGCGAAAGAGGATTCAGCCAAATTATCGCAAAAAGCGGTGGCGGCGAGTTAGAAAAAAGAATTACAACCCTAGAAGAAGATGGACTTAGCCGCGAACTAGGCGGAACTGCACACGCAGAATACTTTATTGATGATTTAGAAATAGATGTTGTAATTGCACCCAGTCAAAACACGGGTGTGGGTGTAGGAACCAATATAACTTTCAATCTAATCGAACCATACAGCATGGGCAAATTCCTAGAAGCAATTAAACTTGCTTCAGAGGAACTGGGATTCAAAAATTTCTCCAAAGTGCCATTCTGCTTGAGAATTGAATTCAAAGGTTACGACCAGTACGGAAAGCCTGTTGCAGATTCTAGCACTATTAAACCTAGATACTTCCCCATAATGATCAACAATGTAGAGTTTGAAGTTAGTGGACAAGGAAGCACATACGGAGTGAGTGCTGTTGCTTATAATGATGTCCCCCATGAAGACATGATAAACTCAGTCAAAACAGATGTTAAAAGCAGCGGAAGGCTGGTCCACGAAGTTCTAGAAAATTCATTGGAAAGTGTTGCCCGTAACATTAATTCTCATGTGGAAACACTCGAAGAAGAAAAGAAAATTGCAGGTTATGATAGGGTTCTTATATTATTCCCCAAAGACAAAAAAGCAATTCCAGAAGCAGTCAATGGAACAGGTGTAAATCAACAAGATTTAATCACAGTGCAGGATCAAGAAACCATAAGACGTGGTACAACGGAAAAAGCAGAAGTTGATGATCCGGACACTGTTCAGGTAAACAAAGAAAACCTGTTTTCGTCTCCGCCTAAAGTTTATAAAACACTGAAAGCATGGAGCATGAACAAAAACAATGTAAACGAATTAGGACTTAGTCCTGTTGCGGTTGATTCTAACCAACCCAAAGGTGCTGACTTTCCTTCGGCAGCACAATCCAATGATCCGGAAACACAAATAAACGACCCAAGCAAAGCTGAAACAGCTCCGCCTGTTAAATCAGCAGTTTTTCAATATGAGCAAGGCACGCGAATCACAGAAATCATTGAAGATGTTCTACTAAGCAGTCAGTATGCGTTTGATGCGCCTGGTGAAAAGAGGGAAGACGGTAAGAAAAAATGGTTCAAAATTGAAACTTACACGTTTATTGAAACAGACGAAAAAGTAGAAGAGTCAATAGGCCGTCCCCGAATGACATATGTTTACAGTGTTATTCCTTATTATCCAGACGAAGCCAAATTCCAAGGAACCAAAGAAGCTCCAACAAACACCAAAGAATTAAAAGCAGTTGCGTTGAAAGAATATGATTACATTTACACTGGAAAAAATCAAGATATTATCGACTTTGATATTAACTTTAACAATGCGTTTTTCCAGTTGGTTATGAGTGATTTAAACAAAGGTAACAGCAAGCCCGGCAATAGCACCAAAGGAACAGAAGAACAACCTGAACCTGCACTTACCACAGAAAAATCTGAAACAAATAACGAACAAGGTGGGAGCGTTTCTTTAAGTCCAAGACTGGACAGAGTTATACCTAAAGGACAGCAGCTTGGACCGGAAAATTCTGCCAAACGTAGAATGGCAGAGCAATTCCATGACAGACTTATCAATTCAGAAGTTGACATGATAACCGCAAACATGCAAATTTGGGGAGATCCTTTTTATATTCCAATTGACACAGGAAATAATAGGGACGAAAGAGCAGGACCAAATGCAACCCAAAGCGGCAGCATGGATTACACTTATCATGAAGTTTGCTGTAATGTAAACTTCCTTACACCTTTGGATTATCCAAATAAACCCGGACATTTTGTAATGGATTTTCCGGAATTAGTTAGACCGTTTAGCGGATACTTTCAGATATTAGCAGTTACCAATTCATTTAGCGGTGGAAAATTTACCCAAGAACTTAAATTAGTTAGACGCCCTAGACAAACAGATAAAGAAACGGGCACCAAAGGAGTTACAGGAGGAACCACACTAGGAGGAAGTGCCGGCGATTTTGACGGCGTTTCCTTTGGCGGACGCGGTGACGGTAATGCAGAAGTGCAAGCCCGCAAAGAACAAGCCGCTAAAACTAGAAGGCAGACGCAGGCATCCCAACCCGACGTAACTGAAGAAAACTCTAGAGGAACTCGATACGAGCAACTGATCGCAAAGAAAAATAAGACCAAAGCAAGAGTGCAAGGACAGCAATGACAACTACAGTAGTAATTGCATTAGGAACAAATGATGACGAAACAACAACATCATTAACCACAGAAAACATAACAAAAATAATAGAATCTCTTACCGTTAGAGGATACGAAACCTTTGTGGTTGTACCGCCTAACACTGAAGAATATTCTTCTCAAAACAGTGCAGTTGTGGCAGGTGCAACAGGCGCCACAGTATACGATATTACTGACAAATACAGCATACCAGAACCCAGACATTTAACAGCAGAAGCCGCCGCTGAAATACGAAATACATACCCGGATGCCTTGCTTGTTGGCGATCATAATGCAGTAAGAATAAACGGATTTAAGTCAACTGAAGTAGCAAAAACCACCAGCACATCTGCAGACATATTGCGTCGAGTAGAAGAACAAATGCCCGACCCAACAGACGGTGTTACAGAAGATGCAAATAACGCTGTAACAATTACTCAGCAAGACAAACAGTTGCTGGATCTTGTAACCAAAACCAACTTAGCAGGTAACACTTATTACTCGTATTATCTTGCACAAAAAGAACCTAGACTAACTGAATGGACACTGGAACAGGTGCAGTTGTTTCAAGCAAGATTACTTAAACGAAGCGGCAAGTTAGGAACCAGCAGTGCAGTAGGCAAATATCAAATGATAAAGAGTGCACTCAAGAAAGCATACACCTATCTTGGCTTAGACCCAAAAAAAATTAGATTTACCGAAGAAATTCAAGATGCTTTGATGATTGCTAGGCTAGAAGACGTAAGAAAGCTTAAAGACTGGAAGGCAGGTAAAATGCCTGACAGTGATTTTTGTATACAACTAGCTATGGAATTTGATGCAGTGCCTGTTCCTAGACCCATACAGCCTAATGAAGTTAAGCAAGGCGTACCGCCCGTGGCTCTTATGAAAGGACAAAGTTTTTACAGCGGTGAATATATTTTCACAGAAGGGCACAACTTAGATTCATTTTTGCAAACACTAAGTGATTTAAGAAAATCAGGACCTGGAAAAGTTTCAAAAGTTGATGTTACACTGGGAAGCAAAAACAGTGCAGCGCCACCTACTGGACGTTCTTACAAAAGAACTGCTGAAGTTGCAACAACTGGCGGTGACAGAGTATTAGGCGGCCGACGAGTTAATACTAACCCTAATGAAAAATTAAATTTACCTGAAGCAGAAAATGTGTTTGAATATCAAAATGTGGATCCACAAGATGACAGGTATGATTTTAGAACAGGAAAGCAAGTTAAAGACGTAGGAATTAACGAAACTAACCCTGTACTAGAAAAAGAAAATTACACTGTTAGCGGAAATGATCCTTTATTCAATGCAGGAAATGCGCCTGAATTTACTCCTGTTTCTGCTACATCAATACCACCAAACAATACCATGGTAGATTATGAAACACAAGCACCTATAAATCCTACACAAGAACAAAAAGTAGAGTCAGCAAAAAAGATAGTGGATGAACTTAAAACACAAGGCATTACAGATCAAAGAGAACAAGCAAATATTCTAGCAGTGGTGGAAAACACCAGTCGGTTAAGCCATCGCACAACCAAAGTTTATTCTGGAGTAACAAACACAACTATACGCAGTGACTTTGGGTCTAGAGTCGCAAGTTATTCAGACACAGAACTAACCAGCCTCAAACAAGATCCCGAAACATTTTATGATGCAGTATATGACGATATCGGAGGCTATGAGTATAGAGGACGCGGATTTATACAGGTAACCGGTAGAGATAATTATGTAGAACTAGGCGACAAACTCAATATAGATTTAGAAAACAATCCGGATCTTGCATTTGATGAAAACACAAGTGCAAAAATCACCGCAGATTTTTATGCAACTCAGGATAACAAAATCAATTTAACCAGTACACGAAATTTGTATACAGCAACTAAAGGATACGATCCTTACATCACTACAGATCCAGTCTTGAGATCTAAAGGCATAAAAGATCTCAAGAGCATAGATGCACTATCTGATACTTGGTTTGCAGAATTAGAAAGACTAAATCCTACACAACCTCAGACAAATACCACAACAAGCTTTGTTCAGCTTGCCGACGGCGGACTAGAAGGAGTGTCAGACAAGCCTTTACCAACTGGCAGAAGTTTACCAAGTCCTAGCAACACTTTAGAAATTACCCAAAGTATCCAGGATGAAATAGATTCTGTGAATGACAGTGATTATAATGAATTATTAGCGGCTGAATATTTAGGTGAAACGGATACAGATATAATAGACATAACAACCGGTGCTTCATTAGGCAAAAAACCTAATCCTAGCAAGATTAAATATGATGTAAACGGAGATATATTTTACGATGATCCTGGATTTAAATTTGCAGGTAATGGAAGCGGAGCAATAACGAATGTATAGTTATTCTAGAACCAGGGTTAAAGATGCACCTATAAGAGGATCAGGTCCTTACGAAGCAATGATAGTAAATCATCTTGACCCTTATATGCAAGGCAGTTTAGAGGTAGAATTACTCAGACAAAGCAGTGCGGCTAATACTCCGGAACGCAGCGGACAGTTAGTTGTTGTGAAGTATCTATCGCCGTTTTATGGAGTCACCCCTGCCAGCGGACTTAAAGAAAACGACGGTTATGAAAATACCCAAAAGAGTTATGGCTTCTGGGCTGTGCCACCAGACTTTGGCACACGAGTTTTAGTGATATTTGCTGAAGGCAATCCTGCATACGGATACTGGATAGGGTGTATCCAAGACAACAACATGAATTTCATGGTTCCAGATGGCAGAGCAAGCACAACGGCTACCACTGATGCAACTCCTGGAGACTTACAAGGTAAGAAATTGCCTGTAGGCGAATATAACAAAAAACTAGAAACTGGCGCAAAAATTGATCCTAACTTTTTTGATAAACCATACAACAAAGATTTCACAGGTGTATTAACAGTTCAAGGACTGTTAGATGACGAAGCCCGCGGTACAACCACAACAAGTTCTAGAAGGGAAGTGCCTAGTATGGTATTTGGCATGAGCACACCTGGACCACTTGACAAACGTAAAGGTGCGCCCAAGGCAAAGTACGGAGAAAGCATCGGCGGAGCAGACATACCATACAATCGTCTAGGTGGTTCCAGCTTTGTAATGGATGACGGAGATGACAAATTTATCCGTGCTACCCATGCAGAAGACGGTCCTCCTATATACATAAACCGTATAAGAAAAGAAGGCGGTGGCGACGAAACAATTCCCCAAAATGAATTAACCAGAATTCGCACACGAACAGGACATCAAATACTTTTACATAACTCAGAAGATTTAATCTACATAGGAAATTCACGCGGCACTGCATGGATTGAATTAACGTCAGATGGTAAAATAGATATTCATGCACAAGACAGCATTTCTGTTATGAGTGACAATGATATAAACTTCACAGCAGAACGAGATTTTAATGTCGATGCTGGTAGAAATGTAAACATAAAAGCCAGTGCTCGTTGGAGTGATTTCAAGAGCGTTGAAGAAGATTTGGAAAGCGGCAGGGTACAGATAGAAAGTGCGTATAACACCAATTTACATGTTGGTAGAGATCACAAAGTCACTGTGAAAAGAGATAGACATTTGTATGTAGAAAATGAATATAAATCAAATGTAGGTGGTAGCATCAACATTGGCGGAGGCGGAGACATGATGATGAAAACCGCCGGTAGCGTGCATACCAATGCCGGCGGTAGTGTGTTTACCACCAGTGACGGAAGCACACATAACATCACCGCAGGCAACGTCTATACCAAAGTGGAAGGTAAAATGCATGTGCGTGCTGGCGAAAGCATTCAAACTAACGCAGGCACAGATATTCACACCATTGCCGGCAACAACATGTACACACGTACAATAACCGGAGCTATACATACCACCGCTGAAACAGCAGTTTTCAATGAAACTATTTTGGCAGAGCCCACAAACGGGGAAATATTAGGAATTCACAACACCACACCGGCTGCAATGTTTTCTAATGCACTGCTAGGAATAAACAGCATCACACCTGCAGATATAAGGATGAAAGCAGATACTGAAATACATCTACAAGGCGGTAGTTTAATTTCGGGAGATGCAAGCGAAGTGCATTGGAACAGTGGTAAAACTGTAGACGCACTTCCTGCGATTCCTGCAGAAGATCCTGTACCAGCAGAATTTGCATTCCAAGCAGAAGATCCAAAGTCAGATGCCGAGCCGGTTAAGCCGCTACCCACAATCACATTGCCATATGTAATGCCAGGTGTGGATCAACCTATACCATATCCTAGCATTCTTGCCAGAGCACCTCAGCACGAACCTTGGCCACATCATGAAAACTATAATCCGCTTCAATTTAAGAGGGACCAAACTGACAGAGAAGCAACAGGAGCTCTTGTAACTGCTGATAGATTCCAAACTCCAGACACGTTCTTGAAAGGCAAAACCAACGGAGAAACCACTGTGCGTGTTATGGGTACAGGCGGTAATCTAAGTTCGCAAAATGTACCAGAAGAAGGTGACGGTTCTGGATCTGATTATAGAAACAGTGATAGTTTTGATGATTCTGCAGCTATAGGTGAAGGACAGGTTGATCCAAGATTAAAGAGCAAGTCTGAAATAAGTGGTGACACTGACTTCGGTGCTCCTGGCGTTGATAAAGAAGAATTAGTTTATGAAAATCGGAATGCCACCCGCAATCTTGCTTGTGATCCTATACTAGAAGAATTATTAATCAAAGTAGCTAAAGAATTACAAGTGAAAGTGCATATCACCAGCGGCGGACAAATGCCTTATGATGAATGTATTGCACGTGGCGGATATAAAGCGCAGAATTCTAAGAAATGGTATGTGGGCGGCAAAGCTGTCAGAACAGGTTCTGTAAGACACGATGGCGGAGCAGCTTGTGACTTATACCTTACAAAAGACGGTATTCAAATCCCCAGCAACAATCCTATATTCAATAAGTTCGTGGAATTGTTTATGAAAAACGGCGGCCGAGCAGGAGGATCAAGTCCTTCGTATATGGGTCCTTATGTAATGCACCTTGATATTGTTGGTTCAGATAGAGGCGGTGGCGTTGTGTGGTTAAGCACTAGAGAATTTGAACGTGCACTGCGCAAAGGTCTATCACAGCAAACTGTACCGCTTCGTCCTGGTACGGTTGCCTAGGTAAATAGTACTATGAGCACTTTAGAAAAAAATCTTTACAAAAGAATAATTGTTCCGGGCAAACCACAGCCTAATAAATCTGGTACAGCATATCGGGGTTTTTCTACACTTAACCCTAATTCTAAGGAATATGCTCTTTACGATTTTGAACTAGTCAAACAGGATCTAATAAATCACTTCCATATACGTCAGGGAGAAAAGTTAAGTGACCCCGAGTTTGGGACAATTATCTGGGACCTTCTATGGGAACCATTCACCGACGAAGTAAGAGATGCTATTCTTGATAATGTCACAGAAATTTGTAATTATGATCCTAGACTGCAAGTCACACAAATTCTTGTTGACACCTATGAAAATGGCATAGAAGTCAATTGTTTTCTTACCTATGTTCCGTTCAATCTTTCAGAACAACTACAGTTCAAATTTGACCAAGCAAATGCTCCAGTAAATTAAATGCTAGTTTAATTTTTGCTGATAAATATCTTATATTATAAGGAATATCTATATGTCGTCTACTGATAGACAGTCAAGGTTGTTAGTAACTGAAGATTGGAAGAAAATTTATCAAAGTTTCAGAAATGCGGACTTCCAAAGCTACGATTTTGACAACCTCCGCAGAACAATGATAAACTATCTTAGACAGAATTATCCTGAAGACTTTAACGACTACATTGAAAGCTCTGAGTATCTTGCACTCATAGACCTTATCGCCTTCCTTGGACAAAACTTATCCTTCCGTGTAGATCTCAATGCTAGAGAAAATTTCCTTGAAACAGCAGAGCGCAGAGAAAGTGTGCTCAGACTGGCAAAACTTATTTCTTATAATCCTCATAGAAACAAGCCTGCAAACGGACTGTTAAAGTTTGACACTATTACAACAACAGAGTCTGTCAAAGACAGCACAGGAACTGATTTATCAGGCACCACCGTGTTATGGAACGACCGGGCTAATCCCAACTACTTCGAACAGTTTGTTAAGATTTTAAATGCAGCACTTCCTGCCAGCGGCGGCATAGGACGTCCTTTGAAAAATGCAAATATTCAAGGAGTCAGCACTGAACAATATAGATTTAACAGTCTAAACACAGATATTCCTGCATACGGATTTAACAAAGATGTTGAAGGACTAACCACACGATTTGAAGTTGTAAGTACATCACTTGATGGGACCAGTATTGTAGAGGAACCGCCACTTCCAGGTAATAACCCTAGCTTCCTGTACAGAGACGACGGACAGGGAGCAGGTAGTTCAAACACAGGATTCTTCATGCATTTCCGTCAAGGAACTCTTGAAAGTGCAAACTTCACAGTTAACAAACCCATCCCAAATCAGGTAGTAGGAATTGATGCGGCAGATATCAATGACAGTGATATTTGGGTATACGGAACTGATTCTAATGGGTTTGAAACAACCCTATGGACTAAACTGGACAGTGTGGAAGGCAACAACATAATTTATTCAAGCATTTTTGAAGACACAAAAAATGTTTATGCTGTGAGCACCAGAACAGACGACAGAATTAATTTGGTATTTTCAGACGGTGTGTTCGGCAATTTACCATCTGGCAGTTTTCGTATATATTATAGAACATCTGACAATCGAAACATGGTTATAAATCCCAGTGCGCTTCAAAGCATTTCGGTTGAAATTCCTTATATCAGCAGAACAAACAAGCAAGAAGTTTTGACAATAGGGCTTAGCCTTAAAACAACAGTAAACAATTCCAGACCGAGCGAAACTAATTCGGACATCAAAGCAGATGCTCCTGCAACATACTACACACAAAACAGATTGATCACAGCAGAGGATTATAATGTAGGACCTCTTGGTATTGATCAGGACATAATTAAAACCAAGACAGTTAACAGGATCAGCAGTGGCATAAGCAAATACCTAGACTTAAAGGATCCTACAGGAAAATATTCAACAACCAGTTTGTTTGCCACGGACGGTGTATTGTACAAACAAGAGTTCGTGGAAAAAATAAATTTTGATTTTGTTACACAAGCAGATATTGAAGGTGTAATTTATACGGAAATAGAACCGTTAATTAACAGCAATACTGTTAAAGCATTTTATCAACAAAACTTCAATAGAAAAAATATTGAAGATCTAAATGCTACTTGGAGACAGGTTACAAACTCCACAAATAGAAGCACTGGTTATTTTCAAGAAATCCTAAACACTGCACAGCTATTCACAGCTGCTAACGGCACGCCTATTCAAGGTGCGGCAGTATATCCTGTTGCATCATATGCACAAAACAATTTAAGTTTCTTTGAAACCGGCGCACTTGTAAAATTTAAAGCGCCTAAAAATCAAAATCAAGTACAACAGTATTATCTAGAAGACGGAACATTAACCACTTTGGCAACTGCTCCCGGTGCAAGCCTTTATAACTGGACAATAGTGCAATCAGTAAACAACGATGGAACTGCAATTGACGATAACGGATTTGGTCCAATTGTGTTTAATGACATTATTGCAGAAGGGTCTGTGTTGGTTGAGATACTTCCTAGATATACTCGCAGCATTTCTTCAGATATCAAGCGACAAATAGTAGATAGAGCATTTGCTTTTAGAGATTTTGGATTGCGTTACAGTCAAGAAGATCGCGAATGGAAGATTATAACCGCAGAAAATATTAATACCTATTCTGGATTTTCAAATCAAAATGCAGGAAACAACATCGGACAAAATCTTGACTCTAGCTGGATTTTCTATTTTCAAACAGACGGTAGCAAATACACAGTGTCCTATAGGAATCTAAGGTATGTATTTGAAAGTGCCGACGAAGTAAAATTCTTTTTCGACAGTGCTGATAAAATATATGATCCTAAAACAGGACAAGTACAAAAAGACGTAATTAAGGTTCTAAATATTAATACTCGTCCTAATGCAACACAGCCTTTCAATAAAGACTTTGACTGGAGTATTTCTGATGCATACAAAGATGCAGGCGGATACAACGACACTCGTAAAATTCAGTTGGCCCTGTTTGACAAAGACGATGACGGCATTGCTGACAATCCGGATATATTCAAAGACATAGTAGACGAGTTTAATGTTCCTCTTGATAAAAGATTTATATTCCAACAGAGATATGCAACTTCTGACGGAGTAGACGATTATCGATATTTTGACAATTCTGACAACACTGTTAAAATCAGACAAAATGAAAAAGATCCTATTAACCCTAGTGTTGAGTCAGAAGGACAAGTATTCTATTTTTCAGATTTTGATTTGTTCAAAGTGCTGAATAAGTCGCAAAATAATATGACAGTGACAACCGATTATCGTGCATTTGTAGGCAGAGATAAATTAAAGTTCCAATATGTTCATGTAGCCGATCAAAACTACAGAATTGATCCGAGCAGAAGCAATATAATGGATACATATCTGTTAACAAAAAGTTATGACAGTCTAATGAGACAATTCCTGGACGGTGGCATAACTGAAAAACCATTGCCACCTAGCACAGATGAACTATTTTCAACCTATGGCACAGCCTTAAATAAAATCAAAAGTATCAGCGACGAAATAGTATATCATCCTGTTAAGTATAAGATACTGTTTGGCGACAAAGCTGACAATAACTTGCAAGCCACATTTAAAGTTGTGAAAAACAGTGAAGTTTCTGTAAACAACAATGAATTAAAAGCAAATATAATTGATTTAATAAACAGATTTTTCAGCATAGAAAATTGGGATTTTGGCGAAACATTCTACTTCCAAGAACTATCCACATACATAATGAATCAACTTACTCCGGAGCTGGTAAGTTTTGTGATAGTCCCTACTCAAGCACAGCAAACATTTGGAAGTTTATTTGAAGTTAAATGCGAAAGTGATGAAATCTTTATAAATGGTGCAACAGTAGACAACATAGAATTTATAGATGAACATTCAGCCAGTGCGTTGCAATCTACTGGCAGGGTGTTTACAGGAATCAGTGCGCCACAACAAGGTGTGATAACAAGAACAACTTCCTCACCGTCAATACTGCCAAGCTCAACTGTGTTAACAAATATAGATACTGGAAATACAGGAGGCACACTTGTTCCCTCAGCCGCTGTCGAAGAACAGTTAACTACCGAACTTGGTGATCCATTTGAAGGAGTGTTAGGAAATCTTGATCCGATTGATCCGACATATAGCCTAAGTGCACCATTGGTTGTAGATGAAGGAGATTCGTTTACAGTAAATCTTACAACAACTGATATTCCAGACGGAAGTGTCCTAAGTTATAATATTACTGGTATTTCTGCTAGTGACATTGGTGGTGAGCCATTAACTGGGCAATTTGTAGTTAATGCTAACAGTGCATTTGCTACATTTACTTTGACTAATGATTTAGGATTAGAAGGTCCGGAAAAATTTGTGCTCACACTGAATAATCAACAGGCATCTGTAGAAGTACAGTTCTTGGATACCAGTGTGCCAACAGACCCTGTTGATCCTACAATTTTAGCAGTTTCTAACACAACTGGAACTTACCCAAGCCGGACTTCAATCATCGATACCAGTACAACTTTGAGATTTATTGCTGATGCTGATCCTTATCCTGCAAAAGCAGGAATCCCGTTAGTCAATGACGGTGTTACTGCTAGAGAATTTTCAGACAGCACTGCGTTAATCACTGATAAGACATATGACGTGACTTTTGATTTTAAAGCAGGTAACAATCTATACAATAGCACTAATGATACATTTGATACGCTACCATTACCTAATCCAGAAGTTCTGGGCACAAACTCGGTAGGAATAATGCTTAACGGTGTTGTGTTCCACGGACCTGATTTTGTGTCTTCTACCTTGCCAGGCGGTAGCAATGTAGCAGAATCTGGGTTTGTTTGGAACTCTGTGTTTAACGGCAACCTATTTGGCGAAGACGGCGCCGGCGGCTATCCAGAAAGCAATGGTGAATATCATTATCATAATGGCAAGTTCTTATATAGAGCATGGAACAATGAAAAGTTTATTTCGTCCAGCAGTTATTTTGCTGACACTGCTAGCAACGACGGCGACAATCTTAGACACAGTGACGGCCATTCTAAGATAGTAGGATTTGCATTTGACGGATATCCCATATACGGACCATTTGGGTATACAATTCCTGGCGATAACACATCGGGCATAAGCCAGCAAAGTTCCAGTTACAGGACTAAACCGTCGGCTGCATCTGGTAGAGGTTATTTGTACTCTGAATTGCCTGCAGGCACATTTGTACAGGACTATGAGTATATAGAAGGACTTGGGTCGCTGGATGAATACAACGGAAAATACTGTAAAACCCCTGATTATCCTGCAGGAACATATGCTTACTTCTTGACATTTGAAGATGGCGACTTAAACACACCAGTATATCCTTATATCGTTGGTCCTAGCACACGAGATCAAAGAACACCTACAGGAACAGTAACGCAATTAACAAACTTTGGACAAACCTATTCAATTGCAGTAACCAACAATGGTGCAACTGCATATGTGTTAGCGGGTGCCGACAGAGCGGGATTAGTTGACGGCGAGAATCCTACGGTGACAGTTAATATAGGTGATACATTAGAGCTAAACATGAACACTGTTGGATACAGACTTTACATCAAGACAGCAGCAGTTATCGGAACAGGAAGCGCAGTTACAACTCCTGTTGTTAGCAGTAATGGTTCAGAGACAGGAACTATTTCTTGGACACCAGATACAGCAGGAACATATTATTATGTTGCTGAAAACAGCACAAGCATGATCGGCGAAATCATAGTACAATAAGAGGTTATATTTAATGTCATCAAACAGTCAAAACGAATTTGGAGCACCAACACAGGGAGAAAGCAATCGCACTAGTGCAAGATTTCTTCCTAGGTTTTTCAGATCGGAAGCTAATCTCAAATTTTTGCAGGCAACCGTTGATCAATTAACGCAACCAGGTGTTGCTGAAAAATTAGGCGGGTTCTTTGGAAGAAAAATTGCCAAAGGTTATAGACCTGGAGATGTTTATGTAGGTGATGTTAACAGCCAACGAGAAAATTATCAACTGGAACCTGCTCTGGTTATCAAAAATGAATTAGGTAATGTAACATATTATAAAGACTACAATGATTATATAAATTCGCTGTCGTTTTTCAATGTGAACACTGCTAACCACGACAAGTTGAATCGACAAGAAAGTTATCCGTGGAATCCCAACATTGACTGGGACAAGTTTGTAAACTTTCGTGAATACTATTGGCTACCGGACGGTCCCCTAAGTGTACCTGTAAGAGGACAAGCTAGAGAAATCCAAAGCACGTTTACTGTTTCCGTTGAAGAAGCAGATGGAGATTTTTCCTATGTGTTTAATAATAAATTCACTCGCAACCCTAGCCTGAAGTTGTATAGAGGACAAACATACAGATTCGAAATTAACTGTCCTGGACATCCTTTTGCAGTAGCAGTTACTAGAAGTTTCACTCCAGGAAATGCAGTGGTCGTTGCAGGCAACGAAGGAATCAGACAAGACGGTCTGTTTGGCGCAGATTTATATGGCAATAATTATGACATAGGTGATTGGCTGGTGTTGCCAGACAGCGGAAGCGTGACGTTCGACGATGATGAAAATGTGAGCACTCTTTATCCAGACGGTATAAGAAAACTGGGCGAAGGCGGAGAAGAAATTGCAAACGTTTATATCGAACAAGGAGTCCTAGAGTTTACTGTGCCAGTAAATTCTCCAGATAGACTTTTCTACATATCTAAAAATGACATTGACGTTAGCGGCCTGTTCAAAATATACGACATTGAAGAAAACAGTTTTATTGATGTCGAAGAAGAAGTTATAGGCAAAAAATACTACACCAGTTCAAACGGTGTTGAGTTTACAAATGGACTTAAGGTATTCTTCAGAGGAGTTACAGAACCCGTAACATATCAAGAAGGAGAATATTATGTCGAGGGTGTAGGTCATGCAATTAAACTGATACCTGCAGATGACTTAGTAATCACACAAACATACAGTAACGATGTTTTGCAACCTTTTGACGAACAAGCATTTGACGAGATGCCATTCGGCGCGGCCAATTCTTATCCTGTGAAAAAAGACTATCTCACCATAAGTCGTGCCAGTAATGATCTTAATGCTTGGTCAAGATCTAACAGATGGTTCCATAGAGATGTAATAGAACAAAGTTATGTTTACAATGAAATACCAATTGATGTTGAAGAAACAGGAAAAGCAAAGCGTCCTATTATAGAATTTGAACCCGGGTTAAAACTTTATAATTACGGAACATTTACAAAACAGAGTGTTGATGTTATAGATACATTCACCACTGATGTCTTTAGCACCGTCGAAGGCACAACTGGTTACAATGTCGATGGCGTAGAGTTGATAGCAGGTATGCGTGTGCTATTTGCCGCAGACACAGATATCATTGTTAATGGTGCAATATATGAAGTTAAATTTGTAAAAGTTGGAAACGAAGAAAGAATTACATTTGTAGAGACCGCAGACAGTTTTCCTTTGGAAAATGAAAATGTCCTCGTAAAACAAGGCAATCAGTTCGCAGGAAAACTTTTCTTTTATAATGGCGAACGTTGGATTCAAGCGCAAGATAAATTAGATGTAAATCAAGCTCCGCTGTTCGATTTATGTTGTCCAGCAGGAAACTACTATAGTGATTTAGAAGTATTTGATTCCTCAACGTTTACAGGATGTAAAGTATTCTCGTATAAAGAAGGAACAGGAACTAATGATACAGAATTAGGATTTCCGCTTACCTATCGCAATATTAATAACACAGGCGATATTCTTTTCGAATTCAACTTACTCACAGACAGTTTTACGGTGCAAAACGAAGATGAAATTGTCACTGTAACTACCGATACATCATTTCTAAGATCTTATTCTACAAGGACTGATTTTGAGTATCGTAATGGATGGAGTACTACACCAGTTGTAAGTCGTCAAAAAGTTCTTAGACATTATGATGCCACAGAATCTCAAACAAACAATTTTGAAATTGATGTATACAATAATGCAGGCGATCTAAATGATCTAAAGATTGCTGTTTTTGTAAATGAAGTATTCAAGCAACAAGGTCTGCACTATGAAATTGATAGGCTAAATGGCAGAGCTTATGTGCGCTTTCTAGATAACTTGGCACCAAACGATGTTGTCTTAATCAAAAGCACCAGTAGTACTGCAAAAAATGCCAACGGGCATTATGAAGTTCCGTACAATCTAGAAAGAAATCCACTTAATCAAAATATCTCAGACTTTACACTAGGTGAAGTTATAGATCATGTAGATTCTATGATAGAGGATATACCAGAATTTTCTGGGTCATATCCTGGTCGTAGTAATTTACGTGATGTAGGAAAACTAGACGGATACGGAAAGCGTTTTCTTAAGCACGCTGGTCCTCTCAATCTTCCAATGTATAGCATAACCACAAAAGAATATAATATTGTTCGAGCTATAGAATATGGAAAAAACGAGTATACAAAATTTAAAAGAAACTTTTTGATTACAGCGGCTGATTTAGGAGTGGATGCAGAAATACCTGTTCATGTAGATGCAGTTTTAGAAGAACTAAACAAAGATAAAGTAAACACCCAGCCATTTTACTTTTCGGACATGTTAGGTTATAAGTCTAGTAACACAATATATTATAATGTAGTTGATAACGAAAATCCTTACTACGGCTTACCTGACGAATTTAGTTTAAACAATCTTAATAACAAATCGATACTAATTTACCTTAATGGTAATCAATTAATTTTCAATAAAGATTATCAATTTACAGATGAACAATTTGCTTATATTCAAGCCGGGCAACAAATTGGGGATGAGATAGAAATAGTCGAATACGAAAGTACCGACGGCAGTTACATACCTCCTACTCCGACAAAATTAGGACTATATCCTAGATTTGAACCTGAGTTAGTAATTGACGAACAATGGCTAGACAATCAGCAAGATGTAAATGTTACCCGACCATATGCCGTTTACGGAGAAAACCTAAACAATCATTTAGACAGGGGTTGGTTTTATCCTTTATATCTTGATAGAAAAACAGCAAAAACTGACGATCCTGACGAAAGCGTAATTCAAATAATGTTTAAAGGGTCTAGCAGAATATTTTATGCCCCCGCAAGTAAAATAAATCTAGGAACATCAGTTCCGCCTGAACAGTACACAGAGTTTCCTATAGGAGCTACATTTGTTAAAGGCCACGATGGCAGTTTATTTAAATGTTATAAAGACTATAGAGATCTATTATTACTAGAATTAGAAACAAGAATCTATAATAACATTAAAGTCGATTATGATAAAACACAAATTAATATACATTCATACGTTGGCGGCAGATTTAGAGACACAGGGTTATCAAATGCAGACATTGACAGAATATTAATTAAAGATTTTGCCGACTGGAATAGAGTAGCAAACATTGACTATACTGCAAACACTGTGTTTCAGAATCAAGATCAATTTTCATATAATTATAGCACAGCTGGTTCTATTGTGGATAATAATTCTTTACCGGGATATTGGAGAGCTGTTTATAAGGACGCATTTGACACAGATCGTCCGCATACTCATCCTTGGGAAATGCTAGGGTTTTCAATAAAGCCTGTTTGGTGGGACGAAGTATACGGCGTTCCTCCTTACACTAGTAATAATACAATACTATGGAACGATTTGCAAGAAGGAATAGTTCGCGAGCCAGGCAAAGGAGTAGTGATTAAAAGCGATTATGCACGACCAGGACTTGTTAATTTCCTACCGGTAGACAATCAAGGTCAATTAAAGGCGCCAATAAACGCCAACTATGCCAAAAACATAGTGCTTAGAAATACGGACGACAGTTTTGAGTTTGGCGATCAAGCACCGGTAGAAAGTGCATGGCGCCGAAGCTCCGAATACCCATTTTCTTTAATTAAAGCCATTATGTTAAATCGTCCAGCAGATTTTATAGGTAAAGCATTTGATGTTGCTCGTATTTCTAGAAATTTGGCGGGACAGTACATTTATTCCGAAACCGGTAAACACTTAGAACTAGATAAATTGGTATTCCCTAATACATATCAAGACAATAGACGAATTCCTGCTAGCGGGCTTGTCAATTACATTTATAACCTTGTTGGCAGCAATGTATTGACAGTATACGAAGATTATAAGAACAATATAAAGAATATTAGAAACCAACTGGGGATAAAGTTAGCAGGATATACTGACAAACAAAAATTAAATTTGCTTTTACAAAGCAAAAGTCCCAGCGAAGAAAACGCACAAGGAATATTTATTCCAGAAGAAAACTATGATGTGTTTTTGAATGTATCTAGTCCTGTGGACAATGTAAATTACAGCGGAGTGTTAATAGAAGTTAGGCCAGACGGATATATTATTCAGGGTTATAATGCAGATACTCCTATGTTCCGTTATTATACACCTGTCGGCAAGCAAGGAGACATCACAGTGGTAGCAGGCGGCGAATCTGCAAATGTTGTGCAATGGCAACCGAACAAATTGTATGTAAATGGACAGATTGTAGAAAATAATTTCTCATATTTTAGAGTTACACAAGATTTCACCAGTGGTCCTGCTTTTTCAGACGACAACTTGGCTAAATTGCCAGAACTGCCTATTACAGGCGGCCAACGTGCTCAAATTAAAACAGGATTCAACAAGTCTAGGGTATTAGAATTAAATTACGGTGCAAAATTAAAAACTGTTCAGGAAGTAGTAGATTTCTTACTTGGATATGGAGAGTATCTAAAAGACCAAGGATTCCGGTTTGAGTACTTTGACCAGAATTATCAAAGAGTAGAAGATTGGAAATCAGCCGCTAAAGAATTTTTATTCTGGAGCTCACAAGGGTGGGCCGCTGGTACAGTGATTGGGCTTAGTCCAAGTGCTTACGAAATACAATTTAGACGTGATTTTGCTGTAGTTGATGATATATTTGACAACTTTTATAGATACAGTTTGTTGGCTGAAAATGGAAACCCTCTAGAACGCAGATTTAGTAATGTTCTTAGAGAAAAAAATTCCTTTAATTTATCAGTTTCACAAACTGATAACGGTATCTACAATCTTACATTGCCCACTGTGCAAAAAGAACATGTTATATTATTGGACAACGAAACTATCTTTAATGATATTCTGTATCAACCTTACTCAGGTTATAGACAGGAGAGAATAAAAGTTCTTGGATACAGGAGTGACAACTGGGACGGCAGTTTAAACATCCCTGGATTTGTTTTTGACGATGCAACAGTTACAGAATGGGAACCATGGCAAGATTATTCAATCGGTAGCCTGGTTAAGTATAAAGAATTTTATTATGTGTCGTTGTATCAAGTATATGGCAGTGCTGAATTTAATCCTAACTTTTGGAGTCGTCTAAGCGAAAAGCCAGAATCACAGTTAATGACTAACTTTGACTTTAGGGTAAACCAATTCGCAGACTTTTATGATGTAGAAAGTATAGGCTTTGATGAAGATCAGCAACGTCTTGCACAACATCTCATTGGCTACCAAAAACGAGATTACTTAGCCAACATAATCAATGACGAAGTTAGCCAATTTAAATTCTATCAAGGATTTATTCAAGATAAAGGAACTAGAAATTCTATTGATAAACTGTTTAATTCTCTAGAAGGTCAAACTGAAAGTTTAGACTTCTATGAAGAGTGGGCAGTCCAGTCGGGATTTTACGGAGACTTTGACAAAATTAAACAGGTTGCTATTCCTCTGCAAGAAGACAAAATGTTAGAAACTCCGCAAGGCATTGAACTAGTGGATTACATACCGCAAGGTGTGTTTGATACCACTTATAGAGTGCGTCCCTTCCAATTAGAAAATAAACCTGCAGATTTCACAGTAAATTGTTTTCCTACCACTAAGCTTCAGGAGTATGTGCTCACAGGTGGATATGTTCACGAAGACGATGTTGATTATAAAATTCAAACTATAAGTGAACTAGAAACAGTTGATAATAATCTTATCTCTATAGGGGAGTATCTCTGGGTAACAGACGAAGAACCAAACAATTGGAATGTTTACAGGGTATTAGAATCGTTAATAACAATTAACTCGTTTGCAATAAATGAAGATCTTAATGAACTGGGACAAACAATTGCAACTGTTGAATTTAGCGGAGCCGAAGTTGATATAATTGCAGGCGATGTAATCGCAATTAACGATGCTCAACTTTATAATATTCTTGGGTTCTTTATTGTAGACGAAATAGATTCCTCTACTTGCACATTGGTAATTCCTGAAGAAAACAATTTTAAGGATTTTGTAGACGAAAGTTTTGCGTGTGTTGTTTTAAAGTCTGCAAGGGTTAGCAACTTTACAGAATTTAACACAGTGGCAGAAACTTTCGATTTAGACAGTCAGAAAATCTGGATTGATTCCTACGAAGGTCCCGATCTTTGGGCCGTTCTTCAAAACGAGCCTGTGTATGAAAACACATATGAGCTGTTAAATCCTGCCGACGTTGCAGAATCTACTGAAATATTTGATGAAACACAGTTATATGCTAAAGATTTTGCAACCAGTTTAGATAATAAGTTATTGTTTACCAGCGCCCCGGGACTAGATAACGGAGTAGTATATCTATACAGAAGAGATCAAGACGTAGACGAACCTATTCTGTCACAGACAATTAATAATCCTAATCTTAATTTTGATGGTACGGAATCTAAGTTTGGTGAATCCGTAGCAGTGACAGAAGACGGCGAATATGTTGCAATTGGTATACCAGATGCAAGCTCAATTAAAACAAAGTATCAAGGAATTTACAGAGTTTCTCAAGATTATAACAAAGGCGACATTGTAAAGCACAAAGGAAGTCTATGGCAAGCAGTTCGTCAAGTGTTTGGACAGCAGTCTAACAGACAATATAGTACCTTTGATAGCTATATTGACATCGATGCTAGAACATTCGAAGACTCTAGTGTAATTAAGTTGTTATTGACAGGTTCACCTGGATTGCAAAATCGTCAGGTAAACCACTTCTTGGTTAGAGCTCCTGCAGATATGTATCTAGGATCTAAGATAGGTGATCAATTAAAATTAGAATGGAACGAGTTTACGTACTTGAATGGTGATATTAATACACCTTATTATCCGTGGAATAATTCTATACCTGAACTAGGGTATAACAGTTCTACAGATAATATCTTTATAGAAGACTTCCACGAAATTAAAGGTAAGATTGACAAAGTTCTGATACTGCCAGAATATAAGAGAGCTGTTCAAGTTGGTGATCAAGTACAAACAGAAACAGGATTTGCAGATGTAGCTTATGTTGATATATCAGCAGGCACAATGGTATTGTATATTAATAATCTGCGAGGTTCATTTAGCTCTGCCGATACATTGCAGTTCTTTGACTTCAATACAGCTATTACAGAAGAAGTTGGAGAGTATACAGAAGTAGATTATGGGTTCACAGATGACTTTAATGGATTTTGGATTGTGCAACTGGACAGCAGTGATAGCGGGTTTGCATTTAATGAGAATAATTCTAATTACGATAATGGAACAACATTTTATGAAGTAGGAACTGGCTTGGTAATTGCCGATGTTATACAAAGCGAAGAGTTTGATTCAGCCGGCCGCGAACGTAATCTGTATTTCAACGTTATCGACAGTATTAAATCTATAGGAGCAGTTCCCAGTAATAATCTAAAATCCAGCATGATACACAACCTGGGTGACAAATATATGGTGAGAATGTCACCGGAGATGACTGCTGAACTAGAATATAGATTTGCAAAGCGTAAACAAAATTTAAATGCAACATTTGGAGACACACCGGCTGTTAAGGATAGTCTAAATGGTTCATTTATTAATCTTGTATTAGGCGAATACGATGAAATATATGAGGATAGCGACGATTATCTACCAATAAGTTCAAGACCCCAAATCAGATTTAATTTGTTTGACTATGTAGGATCTCCGTTTTATAATGAAGCAGACGATGCTGGTTTATTTTTCCAAGCTGTAAATGGTCGTAAGACTGTGACAGACCTTTGGGACGGATACATTGATGTGACTCTTAAAGAAGTAGATCCTGAAACTGGAAACCTTTATAGATTTAAAGCAAATGATACTATAAGCGATGTTCAAAGACCTTTTGACATATTCCAAAGACCTAGTGCAGTTCCATTTAACACAATACCTGAAAATATAGCTGTAGTTACATCAGTTAAAGATAACATTGATGGAAGATTTGACAGGCAACGATTGTATATAAAAATTAAAAGCGGCGCATGGGAATTAGAAAACAATATTGCACAGATTGAGTTAGAAAGGCGTAGAGAATTTGATGCCGATAGAATAATTGGCGAAATAGAAAACTACGCCAACGATGTAATTGTTCCTAGTCGTTTTATTGGTAAATTTATGGTCATTGACAGTGCCGATTTAGGCACAGGGTCAAATTATGTTTTGGAAAATGCTGAATATTTCATTACTACTGAATCCTTAAATGAATTAGGTGCAGATTCTGTACCTAGCGTGCCTAGCAGTCTAAATAGAGATTATGAACAGGTGTACAATATAACAACTAACAACGGGGGTACACCGGGCAAAGCTAACGAAGGATGCGTGGCAATTTTCCAAAGATCCGGACCGGATAATTATAACCTAAGCCGAATTATAGTAAGCGAGCAAAACTTCGGAGTGTTAAACAATCGTTTCGGAAAAAATGTTAAGTTTGTTAAAAATGGATTGCAGTATAGACTGAGCGTGGCCAGCGACGGAGACTTTAATACAACAAATCCTGGACTTATAGAATTTTTTGAACATGGCCCATTAAACGACGCAACTTATAAAGGAACATGGAATCCGAATCTTTCTTACAATGTAAATGATACAGTAAAATATGATGGAGATTATTATGTTGCTAAGATCAATATTCTTATTCAAAATGACGGCACTATTTTAGATAGAAATATCTGGGAAAATGTCAGCTGGAGAAGATCAGTAGATCCCAACTTCAAGGGCGTGTGGGAAGTCGAAGAAGAATATGCAAGAGACAGCATTGTTATATATAACGGCGAGCAATATGTGTCACAAACTAATCTCGGAGCAGGAAATCTTGCCGACGCAGGCATCAGGAATCCAGTTGCAGCTAATACCAGTTGGACAAAACTGGAAAACAGTGTTGAATATGCTGGATTCATTCCTAGAATAATCGATCCAGTTTTGACTGAGATTTTAGATGATGAAACTGTGTTCAATACTGCTAACATTAGAGAGTTCACTGAAGATTATGTGCTAAGTCAAAAAGGAGAAGTGCTAGTAACAAAAGTCAGACAGGCAGCACAAGTTGATACGGTGCAGTTTGTTGTTTATAGACAAGACCTGAACGGCAGATATGTCAAAAGCCAAACCATAGTGTTTGAAGATAAAACCAAAGGTTATGGAACCAGTTTTGATATATCTGCTGACGGGGCTACATTTGCAGTATCGGAACCGCTTAATGCTGAACAGGGTACAGACATCGGAAAAGTCTATGTGTATGCAGTTTCCGGAGAACAATTTGATACTGAAAATGTAAGCGTATTATTCCCTCCTAGCGGTCAAACTGCAAAATACTTTGGATACAGTCTTGCATTCAATACAGGAAGTTTAAACATTGCTGCCATTGACGAAACTAACTCCATTGGCGAAGTTCTAGTTTATGAAAGCATTCAAAACACTTTGGTGTACAGCGAAAAACTGACTTATCCTGTGAACGATACTGACAGGGATCAAAAAGTATTTGGCTCGGCGAACCATGTTTATGTAGGCATGCCAGGAAAGCCTAACAACCAATTTGCTGGATCTTTGATAGAATACAGAAAAGACCTTAATGCAAAAGGGTGGGAGAGAACAAGAAGACTGATCAGTCCTGTAGATGTGGATAAAATACGAGGAGTATTCCTTTACAACAAAGAGTCAGAACAGAAAATTACCTATCTTGATTATATCGATCCTGTCCAAGGAAAAATTGCAGGACCTGCTGAACAAAACCTCAGTTACAAAGTACCATATGATCCTGCTCAATACAATGTCGGCAATACAGCCAATGACGTAAACTGGGCAGACGAACATGTAGGAAAACTTTGGTGGAATACAGGCAATGCAAGATTTACATATCCATATCAGGGCGACATAAACTATCAAAGATCTAACTGGAACGAACTCCAGCCAGGTGCAACAATAGATGTTTATGAATGGGTAGAATCGTACTTGTTACCTAGTGCATGGGATTCAATAACAAATACTGCTAAAGGTACTGAACTTGGTGTTACCGGTGTAACACTTTATGGTAATGACAAATACAGTAAGAAATTTGAGTTTGATAGAGAAGCACAAACCTTTAGAGAAAAATATTACTACTGGGTAAAGAATAAGAGAACTGTTCCTAACATTGAAGGAAGAACAATCAGCGCACTTGATGTTGCTCGACTGATAGCACAACCCAGAGAGCAAGGATATAGATTTATAAGTTTCCTTGCAGACAACAGAATTGTTTTAAACAATTGTAAGTCACTTGTATCCGGTGATACCACCGTGTTAAACATTGATTACATTACCAGTGATATCAGAGAGCAAAATGGGCATAGTGTGTATCAAATTATCACAGACGGCTTGGCGACAAGCTCTCCTAATGAAACTATTGAACTCAAATGGTTTGACAGTTTAATAGGTTTTGATGTAAACGACAAACCTGTTCCCGATATTGCTTTAGCTGAAAAGCAAAAATACGGAGTACAAGCCAATCCAAGACAAGGCATGTTTGTAAACCGTATTGAAGCCCTAAAACAGTTTGTGGAAAGAACAAACAGCGTTCTTACAAATCATCTTGTGACTGAAAACTACAATTTAGCCAATTTATCTTTGCAAGACGAAATTCCAGTTAGCTCACTGGGCGAATACGACGTGACTGTTGCTACCAAAGAAGAACTGTTTTTGGTAGGAACCAAAGTTCAACGGGCAGAGATTAATCCCATAATTGTAAATGGCAAAATAGTCAGGGTAGAAATCATCAACCCAGGAAGAGGATATAAACTTCCTCCTACTTACGAAATTACAGGTACAGGAGGTTCTGCAACACTGGAATTCCAGATAAACAATCTAGGACAGATTACCAGTGCTACTGTTACTAATCCAGGCGAAAATTATTCTGCAAATACCAGAATACTTGTGAGACCATTCTCGGTGCTGGTCGAATCCGACAAAGACGCTCTTAATAAGTGGGCGATATATGCTTACAATTCCTTCTCCAGTTCCTGGGATAGAGTAAAAGTGCAATATTTTGATGTGACTAGGTATTGGGAATATCAAGATTGGTTCGACACCGGGTATAGCGAAATAACAGAAATAGATCATTATATTGATGCCCAATATCAATTGAGTTCCTTAAATGATAAAGTAGGAGATATAATTAAAATTCAAAATGTAGGTTCCGGCGGCTGGCTAGCTCTCAGAAAAGTAAATGACAGAACAGACGATAACTTTGCTCTAAATTATTCTGTAGTAGGCAGGGAAAAAGGAACAATACGGTTGTTGCCTAGTCTTTACAACGCTGAAAGCAGCACCACAGGATTTGACAATCGCAGTTTTGATAACAATTTCTATGATGTAGACCCAAGAATAGAGTTAAGAGTAATTTTAGAAACTTTAAGGGATGAAATATTTGCAAGCGAATTGAGAAGAGAATATAATCAGCTGTTTATTGCCAGCCTTAGATATATCCTCAACGAGCAAAAAAATCCAGATTGGTTCTTTAAAACCAGCTTTATAAAAATTAAACATTTGGCCGGTACACTGGAACAAGATATCACTTATAATGCCGACCTGCTGAAAAGCTATACGCAATATGTTGAAGAAGCAAAACCTTTCAAAACTGTTATTAGGGAATTTGTAAGCAAATATGCCAAAACAGAAGAAAGTCCAACCACTGTTACAGATTTTGACCTAGCTCCTTATTATAACACACAACAGGAAAAAATAATACCTGCAAAAGTAAAACTAACAAGTGGTCAACCAGTATATAATGATTCTGTAATAGATCAATATCCTCGTAGACATTGGCTAGATAATTTTGGTAATGCTGTTACTGAAATCACCGTGCTAGATGGCGGTAGTGAATACAGATTTAAACCTGAAGTTGAAATTGTAGGCGGATACGGCGAAGGCGCTCGCGCTGAAGCATTTATAGGATACGGACAGGTTACAAAAGTTATTGTAACACACGGCGGCTCAGGATATACTAGATCTCCGCAAGTCAGAATTGCACCTCCTAGCAACAGTGCTGGAAAAACTGCTACTGCTGTGGCTACCCTAGGCGACAGTGTGGTAAGAAGTGTATCCAGTTTGATAAAGTTTGATAGAAATACAATTACAAATTTGTATGAAACTGATACCTTGCAATCCACAGAAACATTTACTGGCACAGGAGCCGACGTTGAGTTTAAACTGAAATGGCCGATGGATCTAGATCGAAAGACGGTGCTAATAACCATAGACGGTGAAGAAATATTCGGCAGCCGATACAGCTACGAAAACATAAAGGATACGTCTAAGAGCTATACACGACAAATTGGAAAAGTTACACTGGTAAATCCGCCAAAAACCGGCGCCAACATTGTTATACAATACAGCAAGAATATTTCACTGTTAAACGCTGTAGACAGAATAAAATTTGCTTACGCCCCGCAAGAAGGTATGTTTGGCAAAGACATCAGTCAGCTTATGGAAGGCGTAGACTTTGGCGGAGTAGAAGTAAAGAGCTTTGATTTTGTAACCAGCACAGGCTGGGACACAGAAGGATGGTTTAATGATATTTGGGACAATGCTGAACAGCCTCAAGATGAAATTGTAACTTTAGATGGATCCACTAGTATAATCATATTAGGCGAGCCGTTAGAAGATAATGTTGATTATAACATATACAGAGTAAGCTACACTTTAAATGCAGAAGGCATTGAAGAAATCTATTCTAACGTAAGACTTGATGATCCTGCATATGGGACAGCTCAACAAAAAAATCTTAATGCAGTTTGTCGCACCTTGCGCGGCGACGGAAGCACACAGGTTGTGGATTTAGATGATCTGGGCATTAGAGTAGATCCGCAACCAGAAGAAGACAGAGTTACTATTGTGGTAAGAAAATCTACCAGTGATGGTGCTGTAACTCCAGATAGAAACATTTACGATGCGGACATTGACGGCGGTAGATTAGATTACGGTAACGCCAAGGGTGTAAATGCAGAAGAAATAGTGATCGATGGCGACGGCTTTGTTACAGAATTCAATGCAGGCGGAGTAGAAGAACTTGTTCCAGGACAGGTAATGGATACCCTAGATATGCAGGTAACTACCAAAGGAGAAGATTCGACCACGGTGGTTAGATACAGATTGTTCAAAGATATTCTGAACAGAACTGCGTATAAGAGAATAGACAGTCCTACAACAACTTTGGTAGAAGATTTAGGACAGGATGATCTCAGCATTGTTGTTGATGACGCAACTGATTTACCTGAACCTAACAGGAACAAAGCACTGCCTGGAGTAATATGGATTGGCAAAGAAAGAATAGAATATTTTGTCAAGGAAGACAACTTGCTGCGCCAGATTCGCAGAGGTACACTGGGCACAGGAGTTGCAAACATTCATCCTGTTGGCACCGAAGTATATGATCAAAGTGCAATAAAAAATATTCCGTATGCAGACAGTGAGCAATCACAGGTTGCAGTAAATGTAAACGAAATACCGTTAAACTTTGAAGCTTCTAACAATAACGAATTTGAAGTTTTTGTTAATGGTACTAGATTAAATGGGGTTGCTATATCTAAATTTGATTCAGCATTAGACCAAGATTCTCCTGAAGGAGACGTCATAATACCAGCCGACTACACACTGGAATATGTAAGTGGTACAACAGGACAGGTCAAGGTTGTGTTTACTAATCCTGAAATTATTGCTTTGACAAATAAAAACATTGTAATTGTAAGAAAACAAGGAACTTTGTGGAAAAATATCGGAGAATCACTTGCAGATACACAAACAAATATAGGATTTTTCTTAAGATCTGGAAACTAATAAATACACGTATAGGAAATTTAAAATGAACAGTCTACAAGATTTAAACGGAATTTCAGTACAGGGTCATATTAAAATATATGATCCACAAAGTCAAGAAATTTTTGTCCAAAAAAGAAATGCTATCCACTATGAAAACATGAGTGTAGCCTTAGCGGAAAGCGTGTCAAATCAAGGACAGGGCTTTATCTATGAAATGAGTTTTGGTAACGGCGGCACAAGTGTTGACCCTACAGGAATTATTGCATACCTTACTCCAAACTCAACTGGCACCAATGCTGATCTGTATAACCAAACTTATTCCAAAGTGGTAATTGACGACGGAACGCTGAATACAAATCCTGCACAAAATTTCCTAGAGACACGACACGTCAGCGGCACTAACTATACTGATGTTGTTGTAAGCTGTTTATTAGATTACGGAGAACCCGAAGGCCAAGAAGCATTTGATAATGCAACAGATATGCAAAGTGACTTTGTGTTTGACGAACTAGGACTTAGAAGTCGAGCTGCTGATCCTAACAGCCAGGGCAGGCTTATTACACATGTAATTTTCCATCCTGTGCAAAAAAGTCTTAACAGGCTTATACAGATTGATTACACTGTGAGAATTCAAAGTCTAAGCGGAGGTAATCTATAATGCCATACGAAATTAGATATACGGACTACCAAAACAAGGGAGAAATCTTCGTAGAAGACAGTACCATAAACACTGATACTTCGTTGTCTATTCCTGGCAAAGGTGCTACAGGGTATGGAAAGGCGATTGCCGAAAACTTTTTGCATGTGCTGGAAAATTTTGCAGGTCCAAGCGAGCCGCTAAATCCCATAGAAGGACAACTTTGGTATGACACTTCTAATGGAGCAGATCAGCTTAAAATTTATGATGCAACACAATGGAAGCCAGCCGCAGGATTTACAAAATCAGCAAGTCAACCAGCTCCTAGCCAATCAGATACTGGCGATTTATGGGTAGACACAAATAATCAACAACTTTTTGTTTATACAGGCAACAGTTGGACACTGATTGGTCCAGAATTTGGATCTGGGTTGCTTACTGGCGGAATAGCTGAAACTGTAATAGACGTTAATAATGTTGAACGACAAATTTTTACTCTGAAAATTACAGATATTCCTTATTTAATTTTAAGTTCAGAAGAATTTACTCCAAAAGCAAAAATATCAGGATTTACTACTATTAAAAAGGGGGTAAATCTGCGCAATGAATCTCCCAGCGTAGCTAATAATCCTATCAAGTATGCAGGAATATCTGATTCCGCAAAGGCATTAACTGTGGAAACTGCTGGCGGATCCGAAACTGTGCAGTCAGAAAACTTTTTGAGAAGAGATGCTGCCGGTATTATTAACAGTACTTTCAAAGTTAAAACCAATGAAGGAATGAATGTTGGATTAGACGACCAGTTTGGCATAAGTCTTAGCGGAAATTCCGTAGAGCTTAGAAATCGCAATCAGGATGCATCTTCTATTGACATGATTATTAACAATGATAATGTTCTTAGAGTGAGAGACGGTCAACGAGTTGGCATAAACAATTTAAATCCAACAGTTGCTTTAGATGTTTTAGGAAGTGTAAAAATAGGCCCATTGTCAGACAATGCTGATTCGGGTAAATTAACTATTGAAAGCGTAGACGACAGCGAAGGACTAGAACAAGGAAGTTTTGTTACCAAAGGCGGCGCAAGCATCAGTCTAAATCTAAATGTTGGAGCCAACATGTCAGTGGGAGGTACGTCCACATACCAAGGAAACTTAATTCCGGCAGACGACAGTCAGTATAATATTGGTGCTGAATTGCAAAAATTCAACAACATTTATGCAGTAAACTTTGTTGGTAGCATGCAAGGAGATGTCACAGGACGTCTTAATGGAATTGCAGAGCGTGCAAATCAATTAACAAATGCAACTACATTCGGTGTGACTGGAGATATAGAAGCAGACAGTTTTGATTTCGACGGCTTGACCGGCGGCAATACTAAAACATTTAACATGTCTATCAAAAACAGTTTTATTGCAAACAAAGATCAAGTCAGTAATGTTGACAACACTGATGAGATTTTGGTTAATAAGATCACAGGCAATACTGGTGTATTCAAAGTTAGTAAATTTGATTTTCTAAAATCAGTGCCCGTTACTCCAGTTGGTACTGTGGTTCCTTATGCTGGACAAACTCCGCCAACAGGCTGGTTATTATGCGACGGCTCCGTTGTTCTAAAGAGTGACTATAATGATTTATGGCAAGTGATAGGACACAGTTTTAGAGATCCTGTGCTGTTAGCAGACGGCGGATCATTGAGCTTTGCCTTACCTGACATGAGAGGTAGAATGCCTCTAGGTTTAGATGATATGGGAGGCCAAGTTGCTAACAGAGTTACTACATCAGTACAAAGCTTTACAAATGTGAAACCACAAAACACATTAGGAACAGGTGTAAATGCAGTATTTAATGTGCAAACAAATTCAGGAAATTACAGTTTACAAGTTTCAGAAGCAGGTCAAAATTATCGCGTAGGTGATAGACTTATTGTTACAGGTGACATATTCGGCGGCGCAAGTCCTACACATGATTTAGAAATCACAGTTACCAGTGTAACCAACGGCGGCATTACAGCATTTAACTTTACAGGAACAGCTTTCCGAGGATTTGTGCCAGACGAAGTAGGCGCAAGCGGCGGCTCGCAAAGTCGCAGTATCGGGGTTGAGAATTTACCAGAACACGAGCATGACCTACAAGGTGACCAGAGCCAGTTTTATGCTGTGAGTCAGCGTCCACAAGATCCTGCAAATCCAGGACAACTAGAAACAGATCCTGACGCGATTCCTCTTGCAATTGAACAAGGTGCTACGTCGTATCAAGGAGTACCTAATACAGGCGGAGTAGGCGGCAGTAGTACGCTAGGGGTTCCAGTCAATGTAATGAACCCATACTTAGCATTGAATTACATAGTTTACGCAGGGGCTTAATAAATGAGTTATCAACTTAACAAAACAGACGGTAGTATATTAGTAGACCTCATAGATGGAAAGATAGATACTTCCAGTACTAACTTGGCATTGGTTGGTAGAGGTTACAGAGGGTACGGCGAAGTATTCAACGAAAACTTTATTAAACTATTAGAAAATTTTGCCAACACTGCCGCACCTAGCAATCCGCTAGCTGGACAGATATGGTGGGACACTGCTACAGACAAGCTAAAAATTTATACAGGAACCCAGTGGAAGTCGAACGCAGAACCTTATGTTCAGGCAACTGAGCCCTCAGAATTATTAAACGGAGAATTTTGGTTTAACAATAGAGATAAGCAACTATTCTTTTCGGATGGAGGAAATCCAGTCTTAATTGGACCTAGCTATACAACTAGCCAAGGTAAAAGTGGCCTGTTTATTGAAAACATTACCAGTATTGATGCTCGAACTTTTCCTGTTGTCAAGCTGTTTATAGGCGGAATTGCAGTAGGAGTATTCAGTGACAACGAATTTACTCCTGATGTAACACAGCGTGTTGAAGAATTAGTTACAGATCAAAACCCGCAGGGTATTATATTCAAAGGTTTTAACGTTTTTGATAAAGATAATTTCCGTTATGTAGGCACAGCTGAAAGTGCAACCAAAATACTACAAGCAGACGGAACATTTGTAACAGCAGATCAAATTGTGCGTGCAGACCAGAATACTTTAACGACTGGTAACTTTGAAGTTCGTAATCAAAATGGCATTGTGTTTTCAACACCTGCCAGCACGTATGTAAATATGCGTCCACAGGGTGCAAATTTCTTTATTGAAAACCAATTAGCAAACTCTGATCTTGCATTACGAGTGAGATCTTCAGCCTTTCAAGGCAGCATAGTCAACGGTATATATATTGATGCCAGCGAAGGTAGAGTGGGAATATTTAACAACAATCGTCTGCCAGCATATACTATGGACGTTGAAGGCGACATGCGAGTGACAGGCAACTTACTGGTAGAAGGTGAGCAGTTATCTGTGGAAGTAACAACCTTGCAGGTATTAGACAAAAGTATTAAACTTGCTGTTACAGCAGACGGCGATGCAGAAGATGACGCTGTGGCCGCAGGCGGTGGTGTCATTCTTAGATCTGACGATGGCGATAAGACTATTACATGGGAACTTCCTACAAATTCATGGACATTTAACAAAAGCGTTGATTTAAGCGATGCTGGCACTCACTTGTCTATTGCAGGGAGCACAAAGCTTACTGACAATACTTTAGAAAACATTGCATTTGCCGAAGACCTAGTTCGGATAGGAACATTAGAATTTCTAAATGTAGATGCTTTAACCCTAGACGGCAACAAGATTTCTGCCGCAACTACTATGACTGTTGAGTCTAATGCCGCAGACGGTAACGGCTTCAGTTTGTTCTTAGATCTAGCAGGAAACGTAAGATTTACAACTCCTAGACAGATTAAAAATGTTTTAGAACCAGAGCTAGCAGGCGACGTATCAAATAAAAAGTATGTTGATGACAGTATTCTGCAAAGTCCTATCGTTTTAACATTTGATGTAACAGGGTTAGATGTCCAAGCAGGATTCTTACAGACACTGGCAGGATTCATTGACGATCTTGTTCCGGCTGATGCTGAAAATATCGGAAAAATAGCAAGAATTCATACTTACAGCTATTCAGATGTTGAGATTAATATCGAAGCGGCTAAAAATGTTTCCACGGTGGCTGTAGATGCTAATGGTACACTAAATCAACCAGTTGTGCGAGACATTGCATTTAGTAATATTCAATTTGCTAATCCAGACAGACAATTACTAGAATATCGAGTAGAACTGGTAGATCCAGGAACAGGAATACCGATTCCTCAGTGGACGCACCAAGACACAACTAGTTACTAATAAGATAAATATACTATACAACAGGGGTTTAAAACAAAATGGCTTATCAAATTGATAGATTCGACAATTCATTGCTAGCAGTTGTAGAAGACGGAACGCTTGATCAAACCACTAACCTTAAGCTAATTGGTAAAAATTATGCAGGTTATGGCGAAATTCAAAATGAAAATTTTCTTTTTCTTTTAGAAAATTTTGCAGGCGGCAATCCTCCTACACGAGCAATTAGAGGGCAAGTGTGGTATGATACTACACAAAATAAATTAAAATATTTTGTAGCAGAAGATGCCGCGGCACCTGGTATAGGATATTGGAAAAGCACAGGCGGATCATCTGTATCTGCTACAGAGCCAACTGGTCTGTCAGAAGGAGATTTCTGGTGGGATAGTGTAAACGGACAACTGTATGTTCTTGATGCTGCAGGTAATTTTGTTCTTGTAGGACCGCAAACAGCGGGCACCGGTGTCACTAGCATGATCAGTGACGAAGTTCAGGACAGTGTAGGCACAGTGCGCAGTATTATCAAAGCTGTAGTAAATGACGAAGTTGTATACATTATTAGCCCTAGTGAGTTTACCTTAAACGAATTAACCCCTATTCCAGGTTACGATAGAATTAGAAAAGGTCTTACTTTAAAGTGGACTAAAATTCTTGACAATGGCGTAACCAACAGAATCAATGAAACAGATAAAGATTTTGAATTCCACGGAACTGCATCTAATGCAGAAAAACTAGGCGGAGTTGATGCAAATCAATATGTTCTAAAGAATGCAGTAAGCTTTACTGGTGCTGTAAATTTTGAGGATGCTGGCCTTACTGTAGGTGACGGCAATGATTTGCGCATTTATGTTGAAAATGATAATAAAGCTGTTCTAGAAAATCAAACTGGCGCCAGTAGTGAAATCAGAGTTAAAACTACAAATACATCTGGTGTAACTGTTCATACATTTACGTTTGATAATAATGGGTTAATTCCTAATGCAGATAACGCAGTTGATCTTGGCGCATCTGGCAAGCGTGTAAAAGATATTTATGCAGTAAGATTGCGTGGCGAAGCAGACCAAACTCAATTCTTAAAGACTGCTAATGCAGATACTGCAACAAATGGATATCTGCCAGGCGATGTACAGGCATTAGCGAACACAGTAGCTGCAAGAGACGGCGACGGCAATATAAGAGCAAATTTATTTGTAGGTACAGCTACCCAAGCACGGTTTGCTGACTTAGCAGAAAATTACACCACGGGCGAGGAATTGCCAGTCGGAACAGCAGTAGCAGTGTGCAGTCATCTAGATCACGAAGTTCATCCTGCAAAAGCGAGTGATCTATGTGTTGGTGTTATCTCTGCACACCCTGCATATTTAATGAACGCAGAAGCAGAAGGGCAAGCAGTTGGTTTAAAAGGTCGTGTACCAGTAAGGGTAAACGGACCCGTTTCAAAAGGTATGGCAGTTTATGCATACGAAAACGGCGTGTGTTCTACTATAGCAAGCGCCGCTTTAGTAGGAATAGCATTGGAGACAAATCAAGACGAGGGCGAAAAACTAGTAGAATGCATACTTAAAGTATAAGGAATAGTTTATGGCCGTCGGAGATTTAGTTACAGCATCAAGGTTTAACCTTCTACAGAATAGAATCGCAGGAATTCTAGGCTTTGGAGCAGGGTCGAACGGTTATGGCCAAGGATTGTCAGGTTATGGAGGAGCTGTAGCCAGTGCAGAAGTATCAAATATCACAGATACTCTAAATAATACTATTACTGCGCAGAATATTAATGATCTTTATATTGATCTACTTAGAGCTCGTATCCATCAAATTGGAACTGCTAATGTAGAAATAAAGCAAATTGTTGATAATTTGCTTACAGATGATAGAGACGTTTTACTTAAAAAAGATCTTAACACTGTTGCTGAGGAAACAAGTGTGTTTGTCGATCAACAAGGCAACGAAAGTGTAGATCCTTTAGGAAATTTCAAAGGCTTTGCAGATTTTGAAGCACTAATGGATCGTGTAGAAAGTAACAAGTTTGTTATGCATTCTACACAAGGACAATACGATCAAGGTGCTGAGAGCGTTAGAACAGCTACATGGAACACACAAGTGGCTCATGAAGTTAAAGTTACTTTTAGAAATGCAGACCATAGACGACATTTTTTCAATTCCGGTGGTGAAATTAGATTGAATCCAACTTTGGACAATCCTCTTAACTCAAAAGCAGATGACTGGGCAGGGCTCTTGTATACTGCAGGCGTTATTATCTTTAATTATAATGGAACCCGTAAAAAAGAAGTGAGTGCATCTGTATATGGCTCACTATATTCGCAAATAATTCCGCCGCAGGAGTTTGGTGTGGGAAATTTGTCAGTAAACAGCAGTTATCAACTTTGTTTCAGAAAAACCAGTAATTCTATCAACGACGCAGGAATTTATTCAAGTAATGCACTAGAAATATATGCTAAAGAAAACAGCGATAGAGAGTTACAATTTAGAATTTTACTTAATGATTCGTCTGCAGATCCTATTATTGATAACTTAGTGCAAGGAACAGTTACAAGCAGAATCGGACACTTCCGTGCAAAAGGCAATTTTACCCAAAGTGACGACCTTTTCCTTAATATTGAAGTTCCTCCCCCACTTTATCAAAATGTTTCAAACCTGTAATCTTTGGTAGTTATTTCTTTATAAATAAATTACCAAAGGAATTTTATGAGCCAGCGTGTCACTGCACAAAAATATAATAATCTCCAACAGCGAATTGCCGCAATTTTAGGAAATTCGTCGGGCTCTACACCTCTTACAGGATATGGGCAAAATGTTGAAAGTACCGTGCATTACCCAGTTCAAGCTGATGTATCTAAAATAACTGCTAATCAATATAGAGATTTATATATAGATTTAGTTAGAGCAAGAGTCCATCAGATTGGATCTTCTAATTTTAACATAGACGACTTTGTATCTAACACGGCTAAAGGAATTAGCAGGGCAGATAAAGTTGAACTTTCATATATAAACAGTTTAGAAAGTTTAATGACAACCATAGAAAATGATAAATTCGATGTGCACGGTACACAGATTAATTTAGAATTATTTGATCCTTTAGGGCGGGGATACACTGACAGACGAGTTAGTAGCTGGAACACTGAAATTACTCAAGTATTCAGAATATCGTGGGGATCAACATCGGCTAGAAATCATTTCTTTAACGCAGGCGGCGAAATTAGAATGCAAATATCGCTTACAAACGGTTCTGGTGGTAAAGCTAGTGATTGGGCAAACTTGTTTCAAACAGCCGGAACAGTCCGTTTTGCTCAAAATCAAGTATTTGCATCTAGCGGGCTGACAAGCCTAACCGGTAACAGAGTCCTTACACAATTGTCGCCTGGATTTCATACAATATATAGTAAAAGGAGTAATTCTGTAAGCAACAGCGGAGCGTATTCCCAAAATATCATGAGAATTAATGCACGCAATATAAATTCCGCTACTATTGAATTTGAGCTAATATTTAATGACCTCGCCGGCGACAACAATATTGATAATTTAGTCATAGGAACAGTATCTACTTCTATACAAAGTGCAACTCCATTTGGCTCGGTTGTAATAGACGGTCAATCTTATCCTACTGTGCAATTGCCTGCACCGATCTATAGTGGTATCACTAGTATAAGCGATGGCACTGCAACTATAGAAACCCCACCGCCTGCACCGGTATATGATCCTGCAGGAACATTTTTGGGTGATTTTTGTCAAGGATTTGATTTAGTAGGTACATATGCAGACGGCTCTGGCGGAACATATACGCAGACTATCGAATCTAACAGTGCTAGTTGTGGTTACGAACCCCCTTGCCAAAATCCACCTAACATCACTGCTTCAAGAGGTACTTACGCACAAGACAGCAGAATTATTTGGAGCAATGGAAGAGATTCGGGTTATTTAGACATGCTGATTACTCCTTTTGATAGTCGAGGCGCCACAATAAAAGGATGGTACTTGACTTATTTAGGACGTGATGCCGACTGGGATGGTTGGAATTATTGGTATGACGAATGGGATATATACGGCGAAAGCGGCACCTTAACAGCGTTCTTAAATGCGGTGGCAATAGAACAGCAGTACGGCACTCCTACAGTATATACCTACTGTGAGTATCAAGATCTCATATCATAATTTGACATTTAATGTTTTGTTTGCTATAATTAATTATAATTATAGGAGACTAAAATGGACGAACGTCTATCAAAAGCGTTAGAGTTTGCAAACTACTCAGTCACAATTAATAATCAAAAAAGAATTCTAAAAGAAAAGTTTTTTGAAGATCTTGTATACTTTATTCAAGGAAGTCAATTCACAATTACCAAAGAACTAATTAACTTTGTGTCCTTTCTAGTGGAAAAAGGATACACCCAAGATATTGTGTTGGTCGACGACAATGATCTTCCTACATCAATTAAGGACCTAGAAGACTTTCAGGATAATATTCTTGATCAATATTTCCAAGCATCAAACACATACCACGAAAAGTATTTAGAATTATCAAAAAAAAGAAGCGTAGAGAAATTAGTAGATGAGTAAGGGTGTAGTCCTAATAGCTAATAATAATGGACATATAGACTACGTTAAGCAAGCAGTCTTTCTGTCACATCGAGTAAAACAATATTTAAATCTTCCTGTAACAGTTATTACAGACTCGCCAAATTATCTAAAAAATAATTTCGACACAGATCATCTCGACCAAATAATCACAATAGATTACAAAGAAACTACTAATAAGCGGTTCTACTTCGACGGAGCAATGTCGCATAAAACTCTACAATTTAAAAATCAATCAAGAACATTGTGTTACTTCCTGTCGCCCTATGATAAAACTTTGGTAATGGATACTGATTATATTATATGCAATGACGTTTTGTTAAAATGTTTTGACAGCAACAGTGATTTAATGTTGTATAGAAAGTCTTACGATATATCTAACATTCGAGACACACATGAATTTAAATATGTTAGTGATCAAAGCATAATATTTTATTGGGCTACAGTATTATATTTTACAAAAAACAGTAAGAATGATGCATTTTTTGGGTTAATTGACCATATTCAAGAAGAATGGCATCATTATAGAAAAACATATCAAATTTCAAACTCGATGTTTAGAAATGATTTTGCATTCAGTATTGCTTTGCATATTATGAGAGGGTTTGAAAACAGCACAGAAATTGCCGACGAACTCCCAGGCAAACACTTCTATACCGCCGATAAAGATATTTTGTGGAAATTAAATGATGATAAAATGATGTTCCTGGTAGAAAAGAAAGATTATGTTGGGGAATATACTCCAGTCTCGACCCAAGGTATGAACGTGCATGTTATGAATAAGTTTAGTTTAGAAAGATGTATGGGGAACGTTAAATGAGTAGAGGTTTTTTGGTACTAGCACAAAATAGTGTTAACAAAGATTTCAACATTAAACCAGTGCATTACCTAAATGAAGAGTACACTGGAGTTTTTGTAGATGTTTGGTATAAAGAACTAGCACACACAAAAGGACAACATGTTTATTATAACGGAACTGTTTATAAAGTTAAGGAAACCTGTTTACCAAATACCGATTTTGACAAAAGTAAGTACGAAATATTAGTAAAAGACGTGAGACTTATTGATGATAAAAATAAACAGTTAGAATTTCATCGAGCATTCAAGGACGACATTGTACTAGATAATAATAAATTATATTCAGTACAAAAAGTAGATGACGAAGTTGATTACGCTCTTACTCCAATACATGAAGATAAACACATTGATATTTGGTACAAAGACACAGAATATGAAAAAGGATCTTTTGTATGGTGCAATAACACTGTATATGAATTATTAGAATCTGTAAAGGGCGATACAGCACTTTCACAAGTTCACAAGAAAGTTGCGCATGAAAATATTTTGTTATATGCCGACAATAATAAATCCTTATTTTTTTCAGATCCGAGGAAAAGTGCAACAGTATTGTATTATAATAAATTAAATATTCTTACCCCAGTTTGTGTAGAAAACTACGTGCAACAAGCATGTCTTCTAGCCAGCACGTTAAAAAAACATTGTCCCGAAGAAAAAATATCAATTGTTACAAATGACGAAGTTCCTCCTAAACAAAAAAAATTGTTTGATAGGATAATTCCTATCCCATTCGGTGACGACGCAACTGAGTCTGCTTGGAAGGTCGAAAACAGATGGAAACTCTATCATTGTAGTCCGTACGAAAAAACCATAGTTATGGATTCAGATATGATAATATTAGAAGATATAACTAGGTGGTGGAAGTATTTAGAAAAGTATAAGTTATTCTTTACGTCTAACGTACAAACATATAGACAAGAAACTGTGCAAGATAATTATTATAGAAAAACATTTATAAAAAATAATCTTCCTAACATTTATACTGGTTTGCATTATTTTGAAAAATCCGAGCTTCCAGAAAGATTTTATAACTATTTGGAGACTGTTTGCAAGAATTGGGAAGAATTTTATTCTAAGTTCCTACCTAACAACACTCCTCCCAGATTGAGTATAGATGTTGCATCTGCACTAGTAGTAAAAATACTAGATATAGAAAATCAAGTTACATCTACAAATTCAAATGTCACTTTTACACATATGAAGTCATTTGTGCAGAATTGGAGATCACCTACAGAAAGCTGGCAACAATCGGTATCTGTGTACATACCGGAAAATCTTCAGCTTAAAATAGGAAATTATGTGCAACGTGGGGTATTGCATTATACAGAAAATAGTTTTGTAAACAACAGCGGTATTGAAAATTTATATGGATAGTCTTAAGTCGGTTCTTGAAACCATTAGTAAAAGCATTAATAAAACAAATATAAATTTTGTTTATTATGATAACAACACTGGTGAAATAAAGCGTATCACAAATAACTATGAAGAAACTGATGATCTTGTTTGTATAGAAGTTCCGCATGATACTGTTAAAGATATAATTACTGGATTACATAGAATCGAAGATTATGTTGTATCCTACGACAAGGAAACTAAAAGCGTATCTGTAAAACACAAAGACGTAATTAAAGACAAAGTAAATTATTTCTTTCAAGTTCAAAAGCAGACAATCAATAAAAACGATTATGAAAGACACGTAAAAAACAAAGATAATGTGTATGATGGACAGATTCCTATCTATCAGGATATATTTGTTGATGTTTGGTATAATGAACTTGAACATTATGCAGGACAACATGTTTGGTATAATAATTCTGTTTATAAAATTAAACAATATCAAGAAGCAAACACGGACTTTAAACGATCAAATGCTGATGTACTTTTAGAATACGTAAAACTCTTTAATGATAAAAATAATGATTTGTTTTTTGACAAAAACATAGAAGGTGGTGATAAGTTCCTTTCTTTTAACAAGTTGTATCTATATAAACAAAGTCTTCTTGACACCGATGTTGACATGTTAATTATTCAGCATTTACAAGATTCAAAATGGAAAATATTTTTGTCTGAAAAAGTATTCAAAACATTGAAAGAGTTATATCGATCTGAAAATAGCTATGAGATGAAGTTGAGTATAACAGCTAATAATGATCCGAATATTCTTTATAGGAGTTTAGAACTAAATGTAAACGACTTGATAGTTTCAAAAATAGTCGAAATACCATTCGAATATGACTGGGAAAAGAATGGAAAAAGTGTAAGTATATTTGTTGACAAATATTTTGATTCGTACTTCTATGGAGTTGTTCAGTGAGTGATAAAAAATTTAGAGTTGTAGATTACGATATTATCTATCTTAGCTACGACGAGCCTAACGCAGAAAAAAACTATGCAGATCTGTTAACAAAAGTTCCATGGGCTAAAAGAATTCACGGAGTGAAAGGAAGTGACGCTGCACATAAAGCCTGTGCAGAAATATCAGAAACAGACAGGTTTATCACAGTAGATGGAGATAACATAGTACATGCTGATTTCTTAAATGTTGAACTAGATTTCAGCGAGAACGAATATCTTGAAAAAGCTGTGATTTCTTGGTGCGGCAAAAATATCATTAATGATCTAATGTACGGTAACGGTGGACTAAAATGCTGGCCTAGAGAATATGTACTCAGCATGCGTACACATGAAAATGCCGACCCTGATAACGCACACGCTCAAGTTGATTTCTGTTGGGATGTAGAGTACATTCAAATGAACGAATGTTTTTCTACAGTTTACAATAATGCTACGTCTCAGCAAGCATGGAGAGCAGGATTTCGTGAAGGTGTAAAAATGGCATTAAATCAGGGAGTAAAGCCCACAGTAGAGGAGTTTTACGAAAATCACTGGAGATGTTTACACTGGTTATATATTTGGATGATGGTAGGCTCGGACGTAGAGCACGGTGATTGGGCAAATCTTGGTGCACGAGCAGGACTTTACAAGACAATGTGCACTGATTGGAATTATGTTCAGGTTAGAGATTTTGACTATTTAAACAATCTATGGGACGAAGAATTTGTAGATTTTGAAGGTCATGAAGTGTACGACGAGAGTTGTAATTATACAAAATTACTTTCTCAAAACCTAAATATTCCTGTAGCGGATCCTCTATCCGCAGGACAAAGTAAATTTTTCAAAAGTGTTTATAAAAGTCCGCCTAGAATAGATAAAGGATTATAATGGACCTAGATAAAAAAGGTGACAAAGTTAAGCTTCTTAAAGGCAAGTTTCACTCTCAATATTTTGAAGATAGTAAAAATGTTCTGGATGAGCTCAACAAAATCAGTCCTAGCTTTTGTCTAGCAAAATGGTATAATGTAAGCATACATATTCCTTCGGGGAAAACTCACAGTTGTTATCATCCCCCTAGTCATGCTATCCCTATTGAAGAGTTACAAAAAAACTCTTCTGCACTTCATAATACCAAATATAAAAAAGAACAACGACAAAAAATGCTTCAAGGGGAGCGTCCAGAAGAATGCAGTTTTTGTTGGGATATAGAAGATCAGGGTAATATAAGCGATAGAGCTTATAGGAGTCGAGATGTGTTTGACCCCGAGCTTATTCCTTTAGCACAAATAGAGGAAGATCCACAACCTCGTTATATGGAGGTAAACTTTAATCAAGCATGTAATCTTAAATGTGCATATTGCAGTCCTCATTTAAGCACAGAATGGTATAAAGAAGTTAAAAAGTTCGGCGGCTATGAACTTATAGGGCGCACACACAATGATCCTAGATGGGTAGACAGTTTAGGTATAGATAACTCGCCTGACAATCCCTATGTAAAAGCATTCTGGGATTGGTTTCCAGAAGTATATCCGACTCTAAAAACCTTCAGAATGACCGGCGGCGAACCATTAATGGATAAGAACACGTTTAAAGTCTTTGAATATGTTATACAAAATCCTAATCCTAGTCTACACCTTAGCATAACAAGTAACTGTTGTCCTCCTAAAGGCCAATGGCAAACGTTTATGGAAAGACTAAAAGAGATTACTGACAAAAATGCAATTGATCATTTCATGTTGTTTTGTAGTTTAGATTCCTGGGGGGAACAAGCCGAATATATTAGATCTGGGTTAGATTTTGAAGTGTTAAAACAAAATATACAACAGTATCTGACAGAAAGTAGTAAACACAGCATCACATTTATTATTACAGCAAACATTCTAAGTTTGCCTAACTGGATGGAATATATACGCAACATACACAGCCTAAGGTGTAATTTAAACACAGACAGACAACTGGTCTGGTTTGATACACCAATGCTACATGATCCAAATTGGATGAGCATGAAACTTGCAAGTGATGACGAGTTAAAGCCATTACTTGCCAGTATAGAATTTATGAAAGCGAATATAGAAACTTCGCACTGTCGGTATAAAGGGTTTAAAGATTTTGAAATAGACAAAGTCCAAAGACTTTATGACTGGGCAAAGACGCCTATGAATAAAGAGGAAAAAACAATAGCAATGAAAAATTTCGATATATACTTTAAAGAACACGATCGTCGTAGAAATACTGATATTAGAAAAATGTTTCCTGAATTAAAAAATTTTATTATAGAGTGTGAGAATCTAAATGCAGAATGTAGATAATATAAAAAAAACTAGAGATCGATTAAACGACATTGGCCCGGGTATGTGTGCTATGAAGTGGTTACACGAAACACTATATCTGCACACTGGTGACAATCACAGTTGCTATCATCCTAGACCCCATCATATTCCTGTGCACGAAGTCAAGGCCAATCCAAGTGCCCTTCATAATACTGAATGGAAAAAACAACAAAGAAAAATAATGTTGGAAGGCGGCCGGCCAGACGAATGTTACTATTGCTGGAATATTGAAGATTTAGAAGGTGAACATATATCAGATAGAATGATTCATAGTTCGAGTAATTTTGCAGTTAATGAAATCGAAAAACTAGGCAAAATGTCTTGGGACAAGGATATAAATCCTAAATATTTAGAAATTAGTTTTGGAAACGGGTGTAATTATCGTTGCGGGTATTGTTGTCCCCAAGCTAGTACACTATGGATGGATGAAATTCAAAAGCATGGAAATTATGACTTGTCTTATAATCAATATGGCATTGAATTCTTAGAAAGCGGCACGTATTATGGGCCCAAAGATGATAATCCTTACATAGAAGCTTTCTGGAAGTGGTGGCCAGATTTGCGTAAAGATTTATGGACTTTACGAATCACAGGGGGAGAGCCTTTAATGAATCCAGGAGCAATGCAGTTTTTTGATCTGTTAGAAGACGAGCCTGCCCCTCAGCTAGAAATAAGTATAAATTCAAACCTTGGTGTAACTGAAAATAAAGTCAGTAAGATGTATGATAGAGTAGAAAGTTTATTAGATCAAAAAAAGATTAAAAGTTTCAGTATGTTTACCAGTATCGAAGGGTGGGGCCCCCAGGCTGAGTATATGCGTACTGGATTACAATGTGACCACTGGGAAAAGAATTTTAAGCAAGCATTAGATAGAGGATTCAAGGTTGGTATAATGTGTACTTTTAATGTGCTATGCGTTGCTACATATACAAATTTTTTGAATAGAGTAATTCACTGGCGGAAAGAACTCCTAGAGCAAGGCAAGGAACGGCTTCTGCAAATTGATATACCGTATCTAAAAGAACCTCCTCATTGGATGTTAAATATTTTACCGCAAGATTTTTTAGAAGAACACATGGATAACAATTTACAGTTCATAATCGATCACAAAGAATTTTTTGCCGATGTAGAATTAGAAAAAATGCGCAGAGTAAGGGATTACGCATTTCAAAATCCTATCTCCCAGGATAAGATATTGCAAGGAAGAAGAGATTTCTACAAATTCTTTTCAGAAAATGATCGCAGGTTAGATACAAACTTGTTAGAAACTTTTCCAGAATACACAGAATTTTATAACAGTTGCAAAGAATTAAATGAAAATGTTATAGCCCGAACAGTATGAAACAAATTAAAAAAATTATAGTAGGAGGTGATAGCTTTACAGCCGGCGACGAACTAGACGGAGATTTGCACATTCCGGGATATTCTGCAATAGTAAAAGATGGAGCAAACGAAAATGAAAGAAAAAATGCTTGGCAAAGATATAAGGAAAAGTTAAAAAAACTTTCTCGAGATGATAGTTTTAAGTATGATGATATTAGAAAAAACCGCGCTTGGCCAGCAATACTTTCCAAAAAAATAGGAATTACTGTTGAGAATACAGCCTCTCCTGGAGCATCTAATCAGGATATTTGTCACAGAATTCTTATGACAGTTATAAGAGAGCTTAATAAAGGCACACCGTCAACTGAGTTAGCTTGTTTAATTATGATTACTCATCCATTGAGGTTCGGAGCACCTATTTCTCAAGATGCTGATTGGTCAAATGAATATAATTACGAAACAATTCATTTTAATGGGTTAGAAAAACAAAGGAAAGAAAAGGCACAATTTGGAAAATATGTGTTAACTCACTATGATTATTATGATCTATTCTGGCATAGCTATTGCCACATACAAGGATTAAAAGGATTCTTAGATGCTCATAAAATTCCTGTGATGTTTTTTGACAGTAGTTTGTGGTCATGGGGAATTAAAGATCAAAGTACATATCATACTAACGATGAGAGACACGGATTAACTCATCTATGTGGAAATATTATAAATCCTAAGTTTAGACTCTCTGATCACAATATCAAACATCATGGGTTACCTGGTGGGCACTTTGTAGAAAAAGTTCATGAGTACTTTGCTAATAGATTACACAAGGAGCTATTTAATGGTATACGAAACTCTTCCTAAAATAGAAACTCACAGCAATCTTTTTTTCACATACAAGCATTCAACTGAAAGTTTAGGTATAGCAGAATTTTCTAAGAATGATTTTAACTACAGATCTTTTGATTATTTGCCTAAAACTGTTGAAAATTTCTTCACCACAGGTATGCATTTACCTAATTACTTAGATATTATGGATAACGACCCAACAAAGTGGAGAGCAAATATTGAAAATTATGTAAAATTGGTATGGCTTGCTCGTGAATATATACAGGCTGATTATATATTTAAAAATCCTATTGGTGCTATATATAATCCGCCTAAGCAGATTTGGGAGATCCATCCCGGCGGATCTAGACAAATTGTTTATAAACTTTTTGGCCCTGATACTATCCTCGCTCTAGCCTTCAATACTAAAGGCAAATCTTGCCAATTTAAAAAAACATTTTCTAGCGAAGAGGAACTAAATGAATATTTTCCAAATACCGGCATATTTTTGGTAGTTTGTGCCGAGTGGGGAAGCTTAATACCCCATGTACATTTTGACCAAGGAAGGCTTACCAACAGTGTAAGAAAAGAATCCAAGCGAATTATTGATTTTTGGCAAACTACTAATGTGCAAGGAAACGTACCCGATTGGGTTTTAAAAAATAATAACAAAAATAAATCCAAAACATTAAAATTAAATTTAAAAAACCCAGATGATTTTGAAAATATCCTAAAAGGGTTAGTTTTATTGCCGAATTATGATTACTATAACGACCATGGAGTAAAAATTACAAATGTCGGTGCCTAAACTGGAACGAGCAGTCATAGAAGTATTTGGCGGATGCAACTATACATGCCAAATGTGTCCTCAAACTACAGGTCGTGGCAAAGAGTGGACACGTAAGATGCCTTTGGATATGTTTGTAAACATTCTTGATCAACTACCAGGTAAGCCTGTAATTAATCTAGAAGGTTCGGGCGAACCCACAATGGCTAAAGACTTGCCTTTATACATTGCAGAGTGCACGAAGAGAGGACTTCCTAGTTTTATGTACACCAACGGCAGTTTCTTTAGTGGACACTTTATGCAAGATTGTGTTGACGCCGGCCTTACCTTTGCTCGGTTTAGTTGTATAGGTTACGACAGAGAAAAGTATAAAGAATGGATGGATGTTGATAACTTTGATCTATTAAAAACAAATGTAACAAAGGCCAAAGAATATATCAAACAACAAGATGCAAAATGCACTTTATCAAGTTACCATTTGATATTAGATAACACACAAGTAGAATATGAAGTTGATCAGTATCGAAATAACTTTATAGGACCGACCGGAGTGCTCGGTTATATTTGGAAAATGCATAACTGGAGCGGCAACTACCAGCCGTTATACGTTAGAGATCCTAGTCAGCGAAGAACATGCGGTAGACCTTTTGCTCCGGAGATTACTATTAGAAGCGGTGGCAACGGAGGACTTAAAGGAGCAGTCACTCCTTGTTGCCAAACAATGGGTCCACCGAACGAAAGTCTAAGTGTGCTCGGACATGCGGAAACACAAACCATCGAAGAAATATGGAATGGAACAGAATACCGCCAGCTTCGTAAAGCCCATGCCGAGAAAAACTTTGACAGCATCGAATACTGCAAGAATTGTGATTTCTTATACGAAGATCCCGAAGTGCTTGTATGGAGTAATGACCCGGCTGCTAGTACAGACTATATGCTCGGTACACAGTTTACTCTTAAAGATTATATGGAAGGACATTAATTGTATGTATGATATAGCTTTCATATCGTATAATGAACCTAATGCAGAAGAAAATTGGATTAATTTAAAGAGCAAATTCTCAAGAGCACAAAGAATTAACGGTGTTAAGGGAATACATCAAGCACATATCGCCGCCGCCAAAAAATGTTTTACTAAAATGTTTTGGGTTGTAGACGGCGATGCTGTTATACAAGACGATTTTAATTTTTCGCATATAGTTGATGACTTTGATATAGAAACAGTGCATGTTTGGCGGAGTATAAATCCAATAAATGATTTAACATACGGTTATGGAGGCGTTAAATTACTTCCTAGAAAGTTAACGAAAAATATGAGAGTTGACAGTCCGGATATGACAACAAGCATTGGAAAGTATTTTAAACCAATGCAACAAATATCTAATATAACAGCTTTTAATACTGATCCCTTTAATACTTGGAAAAGTGCATTTAGAGAGTGTGCTAAACTTGCATCAAGAGCCATCGACAGACAAAATGAGGAAGAAACAAATCAGAGACTTAAAATCTGGACAACCGTAGGACACAACAGACCGTTTGGTGAATATGCTATTTTAGGAGCAACAGCAGGAAAAGCATACGGTGAAAATAATAGATTAAATATCTCTCTTATAAATGACTTCGATTGGCTAAAAGAAAAATTCGATGCAACTTGTTAAAAATATAAAAACAGTTCATATAGAACTAACTGATAAGTGTCAAGCACAATGTCCTATGTGTGCTAGAAATTATCATGGCGGCGCAACCAGACCGTTTATTAAAAATGGCGATATCGGCATTAACGATTTTAAATCTTGGTTTCCGCCTCAGTTCTTAGCTCAATTAGACAATTTCTATAGTTGTGGCAATTACGGTGACCCTGCATTTGCAAAAGACTGTTTGGAAATTTACTCTTATGTTAGATCCTGCAACCCAGGTGTAAGACTCGCTATACATACGAACGGCGGCATGCGAGATACAAAATGGTGGAAAAAATTAGCTGAGCAAAACGTTCAGGTGGTGTTTGCTGTTGACGGCTTTAAAGGAAAACATGAAATTTATAGACGCAACACTAATTTTGACAAAGTAATACAGAACTTAACAGCATTTATAGATGCAGGCGGAACGGCCCGTGTAGATAGTCTTGTGTTCGCACACAACGAACATGACACAGAAGAACTAGAAAAGTTCCTGTTAGATTTAGGAGTAGAGCAGGTTAATTTTGTAAGCACAACTCGTTTCTATGAAATGGAAAAATTTCCTGTACAAAATGAAAACGGTATTCATTTATATGACTTAGAACCTGCACAGCGGCAGGAATACAAAAAGACTCCTAACAGCAGGCTAGACGTTTTAGTAGACAAAAAAGTACGGGACACTGTGTTAGAAAATGCAGAAATAACGCCATTGTGCGAAACTGATCAAGGAATATATGTGGATCCTTATGGAAGTGTATTTCCTTGTTGCTGGATAGGTGGAGATTATTTAGAAACACCAGTTGAAGAACAACTTCCTATACATGTCCTTAGAAACCTCAGTGTACAAAATTCCAAAGACATAATGAATGCTGTAGGTATACCAAAATGTCAAGACGGAGTTTTAAACATTCCTAATCTAATGTTGTTTGAAACATTAAATTCTTACTGGGAAGGACAAAACAAATGTATGACATGCGTAAAAGTGTGTTCTAAGGCGTTATACGATACAAGAAAATGACAGACTTTCAAAGCATTCCGTGGGACAATATAGTTCGATTTGGTCAGAAAACCCTTCTAGATAATCGTCTTTTCACTGTCTCCTGGATAACCACAAGATATTGTAATTATAACTGCTCATACTGCTGGCCATACGCAAGATCTAGTGTCCCAGATAAGAAACCGCTAGAATTATACTTAAACACCATTGATAGTATCAAGGCACAGGCAAGAGCTAATGACTTTACAGACTTCCATTTTAGCTTCAGTGGCGGTGAACCGACGGCACTTAAAGGCTTTCTTGATGTTATCGAATATTATGCAAATGACACTGTCCCAGAATATCAAAGCATACATATGACATCAAATATTTCGCCGGGACCTAAGTGGTGGGATAGATGGTTGACCACTACACAAAGTCTACAACGTAGAAGTATAACTGCCAGTTTCCATGCCGAATACGCAGATGAAACAGAGTTTGGTGATAAATGTCTTATGCTAGCAGATGCAGGAGTGTTTGTAACCGTAAACCAAGTTATGGTTCCTGGTATGTTTGACGAGTATTACAATAGATGCCATAGACTTTCAGATAGAGGTATAAACGTCACGTTAAAGCCTCAAAGCGACCCTACAGCGAGTTTTATTGTGGACGGCTATACACAAGAACAGCGTGACCTTATGCAAACAGGATTCCCTCAAATAATCCCCGATGAGTATAAAAAACTCATTCCTTTATATCAGGTCGAACTGGAAGATGATAAACATAATAAGTATTATCTTGATCAAGCAGAAAGGTTTAACGCATTTGATTTTAATAAGTTCGAAGGATGGACTTGTAACGCAGGATACCAAGGGATAGTAATAAGAGACACAGAAGTAAAGAGAAGTTACAGTTGCGATGACGAGACCATTGGAACACTTGAAGATGGATTTAAGATATTTGACAAGCCTCGTAAATGTATAACAAAGTCCTGTGTAAGCTCTGCCGATAGTAAATTGCCAAAGGTAAAATATGAAAGTTGATATACAAGATGTGTTGTTCTGGATGGATGCAATCCGCAACAGTGACGATCGGTACCGAACACTGGAAAGTTTTTGGAAAGGGCAAGTTAATAGTAAGATTTGGTTGATTGAAAATCTACAGAAATTTCAAGACAAAAAATGGGAACACATCGTTATTCACGGTGGCTGGAACGGTGTATTAGCCAGTCTTATCTTTAACAGCGATATACAAGTGGATAGAATAACCAGCGTGGACATAGATCCTGCTTGTGAAGAAACAGCATACACCGTCAATAAGAGGTACGAAATAGAGGGCAGATTTCGTGCAGTAACCGCAGACATGTGTAAACATGTAGAACAAGCAGATGTGATTATAAATACAAGCTGTGAACATATTCCGCAACTGAATTACTATTATTGGCAGTATATTCAGCCTAACAGTTCTTTGTACGTTTTACAGAGCAACAATTATTTTGATTTAGATGAACACATAAATTGTGCAGACAGTTTAGAAAATTTCGAACAGAAGGCAAATTTAGATATTATATTCTCAGATAAATTAGAATTGCCCAAATACGATCGTTATATGATTATAGGAAAACAGAATGTCTAAATTTTGGTATAATGCAGAAAATTCTAAATTAGGAAAATATCAAAGAGATATAGAAAGTGTTGCAGGAACTCCTACATTCTGTGTATTACCTTGGATACATTTCGCTACTCGTCCGAACGGGGATATGAGATTGTGTTGTAGCGCAAATGCTAGCGGTGCAGGAGAAGATCACGAAGTAGGCCTTGTTAAAATGGAACATGGCCGCCCTGCAAACTTTGGCAGAGAAACTCCTATGGAGGCATGGAACAATGAATACATGAAAAGTGTTCGTACAACTATGTTAAAAGGAGAAATACCTAACAGTTGTCGTAAGTGCTTCGAAGAAGAAAAGGTAGGAGTAGTAAGCAAACGTGTTTGGGAAACAGGGACATGGCACGAAGATGGAGTAGATATTCCTGAACTTATAAGACAGACCAAAGAAGATGGCACTGTGCCTGAAGAATTGGTGTATCTTGATCTAAGGCTAGGACATACCTGCAATATTAAGTGCGTAATGTGTTCGCCCCATGACAGTTCAAAATGGGTTAAAGATTGGAAGCAACTAATTCCTGTGCTTCAGATAGATGAAGTTAAGCAACAGATGCAATGGGATCAATCTGAGTTCAATAACAAGTGGCACGAGAAAGATACATTTTGGGAAGAAATGTATCGTCAAATACCAAATCTAAAACAAGTGTACTTTGCCGGCGGCGAACCTCTAATGATCAAAGAACACAAACAGTTTATAGAGGAAATAGTACGTCAAGGATATCAAGATAAGATTTTGTTAAGATATAACTCTAACGGACTATTAGTAGATGAAGATTTAATTGAATTGTGGAGCAAGTTTAAAAAGGTTAAGTTTGCAGTAAGCATGGATGCTGCATACGAACGGGATGAATACATTCGCTTCCCTACAGATTGGGACACTGTGGATCGCACACTACATTTACTAGATAATACGCCTGATAATATACAGACAAGTCTTGCAACAGCAATTCAAATATTCAATGTAAAACACCTACCCGACTTCATGAAGTGGAAAGTAGAAAGCGGATTCAAAAAGTTAAACAGTGGCACAGTTCCGGGAGGTGTACAAATGGGTGGTGGACTGGTGAATATGCATCTGCTATACATACCTACATTTCTAAGTATACAAATACTTCCCAAAGAAGACAAACAAGAAGTTCGCGATTTATATATGAATTTCAAAGACTGGCTTTGGAAGAACTACAGACAGGACGACGACTTCTGGAAAATTAATCCTTACGGATGGCGTAGATGGGAAGCAGTTCTTGATCATATGGATGCACAAGACAACAGTCATCTGCTTCCGGGATTCAAAGAATATACTAATAAGTTAGACGATATTCGTGGATTAGATGCAAAGAAAATATTTCCAGAATTAGCACATTTATTATGACAGATAAAATTAAAATTATTGAAAATCAACCTATTAGAATTGTTAATTTGCAACCAAAGGAAGTCTTAGATGTAAGATTTTGGCCAACAGACATATGTAATTTTGAGTGTACATATTGTTTTCCCAATAGTAAAGATGCTGTCTACCGTTATCCTAAAAACATAGATACGGTTATCAAAAATTTTAGATTATTGTTTGATCTCTATAAAGAAAAGTATAATAAAACCAAATTTGATATTAATCTTGTTGGGGGCGGCGAGCCTACACTTTGGCCGCACTTTAACGAATTTTGCAAAGGTATTAAAGCAACACACAATGTTGAACTCACTGTAACAACTAACGGCAGTCGTACATTGAGATGGTGGGCAGACAACTCTCAATATCTAGATAAGGTAACTCTTAGCGTTCATCATGAATTTGCAAACATTGCTCATTCAATCGAAGTTTTAGATTATTTGTATTCGCAAGACATATCCTGCACTGCACTGATTTTAATGGATGCAGAAGAATTCAATAAATGTAAACAGATAGAACAGGAAATGCAAAAAAGTAAATATCCTTGGTTCATAGAAGTAAAACCTATTGTAGATTTTGCAGGAAAAGATAGTAAAAGTTACACCGATGAACAAAAATCTTATATGACTCCAGATTTAAAAAGATTGCCGGATAGTAAATTTTTGTTAAGCCATATGCAAAATTTTAGAGTGCATGACAGTGTAGCAATTTATGATGAGTTTTCTGTAGAGCCAAAAAGAACAAGCGATTATATTAATGAAGGAACTAATTATTATACAGGATGGAATTGTAATGTAGGATTAGAAAATTTAGTTATTGAATATGACGGACAAGTAAAGGGGTCTTGTCAGGCGCAATTGTTTAAAGATACCAATTTAAATGTATTTAGCGAAGATTTTGAAACCCAATTTAATAAAGTTGCTTTTAATCTGGATACAATTACCTGTCCGTTTAACAGTTGCGGTTGTCAACCAGACACACACATAACTAAGTGGCGCTCTTAGATATAGGAATGTCTGCGGCACAGGTACACCAATTACGAGTACAAATTACCGCATCCTCTGGCACTTCAAAACTGCCATCATAAATATTTCCCAAACTGCCGCCGACTCGGCAAGTTGCACGATGAACATCACCGTCCCAATTTATCATTAAACTTTCTAAGCCAATATTACAAGTCCATCCTTTAAATTGGTTTTGATGAGTTTTGATTATATCGTTAGCCACATATAGATTGCCGTCCTCGTCAACTACGTTTTCTTTCACAGTGCCTTCAGTGCTTAAAATCCAGTCTAAGTCCTCAGGCTTATATCGTAAATCATCAAACCAGTCATGATCGCCTTCTGTCCATCTTATTCTTCTTACTACAGCGGGAATATTCATAGTGCGCAACATGTCCCATGCCTGTCTAACTTTATCCATGTGTTCGTGATGTGCCATTACATGAGCTACAATTTGTCTATCGTATTCTTTACCGACGTTAATTGCATTGTTTAAACTTTTAGACCATTGTGCGTTATCAAAGTGCAAGCTGAACACATATTGATTTACAGGCTGTTCAATATACCAGCGAACAGGCCGCAGAGCATTTGTGGTCATGCTTAGCCAGTCTATGTGTTCAGACTGTTTTATGTGTAAGATTAATTCTTCTATTTGTGGGTGTACGCTAGGCTCACCACCTGTTAAACTAAGTCTCACTGGATTTGCTAAGTCGTCTAGTTTATCTACAGCATCTAGCATGTGTTTAATTTCTCTGTGTGGACTGAAGTTGTCATGTATGCTAGGAGGACAATAGGCGCAGTCTAAGTTACATCTTTTACCTATGTTCCATTCAATCTTGACAAATTTTTCATGACCCCATCTACTGACTAAATTACGCATACATCCTTTATCCTATCAAACTTATAAAGATATTCTAACTCTACATTGTGGTTAATATCTGCAACAGGAATCATTCCTAAATTCAAATTTTCAAAATTAAACTTTTGAAAACATAACCAAAACTTTATAAGAATTTTTCTAGCAAAAAAGTGTAGTGTACTTACAGAAGGACCAAACTTTATCATAAAATCTGCACTGTAATGGCTTTGAGGAAGAATAACTTCTGCAATAGAGTCTCTATCTTTAAACACATCTAATATTGGTTTCCCTACATGAGGGTAATTTATGTAGATTGTTCCATGAGACCATTTAAAGGTAAAATGTTTTACATCTTTATCTGTCAATTTCAGCAGTGGAGGATTTTTGTAGGTTACAACAATAGTAGGATGATCGCTTTTTCGAATCTGAGATTCTAATTCGTGAATTAAAATATTCAATTTACTTATTGAATGCTGAATATCATCGGGCGCATTGTTATACCATTCTGAATTGCCTTCTCCCCCTTTTAAATCTTCAAAAAATTTATGTAGATAATTCAAATCCTTCTGTTTGGTATTTTTGTCAACTTTGTAGTTAATAAGTTTTTCATAGGAGTTAATATGATCTATTTTTTCATTCAACTCATTTATAATATTCTTATATCCCCAATTAGTGAATCTATCGATAGCGTCTAAACAGTAGTTCTTTTGTACTTCATTTAGCCATTTTTTTGCAATATCCGTATCACGAACATTAAAGTATAAATTATAGTCTTCCTTACCATTAGTGATTGTTATTTTAAGCATAACGTTTAAACTCGGGATTAACTGAAAAGAACTCTTGATTCCTAGTGGCATCTAAGCTTAAATTGAAGTCTATGCAATCTTGCCAAAACTCGCTAAGATCGTTTGCTTGTAAAAAATTTATGTTATCTTGTATTTGTTGCAGGGTCACTTGTTCTAGAAGTTTATGTTCTTTTACCATTGGATATTCTAAAACTGTTGTTTTCATATCTTCTAGTTCTGCGATAACTCTTTTCTTTAACGGCAGAGGTAAAGTTTGCGCACTCAATGCTCTTGGATAATTAACGCGATGAGAATAGAACACTATGCCCATTTTGTTTATGAAGTAATCTATTACTTCTGCAATCTGTAAGATATTATTTGCTTGTACTGTAAATGCACCTACCACTCTACTAACATTAGGAAACGATTTAAATACCTTTATATTTTCTTCTATTTCCGAAAACTTGCCATTGCCTCTAATATATTCATAAACATTGTGTATGCCGTCTATGCTTACGTTTACAGCAATGCTTTTAAACTTGGGCCAGTAGTCGTGTATTGTACGTCCGCCTTTAATTCCTAATGTGGTTCCATTAGTTGCATATTTCAGTTCTATGTTCTCACCATACTGTGCTAATTTGTCAAGAATCTTATAGTGGTAAGGATCCATCAGGGGCTCACCGCCTGCAAATTCAACACGCCTAAAGTGAGGTAGGAGTTTTTCAAAACTGTTCCACCAATTGTCACTGTTGTCAAAAGGACCTATATACTGTCCAGGAGTGTCAACTAATGCGTCCACTGTGGGAATAAGGTAGTTATTTTCTTTCTCATAATGGCTTCGTATTGCGCCCCAATCCTTCCAACTAGTACTGTCAAGTGGATTACACATGCGACATTTTAGATTGCAAAGATTGTTAAGTTTGATTTCCATTGTGGGAAATTCAAAAGGCATAGTATAATCGTCTTCTAGCGCATCTAATGCGTCGGGATATAAGTTGCTACGTGCTTCGGGTATAACGCCCGCTGTGTGACGCTGTCGTAAGCTCTCGACACCCTGATCTTCAAGGTCAAAGCAGGGTTTACAAACATCGGGTCTTTCATTGTTTAAAACCTGCCTACGCACTTCACGCATGGCATCATTATTCCATGCCTCTTCTAAACTTTCTTTCTGTATCCAGCCGACGGGCTGACTGCGACAGCATACTTTAATAGCGCCGTCTTCACGTGTAGCAAGTCCAGTAAAAGGATGCATACAGAATGTACAACTATTTGGTTGCTTGCTCAATGCCCCACTCTCTTTCTTTGCACCAGAAGCATTCTCCGCAAGTAGGAACAATTTGTCCAGGTGTATATGTTGTATAATCTAAGTCGTTGAATATATGTGGATAATCTATCTTATCACCTTCGCAACTTCTAGTTAAAGCCAACAACCCTTCAATTTTTAAATTATAATATTGTTTAATGATCCAATCTTTCATTATGTGTACAAAGGGATGATAGACAGATATCCCCATGTGTGTCATTGCGGGAGAAACATGTCCTTGATTACGATCTTCTAATGCACCGGGAATATCTATACTAGGATTTTTGTTTATAGCCGCAAACCAAGCATCAAGATTATACTTGTGTCCGATATATTCGTTAAAACTTCTTAAAATTATTTGGTTGCCGCTTTTCAATTTGCCGTACTCGTCAATTATATTTGGACCATTTCTACCCCATTCTAGATCTGGAGGTATAAAATTTTTTTCTACATATTTTATGTTACTGAACTTAGATTGCAAATAACTAATTACAGTGTCCGCTACATATTCTTGCCACGGCCGGGTCTTCCAACATCTAATTTGATTTGTTATAATTATATCAGCATCAGTATTACTGCATATTAAATAAGCTAGTAATGCAGAATCGGCCCCGCCGCTTACACTGATTCCTATACGGCTCCATTTTGAATGTATAGGTATTTCGACTTGGTCTATCAGCATAAAATTATTTACCAATACAATTTTTTGTCTGTTAACGAACTGATAAATAGTATATGCTAACAAAGACTTCCTGTTCAGTAAATAACAAAAATATTCAAGATTGTTACAAATATATTTTAACACAGTATCCATACATTAACTATGACGATAAAATAAAAATGATTCTAAATGAGCCTAGTGGAGATTTCTTCTATGACAAGTGGAACCTAAAAAGAGAATACAAGGATACTCCACTTGAAAAATTATACAATAGTTTAGAAGGTAGAAAAGGTGAAGCACGCATTATTATAATGCAACCCGGCGACTGTTATATGGCACATAGTGATATTGACAACCGCTGGCATATGAACTTATCAGGTGAGCAGTGTTTTTTAATAGATTTAAATTTACACAACATGTATGAATTGGTAAAGGATGCAAGTTGGTGGTATATGGATGCCGGAGTTGTACATACTGCTGTAAATTTTGGAGATCATGCAAGAATGCAGCTAGTAGTGCGCGAGTTATTAAAGAGTAGCAACACAGCTTCCGTTTTTGTATCTATAACCACTCAGGTTGTAAATGGAAGATATATTTTTGATAAGAATATAAGTCCATTCTTGAATTCAGCAAACAAAGCAGGAAAAATTTCAAATTTCAAATTTGATGGAAGCACTGCTTCGTTTAAGTTGTGCGAAAGTCTACTTGGAAATTTTAAGACGCTTAACTTAGAAAACATGGTGGTAACATATGAATAAAGAAAAGTTTTTCAAATATGACACAGAAGGGCGTTATGCAAATGCTAATGATGTATACGATGCATATTATGATAGTACCATTTATACAATGTATTTTAAATCTGAATATTGGTTTCGGCGTGAGCTTTTGGGTATAGAAATGTTGAAAAATAAACCCTATGCTCCGCAAATTACTGAAGTGGACGAAGAACAACGATTAGTTTCTTTAGCATATGAAGACAATCTTAATCATATGATACATTTTAACAGATTGCCAAAAAACTATAAACAAAAAATTTTAGAAATTAAAAAAGATTTAGAAGATAATGGAATTTACAAACTTAATTTTTATCCTCACACATTTTTCTATAAAAATGAAGATTTTTTTCTTATAGACAATTATGCAATTGCTCACGGCGAAGAAAAAATACTTAAAGCAGATATTGAATCTACTATTCACGATAAAGAAAGATTTCCTTTTGTAGGAAATTATTTGGATATCGTTAAATCGTATAATATTGCCATCCAAAAAAATGTTGGCAATTGGCCGGAAAATTTTATTTGTGGCTGATTATATTGGTAATTGTTCCGAAATTATAGATTGGGATAAAGTAGTCCAACAGATTACAAATACAGAGCCGTCTTATGTTGGTCCTACACATGATGTAAACACAGCTAATGTAGAAGGAGCATATAATGTTGCCTCTGCGATAAGGTCCGCCGGACACTGCCTATTGTCAGAAGGCGGAAGCATGGGCTGGGGAATGTATTTTCCGGGTAAAGATTTTGAAATGACGGTTTTAACCCAATTCTGTAAATATGTTGGACTAGAGGAGTCTTATTTCTGTTGGATCAGCAGCATTAAACCTGGTCATATGGCGCCTTGGCATTGGGATATCACCGACGAATATCGGACTATAGGCGAAACAAAAACTGTTCAAAGATTTCATTGTCATATTACAGATCCTCAGCCCGGGCATTTTTTTGTAGTAGATGATCATTGCTTTTACAATGAATATAAAGGTGCAATATATAAATGGCCAGAACGATCCAGTTGGCATGCAGGGTCAAATGCCGGTCTATCAACAAAATTTTTGTTTAATGTTTGGGGAATATAATGAATATAGTTTTAACTGGAGCTACTAGTCCTATAGGCAAAATGTTATACGATCATTATAAAGTTATTTATAATGTAACTCCTATAAGCAGATTATATGGCTGGGATTTATATAAAGAAGAGCAACAGGATAGGTTAGTTCAATTAACAAATTCTGCAGATGTTTTTTTGAATATTGCTCATCTTGGATTTGTCCAAAGTTTCTTATTGGAAAGAAGTAAGGCAAAAATCAATATAAGTTTTGGCAGTTTAATAACAAAGTTTTCCTGGAATCAAATGAAATATTATGGCACTCATGAATATATTGCTCATAAGCTTTTTTTAGAATATGTGCATTCTTCAATAAAGAACAGTGCGATAATCAACGTTTCAAAGTTTGGCCAAGGTTCTAACAATATTCCCGAAGTTGAAGCAGATCAAATAATCTATGCGGTTAACGATATTATTACTAGACGGGCATTTTTGCCAAAGGTTTACGAAATTACCAATGGCGGAGTGCCCGGACTAGAGCGTGTTTAAATGTAAAAATAAAGATTTATAGTCTGTACCGCGAGTATTATCATAAAGTTTTAACACTCTTGATCTTTCTTCTACAACTTCTTTAAAATCCTCAGGAGGGTGTTTTATAAAGTTCTTTGTGCTTTTAAGATAATCATATAACTGATTGTTTTCTGCAAAAAGCTTACTAGATTCAAACTCCAAAACTACCCTTTCTACTAATATCTCTACTTGTTGTCTTAGCTCCGGTGAAAGGTATTGAAACGAAAAATATCTTGGTTCGTCTACATAATTTATTCTAACAGGAAGTTCTTTTTCTCTCTGTTTAGACCAAAACTCAAATTGTTGTAGAATTTCCTTCATGTCAAAAATATTAAAAATGTTAAATGTAGCTGATATTTCTAAATCTATTTCTGTATCGTGTAATAGTTTGAAAAAATTATTTTCTACTTCGGTATATTTACAGGGGAATCTTATAAAGTTGAATTTTTCTTGTTCTATATGATCAATACTACATAAAAGTCTAAAATTTTTGAACTGTTTAGCCTTTTGTATATATTTAAAATCTGTTTGATAGAGGTTGGATATAATCTCTAAAGATATTGTTTTATGATGATTGTGTTCTATTGCAAGATCTAATATGTCATTGGTCAGCGGATTTATAAAAGGTTCCCCGCCTACTATCTTAAGAAGTTTAAGATTGGGCATTATAGTTAGTAATCTATCTAACATTTTTTTCTGTTGAGATTTTTGATAACGATAAATCTGATCTTTATCTCGTACGTGTTCCTCTATGTAGTTTAGAGTCTGTGGAAGGTCTACTTGTTTTTGTCTAAAAAATACTAGTTCCGCTTCGTGTTGGGAACTTTCCATCTGCGTACACATAATGCATTTGAGATTACATAGATTACCTATCTTAAACTCAAATGTTTCTGGAGTATAATCTAAATAACCGTCTTCGTCTGTTTTGTCTATCAGAGAAATAAGATAGTCTTCGTCGTAGCTTAGTACTTCTTTTTGTCTTGTAGAAATAAGACCTTGTTGCTCATTTTTCCAGCATCTTGCACAGTTAGGGTGTTGTATTCCGTTAATAAGATCTTTACGTAATCCTTTGTAAAAATCTCCATTCCAAACTTCGTCTGCATTATAATCTTCTGCCGAAACTCCGATACCTAAGCTTTCGCAACAGGTACGAAATGTGCCGCTGTTAGTTGTGCTAATATAGTTAAAAGGATATGGACAGATTGTGTCCTTTGAATATTTCATTAGTAACTGTCTAAATGATCTATACCTAAAGTTTTTCTAAACTCTGGAGTAAAGGTACAATCTATTCTTAAACCGTATTCTTGTTCTTTAGATCCTTCGCCTCCGTGCCAATCTTGATCATTCCAAAAAGCAGCATTACTGTTAATGTAGTATTTGTTTTCTTCTTCTGGATCCCAAATATAAAACCCTCTTTTTGTACGGTAGCGTATATGTATAAACTCATTATTGTGCGGACTATAACCTTGGTCGTCGCCATGTCTGCCGTCTAGGTCCCTGTGCTCGAATGCATGTCCGTTATGATCACAATGGAAGAATATAACACGCCCAATCCGATCAATAATACTTTCATCAATGAGATTTTCCACCCAGCGAACCACTCCTGGAAAATATTGTTGTTCTTCAGTTGGAGCTCTTTCAGCATTACGTTCGTCCCAGCTTCCTTCTTCCCAGAGGAAATAATAAATGTAAGGATCGTTTGCTCCTAATGCACCTTTCAGGTATCTTGTAAACATATTTCTTTGACGATAGTCCTTAAAATCTTTGGGAAATATTTCCATTCCGTGAACTTTAATAGGGTTGTCGTCTGGTAACTCTTGGAATTCTGCAAATGCCTTATATATAGGTTTCCAATTAACAATATAACTCATATCGTCAAAGTTAAATCCGGGAGTCATCCAAGTTCCTTCTTTGGCATATTCTCTAGCCAGTGCAAATCCTTTGCAGATTTCTGGATGCAATTTTTGAAATCCATCTATATCCAAATATTGGTCTAAGTTTATGTAAGGCTTACCGCCGATACCTTTTATCATAAAGATATTTATCAACATCAGTATTACAAAGAATACATATGATAACAGTTAAGTACATATATGTTTAATGGCAGAGAATATCTTTTATCTACAGCTCGTTGTTTAAAGTTAAATATAGAAGTACCGCATGAAGTAATGGCAATAGAAGCAAAGCGGCTAAGAGAAAAGTTTGTACCTTATAGAAGCACATATGTTACAAGTGGCTGGCATAGTTTACCTATTATTGGAAAATCTAGCACAGAGCCGTATGCTTGGAACTGTTACGAAGAATATTCGTCAGCTAGAGATGCCGCCTTTGATATGGAATATACAGAAATAGCAGACTTGTGTCCGGTAACAACAAACTGGTTAAAAACGGTATACCCTAGTAATAGCTATGCAAGAGTAAGATTTATGTTATTAGAACCAGGTGGATATATAGAACCTCACATCGATACTACTCATAGTGTTCTCGGAGCAATCAATATTGCGCTAACAAACCCCCAAGACTGTGTTTGGCACTGGAAAGACGGATCTACGGTAAACTTCAATCCTGGCGATGCTTATGCAATGAATCTCAGCTACGAACACAGTGTAAAAAACAACAGTAACCAAGACAGATATCATTTAATCGTGCATCATTACGACAGTACTGATGAATGGAAACAGTTAATGATAGATGCACTAGAGGAATCAAATGAACAAGGTCAGTTTCTTTTTAGTACCGAGCTTTTCTAGCAGTAAATGGTTAAACGACAAAATGATGAGAATAACCAAAAGATTTTTGGCAACTCTCAATATGTCGGGTTATCCAGTACATGAAATAGCAGATTATCATGACCTAAATAAGTATTTAGAAATATACGATTATCTCATAGTAGTAACAGCAGGTAACATAATCATAGAACGAGATCATCTATGGAAAAAAATACACGAGATTGATGAGAATATTGGCCTCATGGGAAATCTATTGCAGCACGGTGACGAGACTCCGTGGATGCACGAACAGTTCTTTATTATAAACACACAAGCATTTACAAAGTTAGATTTTTCTACCGGCGAAACCAAAAGTTGGGAAATACTGCGAAGTACAGAAGACATGCATGACGGTCATGCTCCGTTGTATTTTACCTTAGGCGAAAACAAAGTAACACGACAAGATGCCTTTGGAACCAAACTTATAGAACATTGTCTTCTAAATGGCTATAGTACCAGCAACTGGGATATGGATTGGAGATATCCTCCGCACCTAAATGAATATATTTTAGATGTTAGGTTGCCTAGCAGAGGATTTTGTTATCCCACAAGAGCCACTAAGGCATTTGAATATGCTTTAAAAAACATCACAATGGTGCCAGGACTAGACGAAGCGCAAAGTGTTTTAATGGATGCTCTTATTAAAGCCAAGCAGATGAATCTAATAAATGTTTGGCATTATGAACAAGCAATATTAGACGAATCAGTAGATACAGTAATAGTTCCAGCTACAGGATTTTTAGCAGAAACATTTGCGTTAATAGGTAACGCAAAAAAAATTGTATTTTATGATAAAAACAAAAACAATATCCACTTTAAGAGAACCTTATATGAAGAATGGGACGGTATAGACTACGATGCTTTTGCTAAAGAATATGCTGATGTAAATAATCTCAGTACAGAGCCTGTGTTTGAAATAGATGCGGTTAGAGCAAAAAAACTTAGTACTATAATCACTGAACGAGTATTTACAGACTGGGAAGACTGGAAAAATAGTAGAGAGTTTTTGTTTTTAGATTGTGATGTTATAACAGAAACTGATGTTTTGTTAAAACAAGCATGCGGTAGAACAGTATTACAGACCAGCACAATATTTTCGGTATATCCCTGGACTGAAATATTTTACGAATCTAATGTTATAGAACAAGCAGAAGAAAAAATAAAGGAATCAAATGTCATATGGATACAAGCATAGATTTTGAATATTACTACAATAATGTTCCTGAAAAAGGGTTATGTAGAAATAATCTAATATACACCAGTCTTGTTAATAAAGACAAAACAATGTTTTGTAAATGGTACCACAATGATACACAATATCACCAAGGAATGAATGAAGTAGTTGACATTGCTAAGATGCAGGAAAAATGGGAGCGAGAGCTAAAGTATTTTACCATTATGCAAGAACATTATCCTCAGCATGTTCCGAACATTATAGAAATAGACAGAGAAAACAAAAAAATATTTTTCGAAATACAAGGTGCTGACATGTGGGAACAAGCAGGGTGTACAGGTTTAGATTATACTTCTGTGCTAAGAGACTGGCAAGATCAGATGCTAGAGATTTTACAAGCACATAAAGATTTAGGCCTTTACAAATATAGTCTACATCCTAGTAGTTATTTTGTTGTAGATGGTAAGCTTAAAAGTATCAACTATTTTTTTACTTACCATAAAAACGAGCAAAAAATAAATGTCAGAAGTCACTTAAGCCATATTAGTCATTCTAGAAGAGAAAAATTATTCCCCCAAATGGAAGCTATGGGTATTGACTTAGATGCTCCCCAGGAATGGAATAAGTTACAGATATTATGCTTTGAAAGTTTTTCTAATAATTATTCTAGAGATTTTATAGATAAGGCAGTATCACTGTATGTATAAAATAATTCCTTTCTCTGATGATTTAGACCTAGAAATATTTTATCGAAAAGCTAAAGGAAAAGGATTTATTAATAATGCATCTAAACACATGCTGGTAGACTGTTTCAAGAAAGAAAGGAAACATCAAACATGGATTCTATATTACAATAATAATCCTGTAGGATCAGTAGCCGCACATTCTTTTGACGAAATGGGAAAGAACAGTTATAGAATAGCCGCAAGAACCTGTGTACTAACAGATGAAATACCAACACCGACACTGAGAACTCGAAACCAAATAGTTACCCAACAGCATGTTACTGGTCAATTTTTAATACCAGCATGCATAGAATGGGCAGGCAAGAAAAATAACTTATATATCACTTCAAATAACCTAGAAGGCGGAAGTCAACGATTGGTACACAATGTTTATTTTCCTGCAATGGTAAAGACTGGTCAAGCAGAAGAAATCTGCGAAATGGAGTATAGGGGTACTTGGCAAACAGTTTGGAAGTTAGATGTAAAAAAATTTTATCAAACGTTAAATGCCCATCCTAGATGGGCATAATATTATAGATTTGCTATTCTAGTTTGGAAGTCTGCAAAATCTGTACTAGCTGCAACAACATTCTTAAGTTCTACAACACTAATATAGTCTGACAATCCTGTTGTATTAGCATTTGTAAAGTCTACAGTGGTGCCTGACACAAAGTCAACAGTGTTAGAACCACTTCCTAGTGTAACTGTGCCGCTTGTGCTGTTACCTATTTGAATATTAGCTCCTGCCCCGCCTTGTATTTGTACACCTCTATTAGAGCCTAGTGTCATTGCAGTAGCATCATTCATTGAAATATAATGCACACCTAGTGTTGTGTTGATAACATTAATGCCTTCAATATTGTTTCCATTTAGCTCAATGTCACTCTGTGTATCAATTTCACCAACAATCTTGTTGTTTACACCGTCTACTAACAGTGTGCTATTATCGCCAAACACACTACCTGTTACATCACCATCTAGAGAAGTAGCAGTTCCGCCACCGCTCACAGTGGTCCATGAAGTATTGCCTGAACCGTCTGTGGTTAATACCTGTCCTGCAGATCCGTCAGCTGTTGGAAGTGCAAATGCGCCAGTGATTTCTAAACCACCTGTTATAAGAGTCTCTGATCCTAGTGTCCACTTGTCTACAGAATCGTCATAAACAAATGAAACAGCAGATTCAGTACCCCTGTCAATTTCAATGCCTGCGGTGCCTAGCGTAATACCCGCTCCTGATTCACCTTGGTTTAGAACAATTAGATTGTCTTTAATTGTTGTGTTATTAGAATCTACTGCTGTAGTTGTTCCCTGAACTGTTAAGTTACCGGTAATTAGCACATCACCGTCGACATCTAAATTAGCAAGAGCATCGTGTGTAGCAGATCTTCCTATAGATACCCAGCCTTTACGGTTAACCGTAAGTCCTTCTGGTGTTAAAGGGTTTCCGTCTGCAAAGTTAACCAAACTGAGTTGTGTTGGAACATCTCCACTAGTAATTGTGCCATTTGGATCAACCTGCATGACCAAAGCGCCCGATAGTGCATACTGTGTTCCGTCATACGGTTGTGCAAGGATTACATTAAGCAAGTCGCCATTTTGTACCGCCGCCGGACTGTCAATACTTCCTCTACTTGTTTCATAAGATATACCAGGTGCGCTAGCACCGTCAGTTAAACCAGTAGTAATATGACTAATAGATGCAATATTAGAATATTGCCTAATAACAGGAGTGCTTGTTGCTCTATCTATGCCATCTATGATTAATTCGCTGCTGTTGGATTTTATAGATGATGCATCTAGTAATATAGAACCGTTTGATATAGTATTATTAATTGCATCTATTATTGTTGTCGAATCGTCGGCAAAAAGTGATCCTTTTACATCGCCGCTAATTAGTCCTGTAAATAATGCATCTCCATTCACGTCTAAAACAGCTTGTGCATCTTCGTCACTGGCCCTGCCAATAGTGATCCATCCTCTGCGATCCACATATAATCCTTGCGGAGTTGTAGCATCGCCGTCTTCAAATGTAACTAAAGCAATTTGCCCAGGCACATTGTCATTACTATCTACAATTATACCATTTGGGTCAATCATCTGAACTAAAGCAGATGATAAAATATAATCAGATCCGTCATATGCTGTTGCAGCTACTAATGCTAAGATATCACTAGGTTCTACAGTCTCTGGAGAATCTACAGATCCTCTACTAATTCTATATGAGATTCCTGAGGCTTCTGCTCCTGCGGTAATGCCAGTTACATTGTAATTTGTTCCTGATCTGTCTACAACGTGATTTATAAATGGAGAGTTATTCGCTGATCTAGCTTCAATAGTAAGATCAAAATCTGCTTGTATGGAATTTGATATTGTAATTGCTTCTGTGGTAATTATATCAATGGATACTTCCCCTGTAGAAGCATCAAATAATATAGATGAATCTTCGGCAACAATATTTCCTTTGAAACTGTCTGCTACAACTTGTCCGGTAAATATGCCAGGCCCGTCTACATCTAGATCTTTTAGATAAGCTGCTTCCCATCTAAATAATTCGCCTTTTCCTTCCGGTTGTACTGGATCGATTGTTTCTGGAAAGTCAGAAATGCCACCTAGTGAAAGTTTTGTTCTAGTGTCGAATGCGCCGCCTTTCCCGCCAATAATTGTTATATAAGGATCAGCACCGCCTGTATCTGTAATTTCAAGTTTTCTAGTAGTGTCAACTACACCTTCGTCTAGTACTCCTTGCAAACTTACAACATCTTGTGGGATCGTAGCGTCCAAAATTGGATTATATGCAGGAAAAGTAAGGCTTAATGAATCTGTTTCAAGATTTCCTACGTGTAGTTTATCTCCATTTACAGAAATTGTTGTATCGACGTTACTACCAAGAAAACTTATATTGCCGTCAACTACAGGACTAACTACTGTTCCGTTTATACCGTCAATTAATTTAGTAGAATCATCTGCAAATACAGATCCGGTTAGATCTGCTGTAATACTTGTTACTGTCAGCGCATCTGTACTAGAGTCATAAATTACCTTTGAATCTTCTCCTAATAGATTAAATCCGTTCAGAGGCAGATCCGCCGTAATTTCCAATGCACCGACCTCGAGGTCTCCAGAACCAGATAATTGATTGCCGCCGACTGTGGTACCATCACCTATGTATAGCTTTTGAGTGTCTGTAACATAGATTGGCTCGCCTTCGGCCGGGGTAATAGTTAAACGCTCTTGCTCTGTGCCACGTCTTAATCGTAAAGGCATATTGATAACTCCTGACAGTATATTATACTGTATTTATGCCTTATTTGAGTTTTTTCATGAATGACTTAGTACGTTTTTGAATATCAAACTTAACTTTAGGAGTGTCTATGCTGAAATCTATGCTTTTAATGTGGTTGTCGTACTCGGAAAAGAACTCTTCAAGCGACTCTTCCAGTGAAGCAGTATTTTGATACTTGTTTCTTTCTTTTCGGACGTCAATGGTAAACAGTTTTCCACTGTGAAAGAACACGTGGATACTGTTGATATAATCGATTGGCACGGATTTGATTTCAATATCATCGAAAACTTCCGGCCAATGTTCGATTATTTCTGGTGGGAGTTTATTCTGTTTGCTCACTCTTTGTTTTCTTTTTTGTTGGAGCAAGTTCTTCCGCCTGTTCTCTCAGTCTTTTGGCTTCTTTGAACATGGCGTCAGCTTGCGATCTATACTGTCTAGCCAAGTCCTCATCCGTAAGTACACCGTCGGTTGCAGGAGCAACTGCGGGTTCAACAGCAATTTCTTCTGCTGTTTCTGCTGGAGCAGTTTGAGTAGTTGTGGTATCAGCCATTGCAAGATCTGCTACAGTAACACCCATTTGTTGCGCAATCATCTCGTTGAGTTCATTTAGCGCAATAGTGGTTGTGTTGTTCGGAATCATTTCCACGTCACTGGTAGCATGTTTCATCATTTTACCAGTTGTGTGAAAGGCCGCAAGCATGTTGCGACCGTCCGGTAGAGTAGACCTTGATAGCACCGGAGCAAGCTCATTGGCTTCCTGCCCTGCGTGTGATTCAATCACTTTCATTAGAGCGTCATGCTCGTCTGCTGAAAGTGTTTCTGTTGTAATCACAACACAGTTTTCGGGCTCGCCCGGTACTACGCGATAAGCAACAACTACACGTCTCTTACTCTTAATGAGTCTTCCGACATGCTTTATGTTTACCATTGCCTTATCCTTGTGCTTGAGCTTGTTCCTGCTCTTGCGGTTGATTCTGTTGTGAAGCGGCGATTGCAGCCAAGAACTGCTCCAGCTTCGTATAAGTTGCACCCACTGTGGTCATTTCGTTAGGACGGAATGCACCACGCTGACTTGCAACGTCGATGATTACTTTAAGTGCTTGTAGGTCTTGTACAGTTAGATCTGCAACACCTGCTTGCTCACCTGCTGTTGTAGCCTGTGCGTCTGCAACCTGCTCTTCGGCAGAGTTTTTCATTTGCTCTTCCATTGTGGTATCTCCAATTGTTGGTTCTTCAAAAGTGCTTTCTTCAGTTTTGTCTGTCATGTAAAGTCTCCTCTGACATATATAATTATCAACTAATTATTAGTTGTATTTTAAATATGGACAAGCTAGCAGGAAGTAACTTAATTCTTTACTGTCCTCAAATCCTATCCTTACTCCTCTAGACACAGTGTTATTTTTGTCTAGTTCCACTGATTGGCCGATGTAGTATCGGCTTTTCAGATTAGTTTCAACCCATTTTTCTATAGCATCTTTGATATTGTAATTATATTCTATGTTGCTATACTCAAAATGTTCTGGCGGATAAGATACTTTTCTTATGCCAAACACATTGTACGGGTTTACATCAAATGTTACGTTAAGCGGCTGATTCTTCATAGTGTGCTGTTATTCCGAACGGTGCCTGCAGATCTTTGTTGTGATGTCCGTGCACAATAAAGATAGTATCACAGTAGCTGTCATCACCCCAGCTGTCCCAAGGATACCCATCTGTGAACATGATAAACTTCTTGGGCTCAATGCCCTGCTCTTTCATGTAGTTCCAGTTCGCCATGAAGTCAGTACCACCGCCTCCGGTGATTTCATAGTCCAGTAAGTCTCTTCCGTCGTCGGACGAGAAGTTGTCTTCTCCGCTGACTTCTGTGTCGAAGCACCAAATCTTAATATTGTAATCTTTGTATTCGTCCATGATGCCTTTGACTTCTGAGAGGAAGTCTTTTAGTTGTTCGTCTCGAATGGAGCCGCTTACATCAAGTCCAACGCACACATCGATTGTCTCGTCGAAGTTCTGTCCTGGAATAATTGCACCAGTATGCCACGCTTTGCGACTAGGACGCTGGAATGTAAAATCGTTCTTGATAGTGCTCTGAATCTGCTGACGGATAATCTCACGCCAGTTCATCTTGGGCTCTGTGAGATCTTTGATCATACGCTGTACATCGCCCGGTACGTTACCTGCACCCGCCGCCTGCGCCGCAGAAATCATGTTCTCTTTAATCTCGTCACGGATTTTTTTCAGCTCTTCCTTGCTGTACTTAGGACGTTTACCGGAACTGTTTCCTTCACTGCCTTCTGAGTCACCGTCACCGTCTGCATCTTCACCGTCACCGTTTTCCCAGTCAACGTGCTCGTCTAGCAAATTGCCCAGAGCTTCCATTTCTTCAAGGAACTCTTCCATGTCTTCTTTTGCTTTGTCAAACAGCTCGTCGTAGACTTCTTCTGAAGTCCAGCCATCGTATTTAAAGTCCTGGAAACAGTCTACCAGCTTGGGAATTTCTCCAATGCGTTCACGTACCAGTGTGTTGTTTACACAATAGTCCGCGGCAATGTTATACAGCATAGGAACTCTGTCCTCTCTGCGCATAAGGTGGTCGTAGACGCAGTGTAAGATTTCGTGTGCAATTACAAACTCAATCTCTTTGTTAGACATCGCATTGAAGAATTGCGTGTTGTAATACAAGTGACGTCCGTCTGTTGCCGCTGTAGGACACCAGTCGTCACAGGGTGTAATCTTAAGACGTGTTGCCATGTTACCAAAGAAAGGATGTCGTAGCAGAAGTCCTACTCGCGCGGTGATAACACGATCTTGCACTTCAACTCGCATTGCTGCAAGTTCTTCTTCTGTGATATCTGGATTGGGTTCAAAGCCTTTTGCTTTGCTTGCAGTGTCTTTAACACTCATAGGTACCTCGCTGTTTACTATACATATATAGTAACAAAAGAAATGTAAGATGTCAAGAGAGAGGCGGTTTCCCGCCCCCTATTAAGAACCTTGTGCGGCTTTAATATACTTGCCATAACGCTCGTGGAACTCATCGAAGCAATCAACCGCATCTGGGTCAATTGGCAGGCTGTACTGTGTAAGAGCAAGTTTAATGCCCATAACTACCAGCTCAGTCTCAAAATTGTCCATTGCAAAGCGCAAGAAGTTGTTTACTTTCTTGTCAAATGCCTTGTCATTCTTGTTACAAGCATCACGCAGTTCGTAGCACAAGCTCACTGTAAGCGAGTACATTGCTGAAATCTCTTTTGTTTTCAGCTCTTTTGCTTTTCCTGCAAGAATATCTGTAGGGTTAGGCAACTGGCTTGCAATCTTGCGATGTGCCATAAACTTCACAGCAACACCTTCTCCTACGGAGCCTGATACCAAATCAGTTGTTACGTCTTCGTCGATGTCATCGTCTAACAGCTCGCTTACAAAGCTCCACGAACGAGGCGTTGCGAACGAACGACTGGAACCTTTCGGATCAAACGTGTACAAGTCTTGTTTAGCAAATGTCAAATAACCCACAACATCTGCGTGAATATTGTTTGCTGTAGCCCAGTGCGACCAGTCGTCAAAGTCCACTTCCATTTCCAAGTGTACAAAGCGGTTAGCCAGCGGAGCAGGCATACGATACGTAACACCTTTGTCAGCTTCGCGGTTACCAGCCGCAACAATAAGAACGTTGTCTGGAAGTTTGTAAGTACCAACCTTGCGGTTAAGGATAAGCTGATAAGCCGCCGCCTGTACAGCAGGAGCAGCTGAGTTCATTTCGTCTAAGAATAAAACAATGTTGTCATATTTCGCCGCCATTTCTTCGTCTGGCAGTTCCGAAGGAGCACCCCAAGCCATTGTGCTGGAGTTGCTGTCGAAGTAAGGAATACCTTTAATGTCTGTGGGTTCCCACAAGCTCAAGCGAATGTCGATGAGACATGAATTAGGCAGACTGTGTGTGATCTGTGCCACAATATCTGACTTACCAATACCTGGAGGCCCCCAAAGGAAGATAGGACGCTGTTTCAGGATTGCGTGTTTAATAGAAGCTTTCGCTTTGTTAGGAGTTACTGTGCGAGTACTATCTGACATGTTTTACCCTTCTGTTTGTCTATGTACTAACTATGTTAACATCGCTGTGATGTTTGTCAACCGTTATCTTCGTCTTTCTGTCTCATGGCTTTTGTCAAACCATATTTTCTTAGATCACCGGAGAACATTGTGAGTTCAACCGCTTTCTTTTCGTCGGTTACTGTTATCCATTTGTTAGTTAGATAATATGGGCAATCGATGAATTTGTCAAGATAAATTATTATCTGAGTTGTGATGGGAGTTTCGGGCGGGTAAGGAATGTCGTATGTGGCTATTTCTAATTCTTCTAGAACTTTGTAGCCTGCGTCAGTTAGGCGCAATCCGCCTGAATCTTTCTCGCGAGTGTTTTGCCACCATACAGGAAGATATTCTTTAACTGTAATATCGTTGGTGCTTTTGCCTAGCTGTTGTAGAAAGATTTTAGTGTAGGTTTCTTTCCAGTTCATTCTTCTTCAACGTATTGTCCGTCAACGAGTTTATAAACTGCAAAGTCCTCGCTTTTAAACATTGTGTTCAAACGATCCGCAAGGTTGTGTGCATGTCCAGGATTTGAAAATGAAGTCTTTTTGTACTTGGGTCCAGGATAGTTTGTGAGCATGTTTGAGCTTTTCAGATTGAAAGGCTTACCCTGATAGAAAACAGCCCAGATAGCTTCCGCTTCTAGGATCTGCTCGCATTTATACGTTTTGTTATCGGTGTGTTCTAGTAACACAGTTGGCTTGGGCCTACTCATACTGTGCAAATTTCCTTCATTATCCTGCACAGTATTTAGCATAGTTTGTTCAATTTTAGTCTTTGAAGCCTGATCCACCATCAATTTTTACCTCTATTACTTCTTCTTTGGTGTTATTGTTTATCAGTAACTTCTCCAAGTCTCCGTTAAGTCTGGACATGGCAATCCCCAACGTGTATGCAAGATTTTTCGCCTGTTGCATTGACAGTTTAACTTCTTTGGCGTTGGAGGAATCCGCTGATTTAACCTGCTGGATAAACTGTTGGAATGCCATTGTGTTCAAGGGTTCATTTGACATTCCACAACGCCTCTTTCATTTCGGACTCTGTTCTGAACGGACCCTTGGATACATAACGCTCAATGGTTAACAGTTTAGGGCAGAAACTCTTCACCCATCCTTTGTCAAACTGAATGATATAATATCCTGCACAGTACAAACTCTTTGATTTTTCTGACTTGGTAAACAGGGGAAGTTTTTTCTTTACGTCAAACATTGTGTTGTGCGGAGTAACACTGGTTGGAAAACCGTGTACTTCCAATGTATTAGCACTGGCATCACTCAGCGTGATACTTTTCTTAATGTCTACACCTAGATATCTCTTAACTTGTTTCTTGTTGTCAAAGAATTTTGTTTGTGCAGAATTTGAGAACACATACTTCTCATTGTCAAAGGCAAGAGTTCCAATTCTCGTTCCTGCGTCCTCTACAATCCAAAATTTGTCTTCTAATAATGCTTTTAGTTCTATCATCCGTTGTACCTTGCGTTTAATGGCTCCGAAAAGCTCTGTGCTTGATCTGCAATACGTTGCATGTCCCATTTAGCACAAAACTTCATCAGTCTCATACCTACCTGACTGATGTTCTTAATTTCAACAGCATCGATTGTTTCGTCGATGAACTGTCTTACATGCTCAGGCTGTGCTGTTAAATCGCACAGTGTTACATTTCTTGCGTAGTCGTCCAACACACGATGCTCTTCACCGTTGTGGTCTACCCATCTCTGCAACATTAGATTATTCCAGTTAAATCCTTTAGAACTCTTATCTTCAAATGCTTCTAACAGTCCCACTTTGTTTTTCGTGCCTTTCTTACGCACTCCGGGATAAGCTGAGAACACATTGTCTGACGTATCACCCCGCATGCATTTTTCAAACAGCAGCCACTCAGGATCCGGAACAGGTTTGGGTTCACCTGTCTTCTTGTCAATCACAGGAGCACCTTTGTCATCAAAGTATCCTTCGTGACTTATAGTGGTATTGCTAACACCGTTGTACTGCCGAACATTAGGCGCAATCAATTGTGCAAAGTCACCGTCTGTGCTGATAATCACATGATCGTCATTGGGGTGCTTCTGTATCCAGCCCGCAATCAAATCATCAGCTTCCAGTTGTGGATGTCTGATAACAGTGCAGTTTGTCTTAGTGGACACAAAGTCCTTGAACTCGTCAAAGATTTCCCAAAACACTTTGTCTTCGTCTGCTTCTCTAGGAGTCATTGCATCGCGGGTTTCTTGTCTATTACGCTTATAGGGTTCGTAATAATCTTTGCGCCAACTGCGTCCTTCAAGACAGAACACAACATGATCTCCATCGAAATCCTGCCATGCTTTCTTGATGCTGTTGAGTGTGATATGTAACGCCATGCCAACTTTTGTATCAATATCGCCACGCACAACGTGTCTGGCTCTAAAGAATGTGTTAGCAGTGTCTACTAAAATATAAGTGCTCATGAAACCTCTGATTTGCCTTTGTCGATAGGTATTACATTAATATAACCCATTCCGCGATCAGTGTCAAGTCCTTCTTCTTCCAACATCTGCATCACAATTGTTTTAAACCATGCGTCTACAATTTCTTCATTGCTTTCGCCCGAATATCCTGCATC